>JACCDQ010188671.1_pt1 | contig 21242 bp, 18 predicted proteins | sample 7446031 | NCBI WGS metagenome assembly JACCDQ01 (sample SAMN15323442, study PRJNA562643) | freshwater metagenome | isolation source: river surface water | place: USA:Blue River Watershed | collected 2017-08-17
CTGATTATCAATAATCGCTGGAAGCCTTGACTGGCAAGGTTTTGGCTTGTTTTACTGCCAAAGCACTAAAAAGCTTACAGTGTAAGCCTTTCAAGCCTTTTCTCAGTTAGACGATACCAGTGCCACAGAATTCTCTGTTCTGCGATATTCGTAATACCAATTCTTCAAAAAATCACTACAGATAGTACAACCTATTAATAATAGTAGAGTTACAGGAAAAACATGGCTGGAGTTTACAAGTTAGATGGTGATTTAGTTGTAGTGGTGATGGCTTAAGCCTTTGGTAAAGCGACTCTTTGGGCCTTGGCCGGGGCAGTTTTATCCTGGTTTGGCCTCCTCCATAGTTATACCTGGACAATCGGCGATACTGTTCTAAAATTGGGATGGGGAGCCGGGGCTAACTGGGCGATCGCCTACTTCCTACTTGCCCTATTATTTTTCTATGCTCAATGGCAACATAAAGACGCTTCCTAGGCGTGTCCTCAATTCCCAATCCCCCCATTCAGGCTTCGTGAACCAACGGTTTAATGACCTTAACCTTCTATTCCTTCAGATTTACCCATGCCGCAAACTCTAACCGCCTCTAAACATCCCCTGAGCCACTATATTGAGCAATTAGAAGCCGGCCAAGCTCTTCTGCAAGACTCCCCCCAAAATGTTTTAGAAGTTGTGGGTATTCTCAAAAGTTATGGCGTTGTCTTGGATGCCTATTCCAATAATTTAATTTATATTGCAGAACACCAATTTTTAGTATTATTTCCTTTTTTTAAATACTTTAACGGTCAGGTTAAACCCGGCCAACTCTTCAAACACCTGTGGCATAACCGCATCAATTTTGAATATGCCGAATACTGTATGAAAGCGATGTTTTGGCATGGGGGTGGTGCGTTAGATCAATACTTGGATAGTCCCGAATTTTATGATAACGTCGAAAAAATTATTCAAGCAAAAATTCAATATAACCCGTTTGTTTTTACCCTGCATAAACTTTTCCCCGAATTTTTACCCGAACAAATGCGGATGATGGCCTACTATTCGGGATTAGGTCAATTTTGGCGCGTCATGGCGGACATTTTTCTTAGTCTTTCGGATCGCTATGATCAGAAGCAAATAACTTCCATTCCCCAGGTCGTTCAACACATTCAAGATGGCCTAGTCAAAGATGCCAATAAGCCAATTACCTATCAAGTGAACGTTCAAGGAAAAACCTATGATGTGTTACCTAAATCAGCAAAATTAACCTTTTTGATGGATACCGCAGTTCCCTACGTTGAGGCGGTTTTTTTCCGAGGAACCCCGTTTCCCGGTACCGTTTCCTACAATGCCCAGGCGGCCCAAATTCCCTACGAACAAGCTGATTTTACCTATGGAGCCTTGTATGCTGATCCCTTGCCCATTGGAGGAGCCGGCATTCCTCCCACGTTATTAATGCAGGATATGCGGCATTTTTTACCGGATTATCTTCATCAGGTATATCGGCAAAGTTTACGGCAGGAAGATGATTTACTGGTGCAAATTTGTGAGACTTTTCAAAAATCTATGTTTTGTGTAACAACGGCGGCCATTCGGGGATTAGCTCCCCATCCCTTAGACACGCAAACTTTATCGGAACGCCAAGCCAATCGTCAGTATTTAGAACAATGGATGAATCGCTTTATTACCTCTCGTGTGCGTGATGTTAATCATTAAAACTTGATATTCTATGATTTTTGAACAACAAATTGCGATTGAAGCCAGTGCCAGTATTGTTGAACACTGTTTTACGGATTTGGAGTTGATGCACCGTTGGTTAAATCCCCTATTACGTTGTCAACCGATCGCCGAATGGAGTACCGCTATTGGCAGTAAAAGCCGTTTTATTCTTCAGATTCCCCTGTTACAACCAACTTTATACAATACCGTAATTCAACGGGAACCAGGTCTAGTTGTTTGGCAATTTGAAGGTTTTTTCCAAGGCCGCGATCGCTGGGAATGTCAACCCTTAGCCGAGGGAACCCTATTAATTAATCGCTTTGAATTTACCATTCCTAATCCGGTGGTTAGTTGGGGGTTTCAACTGCTGGCGGCGCGATGGACGGGGGAGGATATGCAAGCCCAATTACGTCGTCTGAAACGGGTAGCCGAAGAAATTTACCGTCAGGAATGGCTAACACCATGACTCAATTCTTGGGATTTGGCATTCTCTTTTTGAGTGTTTTGGGCGGGGTTTTAATCTTGCCGGGCTTAACCCAGACAGGCTCAACTCCCCCCACTTCTCCCTCCTGGGCAATCGAGGCGATCGGTCTCATTGCGGGTTTTGGGACAACCTTTGCCGCCTTTCCCGATCTCATCACCATGGTACGCAAACGCTCTGCCAAGGGCATGAACCCGCGTATGGCAGGGATCTCGGCCAGCTTTCAATGTCTATGGCTCCTCTACGGCTGGTTACTCCCCTCTCTCTCGTTGATTCTCTGGAATATTGTGGCCATTTTAATTAATACGGCCACCGTAATCACCTATTTTTACTTTGCTCGTTTAGAAAAATAAGCCCGGTCTGCGCCCGCTAGGCTTCACGTAACCAAGGCAGAAGATCGTTTTGGAGGTTAGCATAGGCAGTTTGCAGTTGAGACAGCAAAGATTCCCGTTGATGGTCTGGACTGGTTTCTTCTAACTGGCGACATAATTCAGCAATGAGGGTTGCGCCGATTGAGGCACTACTGCCTTTCCAAGCATGGGCCGATCGCTGAAAAGTGGCTTCATCCTCTGGGTTTTGCAAGCTTTCCCATAATCGCTGACTATCCGTTAGGTAACAGGTCAACATTTCCGCTAACAAGGTGCGATCGCCACTACAGAGGGTTTGCAACATAAAGTCCAGGGTCTGAGGATTAAAGCTGGAAGCGGTGGAGAGGGACGGAGCCGAAAGGGATGAGCATTTTTCCAGCAGAGCCTTTAAGCTATCCAGGGAGACCGGCTTACAAATATAGTCATCCATGCCTGCGGCCAAACAGAGGTCACGATCGCTAGGCATCGCATTTGCTGTCATAGCCACAATATAGGGTTGGAGGATCGGCTGTTGACGAATTTGGCGGGTCGTCGCTAAACCATCCAAACGAGGCATTTGCACATCCATCAAAATCAGATCATAAGTTTGTTTTTGTAGCATTTCTAAGACTTCTAATCCGTCTGGGGCCACATCGGTCGCGTAACCCAGGGTTAATAACATTTGTTTAGCGACCCGTTGATTCACCTCATTATCCTCTGCCAACAAAATTTTTAACGAGCTAGTCATTGGTAGGGGGGAGAGAGGCTCGGTTGGGGAAACGGGATCCGGCCCCGGAATGGAGATGGGGGCTAAGGATAACACTTGATGGATCGTCTGTAAAAGCTGGGATTGGCGTAGGGGCTTATGCACCACTGCATTAAACACCGATTGAGCTTCCTGGGTCTGGCGATCGCTCCCCAGGGAAGTCAGTAAAATAATCGGAATGGTTTGATATGAGGGTAATGCTCGCACCGCGTTGGCCACCTCTACCCCGTCGTGATGAGGCATGGCTAAATCCATCAGCATCAAATCCAGGGCATGACCATGACCTTCGATTAACCAAGTTAAAGCGGCTTCTCCCTCTACAAAGGTAATGGGAATCATTTGCCACTGTTGAATCTGTTCACTCAGAATTTGGCAATTGGTCGGGTTATCGTCCACAATTAACACCTTTTTGCCGATTAAATCCTGGGGATCACCGACCTCGGTAGGTAGGTCTTGCTCCACCGCCCTGGTCAAAATGGTAAAGAAAAAGGTTGAGCCGACTCCCAATTCACTTTGTATCCACATCGTACCGCCCATCAGTTGTGCAAGCCGTTGACTAATGGCTAGTCCTAACCCGGTACCACCATACTGCCGGGTCGTCGAGGAATCTACCTGGCTAAAGGCTTTGAATAAACGGTCTAGGCGATTTTCTGGGATGCCAATACCGGTGTCTTTGATGCTAAATTCCAGTAGATGGGTGGATTCAGTGGCGGTGTCTGGCTCCGGCGATCGCGCAGAGATCCCCGGTTCGATGCTGGGTTGGTCCTTGGCCGCGAAATCCTTTTCATCCCAAGCGATGAGGGGAGAGGCTTTGACCGATACGATAATTTCGCCCTCCTGGGTAAATTTAATGGCATTCCCCACTAAATTCGAGAGAATTTGACGTAAACGAGTGGCATCCCCCGTAATCACTTCTGGGGTACTGGGATCAAAGCGATAGGCTAACTCTAAGCCTTTGGGAGTAGCTTTTGTAGCCAGCAATGCCAGAACACTTTCAATTAATTCCCGTAAACAGAAGACCTGGGGTTCCAGCACCATTTTTTCCGCTTCAATTTTAGAAAAGTCGAGAATGTCATTGATGATGGTTAACAGGGAATCGCCACTGGTGCGGATGGTTTCCACATAATCCCGTTGGCGATGATTCAGGCTCGTCGTTAGCAATAATTCCGTCATGCCGATCACCCCATTCATCGGTGTCCGAATTTCGTGACTCATCATCGCTAAAAATTCACTCTTGGCCCGATTAGCGGTTTCGGCGGCCCATTTGGCCTGCTCTAAAGCATTATTTTTTTCGACTAATTCCCGACGGCGTTCCCGTTCGTTTTCTAAGAGACGGGCCTGGGCCAGGGCAATCCCCACTTGTTCCGCGACGGCCTTGAGTAACTCTATTTCCTGGGCTGTCCACGTCCGTTGATGATCACACTGTTGGATAGCGATCGCCCCATTCGCCTTGCCGTGATAGGAAGTCCGAATGACCATCATAGATTTCAGTTGTACTTGATGGCACAGGGTATGAACGGGTTGTAACAGTGGATCTTGGAAGACATCATGGGACACGAGTACCTCGTCTGAGGCTAACATCTGTTGCGCGTGGGGATTGCCTTCAATCGGAATTTTTAACCCCAACATAGACGTAAAGCCGGGTTCCAGATGTTCAGCAACAACGGGGAAGACGGGAGTGGGGTCGGCTTGATAACTATGAATCAGACAGCGATTCACCCGAAAGGCTTGACCGACCTGTTCGGCGGTGGTTTGAAAGATCAGACGGGGGGCCAGACTACTGCGAATTTTTTGGGTAATCTGACGGATTAACAAGACCTGTTCTAATTGTTCCTGTAACTGCTCCTGGGCGATCTTGCGGTCAGTAATATCCGCACAGGAACCAATATAACCCGCAAAACTGTCATCCGCTAACCAACGAGGCACGCCGACATCCAATAACCAGCGATATTCGCCATCGGCTCGCAATAGACGATATTCCATTTCAAAGCGTTGGCGTTTGAGAAAAGCGGAGAGATAGGTATTCAAACAACCGGCTAAATCGTCGGGGTGAACGCCTTCTGTCCAACCATTGCCGAGTTCCTCCTCCAGCGATCGCCCACGAAACGTTAACCAAGTCTGATTAAAAAACGTGCAGAGGGTATGGGTATCCGCCACCCAGAGCAAAATCGGCGCACTATCGGCCACGGTGCGAAACCGCGCTTCACTTTCCTGTAAAATTTCCGCCGCGAGTTTACTTTGGGTAATATCAAAACGAATGGCTAGATATTGATAGGGCTTACCCTGGGCATCCAAAAACGGCACAATCGTCGAATCTACCCAGTAGGTTTCCCCCGACTTTTTACGATTTTTAACTTCACCGTGCCAAACTTGACCCCTGGCGATCGTCTGCCACAGATCCCGAAAAAATGCAGGGGGATGAAAATCCGATTTGACCAAACGATGGGTTTGTCCCAGTAATTCTTCCCGTGTGTATTCTGAAACCTGGCAAAACCGGTCATTGACATAGGTGATCACGCCCTGGGCGTTAGTCATCACCACAATCGCCGCCTCATCCAAGGCCGCCTTTTGCACCGCCAATTCCTGAAGAGTATTTTGTAAGGTCTGCTCAGTGGCTAACCGTTCCGTGATGTCATTGGCAATGCCCATAAAGCCGGTGATCTCTCCCTGGGCATCATGCAATGCTGACACAGAAAGCCAAACCGGTACTCGTGAACCGTCCTTGCGGACATAAGTCCAAATATTCTCATTGAATTGATTTAAACGGGCCTTAGCAACAAAGGTTTCAAACCCCGCCACCGTCATCCCCAACTCTACCGATAATTCCTGGCCCCTTTGTTGAACCTCCGCCGGATCGTGGAACAGCTTGGGAGTCTCCTTAAACCGCACTTCCTCCGCCCGATAGCCCAACATTTGTTCCGCCGCCCGGTTAAAGGTTTGAATCAGGCCCGTTTCGTCCGTAGAAATAATGCTGTAATTCGCACTTTCTAAAATCCCTTGATTCAGGGTTAAGGTTTTTTGTAATTCCTCTTCAACTTGCTTCTGGTCTTGGAGAGCTTTTTCTAATTGACCATTGCGTTGATAACTTAAGAGGGCAAAATAAACGGCGATCGCCACCAGAAGCGACAAACTAAGACCACTCAGCAGGGCAAAAATCGGTAGCGGTGACTGAATTTCTGCCAACGCTCTAGGACTAGGGACAATCGTTAATTGCCAGGGGAGGCCCGAAGGTTGACGAATCAAAACCTGCTCTTGCCAGACTCCGGTTTGCCAATAAGGGGGAATACTATCAAAAATTAACTGTTTGCCCTCTCGAATCTGAATACCAAAATCCGCATTTAGCTCGGTGGGCAGTACGGCCATTAGGAAAGAGGGAATACGAATCACACCCACCAAAACCTCGGTGCGACGGGGGAAATCTGCCAACGGCCGAATCACCAAAAATCCTGACCCGCCCTGGGCTAACTCTAACGTAGAGGTCATGGTCAGAGAACTCGATAGTTTCGGATTAAAGGTCAACAGGCCCCGAAGCCGCTCTTGATACATTCGGCCAGTCACCGTCTTATCCGGGTGCGTCAGGGAAACGGAACCACGTACCTGGTTGGTTTTGAGGTCAATCCATTGAATCGTCTGTATCCCCGCAAAATCCCGTAAAAAGGAACCCGCATCCAGTTGCCATTGGGCTAGATCTGGCGTTCCTTGAGCCTCCCAACGCATTCCCAGTCGTTCCATTGCCCCTGTATAGCCCTGTAAACCCTTATCTAGGTGCGACTGAATCGAACGGGTCTCCGCTTGAATATAATTCCGAGTATCCTTTTCACTCCGGATCTCCAGCGATCGCCAGGCCCCCAGGGTTAAAGCAATGAGTCCTCCTCCAACCAACACCGGTAAGAGCCATAACTGTCGTTGACCTGACAACCAATCCTTCACGGTTCAACATCCCTATCCACTAACAATCACGATAGTTCAAAGTCCCAGGCGGTCAACCCAGGGTGATGGGTCTTGGGAACAGACATCCAATCAAAATTATGACAAGAGAAGGGAAAAGGCGGGTAATATTCAGCCACGAGTGTGCCACAATGGTAACGTTTTATCAAGCTGGTGGTCTGTAGGGGAGGTTGAAAGTAACAGTGAATCCCGTTGAGCTTTTTGAAAAAGGTGGCCCGACGATGTGGCCCCTACTCGTCCTCTCTATTTTATCGGTAAGCACGATTCTGGAAAGGCTTTGGTTCTGGTCAAAAGTCCTGCTTAAAAGTTCCCAGGTGCAATCCCGTATTCTGGATACAGCGGCCCGGGACTGGGAGTTAGCGATCAAAGTTGCCAAGGATAACCAAAAATACCCAGTGGCTAAATACCTTTTCGCCCCCCTCCGTCTGCCCAATGCCGATCCCGAAGTTTTTCACTTAGCCCTGGAATCCGCCGCCGATGATGAATTAGCCCTGATGCGCCGGGGTGACAAAATCCTGGAAGCAGTCATTGCCTTAGCCCCTTTACTCGGACTACTGGGAACCGTTTTAGGATTAATTCGTTCTCTGGCGAATATTGAAATTAGTGATTTAGGGACTTCTTCAACGGCAGGGGTTACCCTTGGCATTAGTGAGGCTCTGATTACTACGGCAACAGGGATGATTATTGCCATTATTAGCTTGGCGTTTTACCGTTTATTTCAAGGTTTTTGGTTCAATCAGATGCGTATTTTCCGTAAGGCCGGTAGTGAATTAGAGTTAATTTACCGTCAGCGTTTGTTGGATGAAGAAAATGCCTATTCAGCACCGTCGGGTTATCTTCCTTCTTCGGTAACGGAATAGAACGGCTTTCCCGGAACCGGGCGATCGGGGTAATTTCCCCTATCCCAAAACCGGCCAGAGTTTGTTAGCTTGGTGTCAATAGTGCTTTTTGCTAGGTTGTGTAATTAATTGATTTATGACGGCCCCTCAACCCCCTGCTAAACCCCATCGTTCCCATTCCTTACTTCATCCCACTCGCCCTCTGCGACTTTGGAATGATCCTAACCACAATCGGGAAGAAACTCGTATTGAGTTAGTTCCACTTATAGATATTATTTTCTGTATTTTGATTTTTTTCATTCTGGCGGCGGTTGGTTTATCTCGACAACAGGCCATTAGCATGGACTTACCCAAGGCCAGCACCGGACAACCGCAAATGCGGGAAATGTTGGTGGTCAGTCTGGATGATATGGGGCAACTCTATGTTGAGAAGCAACCGGTGACGGAAAATCAACTCCTCGACGCGCTGAAAAATTACCGTCAGTATAATCCGACCGGTTTAATGGTTCTCCATGCGTCCCGCAATGCCAGTTATAACGATGTGGTGCAACTGTTGGATATGTTGCGTCAGGTGGGCGGCGATCGCGTGGCTTTAGCAACCTTACCCGGTGAAAATCCAACCAACAGTACGATGCCCAGCTTTGGCAACCCTAACGCGGCGTTTCCTGGTAGTTTTGGCGGTACAGGCATGACTCCGAATAATCCCTATGGCTCGACTATGCCAGGGATGCCGAATAATCCCTACGGCTCGACTATGCCAGGGATGCCGAATAATCCCTACGGCTCGACTATGCCCAATAGTGCAGGTAATAGTGCGGGGACGACTCCTTTTACGGGTTCCATGCCAGGCAGTACGGCCCTGCCGAACTCAGGTTTACCCAATAGCGGTGTCTCTAACGGCATGAATCCGACGATCCCGAATGCCCCCACCTCTGGAATGCCAGGTGCAGGAACCGTTCCAAATAATGCCGTTCCTGATCGCCTACCCCGTCGCTAAGAAAGGAGGTCTAGGAAAGATGGCGAACCAAAGCGCGGACTTGTTCAGGGTTAAACACTTTTAACAAAATGCGGGCCGCTTTTTCCGGATCGGCGGGTAAGAGTAGATAGGGAATCGGGGCATTGGCCAGTTGTTGTAAACCCTGGCTCACGGTAATCTTTTGACCCTGTTCCAGTTCTAAGTAGTCCCCTCCCTGCTTTAACTCCTTAATGACCACCGGCGCAAGCACAGCATAACCATGGACCGGGTTGGCGATCGCCTGACTAGCAGTATTTAATAATTGTTGCCAATGCTCTTGATGGGGCGCAAGACTGCGGAGGGATTGGCAATGGATTTGTAACTGTTGACGGCCATTGGGGGTCGCTTCCGTCTTGAAAATCTGCAACATCTGACGCAGAGTCGTTTTCACCTGAGCCGCCACATCCACCTCTTCGATGGGGGCCACCGTCTCCTTGGCCTTCTCTACCCCTTCCGGCACAGCTTCCCCGGACTCCTGGGACAATAAATAATTCAGGTAATGCTGAAGCTCAACAAAATTATTATTGGCCCCCTCCACAATAGAATCCGCTTCCTCTGGTTGTAAGCCAAAGGAACTTTGTAACTTCTCGACTAAATCCTGAAGCACATCATAGCCCTTTAAAAAAAGCGACTCTAGCTTCTGGTCAACCGCGATCCGATTTTCCTTGAGGATCTTAAACGCATCTTCTAAACGGTGGGCAATTTTTTGAATACTGCTATAGCCAAGCATGGCCGCTCCCCCCTTCACGGAATGAGCCGCCCGAAACATCTCGTTAATGCGTTCCGAATCCTCCACCACTGAGGATAATTCCAAAATGCCCCGCTCTAGGGTTTCGAGGTGTTCCTTCGCTTCCTCAATAAAATAACCGAGGATTTTATGTTGATCCAAAGTCTTATCCTCACTGAGAACTGCAACCAGACTCTAACCCTAGGGTCAGAGGCTCACTATTAAGAATGCCTTACTTTTTCGCAAAATGCACTATCTTGGACAGAGCAACCGCCAACCTAGGACTGTTCCCGTCGAAATAACCACACCATTAACCCGACTACGCCCACCTGTAAAGCAAAATTCCCCAGCAGTTCTGTATCGCCTTGGCCACTGAGTAAACGCAGGGCAAAAATAACGGCTCCTAAAAAAGCAGAGGTTCCAAAGGCGACATAGAAAAACCGACGCAAACCGCGATAGGGGGCCAAAGCTTCGGCCTTTAAGCGGGCGTATTTTTCAGGAGAGAGGTTAGGGTTAGGGGAAGTCATTAAAAATTGGTTGTAGAGATGGGCCAATGTCCGTTATAATCGGATTCGGCTGTGGGCCAAACCCTAAACAGTGTGCTTATTGTAAGGGGAAAAAGCCTTCTCTGCTAGATTAGCTCAGTTGGTAGAGCACGTCATTCGTAATGATGGGGTCAGGGGTTCAAATCCCCTATCTAGCTTGGTTAAGTGGGTATTAATTTGTTTTTGCCTGGGTTGGGAAAAGAGGGACAACAAGAGATCTAGCAGGGGATCAGCCAAGTTCCCAGTAAAGACTCAGGCCAATCTGACTAGCCTGAGCCTTAGTTGCGATTCTAATTCAGGTTTTTTGTCCTAAATTACTGTCCCATCGGGAATCGCGGCATTTTTAATCACTACCACAATGCCACTGCGGATATAGAAGCCCAATTCCTCACGGCTTGCCTCCTCAATTCCCTCCTTATTGACAATCATCACATTTTTGCCAATTCGAGCATTCTTATCAATAATGGCCCGCCGAATAGTGGAACCAGAGCCAATCCCCATGGAAATCTTGCCCAATTCTTCATTGGACTCTCGTTCCGGACGCGACTCGTAGAAATCCAGACCCATTAATAAGCTATCTTCCACTACACAATTCGATTCAACGCGGGTTCTGACCCCCACCACTGAATGATGAATACGACAATCCTTGAGGATACATCCTTCACCAATCATGGATTCCGTCACCCGACAATTCCACATTTTTGTCGGTGGCAGATAACGTCCCCTGGTATAAATCGGCGATCGCTCATCATAGAAACTAAAGGGCGGATAGGGTTGCTGGGTGAGAGCTAAATTGGCCTCATAAAACGCCTCAATCGTTCCAATATCTTCCCAATACCCATCAAATAGATAGGCTTGCAGGTTATGCTCTCCAGAGGACGCAGGAATAATCTCCTTTCCAAAATCCGTTGCACTCGGATAAGCATTCAATAAGTTGGTTAACGCCTCTTTTTTAAACACATAAATCCCCATCGAAGCAATGTAGGGATTCTCTTCTGCCTTTTGTGGACTTAACCCTAACAAAGTGGTATCCACCTGCATGGCTTTCAGGGCTTCTCCCTGGGGCTTTTCAGAAAAATCAATCACCCGACCACTCTGGTCAATTTTCATTAACCCCAATTCAGGAGCCTTTTTCTCATCTACCCCAATCACCGAGAGGGTAATATCCGCCTTGGTTTCCCGGTGATGTTGCACAAACTTGCTGTAGTCCATGCGGTAGAGATGATCCCCAGACAAAATGAGATATTCATCCACATCCCACTCCTGAAACAACCAGAGATACTGACGCACCGCATCGGCTGTTCCCTGGAACCATTGAGGATTATCCGTAGTTTGTTGAGCCGCTAAAACCTCCACAAAGCCTTCCTGAAAAGCAGAAAAGTTGTAGGTACGCGCCAAATGGCGATTTAAAGACGCAGAATTAAATTGAGTTAAAACGTAGATCTTGACAATTTCAGAATTAATACAATTACTAACGGGGATGTCAATGAGCCGATATTTGCCTGCCAGGGGAACCGCAGGTTTAGCTCTCAGTTTCGTCAAAGGATAAAGACGAGTACCTGCACCGCCGCCGAGAATGATGGCTAAAACACGTTTCACAAAAAGACCTCTTAACTGCCTATACACCTTTGAAGTCAAGTTTAGGACTGTAGGGGACATCTGCAAAGTCAAAACCAGGGAAAGCGGGATGGGGAGTCAATTAACGGCAATTTCCCTGGAAACAAATCGTTAGCACCAATGGTCAACAAAATGGGTCGCTCAAACCCGTCCTAAATGGCTATTTTCTTAGGTTTTATGAGTCGTCTGCCAGTTCTCTCCCTCTTTCCCCTGCTCTGGAGTTTGTCCCCATGGGTCATGGCTCAACCGGTTTTACCGCCGCATTGTGTTGCCTTGGCTCCGGTGTCCCTGGCCCAAAACCCGGAGACGGTTCCCTTTGGGAGTGGCGGCCAAAGTGGGCAGACCGGAGGTACAGGAACAAATGGAACGAATGCTGATAATTTGACGATTTTTGCCGATGGTTCCCCCTTAACGTTGAACTTGGCGGGCCGGGATGGGGAGAATGGCCAACGGGGCGGAGACGCGACGGCTCCTAATTGTGTGAATCAACCGCTCAATGCGACGACGAATTTACAGGCTCCGGATGGGGCAAATGGGGGCAATGGGGGCAATGGAGGTGATGGAGGGAATGGGGGATCGCTGACGGTCTATGCGACGAATCCGGCTTTTTTAAGTAAGGTTTTTGTGAGTGCGGCGGGCGGCAAAGGGGGGCAGGCAGGGGCAGGGGGCTTAGGAAGTCAGGGCTGTAATTGTGCCAAACCCTATTGGACGGTGGAAACTTGTTCGGGGAGTCATGGAGATAGTAATTATCGCTGTAGCACCCAGGAGTTTCGCTGTACCAATGGTCGTAGTGGAGTCAGTGGCAATGCCGGGTTGCCGGGCCGTGAGGGAGTGGTGGGTCGCTTGACCTGGATTAACCTGAATAGACCCCTTGAGTCGGATAAACCCTCGATCGCCTTACCGATGACGACCCTCAAGGAGAAGGGTTATACCCTATCAAAAAATCGTTGGGAAACCCGTCAGGGAGCAAAGGCGTTGTTGGCTCCGGGGTCAGTGATTGATGATGAATATTTGGCTTTAGTGGAGCGGGTAGAACGATCATTTTTATTAATTTGGAATGCTCCCCAAAATTTTAGTGAATTTTCTGAGAGAAATGTGACGTTAGCCCTCAATGATCAACAGGATATACAAGTAACAATGCCCGATGATATATGGCTGGAGGGAACGACCCAAAAACGGAATGAGGTAACGGAGTTTGTGGTTTATAATGCTATTCCTGCGTCTTCAGTCACTCGCCTACGGGATACGGCTTTAACCAGTAGTGGTCAGGATTTAAAGTTATATCTTGTAGATGATGCGAACCAATCGAATTTAATTGCGACTAAATTTAATGTGAAATATAGCATTACTCAATCCGATCCCCGTTTTCGTCCCCCTAGTGATTATTCAACGAAGTTCTCGGGGGAAATGCCGGATAGTTTAGTGACTCGTAACGGCGATCGCTTTGTGTTAAATATTGGCCAACTGCCGATTCCCCCTGAATTTTTAAAACCGGGCTTAGGCGTTCAAATTGAGTTAGTGGCGACCCGGACATTTTCGGGTTATCAAGCGACTCAAAAACTCTGGATTACTGATGTGATTACCCCTTCCCGCGCTTTGCCCACCGGCACGATGCCGCCTAGTACTCCTGTTGTTCCCGCTACGGTTCCAGGTAGTGTGTCTCCCGTGATGCCAACTCCGACGGTACGCCCTCCCAATGTTCCCCTCTCCAATACGCCAACGGTTCCTCGTCCTGGTTTCCCTGCGGTTCCTTTACCCAATCAGCGTTGAAGATGGCTTGCTGGGTAGCTGACTTTTCCCGCTATCTTTTTATTTGAGCGATCACCTAATTTTCTCCTATCTCAAAGCCTTATTCTCTCGTCGGCTATTGTCATTAAATCCAGCTTATTAGAAACAGCGAAGAGTTTGAAACCCTTATTCGGCCGTCATTTTCAGACTTAACGGGAAAAGTCAGAATTCATATAGCTGGCTGGAATTGAGAACATTATCAATTACTAAATGCTAGATAACTGACAGGATAACACAATTTATAATGTGTATCTGGGATTCGTAAAGATAGTCAATCCAACTGACGACTCCTGACCTTGCTCACTTTTTAATTTGGTAAGTAATAATTTAGGGTCTGGCAGACCGCATTTTGATTCGTTGTTTGTTAATTTTGTTCTTGAATGGCTGTGATTTTTTTGACTTCTTGAAGGGATAAGTCTAACGCTTCTGCAATTTGTTCAGGAGTTAAACCTAATTTAACAAGACGAGGAATCGTTTCTCGTTTGGTTTTCTTTTGAATGGCATCAGCAATTACTTGATCTTCTTCAATAAGATCATCACTTTCTTCAAAGTGAGAAGAATAATTAGGACAAAGATTAAGTTTATTGATTTTTACATTACTATTCACAAACTGAGAGTTATTGGCGACAATTCTTTCTGCTTTTGCCCGAAAATTTGATTTAGTAATGTCTTCTCCTAATGCTTTAGACAATAATTGCCACAGTTTATAAGCTTCATCTTTTGTGTGACCTGCACTACAATTATATTCTTTGGCTATCTCTGCGTATTTTTGACCGTTTAAGACTCCTTTTAAAATTGCCACTTGCAAACTATTAATGTGATCGCCCGTCGAAGAAAAGAGTAAATCATCGAGATAGCTGACTAATTCTTGAGTATCCATAAGCTGTTTGGCGTTTAATCGCAGTCTTTACCCGCCATTTTCCGCTAAAAACCGCTTTTTGTAAAGATTCTTAATTAAAGTCCCGTCTTTATCCGCTTTTTTACTGTTGACTAGACATCATGATGATGTTTTATATTGTGTTTGCTATGTAACATAAAACAGTTATCTAATTTATTATGGAAATCAGTGAAGCAAAATTTAATGGGGCGAAAGTAATTGCCTGTGTTTTAGATGGGCAAGCCGTTATCCATTGCGACAAGCAGGAACTAAATGCGAAAAAATGGTGGGATGCAGTTAGTCGAACTATTGCAGGAGGAACAATAGGAAGTGCTTTTGCTCCTGTTTTTGGGACAATCGGTGGAGCTTTAACTGGTTATGTATCTACTTTTTTGAACGATGTTTTGGAGACGGGATACTATACGCCACAAAAGAAATTAATTCTTGCAGGAGCAATTTACAAAGACGCAAAAGGAGATTATTTTCACAAAGAAGAGTAAAACATTCCTAGTTTCACTCCAGTTTGTGTCTGTAAGAGTCGATCGCCCCTTAGCCTCTGACTCAGTGATAAACAGCGATCGCCTCTTAACTCCTTACTCAGTGATAAACAGCAAGCCTGTTTGCGGCCTTTTGCTAAAATGCCGAAATTCTGCTTTAATCAAGATAGATGAAGCTGTTTGGTTAATAATATGCAATATCAAATCAAACTAAAAAAAAGTGAAGAAGGCTATGCCGTTTGGTGTGCTAGTTTGCCAGGTTGTGCTTCCCAGGGTGAAACCAGGGAGGAGGCATTAGCGAATATTCAGGATGCAATAGAATCCTATTTAGACGTTTTAGAAGAACTCAATCGGGATATTGAATCCTGTTATGTTGAGATTGAATTAAATCATGCCTAGTCTTTCAGGAGTCAATCATCTTAGAGCCATAAAAGCTTTGAAAAAATTGGATTTCGCATTATTAGACAAGGAAAACATATCACAATGACTGATGGTGATAAAATTCTTATTATTCCGAGAGCTAATCCAATTAATGCTCATACAATGGGGGCAATTATCAAAGGTTCTAGATTAACTATTGAAGATTTTAAGAAATTACTTTAGATTGTACATCCGGCGATCACCCTCTGAAATTTCTTCCATAAAACTAATTTTCCCAAATATCCTCATTTAAAATGATCTCAATGGTTTGCTCAAATGGGCATTTTTCAGGAAAAGCAACTTTTTTATATTCTTTTTTAACCTTTATCAAAGCCCGCTTCCATGCATCATTAACACTGATTTCCCATTGAGATTGAAGGCTCGGTACTTGACTGATTAATAAATCAATTTCGGCTCGTTGATTGCGAATCGTTCTTTCCCAACCATTGTAATCGTAGGGAGAATTGACATAAAGACGTTTTAGTAAATGCTCTAGTAACACCATTAAACGCGAAATTAATTCCTTTTTTTGAGAAATCCCCAAGGATTTAACCTCCTCAATTAAATTTGTCAGATCCAAATTTTCAAAATCATGGTTTTTTAATTTATCAACGGTATCTTCTACCCAAAGTAAAATGTCTTTTTCGTATAGAGTGCTATCCATGGGTGTTCCTCTAAAATTTTGCTATTCATTACTAATTTTAGCTTTTTGGGTGTTGATCGCCCCCTGAATTTACTTCCCTCAAAGGCGATCGCCCTAGGTCTGGGGGAATGCTGGGGGAAACCCTAGCCGATCCTAGCAGACTCGCTCACAGTACAATGTCAGGGTGATTTGGATTCCTTAAACAGAACGTTATGACAACGCCTAACCCTGAAACCCAGGATAACTTGCCTACTCAAGATGAAAATGCCCGCAACAGTAAAGCCCGTCAACTGCTAGGGATGAAAGGAGCCGCGTCGGGGGAAACCTCGATCTGGAAAATTCGCCTGCAATTAATGAAGCCGATTACCTGGATTCCCTTGATTTGGGGAGTGGTCTGTGGAGCCGCCTCGTCGGGAGAATATACCTGGACACCGGAAAATATTCTGAAGGTTTTGACCTGTATGTTATTGTCGGGGCCTTTGATGACCGGTTATACCCAAACCATGAATGATTACTATGACCGGGAAATTGACGCGATTAATGAACCCTATCGTCCGATTCCATCGGGAGCCATTTCCATTAGTCAAGTGGTCACGCAAATTTTAGTACTTTTGTTAGGGGGAATTGGGGTGGCCTACGGTTTGGATGTGTGGGCGCACCACGATTTCCCGATTATGACGATGTTAACCCTGGGCGGTGCGTTGATCGCCTATATCTATTCCGCTCCCCCTTTGAAGTTAAAACAGAATGGTTGGCTGGGAAATTATGCCCTGGGGGCGAGTTATATTGCCTTGCCCTGGTGGGCGGGTCATGCTCTCTTTGGGGAGTTAAATAGCACAATTATGATTCTTACCTTAATCTATAGCCTGGCTGGTTTAGGGATTGCGGTGGTTAATGATTTTAAAAGTGTGGAAGGCGATCGCCAATTAGGATTAAAGTCCTTGCCGGTCATGTTCGGGATTGGCACTGCCGCTTGGATTTGCGTGATCATGATTGATCTTTTCCAGGCGGGAATTGCGGGGTATTTAATTTATATTCACCAACAATTTTATGCCACCATTGTCTTGTTATTAGTCATTCCCCAAATGACCTTTCAGGATATGTACTTTTTGCGAAATCCCCTGGAAAATGATGTGAAATATCAAGCGAGTGCCCAACCGTTTCTTGTGATTGGGATGCTAGTCACTGGGTTAGCCCTGGGTCATGCTGGGGTTTAAGGGAAAAAACCTGATAGGATCAAAGGGTTCCTTGTCCTGAAAGTATTTTGCAAAAACGCTCCCATTATTGGCGACTACTGCCCTATATTCGCCCCCATTTACGGCTGATTGGTCTGGCTTTTCTCTGTACCTTGGTGTTTACCGTCTTTTGGCCGATTCTTGCCTGGTTGGTGGGACGGATGGCTAAATATATCGGTGCCGGAGATGTCCAGGCTATTTTAACCCTGGCGGGAGTTGCGGCTTTAATCTTTCTGGTACGAGGAGCCGCCCAGTACGGGCAAGATTCTTTGATGGCCAAGGCCGCTTTAAGTATTGCTTTGGAGTTACGACAAACCGTTTATGCCCATCTACAACGGCTCAGTTTAAGTTATTTTGAAGCGGCGAAAACGGGGGATTTGTCCTATCGTTTAACGGAAGATGTTGACCGCATTGGCGAAGTCATTAATAAGGTATTCCATGATTTTGTGCCGTCGGTTTTACAGTTAATTGTGGTGTTTGGTTATATGTTTTGGGTGAATTGGGCGTTAACCTGTGCGGTGTTAGTGGTCGCGCCCTTAATGGGGGTGTTAATTGGCTTTTTTGGTGAACAGTTATTAAAATTTAGTCGTCGCAGTCAAAATCGGATTTCTAATTTGTCAGCATTATTGACCGAAAATTTGGCAGGGATTCGTTTAATTAAAGCCTTTACTGCCGAAGACTATCAACTCAATTTATTTGCTGAAGAAGCGCGACAACATCAGCGATCGCAGTTTTTGGCAGAACAAGTTAAGGCGTTGCAATTTGTGGTGGTGGGCTTTTTAGAAGCCATGGCGGTTGTGTTTTTATTTTGTTTAGCGGCTTGGCAAATTTCCCTGGGGAATTTAACGGGGATTGGGTTTATTAGTTATGTAACGGCAGTAGCCATGCTCATTGATCCGATTAGTCATATCACCAATGATTACAATTTATTTAAGCAAGGGGAAGCCTCCATTGACCGCATTTTTGAGTTATTAATGATTGAACCGATGGTGCAGGATCATCCCCAGGCGATCGCCTTACCCAGTATTACCGGGAAAGTAGATTATCAAAAAGTGGGTTTTGAATACCAACCTGGCAAACCGGTTTTAAATAACATTAATTTTACGGCTCAACCGGGGGAAATGATTGCTTTAGTCGGGGCATCGGGAGCCGGTAAAAGTACCTTAGTGAATCTCTTAATGCGGCTGTATAATGCGACATCGGGTCAGGTATTAATTGATGGTTATAATGTGCAGGATGTCACCTTAAAAAGTTTACGGGAACAAATTGCGATCGTCCCCCAGGAAAATATTTTATTTTCGGGAACCATTGCCCAAAATATTGCCTTTGGTCAAACGGATTTAGATTATCCTGCCATTGAACAGGCGGCTAAAATTGCCAATGCCCATCAATTTATTACGGAACTTTCCCAGGGTTATCAAACCTATGTGGGGGAACGAGGGGTTAATTTATCAGGGGGTCAACGTCAACGGTTGGCGATCGCCAGGGCAGTGTTAAGAAATCCGGCGATTTTAATTTTAGATGAAGCTACATCGGCGTTAGATTCCGAATCGGAAGCCTTGGTACAAGAAGCATTGGATCGCATTACCCAGGAAAGAACCGTCTTTGTCATTGCTCACCGTTTAGCCACTATTCGCCGCGCTGATCGCATTTTTGTTTTGCAACAGGGCGAAATTATTGAAACGGGAACCCATGAGGAATTAATGGCTAAACAGGGTCGTTATGCCGGTTTTTATGCCCAACAATTTTTATCATAAAACCGTTGCCTAATTTTAAAAATTTTAATTTGATTAACGGAGATCAACCGGAATAAATGATTATTTATTTTTATCCTTAACTTGAAGGGTACTATCATCAGACACAACATTGATCACATTTTGGGGAGTAACTAATCCCTGAAAATTCTTGACCGCATCGGCTAACGCTTTAGCTTCTGTTTTCCATTTTTCCCCCTGTTGTTCCGCAATAAATCGCTCTTGTATGCTAGATTGCACCGCTTCAGGCAAGACAAAATGCAGGAGAGTCACCTGGTCAATAACAAACCCCTGGGAATTTAACCGTTGATTCATTAAGGCTTGGATTTTATTGGCGATCGCCTGATTTTGATTGCCATAGATAACTTTGAGGGGATATTGAGAGGTAACAGAACGGAGAGCCGTCGCCACATTTTCCCGTAAAATCGCTTGGCTATTCTTCCCAATCATCTGATAATAATAACCAGATTTTTGAGGATTGATATGATATTCTAAACTAACCTGAATCGTAAAATTAATGCCTTCCTGGGCAGTTAATTCGAGGGTTTCATTTTGCACTTGGGTACGGGTCGAAATTTTGACCACATTCTCCCAGGGATTTAACCAATAAAGCCCCGGCATGAGCGGATTCGTCAGGATTTTTTGGGAATTTTCAATGATACCGACTTCCCCAATTGGCACAATAATCAACGTCCTGAGTAAGAGTTTGACACTAATCAAGGCGATCGCCACACCAAATAACGCCATGCCTAGCTTGACCGTGATCTTCGTGGGAGCTAGAGCAAAAGAACGAGGAACCATGAGCATCTCCCGACAACCGATGTTGCCTGACCTAAAGATTATCTATAACCTTTAAGACGATGAGGCTCCCCCACTTGTGAAAAAAATTGGGGAAATTTCTGCTGACTCACGCCGAGGATCAACAAGCTCACTCAACGGTGAGAGGTCTAACCGGCTCGATGACGATCCACTTTTTCCAGAGCCTGTTCAATCTCCGATAGGGAAGATAAATCACTGCCGGTATTAATCACGGACTTGACTCCTTCTAAGGTGGAAACAATACTGCGGGGATCAATAAACATAACTTTACTGCTTTCACTTTGTCCCACTGTAGAAGCCATCTCTAAATATTGTTGAGCTAGGAGAAATTGCAAAGCCTCTTTGGCCTGGGGATCGGTACGTAATTTTTCCGTCAAAATATTAATCGCAGAGGAAGTGGCTTCGGCTTGTAGGATTTGTTGTTGCCGTTCCGCTTCGGCTTGTAAAATTGCGGCTTTTTTCATGGCTTCTGCATCTAAAATCCGGGCTTGGGCTTGACCCTGGGCCGAATTAATGGCTGAATCCCGTTCACCTTCTGAGGTTAAAATGGCCGCCCGTTTTTTGCGTTCTGCCGCCATCTGTAATTCCATGGATTCTTGCACCGCTTTAGATGGCATAATATCCCGCAATTCTACTCGTGTGACTTTAACACCCCAGGGATCAGTGGCAATGTCTAAATCGTGTAAGAGACTTTCATTAATTTCTGATCGCGCAGTAAAGGTTTGGTCTAATTCTAATTTGCCAATTTCGGAGCGAATTTGGGTTAATACCATATTGACCATAGCCGATTGCAGATTCTCGACCTTATAGTAGGCTTTTTCCATATCCATAATCCGCCAATAGACAACAGCATCAACGGTAATGGAAACGTTATCTTTGGTGATACAGGATTGGGGGGGAATATCTAACACTTTTTCGCGAATCGTACCTTGATAAACAATGCGATCCATAAAGGGGAAGATAAAGTTAAGCCCTGGGCTGAGTTTTTTGTGATAACTACCTAGCCTTTCCACTAGATATTCATTTTTTTCATTAACAATTTTGACGGAACCAAAGAGGGTAGAACCCCCAAAGGCAAGGATAAAGAGAAAAACAATGGCTTCCATAATAGTGAGTAGGGAATAGTTGATAGGGAATAGTTGATAGGGAATAGTTGATAGGGAATAGTTGATAGGGAATAGTTGATAGGGAATAGTTGATAGGGAATAGTTGATAGGGAATAGTTGATAGTA
>JACCDQ010307938.1_pt1 | contig 21242 bp, 8 predicted proteins | sample 7446031 | NCBI WGS metagenome assembly JACCDQ01 (sample SAMN15323442, study PRJNA562643) | freshwater metagenome | isolation source: river surface water | place: USA:Blue River Watershed | collected 2017-08-17
ACCGGTGCCACTGCCACCCAGGTCGTTGATGGCTACCGTCAGCGGCACCGACTCCACCGGCGTGTCGGAATCGGCGGTGTAGGTCAGTGTGCCGGTGCTGGTGCCACCAAACAATGCGTTGAGCTGTGTCAGCGTGCCGTTCAGCACCAGCGTCTTGTCGGAGCTCGAGCCGATGGTCACGCCGCTGTTGCCGACGTTGACCGCGAGCTTGCCAGTATGGGTGCCGTCATTGGGAAGCGACACCGTGGCCTGGACCACGCCGGTGGGCAGGTCGGGGTCAGCCAGCGAGATGCCGGTTCCCTGCAGTGCCAGTGCCACCTGTTCGGTGGCGAAGTAGGTCTTGGTACCACCCGTGCCAGCTGTCGCGGTGAATTCATACCTGAACCAGGCGTGGTCATAGTCCTGTCCGTCAATGACCCCATCTCTTTCGTTATAGGCGGTCCAGATCCAGTTCTGCGCCGGGGTGATCCGGCTGCCACCCCAGGGGTTCTTGTAGGTCCAGTCGGTCGGTGCCACCCACGCGCTTGTGTCGTAGCCCGCCACTTGCCAGGCCGCACTGCCCGGGTTGGCGTTGGTGACCAGCCAGCCCGCGTCCGAGGTGCCAATCGTGGCGCCCGATGGCAGCGTGAGTTTGGCCTGCATGGCGGCGATGCCACCCAGGTCGGTCGCATACACTGCCAGTACATTGGTGCCCGACTGCACGTTGACGTTGGTGATGTTGTACGGGCTGCCCCAGTCATTGCCCGAGCCCAGTTGCACACCGTTGAGGTAAACGACGAAGGCGTTGTCGGCGGTCATCACCAGATTCGCGATCTGGTTGGTGAAACTCACTGTGGGAGCGTCGTTGGCCGTCACGATGCCGACGGTGACCGTGGACGTCTGCGCCGTGCCCGAACCGCCGTCGTTGACGGCGATGGTCAGGGTACGGCTGGTCGATGGTGCATCCGACGTGTTGGCAAAGGTGAGGTTCTCGACCACCCGCTGCGCAATGGCCCGCGTGGCATTGGTATTGAACGACACCACAAAGTTGCTGCCATTGCCCCCACTCGCGGTACCGATCGTCAGCCAGGACGAACCGTCAAAATACTGCGCATTAGTGCCCGACAGGCGGATGTTGCCGAGCACCTCTGCGGCGCTGGTGGGCAGCGACACCCGGTCCTCACCGGCCTTGAGGTTGCTGACCGTCACACTGCCGCCGTTGTAGCTGGCACTGTCGATGTCGGTCAGCGTGATACTGGTGTCAAGGAAAGCCGGCGTGACGTTGATGGTGTTTTCGGCATAACTGACAGCGTCCAGACCGGCAAGTAGCGGCTGGTCGTTGGCCGGTACCACAGTGAGCGTGATGGTCTGGCTGATGCTTGTCAGCAGGTCGTTGCCCAGCGTGGCACCGGTGTTGTCGGCGCCCGCGTCGGACAGCTGCACGGTGAAAGTGCGGTCTCCAGCCGTAGGAATATCGATCGAAGGCTCGTTATAGGTGATGCCGCGCAACAGCGTCTGATAGCTGCTGACCGTGGCGGTGGCACCGCTGCCGGGCAGGATGGTGAACACGCCGCCCGTGTAGCTCAGCCTGAAACTGCCTACCGTCACGTTGCTGTAGTCGGTGCCGAGCTGGAACTGCTGGCCGCCGATCGTGACCACCTCATGGTTGCCATCCAGCACACCGGCCACCGTGATCGTCATGCCCGTAAGGTTGCTGTTGTCAGCGTCCGACAGCGCCGCGGCGGGCGCAATGGCCACCGGCACCGAGGCGGCGTTCGAGCCCTCGGTCCAGGTGACGGCAGTGTCACTGCCTGCCGTGGCGCCGTTGAGGTCGGCCGCGGGCGGGTCGTTGACCGCCACCAATGTGATCGAGCCCGACAGCTGCACCGAGAGCGCCGCCGGGCCACCGGCATTGCCACCGGCCTGGGTGTTGTTGCCGTCGCTCAAGGTGATGGTGTAAGTGCGCGTGGCGGCGGTCGGGGTGTCGCTGGTGCTCTGGAAACGGATCGCCTCCAGAATGGCATTGACTTCAGCGATGGTGGCGGTCGCAGCCAGGTTGATCACCAGGTCCGCGCCGTTAACGCCACCGGTCTGGCTCGCCACACCGGTGGGGCTGCCTGCCACCGTGAACTGGTCGCTGGCATTGGCGCTGGCAAGGTGAACGGTGATGCTGCCGGCGCCGAAGGTGGTGCTCGACAACACGGCGGTCGTTGCCAGGTCCGGGTCGCCCACGCTGGCGTTGCTTACCAATTGCTGCGGGCTTGTGCCCATACCGGTGGTGCCGATCTCGACGAGTGTGCCTGACCAGGCCTGGTTCATGCCACCCGAGGTGTCGAGTGTGGGCGCATCGTTGCGTGAGGCGATCGTCACCAAGACGGTCTGGGCGGCGGCCGACACCCTCGACTCCAGCGTGTCAGCCGTGGTGTCGTAGGTGATGGGCGAGGCCTGGTCGGTGGTGAACCCCACCGCCGGCGCATGGGTGCTCGACACATCGGCCGAGATGGCCGCCTCGACCGCATAAACGGTCAGGCTAGGCGGCGTTGCACCGGACGTATTGGCGTTGGTGAGCGCAATGAACTGAAGCTGCGCATCCGCAGCCAACAGCAAGGCATTCGACACCGACAGGCCGCCTGCACTTGCTGCCAGCTCCGAGAGCGCTGTCCAGCTGGCGCCGGCATCGATGGACACCTGCCAGCTGCCCAGGCCCGCATCGGTAAAGCCGGAGATGGCCACCCCGGCAAAATTGCCAGTGAGCCCGTCCGGGTCGACAAACTTTGCCGACAACAAGCTCGCCAGCGTGACGGGTGTCGCCGGTGTGGTGGTGAGTTGTCCGCCGGTGGTGATGTCCTCGGTGGCGGTGAGCGTGACACCCGCGGAAAAGCTTGGTGCATCGTTGATGGGAACCAGCGTGATTTGCACCGTGGCTGTGGCCGACAGCGGATAACCCGCGCCCTGCCCGGTATTGACCGCGCTTTCGGTAAAGACGATATCGACGTTCTTGGTGCTGCTGCTCAGTGCGTCCCTGGTGTTGGCATAAGCCAGGCTGCGCAGGATGGCATCCACTGCAGCCGACGTGGCGGCGGCCTTGAAGGTCAGCACCAGGGTGCCAGTGGCACTGTTGTTGGTGAGCGTGGCGACGCTGGTGCCGTTGAAGTCCACCGAGGACCCATTGGCAAACAGCTTCAGGCCGTACGGTTCTGTGAAGGCACCCGTGATCGTGATGCCGTTGCTGCCGGTCGCCAGAACGAAAAGGTCGTTCGCGCTTGCACCCGCATGGTCCACCACGGTCAGGGTGGCACCGGTAAAAGCGGTTTCACCACGCACCGTCAGCTCGATGTCGGACAGCGTTGCCGCGCCAGACAAGATGATGCTGTCAAGCAAGACCGCCGGGCCTGCCACATTGGGCCCAATGGCCTCGGTGTAGACCAGCGTGTCACCATTGAATTCAGAAATGACGGGCGCGTCATCCACGGCTGTCACAGTGGTGCCCAGCGTGATGGCGTTGGACCAGCCACCCACGCCGCCAATGCCGCCAGAAATGTCCTGCGCCGTGCCGGCCACAAATGCCGTGCCATCCGACAAGCGCACCGTCAGCGCGCCTGGGGTGCCGTTGAAATTGGCGGCATCGGGGTTGAAACGAATCAGGTCGCTGCCAGCCACGCCCAGCACCAGTGCCGCGCTGTCGCTGAGCCCGCTGGTGGGGATTTGGGTCCAGCTCGCGCCCGTGTCTGTCGAATATTCCCAATGGCCATGTGTGCCATCTTCGGCATTGGCGATGATGGCCACGCCAGCCAGGGCCTTGTTGCTGCCAAGCTGAGTGTCAACGTCGCTGAATCGGGCTGCAAGCAGGCTGCTGACGGTGGCACCGGCAAGGGCTGCGGCGTTGGCATCCTCATTCACCGCGGCCAGCGTGGCCGTGCCAGCCGCCACCGGTGCGTCGTTCAGCGCCGTGACGTTAATCGTGATGGTGTTGGCCGTTGGGTCAAGGTCAACACCGCTGTTGAGCACACCCCCGTTGTCTTTTACCTGGAACGTGAAACTGCTGTAAGCCGCCCCGTTGGCATTGGCCAGTGGCGTGAACACCAGCTTGCCCGCCGTGATATCGGCCAGGCTGACCCATTGGCCCGCGGTCACGTTGACGCCATTGAGGCGCAGCGTGCCGCTGGCCGGCAGCGTGGTGATCTTGACGGCCGACAGCGCGTTTGGACCGGGCTCGTCTGCCAGGTCGGTCAATGCAAAGTCTGTAGCTGAAAATGTGTAGCTGCCGTCCTCGTCCAGGCTGATCGTCTTGTCTGCACCCGATGGCGCGTCGTTGACCGCGGTGACGCTGACATCAAAACTGTCAGTGCTGGTGCCTGTGGACGGCTGGGCATAACCGTTGTCATAGGCGTTCACGGTAACCGTGATGCTGGCCACACCGTTGACATTGGCCGCGCTCGCGAAGATCAGGCGGTTCAGAAAGGTGTTGATACTGGCAAGGTCTCCCTGCAAGCGCAGGGTCGAGCCCACCGTGGTGCCGTCCTTGAGCAGTCCGCGGGTCGGATCGTCCAAGGTGACCACCGCCTCCAGCAAACTGCCGCCCGCGTAGCTGACGGCGAATCCTGAAAACTGGAGCGTCTTGTCCTCCAGCATGGTCTTGTCCGCCTGCGTGCCGACCACCGGGTTGGCCAGCAGGGCGTCGTAGTCTGCCATCGTCGCAACAGACACCACCCCATTCGTCTCGATGGTGCCGGTACTTTGCTCCAGCACCCAGTCGCCACCCAGCGCCGTGCTGCCCGTGAGGTTGGTGGACGCAGCCACATCGGCGCCGGTCCATTCGGCCAGTGCTGCCACAAAAACCTGGCCCACGTCGCCCTGCGCCACGTCGCAACCGTAGATCAACCAGTCAGCCTCAGGCGCCAGGGCGGCGCCAATGGTTGCCAGTGCATCGGCATGGCTGCCCAGGTTGCTGCTGTCCAGCGTGACACTGCCCAGATCAAGGCTGCCCGCGCTGCCGTGGCAAAACAGGTGGATTGCCGAAATGCCGCTACGTTGGCCCAGAATCGCTGCCATCTGGGCCAGCGCGTCGCCAGTGGCGTCAAGCTGGTAGACCTCGGTGCCTGCGGGCAGGCCAGCCAGCAAAGTGGCCAGATCGCTCAGGTTGTCGAGGACAAAAACAATCTCGTTGCTGGAGATGACAGAAGAGGTGGTCAGCGATTCGGTCATGGCGGGCTTTCACAAAGAAAAAAAGGGGACGGTCGCAGCGACCGCCCCCAAGGCAGGGCAACTCTCCCTGTTAACGCAAGGCAACGATGCGGTTGACCGCCGAGTTACCCACGGCCTGAGCCGCGACACTGTTACCACTGACCGTGGCCGCACCACCGCTGACACCGGCAGCACCACCAATGCCGGCGCTGACATTGCTGACCAGCGCTGTCACGTTGCCCAGGTTGTACTGCACGTTGCTGATGCCGGAGCTGGCCGCGTTGGCATTGCCCACGAGTGTGCTCATGCCCAGCGAATTGCTGGCAGTATTGCCATAACCCGAAGCCAGTACCGCGTTGTTCTGCACCGTGGCATTGCTGTTGATTAGGCTGGTGCTGTTACCCAGGCCAATCGACGCATACTGCACGGTGGCGTTCATGTTGCTGCTGTTGCCCTGGTAATTCAGCACCGCAAAAGTGGCCGTGCTGCTGGCGCCTGTGGTGCCGGTCACACTGGAACTTGACGTGCCTGCACCACCATTACCAATGCTGTTGAGCGCAGTGGCGTTGAGCGCGTTGACCGCGGTGTTGCCACCTGCCTGCGCGTTCAGCGCATTGCCCGACACCGTGAGTGTGCTGCCGCTCACAGGCACCGGCGGTGCAATACCGACATTGACCGGTGTTGACGAGTCGCCAATGGTGGCGGTCACGCCGCCACCCACGGCGCTGGTCTGCACATTGCTGACCGAGCCAGTGCCGGCCTGCGTGTTGCTGGCGGCCAGGTTCAGCGCATTGCTGGCGTAGTTGACATTGGCCTTGGCGGTGACCGCATTGCCCGACACCGTCAACTGGCTGTCACTGACATCTGAACCGCCATTGTTGATGCCGATGAGTCCGGGCTGTGCCGTTGCCGAAACCACGCCCGTGAGATTGCTGCCATTTTGCACGTTCTGCACCGAGAAAGCAGCACCGGAACTGGCGCTGGCCAAACTCACCACATCGGCACCCAGGGTGTAAGCAGCCGTGTTGTTACCACGCGAAGCATCCGCCGCCAGCGTGGCTCCGCTCACGGTCTGCTGGTTGAAGGCCTCGTTCATGCCGGCCGACACCAACAGGTTGTTGTTGGACACACTCAATGCGGCGCCGTCCAGCGACGAGGTGCGCACTGCAAAAGTGTTGGCACCGTCGGCGGCAAGCTGGGTGGCTGACACACCGGCGGTCGCTGTTTGCACCGACAACAAGGCGCCGGTCAGGCCGCTCTGGTTGGCGCCGCTCAAGCTCAGGCTGCTGGCCGCGCTGTTGGCCTGCGCCACCGAAGCCGCGGCATTGTTGCTGACTGTGATGGCACCGCCAATCACATCCGCGTTCCCGATGTTGGCGAGCTGGCTGGAGTTCAAGGTCGCCGCCAGGACACCGCTTTGACTTTGCACGTTGGACAGCGCCAAGTCAGCCGTGGTCACCGCAGTCGAGGTTGCTGCGGTGAAGCTTGAACCACCACCCGTCGAGGACACCTGAGAGTTGCCGCTCAGGTTGGCAGACGTGGCGCTGAGTGCGTTTGTGGCCGAGGTGCCGACAGCCAGTGCCTTGGCCGCGTTGCCGCTCACCGTGATGCTGGATACCGCAGAGTCGCCAACATCAGTAAGATCCGCACCGACCACCCCTTGTGTGGCTGTGGCGAGTGCAGTCACAGCAGATCCGCTGACTTGCAAGTTACCCAGGGCCGCAGTGGCACTGGCGCTGCTGGCGCCGGCGAGCGCCAGCGTGTTGCTGGTGCTCAGGCTTTGGGCAACCCCTTGCACCGAGTTGCCGCTCACGTTCAGTTGCGACCCATTCACGGTACTTGTTCCAACATCATTGATGGTTTGTGTACCGGTGACATCGGCTTTGATTTCGCCGATCGTCTGGCGCTGGCTATTGGCCAGACTGAAGTCAGCGGTCTGGCCAATGGTCGTTGCCGTCGTGGTGGCAACACCGGTTTGGCTGGTCGTGGTTTTGGGGTTACCCGCCAGCACCGCAGCGGCGACCGACAGGCTGTTGGTCGCAGAACTGCCCATGGCCAAGCCCTGGACCGCATTGCTGTCGATGGTCACGTTGGCGTTGGTGATGTCACCATTGGTCACCACACCGGTGCTGGCCGCCGTCACGGTGGACGTCACCGCAGTCGACGCGTTTTGCACGTTGAGCAGGCCGGCGCTGGTCGTGAGCGTGTTGAAACCGGACAGGTTGGCCGTGTTGCTGATCTGGTTGTTGCGCGCCTCAGCCGTGATCTGGTTGCCAGACACCGTGAGATCGGCGCTGCTCAGTGCACCTGTGGTGTTGACACCCACAACCACGTTGCTGGCATTGGCAGTGCGACCGCCCGAAACCGCGTCGTTCTGGAAGTTGGCCAGCGCGAATTCGCTGCTCACATTGCCACCCGCCGTGGCGGTCGATGCGATGCCCGTGGCCACTGCCGGCGCGTCGGAGGTCAGATTGGTGCCAGAGACGGCCAGCCGGTTCGAGCCGGTGTTGCCCAGCGTCGTGGCATTGACCTCGTTCCCTTTGACTGTGAGCGAACTTGAAGCGGTCACATCACCCCCCACCTGCACACCCACGAGCGGTGTTGTGCTTGCTGTACCTGTACCCACTTCGGCAGAGGCTGTACCAGTTACAACATTGCTTTGCAGGTTGCTCAGGGCAGCAATGGCGTTGGTATCCCCCGTGGTGCTGGCGATGTTGGTGGCGATCAGCTGAACCGTGTTGGCTACGCTGTTGCCCGTGCTGCTGGCGCTGGTCTGGTTGCTTGTAACGGCCAGCTGGCTGCCCGATGCGCTACTCACCTGCACGCCAGCAAAGGGTGTCGTGCTCAAGTTCGATGCGGTGACCGTGGCCTGCTGGTTGATTTGCGCACTGGCCAGGCCGAGCGCCGCGGTGCTGGTAGCGCTGCTGGTGCTGAGTGTGGCTTCACCGCCTGCGAGCGCATTGGGGCCTACGTTCAGATTGGTGACATTGGCAGCCAGCGTATTGGTGGCGCTGCTGCCCGTGGCCTCTGCACTCTGTGTGTTGCTGCTCACACTGAGCTGCGAGTTGGTGGTAGCGCCACCCAGAGCGAGAACACCCGCGTCAAGTATGGAACTGGAGACCGTCATCAAACCACTGCTGCCGTCGTTGAGCTGGCTGTTGCCCACTGCCGCTTGCACCGTGGCATTGGACGCCGCGCCAACCGCGCCGGTCAGGGTGACGCCGGTGCTGGCGCTATTGCCGGTGGCCAAGGAGGTCAGCGTATTTTGGTCGAGCGACACGGTGGCGCCGGTCAATGCCACCGGAATGTCAGTTGCAGGCGTCCCCGTCGTGCCTGTCTCGGTAAACAGCGCCGAGACACCGGCGCCACCAAGCGATGCTTTGATGTCGCTTTGTGTTAGCGGTGTGCCAGCCGCGACATTGCTCTGCAGGTTAGTGGCTGTAAAACCGGCCGTGGCCGTGGTGGAGCCCGCTGCCACATTGACAGATGACGTAGTTGCCACCGCATTTTCTTGCGCAGTGAGGTTGGACGCCAGCATGACGACGTTGGTCGCGCTGGCGTTGCCAGAAGCGGTAGCACTCAGAGTGTTCTGGTTCAATGTGACCGTACCAGCCACGGCATTCGCTGCCAATTGGCCGGTGTAACCCACCCCGACAATGACCTGGCTGTCCGAGTTGCTGGCCTCGATCGGTGTGCCGGCATTGGCCTGTACGTTGGCAGCGGCCGCAGTGGCGGTGCTGTTGGTGGCAATGACCTCGATCAGGTTGCCCGCCAAGTTGCCCTCGGCGCTGGCGGCTGTGCTATTGCTGTTGAGCGTGATGGCACCGGTGGCGCCCACGTTATCGGCACGCGCCGAAATCACACCGTCGGTGACGGAACTCTTGAGGTTGGTGGTGTCGTTGCGCTGCAGGTTCAGCAGTGTCAGGTCAGACTGGGTGCTGGAAGTGGCCGTGGTCGCGCCTGAGGTCTGCGCATTGGTGGTGGCAGAGTCGCTGCCGGTCAGATTGGCACCGCTGGTCAGCAGGATGGCATTGCCGGCCAGGATTGCGCCGGTTGCACTGCGGTCACCAGAACTGTTGCCGCTGGAGCTGGCCGAAAGTGTGTTGCTTGACTGGTCCAGGGTGCCGGTGAGGCTGGTCGAGGGCGCGACGCCTAAGACCAAAGCACCGCCTTTTGTGAGATCCGATGTGACGCTGGAGCCGGAAACACTGGCGGTAGTAGCCGAAGCCGTGGATTCGATATTGGCCTGCACATTGGTCACCCCCACACTGCCGGTGAAGGAGGCCGAACCCGAGGACGCCAAGAACACGTTGCTGGATTTGTTGACTTCCAACTGCGCCGACAGGGTGTTGCTGCTGACCGTGAGCGGCGCGCTCAGCGCACCCGTTGCCGACTGAATATCCAGCTTCACTTGGCTGTCAATCACTTCGGCCTTCGAGCCGGCGTTAGAGGAGGCGTCCAGGCTGGTCTGGAAGGTATTGAGGTTGACGCTGGCGGTGGTGGTGGCTTCCGATGGCGTACCGGTGCCGGTGATACCGGTAGCCGATGCATAGTCCACATCGATCGAACCCGTAGCGGTGGAACTGTAGCCCACCGGTACAACCCCTGACACCGTGGTGTCCGAACGATTGACCGTGGCCGTGGCCGTCAGGCTGTTGCCGCTGATGGTGGCCGGCGCAGCCGCCATTCCGGACTCGGTAACACTGACAACGGTGCCATCAATCTTGGTGCTGGTGGAACCCGCGATTTGCACCTGCCCAGACAAGGCACCGATGCTGCCAGAATTCGTGAGGAGGGCCAGGTTGCCGGTGCTGGTGTTCTGATTGCCCGCGGCAGTGGCGGTCACGCTGTTGTTTGTGAGGGTGGCCGGGGTTGCACCGCCACCTGTCAGGTTGATATTGGCCAGATTGGGACTGGTCTCGATGGTGCCGGTTGTTGCACCGGCGTTGTATTGCGGGTTGGTCACCCAGAGCGTGTAACTGTCGTTACCGAGGTTCTGAACTGCGGTGGCGGGTACGGGACCAGCAGCAACATAGGGAGTTAAAGCCAATGAGTAAGTGGAAGTCTGTGCATGCGCCATCGAGACACCGAGTGCCAGCGCGCAGGCGCCGGCGACCAGCGACAAGCGGTGTGTGTTGGACGAGTGAGCGCCAAGCTGGCGCGTGGATGTAACGGACTTCATGGCTTCTACTCCTTGGGTGGTTGAACTGCTGTTTTTCATGGCAAAACTCCTGCTGAAAATGGTCTAGGTGAAATGGGTTGTGAATCGGTGTTAACGGTCGATGGCCAGGGTGGCGAGCAATTGCATGCCCGCGCCCTCGCGGCGGATGCTGGTGTCGGTCGGATCGGGCTGCCAGACCACGCTGATGCGTGCGCCATTGATGCCGCGCGCGGCCAGCAACTCAGCAATGGCGCGCATGCGCTGGCTGGTCAATTCGCGGCGCTGCAAAGGTGGAAAGTTTTCGGTGTCGCGGCTCAAGATCTTGTAGCTCAGACCTTTGCCCAAGCCAAGCTGACCCACCATCTTGTCGATCTGCGACACGGCTTGCGGCGAAATGGCCGTGCTGGCGTGATCAAAAGCAATCTCAAAGTTGTTTTCAGCCCCGGCAGCGCCGGTGTTTTGCGGCATCAGGCTGCTCTGCGTTCTGCCCGGATCGATCATGGCCGCGCCGTTGACTTTTAGGTCTGACTTGCGCTGAGGTGCTGGCACCGGTGTGGCAGCAGACTGCGGCGCGACGACACCCCCGCCATCGCCGCGTTTGCGTTGCAACGCCTGGGCAATACACGCCTCCGCATCCGTGCCTGAAATGGCACCGACCAGTTCCAGCACACTTTGTTCGATGGTGGTGCGCACACCCAGCTGCAGCGGCTCCTGGCTCTTGCCGCCAATGGTCAGGTCGAGCAACTCATCACCAAAAAACCGGTAAATGCCGACACCGACCTCATCTCCCTTGATCTGCTTTTGCATGCTGACGGTCTTGACCACCACCAGTGTGCGTGTATCGATGATGCGCAGATCCACCCCGATGTTCATGGTGAAGGTACGGCGCTTGCCACCCACGTTGGAAATGGCCACATCAACGCCACTGGAGGCGATGTTGTAGTTGACCTCGGTGATGCCGCCAATGATGTAGTACTGGGAGCGCAAAATCGAACCGCCAAAATACGGCACCCAGGGCACCGGCGGCTTGCCGGCTTCCACCGCGTGGAGCTGGCCGTCGCCCAACTGGCGGCGGTCGGCGTAAGCCAGTTCCAGCTCGGCGATGCGGGTGTCGAACCGCTCCTGGATTTGCACCACGTTGCCAAGCTTGCCGAGGGCCGAGTAAACCATCAGGGCCCCCCCCTGGGTGATGGCATTGCCTTCGTTCTGGTTGTATTTGCCGGTGTAGTCCTTGACATCCCCGACCGCAATACTCACCACCGGCTGATTTTTTTGACGCCATCCGTTGGCCATGCAAACAAAGGCCGGCTCCAGCGGCGTGAAGTTGCGCCGCACAGGCACGCCGATGATGACAGGCTCCTCGTCGGGCGCCATTTTTTCGGCCGGCAAGGAAGTGCACCCCACCAAACCCAGGGTGAGCCAGAGCGTGAGCCGTTTCATGATTTCAATGTTCACAACGCCGCGCCTCAATTGAACGGACCGCTGCAGGCGGTGCTACCCACCACGCTGGCAGTCAGGTTGCCGGCGTTGCTTTGTTGTGAATTGAGAACCTGGTCACTGGCACCGGAGCCGGCCGTGACCGAACCGGTGGTTGCGTTGGTGTTGGAACCGGTGACACCCGAGTTCAGGCTGCCGCCGTTGGTCTGGCTGTTGGCCAGGCTGCTCGGCATCGAATAGGCTGAGCTGGCAGACGTGGCACCGGTGGCGTTGCTGGTGTTGGTGGAGCCACTGTCGGGAAAGCTGTTGCTGGCACTGTTGGCCAGCGCACTCGAGGTGGTGGCACTGGTGTTGCTGACGGAGGGCGACGAATTGGTGGCCATGGTGCTGTTGGTGCCTGAATTGCCCAGCGTGGACGAGGTCAGCGAGCAGTTGTACTGGCGCTCGATGTAGGTGGTGTAGTTGTAAACCGGGCGGATGGCGTCGTAGTAACCGGCTTTTTTCTTCTCGATCTGATCCAGCGTGACCGAACGGTTGACCTTGTCCTGGGTGGTGCCAAACTGCCAGCCCGAGTTTTCGCCAATGTTGTTGGCCATGGCCCCCATGGCCGCCATGGCCAGCCCAGCCGCAGCGAATGCGGCTTTGCCGTGTGGCCTCTCGAACCAAGCTCCCCTGTTGAACTTCATGAACTACCTGACTGCAATTGGCGATTTAAATGATTAAGCGCAACAAAATCAGTTACGCCGCTTAAATGCATTAAAACACATTTATTAATGTTTTGCATTTTTACACATTTTTCGATCGAATCGAATTTATGTTGATTTATTTCATCACATACGCCATTTAACTGTTGAATTGATACAATTTAATGATTTAGACGAAGCCAACAAGTCCACATGAATGCGAGCCACCAGACCTCAGAGATGCGCCTTGCGCTGAGTGAACTCGCGCCCTGTTTCAGACGGGCGGCCGGGCTGAGCCTGTTGACCAGCTTGTTGGTGCTCGCACCCACCGGCTACATGCTGGAGGTCTATGACCGGGTGGTCAGCAGCCGCAGCCACGTGACGCTGGCCATGTTGACCCTGCTGGTGCTCGCGGTCTACGTGGTCATGGAAGTGCTGGACTGGGCGCGCGGCCAATTGCTGCACCAGGCCGCCATGGCACTGGACCAACGCATGAGCGGGCGGGTGTTCGATGCACTTTTTGAAGCCAGGCGCAAACGATTGGCCAACGGCACGGCTCAACCCATGAACGATTTCCGTACCGTGCGCGATTTCATCAACACCCCCGCCCTGCTCGCCTGCATGGAAGCCCCGGTGGCACTGGTTTTTCTGTTGCTGATTTTTGCCATCAGTCCGGTGCTGGGTTGGAGTTCTGTGGCAGCGGCCGTGTTGCAAACCCTGATGGCCTGGCTGAACCAGCGCGGCACCCACACGCCGCTGCTGGAGGCCAACCGCAGTGCGATGGCGGCACAGCAATACGCGGAGGCTTCGCTTCGCAACGCCCAGGTGATCGCCTCGATGGGCATGTTGCGCAACATTCATGGGCGCTGGATGCAAAAGCAGCGCGAGTTTCTCGACCGGCAAGCCCAGGCATCCGAAGCAGGAGGCGTCTTCCAGGCAGCGTCGAGGTTTTTTCAAAACGTGAGCAGTTCCATGCTGCTGGGCATGGGGGCCTGGCTGCTGCTGCGCAACGAGCTCAACGGTGGTCCGTCCATGATGATTGTTGCGTCGATTCTGGGTGGCAGGGTGCTGGCGCCGCTGGTCCAGATCGTGTCGCAATGGCAATCGGTGGTGAATGCGAGAGAAGCTTGGACCCGCCTTGATGCGCTGCTGGGCGCGCTGCCCGTGGCCGCCCCGGCGATGTCCTTGCCCGCCCCGAAGGGCCAGCTGGTCGTGGAGAACCTGGTGGCAATGGCGCCCGGCTCGCAACTGCCCATTCTCAAGGGCATCTCATTGGCCTTGCAGGCCGGCGATGTGCTCGTGGTGGTCGGCCCCTCGTCGTCTGGAAAGACCACGCTGGCGCGCCTGTTGATGGGCTTGTGGCCAGCCGCCAATGGCAAGGTTCGCCTCGATGGCGTGGACATTTTCAGCTGGGACAAGGCCGAACTGGGCCCGCACCTGGGTTACCTGCCCCAGGAGGTGGAACTGTTCGACGGCACACTGGCCGACAACATCGCGCGTTTTGGCGACAACGATGCGCAAAGCATCGAGGCTGCCGCCCGTGCGGTCGGTCTGCATGACAGCATCATGGCCATGCCGAAGGGCTACGACAGCCAGGTCGGGCGCGAGGGGGCCATCTTGTCGGGTGGACTGCGCCAGCGTGTCGGCCTGGCGCGCGCCCTTTATGGCATGCCCAGGCTGGTGGTGCTGGATGAGCCCAATTCCAGCCTGGATCACGCAGGCGACACCGCACTGACCCATGCCATCAACCAACTCAAAGCGGCTGGAACCACCCTAGTGATCATGACCCACCGTGCGAGTGTGTTGGCCGTGGCCGACAAGATGCTTGTGTTGCACGAAGGTCAGGTGCGCGCCTTTGGCCCGAGAGACGAGGTATTGGCCGAACTCAGCAAGGCAAGCACTGCCCAGGCCAATGCCCCGAAGAAATCACAACAAGAATAACGATTCAAATGAAAACCCTGCCTTTTTTCAAACGCAGCGAGCTCACTGCCACCCTGTGGTCGTTCCGGCAGGCGTTTTTCATGGCCGGATTCTTCAGCCTGGTGTCGAACCTGTTGATGCTGACCCCCACCCTGTACATGCTGGAGGTGTACGACCGTATCCTGGCCAGCAGAAGTGAATTGACACTGCTGGCGATGTCGCTGCTGGCCCTGGGTTTGTTCGGTGTCATGGCACTGGCTGAATGGCTGCGCACCCGGGTACTGGTACGCGCGGGTCTGGACCTGGATGAACGTTTGGGAACCCAGGTTTTCCAGGCCAGTTTCGCGGCCAGCCTGAGCCAGGCCCTGACAGCGCCTGCGCGCGCTTTTCAAGACTTGCTTCAGGTGCGCCAGTTCCTGACCGGCCAGGGCATATTTGCCATGTTCGATGTGCCCTGGGTGCCGATCTACCTGGCTGTGCTGTTCTTGCTGCACCCCTGGCTTGGCGTTCTGGGGCTGGTGTTTGCGCTGGTCCAGGCGCTGCTGGCAGGGTGGGGGCACCATCTGGCCCAAACGCCCTTCGAGGCGGCCGCGGCGGCTAACTTGGAAGCCGGCAATTTTCTTCAAAGCAAGCTGCGCAATGCCGAGCTCATCGAATCCATGGGCATGCTGGGCAACCTACGCCAGCGCTGGCGACAGCGGCACCGCGCGGCGCTGTCGCACGCACAATCAAGCCAGGACATCACCCAGCGCCTGCTGGCATGGGGCAAGTTCATCCGGTATTGCCAGCAGTCACTGGCCTTGGGTGCCGGCGCCCTGCTGGTGATCGACGGCAAGTTGTCTCCCGGCGGCATGATCGCAGCCAGCGTGTTGATGAACCGCGCGCTGGCCCCGATCGAACAGATCGCTGCTGGCTGGCGCGGATTAAGCCGTGCTGCAGCGGCTTTTGTGCGACTGGAAAAATTGCTGGCCGACTTCCCGCCACATCTTGCCACCCAGTCACCCGTTGCGCTCCGCGGTCAGCTTGACCTGCGCGGCGTGGTGGCCACTGCCCCCGGGCGAGTCAATCCGATTCTTGCCAATATTGACCTGACGGTCGCCAGCGGCACGGTCTTGGTGATTCTTGGCCCATCGGGTGCGGGCAAATCAACCCTGGCCCGGGTCATGATGGGTATCTGGCCTGACCTGGCGGGCGAGGTACTGCTCGACGGGCGCCCCATGCATCACTCGGACCGCGCCGGACTGGGTCCGCACCTGGGCTACCTGCCACAGGACATTGAATTGTTTGAGGGCAGCCTGGCAGAGAACATCGCGAGGTTTGGAAAAATCAATCCTGAAAAAGTGATTGAAGCGGCGCGCAACACGGGCCTGCATGACATGATCCTGCGCCTGCCCAAGGGCTACGACACACCCATTGGCGAGGCCGGCGCCCTGCTCTCGGGCGGTCAGCGGCAGCGCGTTGCCCTGGCCCGCGCGATTTATGGGAGTCCGGCCCTGATGGTCCTCGACGAACCCAACGCCAACTTGGACGATGCCGGTGAAGTGGCCTTGATCAATACCGTGCAACACATGAAATCAAAGGGTGGGACGGTGGTGGTGATTACCCATCGCCCCAGCATTCTGGCCGTGGCGGACCGCGCCTTGTTGCTGGTGGAAGGACGCGTGCAAGCCGAGGGGCCACGCGACGTCGTGCTGGCAACACTGCAAGCTGCCTGACACCTGTTTCATTCCATTCACCTGATCGATATCTTCATGAACAAATCAACCGTGTTTCAAAGCGACGTGACCGATGTCGTGGCAAAACCCTGGCCCGGGACACCCCCGGGGCGGGTGGCGATGTGGGCCATGATGCTCGGCATGGGAGGCTTCCTGCTGTGGGCGGCCCTGGCCCCGCTGGACGAAGGCGTGCCCGGCCAGGGCATGGTCAGCATCGATACCAAAAGCAAGGCGGTGCAACATCTCACGGGTGGCATCATCAAGGAAGTGCTGGTCAAGGAAGGTCAGGAGGTGCAGCAGGGGCAAATCCTGATCCGGCTTGACGAAGCAAGCGCCAAGGCCCACTTCGAGACTGCCCGACAACACCATCTGGGCCTGCGCGCCATGGAAGGACGGCTGCAAGCCGAGCGCCTGAACCAGGACCAGGTGGTCTGGCATCCAGAGCTGCAAGAGGCCATGTCGGATCCGCAAATCCGGCTCATGGCACAAACCCAGCAACAACTTCACCGGACGCGCCGCACCGGTTTGCGCGCCGAACTTCAATCGATCGAGGAGAGCATCCAGGGCCAGCTGGGCATGCAGCAATCCTATGCTGCTATGTTATCGAGCCGGCGCACCCAACTTGGCTTGCTGCAGGAAGAACTCAACAACACGAGTGAACTGGTCAAAGAGGGCTATGTGCCGCGCAATCGGCAACTTGAACTCGAGCGCATGACGTCGGAGCTCCATGCCACGATTGCCGAGCTGACGGGCAACACCAGCCGAGGTCAACGCTTGGTGAACGAATTGCGCCAGCGTGCGATGGCCCGTCAACAGGACTATCGCAAAGAGGTCGAAACACAGTTGTCAGAAGTTGAACGGGAAGTGCAGGCTGCGTCGGAAAAACAACGCGCCTTGCAGGCTGATCTCGACCGCACCAACATCAAGGCCCCGGTGACCGGACAGGTTTTTGGCCTGGCTTTCCAAAGTGTGGGCGGGGTGGTTGGCGCTGGCCAAAAATTGATGGACATCGTGCCGCAAAACCAGTTCCTGCTGCTGGAGGCACGTGTGCCGCCGAACCTGATTGACCGGGTCCGCGCGGGCCAACCGGTTGACGTGCGTTTTTCCACCTTCGCCAATGCGCCCCAATTGGTGGTGGAGGGCAAGGTGAGCTCGGTGTCGGGCGACCTGTTGATCGACAACCACACCGGCGCGGGTTATTACCTTGCGCTGGTCGCTGTGACGCCCCAGGGTATGAAACAGCTGGGTCAACGAAAAATGCAAGCCGGCATGCCGGTGGAAGTTGTTTTCCTGACCGGAGAACGCTCGCTGCTCACCTATGTGCTGCATCCCTTGGTCCGGCGCATGGCTGCGTCGATGAAAGAAGAGTGACGCCATGACGCACCACCGCAGCCAAGCCCGACTTCTGGTGATGACCTTGCTGTTTTGCAGCAAGCCGCTCTGGTCGATGGACCTGTTGCAGGCCTACGAGGCGGCCAAAGCCAGCGACCCGACCCTGCTGGCCTCACGCGCCGGCGCAGCGGCTGGGCGCGAGCGCTTGCCGCAGGCACTAGCGCCAATGCTGCCCAACCTGTCACTCAGCATGACCCGCAACCACAATCAACTGAGCAGCGTTGCTCCGGGGTTGACTGGCGAACCAACCCGCACAGACAGCAGCTACCCCAGCAGCAACCGCACCCTGAGCTTGCGCCAACCCATCATCCGCACCTACCTGACGGCGCAGTACCGCCAGGCACAGGCGCAGGTCGAGGACACGCATCAGACGCAGGCACAGGATGAGCAGGACTTGGCCGTGCGGGTCAGCAGCGCCTATTTTGAAGCCATGCTGAGCCACGAACAACTGGCATTTGTGCGGGCGCAACGTGCGGCCTACCAGACCCAACTGGCGGCCGCCCAAAAATTGCTGGCGCTAGGCTCCGGCACACGCACCGATGTGGATGAAGCCCGGGCCCGGCTGGACATGACGCAGGCCAACGAGATCGAGGCCAGGCAGGGCGTTGACTACACCATGCACCAACTGCAAGCCATGGTCAGCCAGCCCATTGACAGGCTCGCTACCGTTGACCTGGTCAAATTTGCCGCGGCCCAGCCGGAACCCGCCGATGTGCAAAGCTGGATCGCGCGCGCCGAACTGAAAAATCATCGTCTGCGCTCGCTTCAAGCCCAGCTTGAGGTCGCGCGCGGAGAACTTGCCAAGGCCGAGACCGGGCACATGCCAACCCTGGATGCGGTGGTCCAGTGGACGCGCAGCATGAGTGAAAATGTGGTCAACATCCAGTCCACTTACAGCAACTACGCCATTGGCCTGCAACTCAATATTCCCATTTATGCGGGTGGGCAAGTCGCCTCAACCGTGCGCCAGGCCCATGCCGCGCTGGAGCGCGCTGGATTCCTGCTGGAGGCAGGGCGGCGTGAACTGGCCGTCAGTGTCCATAAAGAATTTCGTGGCGTCACCGAGAGCATGGCCAGGGTCACGGCGCTCGAGCAGGCGCTGCGCTCAGCCGATCAGCTTCTGTTGTCAAATCAAAAGTCAGTGCGTGGAGGTAATCGGACCCTGCTGGATGTGATGAACGCCGAGCAACAGCGCATGCTGGTGCTGCGCGACCTGGCCCAGGCGCGCTATTTGCATCTGCTCTCCCGGATCCGGCTGCTGGCTTTGGCCGGCAGTGCGACCACCGAATCGATCGCGGCGATCAATCAGTCGCTGAAAAACTGACTTTTATGACCAAGCAACCATCAAACACCTTGCATCCCGAGACTTTGGAGACCGAAACCAGGGTGCTCCTGGTGGACGACGACCACAGCCTGCTGCGGCTGCATCAGATCATGTTGAAAAAATTTTTGGCACCTGCGCGCGTCACGCCGGTCGAAAATGCCCTGGAAGCCATGCTGAGTCTGGAGCGTGAGATCCCTGATGTGGTGATCGTCGACCTCAACATGCCGGGAATTGACGGCTTCAGTCTGCTCAACCTGCTGGAGACCGATCCACGGTACCGGTCTGTTACAAAAATTGTCCTGAGTGGCCTGGCTGCCAAAGACGTGGGTCAACATGGTGTGTTGCCAAACAACGTGATGCTGCTGCAAAAACCGCTCGATGTCCGAAAAATGGGAAAGATACATGCCCATCTCGCCACCTTGAATAAAGCGCAACAAGATATGTCGATCAAGCCGGAACGCGCCGCAAAAAAAACCCAGACCCGCGCGACGGCCGGCCCCGCCCTGATGCAGAGAAAAAAAATCCTCGTCATTGAGGACAATCAGGACATCCGGCGTCTTTTGTCCATCACGCTTCACCCCTTCTATGAGGTGTTTGAGGCGACGGACGGTGAAAATGGTTTGTCTGCCTTCTACCGGCACCATCCCGACTTGTTATTCCTTGACATCATGTTGCCGGGCGCCCTGAATGGTTTGCAGGTACTGGAGCGGATTCGCAGCGAGGCAGCGCACCGGGAGGTTTGGGTTGCCATGATCACCGCGCGGGGGCAAAAAACAGACTACATCGCCGGCCAGGCCTATGGGGCCGACGCTTATTTTGTCAAACCCTTGAGCCCGCAGCAATTGCTGGAATGGTGCCACGGCAAACTGGCATGATGTCCTGGACGAATATCCTGGGGCGGCGGCCGTCGCCAGACCGAACAATCACCATGAACACACTGCCATCACGCCCTTACAAATTGCCCGGACAAACGGTGCGCCTGATCTGGGGAAGTTTTGTGCTTTCACTGGTGATCCTGCTGGGAGTCTGTTATGCCTTATTTTTGCAATTAGGCGTTGGTTTTTTGGAAAACGCCCAGCGTATCCTGGGTAACCAGAATCTGTTGCGGGTCAACTACGTTGCCAGCGAAATGAGGATGCTGAATGACACGTTGAGTCAGATCGAGCGCCTTTATGCGGCGCAGGGCAGACAACTTGACCTGCAAACGATGATGGACCAAGGCGTGATTGATCAGAATGTGTTTGCCGGGATACAGATCACTGATGCCCAGGGAGATGTCCTGCTCAGTAGCGCAGCGCTGACGCCGGGACTGAACCTGTCGCATACCTCGGCTTTCAAAACCCATGCGTCAAAATACAGTGGCGGCATGTTGATTGACAGCGCTGCCTTTGACCCCGGTGGCGCCCTGGCCTATGAAGGGGTGTCGCGCCGTGTCACCGGCCCGCAGGGCGGTTTTTCGGGAATCATTCTGGCCACCATCAACAGCCACTATTTCAAGCACGCCTTTGAAGAAATTCACATGCAGCGCAAGGTGGCTTCAAGCCTGGTTGGTTTGGACGGTGAGGTCAGGCTCGCGCTGGGCGCCACCGCGGATTCAGAACATAAAGACTTCAAGGGACACCCGTTTTTCGCCCAGATCACCCAAGGCATATCGCACGGTATCTATGAAGGCGCGCTCGCGCGCGACGGCGTCAACCGCCTTTACCTGTATCACAAAGTGCCCGACTTCGACCTTGTGGTCGTGACCAGCGTCTCGGCAAAACCGTGGGACGCCATGACGGAGGAAGGCAAATGGGTCGCCTATGTCAGCCTGACCACGATCCTGGCCGAACTCTTTATCCTGGTGCTGATTTTCAGAGGCCACTCCCTTAGATTGAACCGGACTTTGGCAGAAAACCGGCAGCTTTCCGACGAACTCAAGATGAGCGAAGAGCGCCTGCGCTTGGCCGTGGTGGGCAGCAATCTCGGAACCTGGGACTGGCACCTGGACCAAAACAAATTTACCACGAACGAACTTTTCAAGGCCCGCTTCAAGTCCTGGCCCGACGCAAGCGTTGGCAAAATCACTTTACTGAAAGAACTGATCCACCCCGAGGAAGTGGCGGCGCTGGTCTCTAAGGTCGAACGGCACATGGACGGCACCACGCCCTATTTTTCCAGCGAGTGCCGTATTTGCAGTACTGACGGTGACTGGGTATGGGCCCGGGTTCAGGGGCAGGTGTCCGAGCGCAGCCCGGACCAGCGCCCGATTCGCCTGTCCGGGACGGTGATGGACATCACCGAACAAAAAACGGCAGAGACCAGGATCAGGGACTACAGTGAACAGTTGGCGATCATTTTCGCGCTCAACCAGGATGCCCTGGTTGTGTTTGATCGCCACCGGCGCGTCAACTTCATCAATCCGGCGTTCCATCAGCTAACCCACTTGGAACCGGCCTTGTTGCTGG
>JACCDQ011060566.1_pt1 | contig 21230 bp, 20 predicted proteins | sample 7446031 | NCBI WGS metagenome assembly JACCDQ01 (sample SAMN15323442, study PRJNA562643) | freshwater metagenome | isolation source: river surface water | place: USA:Blue River Watershed | collected 2017-08-17
CATGGTTACCAGATGAGTGGGCTGCTCAGGTGTCTGAGCAGTTGAAGAAGTAAGTTTTAAAAAGATAGAGGTTTGATATGTGCGGGATTGTCGGTGCAGTAGGCAATAGTCCAGTAAATCAGTTGCTATATGACGCATTGTTGCTCTTGCAACATCGCGGTCAAGATGCAGCAGGTATTGCTACCATGAATGGCAGTTCATTTAGCATGCACAAAGCCAATGGCATGGTGCGTGATGTGTTCCGTACGCGCAATATGCGCAGTTTGCCGGGTAATGCCGGTATTGGTCAGGTGCGTTACCCAACTGCTGGGTCAGCTAGCAGCGAAGAAGAGGCGCAACCTTTTTATGTGAATGCCCCATTTGGCATCATCTTGGCGCACAACGGCAATCTAACTAATGCACCCGCCTTGCGTGATGAGATGTTCTATCGCGATCGTCGTCACATTAATACCAATTCAGATACAGAAGTTTTGCTGAACGTCTTGGCTGATGAGTTGCAACGTGCAACTAACAGCATTGCATTAGATGCTGGAGCTGCTTTTGCGGCAGTCACTGAAGTGCACAAGCGTTTGAAAGGTTCTTACGCTGTGGTGTCTTTGATTTCTGGCTACGGTCTTTTAGCTTTTAGAGACCCATTTGGTATTCGCCCACTGTGTATTGGCCGCTTGGATACACCACAAGGCCCAGAGTGGATGGTGGCTTCTGAATCGGTGACACTAGAAGGCCTAGGTTTTAAATTTGTCAGAGACGTCGCTCCTGGTGAGGCTATCTTCATCGGTGTTGATGGTCAGTTCCAAAGTAAGTTGTGCGCTGAGAATGCCCGTTTGAATCCTTGTATTTTCGAGTATGTTTATTTGGCTAGACCAGATTCATGCATTGATGGTGTGACGGTGTATGACGTGCGTTTATTGATGGGTAACTACTTGGCAGAAAAGATTGCGCGTGAGACTGATGTTTCACAAATTGATGTGGTCATGCCAATTCCTGATTCAAGCCGTCCAGCTGCTATGCAGGTGGCCAAGCTATTGGGTGTACCGTATCGCGAAGGATTCTTTAAGAATCGTTATGTGGGTCGTACCTTCATCATGCCTGGTCAGGCGATGCGTAAAAAATCAGTGCGTCAAAAGCTTAACGCCATGCGTTTGGAGTTTAAAGACAAAAACGTATTGATCGTTGATGACTCAATTGTGCGCGGTACAACTTCGTATGAGATTGTGCAAATGGCGCGTGATGCGGGTGCTAAGAAAGTTATTTTTGCCTCAGCAGCGCCTCCTGTACGATTCCCTAACGTTTATGGCATCGATATGCCAACACGCAGTGAGTTGGTGGCTTATGGTCGCACGCATGATGAGATCACCAAACTAATTGGTGCTGATGAGTTGATTTATCAGGATGTTGAAGATCTTAAGAAAGCTGTGCGAGATATCAACCCAGCGATTGCTAATTTTGATGCTTCTTGCTTCGATGGTCAGTACATCACTGGAGACATCACAGAGTCGTATTTAGACGCTTTAGAAGCTTCTCGTAATACACCAAAGTCTCTAGCAGACCGTCAGCAAGCCGAGGGTTCTGATTTGGCAAGATCACAATTACATTTACATTTAGCCTCTCAAGAGTAGTATTGAGTCATGAGCGATAAAAAAAGAGCACCTCTAGATATTAAAAATCTGCAAACTGACACGCTAGGTGTTAGGGCGGGGGTGCGTCGTACAGAATTCAATGAGCACTCTGAAGCCATGTTCCTCACATCAAGCTTTTGCTTTGACAGCGCTGCTGATGCGGCTCATGGTTTTGCAAATGCTGAAAAAGGTTTTATCTATTCAAGGTTTACTAATCCGACTGTTGCGATGTTCCAAGATCGCTTGGCAGCGATGGAGGGTGGCGAGGCTTGTATTGCGACATCATCTGGTATGTCAGCCATCATGACTGTGGCAATGTCGCATTTACAAGCAGGTGACCACGTGGTTTGTTCGCGTTCTGTATTTGGTGCGACGATTCAGTTATTCACTGCTATCTTGGGTAAGTTCGGTATTGAAACCACGTATGTGGATATGTCTGATCTTGGCTCATGGAAGGCTGCGGTCAAGCCAAATACCAAACTGTTTTATTTGGAAACTCCCTCCAATCCATTAACGGAAGTGGCGGACATTGCGGGCATTGCAAAAATTGCAAAAGCTGCTAATGCACTATATGTGGTGGATAACTGCTTTTGCACACCTGCTTTGCAAAAACCAATTGAACTGGGTGCGGATGTGGTGATTCATTCTGCTACCAAGTACTTAGATGGCCAAGGTCGTGTGTTGGGTGGGGCTGTTGTTGGTACAGAGGAATTTATTTTAGGTAAGGTCTTCCCGTACGTGCGTACATCTGGACCCACCTTATCCGCATTCAATGCATGGGTGATTTTAAAAGGTTTAGAGACTCTGAACTTAAGAGTGGAAAAGCAAAGTCAATCAGCGTTGGAGTTAGCTGAGTGGCTGGAACAGCAACCTGCAGTTGAGCGTGTTTACCATCCTGGTTTGAAGTCTCATCCACAGTATGAGTTGGCCAAAGCTCAGCAAAAAATGGGTGGTCCTATTTTGTCATTCACACTCAAGGGTGGTAAAGAGGCTGCATGGAAAGTGATTGATGGCACCAAACTGTTATCGATCACGGCTAACTTGGGTGACACGAGAACCACTATCACTCATCCTGCGACAACGACCCATGTGCGTGTGACTCCTGAAGCACGTGCTGCAGCGGGTATCACTGATAGCTTGGTACGTATTGCAGTCGGTCTAGAGAATATCGAAGATATTAAAAACGATTTATTGACTGGCTTAAAAGCCTAATACATCTTGATTTAACGATGAATCAGGTTCAGAAAAGGAAGCTTAAAAGGCTTCCTTTTCTGCTTCTAGATAAGCCAAACTCACATATTTGCCGATATTAGATTCAAAGCCTTTAGTATTTTTTGCATACTTAATCACACGAGGGTCTTTTAAAACTAATCCTTTGGCAGTGCTTGGATCCACGCCATCTTTCACAGCTTGAACACATGTTTCGTAAATGCCCGCTAAGAATGTGCCGTACTCATTGAGCAGTTCTTTTTTGGCGTGACCATGACCAGGTATCCACAACTGTTGGCCAGTTGATTCAAAAAGAGCTTTGTATGTTTTAAAAGTGCCGACATAAGACCCATCATCGATATTGGCGATTCTCTGGTCCATGGCAATGTCGCCAACATGGGTGACCTTGTCCTCAACCACTTCCATGCAAATATCACCGGGTGTGTGTGCCACACCATAGTGGTGGACCTTGATGGTCACGTCGCCATAATTAAATACATCGCCGTGTTTCACGGGGTGTGTTGGTGGAATAACTTTGGTGCCCACTGTGGCTTGATTTGTCCAACGTTCCATGAGGCTGCGCCAAGTATTGCCTTCGATGCCTTTGATTTGCTCAAGACTATAGGGGTGAGCGTAGATAGGCATCTGGCCATAGGCATCAATGAACGCTTGGTTACCTAAAAAGTGGTCGCCATGGTAGTGAGAGTTAAAAATAGCCACCACTGGTTGCTTTGTCACAGTTTTAAGCATCCGAATCGCCATCTCGCCAATCTGAAGGGATGCACCGCTATCTAGGACCACCACACCTTTGGAAGTGATCGCAAAAGTAATGTTGGCCATCATTCCTTGGTTTTCAGCAGTTGGAAAGCCATCTGGTGAATAGATCATCCAAACATGCTTACTCAATTGTTTAATCGGGTGATCTTTAACCCGAGGACCTTTGATGAAGTCTTCTGTTGCTTTGGCTAATTCAATTGCTTGAGGTAAGACAAGTAAACCTGCAGCGCCTAAAGTTAATTTGAGGATATTTCTGCGGTTATTCATCTTCATAAAACCTCATGTGGTCATTTAATGAGTTCTGGGTTAATTGGCATGATATGAATTTGATCAGGATCTAAATAAATCTTCTTATGAGCTCCAACGGTGATACCTAATCTTTTTAGCTCGTTAGATGATGCTTGCCAGACTATTTGATCATCACATCCTTTGACTTGCCAATAAATCACAGCAATTTGACCCAATTGTCGAACTCGAATAACTTCACAGTCAATTAGATTATTTTTGTAACTATTTATATCTTGCTCAAAACCAATCACCTCAATCGAGTGACTTGGAATAACCCATGCCACATCTGTAGGTTTTTTAATCTTGCCTTTGTCTTTAACAATCAGTTTTAAGCCTGCTTGACCCCAGTTGAGTACACCGGATTCAAAAATGCCACGGAATAAGTTGGGGCTACCTACTAATTCTGCAACGCGAGCATTGCGTGGCTTATCTAAGAGTTGTTGGGGCGCTGATGTTTGTAAGCTCACGCCATTGTCAATCACGGTGATTTTGTCACCCAAGCGAATTGCTTCGTTGAGATCATGCGTGACTAAGATGATTGGTAAGGACACTGCTTGACGTAACTCAGACAGTGCCTCGTATAAATTTTGACGAGTAGGGGCATCTACTGCTGAAAAAGGCTCATCTAGCAAAAGTAATCTTGGGTCTCGTGCTAAAGCGCGTGCCAGTGCAACACGTTGTTGTTGACCGCCAGAGATTTCATGGGGGTAACGGTCTGCTAAATCAGCGATTCGTAATCGCTTTAACCAACGATGACCTTCATCACTGGATGAGGCTTGTCTAGCAATCAGTGGTATGCAAACATTTTCTAAAACTGTTAGATGTGGAAAAAGAGCATATTGCTGAAACAAAAACCCAACAGATCTTTTTTCTGTTGGTACGCAAATCTTTTGGGTGGTATCAAGCCAAGTCTGATCTTGACATCGAATCAATCCGCTAACGTCTGATAGACCTGCAACGCTCCTTAATGCGGTGGTTTTCCCACTGCCCGATGGGCCAACTAAAACATGCAACTCACCCAACTCGCATTCGAATTGAATATTGATGGGGAACCCTTTTTGGCGATGTATGTTGACTTTGAGCATTAGCGCACCTTCTTTGGGTTGGTGAGTTGATAGCTCAAGGTAATTACGAGCAATGATGTGAGCAACAATGCCAAGGACATCGCGGCGGCGCCAGAGTTGTCCATATTTTGCACGCTGTCATAAATTGAGATTGCGATAGTTTTAGTTTCTCCAGGAATGGATCCACCAATCATTAAGACCACGCCAAATTCTCCGAGTGTGTGCGCAAAGGTCATCACTGCAGCGCTCACGATGCCTCGCCAAGCAAGTGGTAGTTGAATGAGCTTAAATGCTTGCCAACGATTTAGGCCGCTGCATTTAGCAGCCTCATTAATTTCTTGTGGAATCGCTTCAAACGCACGTTGAATAGGTTGAATCGCAAAAGGCAGATTAAAAATGATCGATGCAATCACTAAACCTGTGAATGTAAAAACCAGTGGTTGGTTAAATAATTGAAAGCCACTGAATGTGACGAGTAAGTAATAACCAAGCACGGTAGGAGGCAACACGAGTGGCAAAGCAAGTGATGCTTCAAGTAATGATTTATTCTTTTTGCTGTGAGCCAGTTGATAAGCAGCCCATATGCCAAACGGAATTAAAAATAACAGCGTACACAAGGCAAGCTTTAGTGAGAGTATGAGTGCTTGTGTATCGAATGACATAGTTAGTGAAATTTTATAGCTGTTCGCAAAAAAATATTTTCAGTTAGATAAAGCAAATAAGTGTTCTCAAAAAAAGCATAGTGCTTACACTTAAAGCATCAAAAAACTAACAACTTTTTGTTATTTGCATATTTCAAAAAGATCTATAAGCATGAATAATCTCATACTAGTTGAAAAAATATTCAACACAAATAATTTTGAGTTGTTTGAACTTTGGGGGTCCTGTGCCAGTTAAAAAGAAATCTACACCAATAGGTAGGTTACGTCGTGCGCCAGAAAACTTCGTAACTCAGCAATTTGCTGATGAAGTTTACGAGCATGGTTTGAGTGAAGAGCGCCGCGGTTTTTTGCGTAAGAGTTTTGTTGCAGCCTTGGGTGCAACAGCAGCAGGTACTGCAATCGCCGCTGAAGGCGAAAAAGTTATTTTAGAAAAGCAGCAATGGCAAACAACTTTGGGTCAACCAGTTGCTGCACGCCCATACGGTATGCCATCACAATGGGAAGCAGCTTTGCAGCGTCGTGAGTCACCAGGTTTGACTCGTGTGCCTGCAGCATCTGTAGCGTTTTCTCCACTACAAGGGTTCTTCGGCATCATTACTCCAAACGGTTTGCACTTTGAACGTCATCACCAAGGTTGGTATGACATCGATCCAGCGCAGCATCGTTTGATGATTAATGGTTTGGTGCGCCAAGAAAAAGTTTTCACGATGGATGATTTGATGCGCTTACCAAGCGTGTCACGCATCCACTTTATTGAGTGTGGTGCTAATACAGGTTTAGAGTGGGGTAACGTTGCTGTTCCAAGCGTGCAATACACCCACGGTATGTTGTCTTGCTGCGAGTTCACAGGTGTGCCTCTTTCAGTCTTGTTAGACATGTGTGGCGCAGACTTGAAAAAAGGTAAATACATTTTGGCTGAAGGTGGCGACGGTTCTGGTATGACTAGAACTATTCCGATGGATAACGCGTTAAAAGACGTATTAGTTGTTTGGGGTATGAACGGTGAAATGTTGCGCCCAGAGAACGGTTACCCATTGCGCTTATTGGTTCCTGGTGTACAAGGTGTGAGTTCTGTGAAGTGGTTGCGTCGTATTGAAGTGGGCGACATGCCTTATGCGACCAAAGATGAAGCAGTTCACTACATCGATTTGTTGCCAAGTGGTTTGCATCGTCAATACACCACCGTACAAGAATGTAAGTCTGTGATCACAACGCCATCAGGTGGTCAGCAGTTGCTAGACAAAGGTTTCTATAACATCAGCGGTATGGCCTGGTCTGGTCGTGGCAAGATCAAGCATGTAGATATTTCTGTTGATGGTGGTAATAACTGGCGTAGAGCTCGTTTGGAAACACCAGTGTTATCAAAAGCGATCACACGTTTCAATATGGACTGGGTATGGGACGGCTCACCAGCAATCTTGATGTCTCGTGCAACCGATGAAACTGGTTACGTGCAGCCGATGGTGAAACAACTACGTGAGGTACGCGGTACACGTTCGATTTATCACAACAATTCAATTCAGGCTTGGAAGCTTGATGTGAACGGGGAGTTAAGCAATGTTCAAGTTGGCTAATCAATTAACTAAACACCTCGTTTTAGCTGGTTTGGCATTGGGCACGATGGGTGTTGCGCATGCTGATACTAAATATCCAGGTATTGGTCGTGAAGCGACTAAAGCTGAAGTAGCTGCTTGGGACATTGATGTTAGACCTGACTTCAAAGGTCTTCCAAAGGGATCTGGCACAACAGCACGTGGTCAAGAAGTATGGGAAGGTCGCTGTGCTTCATGTCATGGTACTTTTGGTGAATCAAATGAAGTGTTCACACCAATTGTGGGTGGCACAACTAAAGAGGACATCAAAACAGGTCGAGTAGCTTCATTAACGAGCGAAAAGCAACCGCAAAGAACTACTTTGATGAAAGTGGCTACTGTGTCAACGCTATGGGATTACATTCACCGTGCGATGCCATGGAATGCTCCTAGAACATTGTCAGTAGATGACACCTATGCAGTATTAGGTTATGTCTTATCGATGGCTGAAATTGTTCCTGAAGACTTCACTTTGAGCGATCAAAATATTGCAGAAGTGCAAAAGCTAATGCCTAACCGCAATGGTATGACTCAGGCTCACGGTATGTGGAATGAGGGTGGTAAGCCAGACGTCAAAGCAACAGCTTGTATGACCAACTGCACAAAACACGTGACAATTGGTTCAACTTTGCCAGACTATGCTCGTAACGCTCACGAAAATCTTGCGCTGCAAAATAGACCATATGGCCCATTCCGTGGCGCTGATACAACAAAGCCACCATTGGCTAAGTTGCCAGGTAAGGGTTTAATGGCGGTGAATTTGGCTGCAGCTGAATCTATCACCCCAGAAGGCTTATTTAAGAAGCATAATTGTTCAACCTGCCATGCGCCTGCTAGCCGTGCTATTGGGCCAGCGATTTCAGAAGTGGCCGCTAAGTACAAGGGTCAAGCTGACGCAATGAGCAAGTTGCACAAAAAGGTGAAGGTTGGTGGCGCTGGTACATGGGGTGCAATCCCAATGCCACCACATGCCCATGTGCCTGAGGGGGATATTGATGTGTTGGTAAGGTGGATGCTTACTGGCAAATAAACCATTAATATGGATAAGTACACAGAATTATTTGAAATTTAGTTTTTTAAGAAGGAGTTCGTATGAACCTAAAACGTCGTGAAGCATTGCGATTAACAGCAATCATTGGTTTGATGGCAGCAACAGGCTTGATTTCTCAAGCTGAAGCAGCTGAGTGGAATAAAGCAGCATTTGATGCAAAGTCATTGGACGATGTATTGAAGTCATTAGGTGGTTCATCAGCAGATAAATCATCAGCGATCACTATTAATGCTCCTGATATTGCCGAAAACGGTGCAGTTGTGCCAGTTGGCGTGACATCAACATTGCCAAAAACACAACAAATGGCGATTTTGGTTGAGAAAAACCCAAGCGCACTAGCAGCTCAATTTATTTTGACAGCTGATTCTGAGGCATTTGTGGCTTCACGCGTGAAGATGGGTCAAACATCTAACGTACATGCTTTGGTTAAAGCAGACGGTAAGTGGTATGTAACAACAAAAGAAGTTAAGGTGACTTTGGGTGGTTGCGGCGGCTAATAGCCCCCTCACAGAAGATTCATTTAACTCATTAATTTGTACTGAAAGGAAAGAAAAATGGCAGATCCAATGCGCGTACGTGCCCAAGAGAATGGCGGCGTAGTTGACGTTAAAGTATTGATGAAACACGACATGGAAACAGGTCAACGTAAAGATGCATCAGGTAAAGTAATTCCTGCACATCACATCACAACTTTGACTGCAACATGTAAAGGTAAGCAAGTATTCGAGGCTCAATTTGGCCCAGCGGTTGCAAAAGACCCATTCTTGAACTTCAAGTTCAAAGGTGGTGCTAAAGGTGACACAGTGAGCATTACTTGGGTAGATAACAAAAACGACAAACGTACAGACGAAGCAAAAATTAGCTAATTTGTATGTGAATAAAGCCCCGCTAATCTATCAATGAATGGCGGGGTTTTGTTTTTAGAGGAGCGAAGATGAAGATGAGAATGAAAAGTGCTTTATTAGTCTCTTTGACTGCTTTGGCTGGTGTAGCTATGGCTCAAAGTGCGACTGATGACATTGCTAAATATCGCGAGATGATTGCTGATGGTAATCCGTCTGAGTTATATGAAGCGGCGGGTGAAGATCTATGGAAAAAAGCCATGGGTCCTAAAAATGCCACATTAGAAAAATGTGATCTTGGCAAAGGTCCTGGTGTAGTAAAAGGTGCAGCAGCAGAATTGCCTCGTTATTTTAAAGATACTAATAAAGTTCAAGACCTCGAGTCTCGCATCATCACTTGCATGGAAAAGTTGCAAGGCTATGACCCTAAAGAAATCATCAGTGCTGGCTTTGAAAAAGGTAAGCGTAAAGATGTGGAGGCGGTAGTCGCTTATGTGGTAACTCACTCTAAGGGCATGAAGATCAATGTGCCGAATAAGCATCCTAAAGAAAAAGAAATGTATGCCATGGGTGAGAAAGCCTTCTATTTCCAAGGTGGCCCAATGGACTTCTCTTGTGCATCGTGTCACGGTGAGGATGGTAAGCGTATCCGTTTACAAGATTTACCGAATATCACCACACAAAAGGGCGCAGCATTAGGTTTTGGTTATTGGCCAGCTTATCGTGTATCTAGCGGTAATTTTTGGACCATGCAGCGTCGTTTGAATGACTGCTATCGTCAACAACGTTTCCCTGAGCCTATTTATATCTCTGATGTAACGATTGCTTTATCTGTTTACATGGGTGTTAAGGCTAACGGTGGTGAAATGAATACGCCAGGATTGAAGCGCTAAGCCGCGGGAGATACATATGAAAAAATTAAATTTATTAATTTCTGCAGCTTTGGTTGTTGTCTCAGCCTCTGCAATGGCTCAAAGTAAATTTGAGAAAGATCACGCCGCAAGTTTTAAGGCGAACGGTATTGCTGGTATGGATCGCCTAGATCGTGATGAAACGCAAAAGTTTTGTTCAGATCCTGCGACCTTGGGTGGCAAAGGGGACGCAAAGAAGCGCGAAGCGATTGAAAAAGCCAACATGGCAACAATCAAGTTACCTTCAGATGGCAAGTATCTAGGCGATTGGAAAGAAGGCGAGAAGATAGCGCAAAGCGGTCGTGGCGCCACATGGACTGATAAGGCTGACACAGTCATTGGTGGTGGTTGCTATAACTGCCATCAAATCAATAAGAAAGAAATTTCGCATGGCAATATTGGCCCATCTCTATGGAACTACGGCAAGATTCGCGGTAACTCTGTAGACGTTGTGCAGTACACATGGGGCAAGATTTATAACGCCAAAGCGTATAACGCTTGCAGCAACATGCCTCGCCTTGGGCACTTCAAGTTGTTAAATGAAGAGCAAATGCGTCATGTGATGGCACTTTTGTTGGATCCTGAATCACCAGTTAATAAGTAATTTGTGATGCATCAAAGACCGCTACTTCATTCGAATTGGCGGTCTTTTTTATTATTCAAATAAGGTTATTTTTATGTCAATGAATCGTAGAGAGTTTTTGCAAGTTTTAGCAGTTGCTTCAGCAGGTGGCATGGCTTTGAATTCTGATTATTCCAATGCGCAATCTGCAGCGAACCAGTTTTATGACTTGCCTCGCTTTGGCAATGTGCACTTTCTGCATTTCACTGACTGTCATGCGCAATTAAAGCCAATTTACTTCCGTGAGCCTGATGTGAATTTGGGTTTTGGTGCGCAGTTAGGTAAAACACCTCACTTGGTGGGTGAGCATCTTTTAAAGGCGCACAACATTAAACCTGGTACACGCGAAGCTCATGCGTTTACTTATTTAGATTTTGAAAAAGCTGCTGCTATGTACGGTAAGGTGGGTGGCTTTGCTCACTTGGCTACGCTTGTGAAAAAGATGAAGGCGAGTCGTCCTGGTTCATTGCTATTAGATGGTGGTGATACATGGCAGGGTTCTGGCACTTCTTTGTGGACCAATGGCCAAGACATGGTCGATGCTTGTTTGGCATTGGGTGTAGATATCATGACGCCTCACTGGGAGATGACTTTAGGTGAAGAGCGTGTGAAGGAGATTGTTGAGAAAGACTTCAAAGGCAAGATTTCTTTCTTGGCACAAAACATCAAAACCAATGACTTTGGCGATCAAGTTTTTGATCCGTATGTGATTCGTGAGATGAATGGTGTGAAGGTGGCTGTGATTGGTCAAGCTTTCCCATACACCCCGATCGCTAACCCACGTTACATGGTAGCGAATTGGACTTTTGGTATTCAAGACGAGAATATGCAAAAGATGGTGAACGAGGTGCGTGCTAAAGGTGCCAAGGTTGTTGTGGTTCTTTCTCACAACGGTATGGACGTTGACTTGAAGATGGCCAGTCGTGTGACGGGTATTGATGCCATCATGGGTGGACATACGCATGATGGCGTACCAACTCCTGTGAAGGTCAAAAATGCGGGGGGTGTAACCCTTGTCACGAACGCTGGTTCAAATGGTAAATATTTGGGTGTATTGGACTTTAAGGTTAACGGCGGCAAGGTGGCCGATTTCCGTTACAAGTTATTGCCAGTGTTTTCAGACATGATTCCCGCAGATCCTGCCATGAACAAGTTGATCGATAAGATCCGTGCTCCTTACGAGACCAAGCTAGGTGAGAAGTTAGCTGTCACAGAGGGCTTGCTCTATCGTCGCGGTAACTTCAATGGTAGTTTTGACCAACTTATTTTGGACGGTTTGATGGCGGTTAAGAACGCTGAAATTGCATTTTCACCAGGTTTCCGTTGGGGTACATCCTTATTGCCAGGTCAAGCCATTACGATGGAACATGTGATGGACCAAACAGCGATTACTTACCCATGGACCACTGTCACGATGATGAAAGGCGACATGATCAAGACTGTTTTAGAAGATATTGCTGACAATCTCTTCAATCCAGATCCTTACTACCAACAAGGTGGTGACATGGTGCGTGTTGGTGGATTGCAATACGCCATTAATCCAACAGGTGAGGCGGGTAAACGTATTAGCAACATGATGCTGGGTGGCAAATTAATCGATCCTAACAAGACCTACAAGGTGGCGGGCTGGGCGCCAGTAGCTGAGGAAGCCAAAGCAGTTGGTGGTGATCCAATTTGGGATGTGGTGGCGAAATACCTCAAAGACATTAAGACCGTTAAAGCCAAGTCTTTGAATATGCCAAAGATTGAAGGCGCTAAAGGCAATCCAGGATTTGCCGCTTAAGGAAATTAAATGATGAATATGACCGGTTTATCACTAGCACTTTCCGGTCTTATTCTCTTTTGGGCTTTTTCAAAAGATCATTGGAAAGTTTTAATTCGTCCTGAGGTTCTTAATTCAGTGCTAGGTGGCATTGTGGCTTTGGGTTTGGCATGGAATATACGTGCCCATTTGCCCGGCATGGCGGAAGAAGCTTTGGTTGGTTTGTCATTCCAGTTTTTTGGCGCGTCACTACTTGTAGCGATGTACGGTTTAAGACCGGCGATTGTGATGTTGGCTGGTGTGACTACGATTGTGGCATTGGTGAGCGGTTGGACTTTGGATCATGCTTTGCGCCAATTTTTGGTTCTTGGTGTGATGCCTGCCATGTGTGCTTGCGGAATCATGCGCTTAATTGGTGGTTGTTTACCAAAACATTTATTCATATTCATCTTTGGTCATGGCTATGTGGCAGGTGTGTTGAGCGTCATTCTTCCGGCTGCAGCCCTCATGATTTGGCATCAAACCTTTTGGCCAGCCAGCATGGGCTTATCGATGGATATCGTCGATTGGTTTGTGGCTTTACTCATCCTTTCATTTACTGAAGGATCTCTTTCGGGCATGCTCTTGGCGGTATTTGTGATTTATAAGCCTCACTGGGTGCCACGATTTAGTGACCAAGAGTATCTTAAGAGTCAAACCACAAAAATGCCATAAAATGGCAGGCTTACAAGGTTTGAGCTCTATCTATATCTAATATGCCTGAAATTGATCTAAATACTATTGCAAGTAATGTTATCTGGGCCACATTTGCGGTCACAGTGCTATTGGGTATTGTGTTGCAACAAACTCGTTTTTGCACCATGGGTGCCGTGACCGATGTGATCGTGATGGGTGAGTGGACTCGCATGCGCCAATGGTTGCTTGCGATTGGTGTGGCAATCATTGGTGTTGGCTTGATGTCCTATTTGGGTTTGATTGATACAGGCAAATCAATTTATACCGGTGCAAGACTAACTTGGTTGTCAACCATTGTTGGTGGCGTGATGTTTGGTTTTGGCATGGTGCTAGCTTCTGGTTGCGGTAGCAAAACATTGATTCGGATTGGTGCTGGCAATTTGAAGTCTTTGGTGGTTTTTTTGACCTTGGCTTTATCGTCATACATGACACTCAAAGGCGTGTTTGGTGTTCTAAGAGTTAACACAGTTGATACAGTGGTTTTAACTTTATCAACATCACAAGATTTACCAAGTGTCTTGGCGGCACAGTGGGGTGTTGCAAAAAATTCTTTGCAACTTGGTCTTGCATTAGTCCTTGGTAGTGCCTTGGTAACTTTTGCATTATCTAGAAAAGATTTTTGGAATTTCAATAATCTTTTAGCTGGCTTTGGTGTTGGAACTGCAATCCTGGCTATCTGGTGGATTTCAGGGGTGTTAGGTTATGTTGCTGAAGATCCCAACACTTTAGAAGAAGTATTTGTAGCAACCAATAGTGGTCGCATGGAAAGCTTAACGTATGTAGCTCCTTACGCTTATGTGATTGAGTGGCTCACATTCTTTAGTGATACAAGTAAAAAACTTACTCTAGGCATTATTTCTGTATTTGGTTTGGTGATAGGTTCATTGATTTATTCTTTGGTGACCAAGACCTTCCGTTGGGAAAGCTTCAGAAATGCAGAAGACACTGGCAACCACCTTGTAGGTGGCGTGCTCATGGGTGTTGGTGGTGTGACAGCAATGGGTTGCACTATTGGTCAAGGCTTAACCGGTATCTCAACCTTAGCCATCAGTTCATTCATTGCTTTTGCAGCATTTGTTGTGGGAGCAAGTTTGGCGATGAAGTATCTTCAATGGAGAATGCTTCCGCCGCCATGTGAGCCTGTCGTTGCAGGTAACTCATCTACTTATCATTCAAACACTGGAGGATGTGGCATGCCGCTACAAATCGCTTGTCATACAGACCAATTTGGTACTTTGGGTCAAATTGCCCCTGAAGACGTTGCTGAAATTGCTCGTCAAGGGTACAAAAGCATCATTAATAATCGCCCAGATGGTGAGGGTGGTCCAATGCAACCATTGAGTGCTGATGTTGAGGTAGCAGCAAAAGCTTTGGGGCTTAACTATGTCTATCTACCTGTAGTCAGTGGTCAAATCACACTTGAGCAAGCGCAAGAAATGGCACGTTTACTAGAAACGCTACCTGGTCCTATTTTGGCATTCTGCCGTTCAGGTGCAAGATCTACTAATCTTTACATGTTGGCTCAACAGGTTGGTTAATCGTTGGATTTAACTCTGATTGGAGTGGCTCTAGGCATCTTTGTTGGGGTGCTCTTAGGGCTTACTGGTGCTGGTGGTGCCATCTTGTCGGTGCCACTTTTAGGATTTTTCCTGCATCTCACTGTGGCTGAGGCTGCGCCAATTGGTTTATTGGCCGTTTCTCTATCTGCTGGTTTAGGTGCTTACCTAGGCCTGCGCTCAAAAATCATGCGCTATAAGGCAGCCATGCTGATTGCCAGTGCGGGACTACTTTTTTCACCGATTGGTATATGGCTGGCGCATCAACTGCCTAACTGGCCCTTGGTCTTAATTTTTTGCTTAGTTTTATTGTTGGTTGCAAGGAATATGTGGATCCAAGCTAAACGAGCATTGGCTGGTCTAGATGATGAGTTGGGTCCGCCTTGTATGTTGGATCAAACGATTGGAAAGTTAACCTGGACATTGCCATGTGCAAGAGCACTGGCAATGTCAGGAGCATTGGCTGGTTTCTTTTCCGGATTGCTTGGGGTGGGTGGTGGCTTCATCATTGTTCCTGCTTTAAGGAAATTCACAGATTTGCCAATGAAGTCCATCGTGGCAACCTCATTGGGTGTTTTGACGATTGTTTCGTTTGGTGGCGTTTTATTTTCTAATTTATATGGCTCAATGAACTGGTCCTTGGCAATACCATTTGCCTGTGGCTCTGTGGTGGGGTTGTTGATTGGGCGCCAGGCAGTCAAATCAATTTCAGGGCCCCGTGCTCAACAAGCCTTTGCCGTATTTGCACTGATGATTTCAGTAGCAATGATGATTAAGTTGGTTGTAACTTAAGTCAATTGAATTAGCCTCAAGCAAGCATTAGCGCTTGGTGATAAATTAATCACATGGCTCCAATACTAGATTTGGCCAAGCGCCAAACACTTCTTTCTCAATTACCTGGTTGGATTGTTTTACCAACGAGAGATGCCTTGTATCGAGAGTTTGTTTTCGAGGATTTTCAAGTGGCGTTTCGGTTTATGTCACAAGTGGCAGTTGTTGCTGAAGAAATGAATCATCATCCGGAGTGGTTCAATGTTTGGAATAAGGTTCAGGTCACGCTCTCAACCCATGACAGTGGTGGATTGACTGAGAGGGACATTGCTTTAGCAAAAGCCATGGATCACATAGCAGTGAGTGTGAAATGACTTTTAAAGCCAATCAAGAAAATGGCTATGTTTGGCATATGAAGCGTAATTGCTCATTCACACCCAAGCAGGTAGGTCTTTTTTATTTATCGATGGTATGTTTCTCGTCTTTAATTGCCTCATACTTTTGGTGGCAAGGAGCTTGGATGATTTTGCCATTCACATTTGCTGAGTTGCTTGTATTGGGCGTTGCACTTTTAATTTATGCACGCCATGCTAGCGATTATGAAAAGATTAGACTCAATGGCACAGAGTTCACCATTGAGCTGTTTTTAGGTAATCGCCGTACATTGAAGCATTGGAATGCACCTTGGGTGAGGGTCAAAGATCCCGAGCCCAATGTGGACGCTAAAAAACATCTGGTAGTACTGGAAATGGGGCAGGAAACTATTCAAATTGGTCAGTTTATTTTTGCCGACCAACGGGCTGGTTTGGCCAAAGAGATACGCAGTGCACTTAGAGGGGCATTGCACTAAAATCGCTGAATGAGATCAAAACTAATCACAATTCCAGCACTTTTATTACTTATTACGGCTTTAACTGCATGTGGCAAGGGGGATGATAAAACCCCATTACCTCGTTTGGTGAAAGTGGTTGTCTTGGGGCAGGCACTCGATGCTACTCAATCTGGATTAAGCAAAAAGGATCCAGGTAGCCTCAATTTTGACGCTAGCGGCAAAGTAACTGAGGTGTTGGCTAAGCGTGGTGATCGAGTTCAAGCAGGGCAGTCTCTAGCTAGATTAATGCCCAACAGTATTTCTTCTGACTCTACGGTCTTGATTAGCTATAAAGCTGCTAAAGCAGAGTTGCAATCAGCGGAAGCCGACTTTAAGCGTTACTCAGATTTAAGGGCTAAAAATTTCATTTCTGCCTCAGAATTTGATCGTCGTGTTGCGGTGATTGAGTCTGCGCGAGCTAAATACGAACAAGCCATGGAGCAAATGGGCTTTGTAACATTACGTGCTGTTGAGTCTGGTCTGTTAACTGAATTTAATCTCATTCAAAGCCAATTGGTTGATGTTAAAGATGTGATTGGAAAAGTCAAAGTTGATGACAAATCTGTCAAAGTAGTTGCTAAAGGCAAGCAGTCAATGGTCTTGCCCATTACCGCTATACATAGCGATGGGGTGAGTGTTTATAAATTGACGTTAGACCAAGACTCAAAGTCTGTTGGAACAATTGCAGCAGTCAAAGTTGAACTAGGTAAGGTAGATGATGCATCTGCAGAAGTTCTAGGTGGTTTAAGTGCAGGCGATATGGTGGTAGCAACTGGTTGGCATGCATTAAGTGTTGGTCAAAAAGTACGCATTGCGATTTCAGAAAAGGCTGAGTAATGAGCCTGGGGAAATTCAATCTATCGCGTTGGGCTATTGATAACGTTGCGATTACACGTTATCTCATGATTGCTCTGATGGTGCTGGGTATAGGAGCTTACTTTCAGTTAGGTCAAGACGAAGATCCACCATTCACATTCAGAGCAATGGTGATTAGAACGATGTGGCCTGGAGCAACAGCTGCTCAAGTGGCTGATCAAGTGACCAATAAGATCGAGAGAACGCTTCAGGAAGTTCCGAGTATCGATAAGATTCGCAGCTTCTCGCACCCGGGCGAGTCCATGATTATCTTTTTTGCTAAAGATAGTACGCCTGCCAAAGATATTCCTAATCTCTTTTACACGGTTAGAAAAAAAATTGGTGACTCAAAATCAGGTTTACCAATTGGAGTCCATGGACCTTATTTTGATGATGATTTTGGCGACACGTATGGGGTTATTTATGCCATGTCAGCCAAAGGCTATAAACCTAATGAGGTGAGAGATTTCACCACCTATGTTAGGCAGCGTCTTTTGCAAGTCAAAGATGTGGGTAAGGTGAACATCTATGGATTGCAAGAAGAGCAGGTATATGTAGAGCTATCAAGAAAGAAGATGGCACAGTATGCTTTGTCTCCTGCAACGGTAGCACAGCAACTGAATCAGCAAAATGCGATTGAGAATGGCGGTTCTGTGGAGACGCAGTCATTCTCAATGCCTATTAGAGTGGGCGGACCTTTTGAGAATATTGCCGACATCAAAGCTATGCCACTGCGGACACCCTCTGGTGCATCGATACGTTTAGGTGATGTGGCTGATGTGCGTAGGGATGTGATCAATCCAGCAGAAAGCAAGGTGAGATTTCAGGGTGAAGAATTGGTTGCCTTGGGCATTTCCATGGCCAAGGGTGGCGATATTGTTAAGTTAGGCGATAGCCTGAATCAAGCTAGCAAATTGATTGAAAAAGATTTGCCAGCGGGTGTCACGTTGTCTTTGATTCAAGATCAGCCGAATGTGGTCGCTGGGTCTGTTAAAGAATTTTTAAGAACATTGCTTGAAGCTTTGATTGTTGTTTTGGTCGTGAGCCTTTTAGCTCTGGGCTTACATAAAAATCCATGGCGCATCGATCCCAGACCTGGCTTGGTTGTGGCTATTAGTATTCCTTTGGTGATGGCTGTTACGTTCTTGGTCATGCACCTATCTGGCGTCGGTTTGCACAAGATTTCATTAGGTTCATTGATCATTGCGCTGGGTTTATTGGTTGATGACGCCATCATTGTGGTGGAGATGATGGTACGCAAACTCGAAGAGGGTTATGACCGCGTAAAAGCTGTGACTGCTGCTTATGAGTTGACTGCGATGCCTATGTTGACTGGCACCTTGATCACTGCTGTTGGTTTCTTGCCAATTGGCATTGCTAAATCTGCTGTTGGTGAATATACCTTTGCAATTTTTGCTGTGACTGCTGCGGCTCTGATTATTTCTTGGTTTGTTTCTGTCTTGTTTGTGCCATATCTTGGTTTGCTGTTACTCAGAAAACCTAGTCATGCCACTCCTGAGGGTTCGCCCCACGAGCATTTTGATACACCTTTTTACCAACGATTTAAGGTGGTTGTTGCTTGGTGTATTGACCATCACCGCAAAGCTATTCTTGCAACGATCGCTAGTTTTGTTTTGGGTATTGTTGGTATGAGTCAGGTGCAACAGCAGTTTTTCCCTGACTCATCTCGTCCTGAAATTTTGGTTGATATATTTTTGGCTGAAGGCGCTAGTTTTGAGGCTACCGAAGCTGCAGCAAAAAAAATTGAGGCAAAAATACTAGAGCAAAAAGGTGTTCAGTCTGTCACCATGTGGATTGGTCATGGTGCGCCTAGATTCTTTTTACCTTTAGACATTATTTTCCCAAGGTCCAATACATCTCAAGCTATTGTGATTGCGGATTTGGCTGAAAGAGATCGACTCAATCGTGAGTTACCTAGGTTATTAGAAGATGTTGCTCCAGAAGCTAGGTTACGCGTTAAGTTGTTACCTAATGGGCCACCTGTTAGTTATCCAGTTGAATTCCGTGTAACAGGTGATGATCCGATTAAGTTACGAGAAGAAGCCAATCAATTGCTGGGTGTGATGCGTTCTTCAAAGTTGATTTACGGCGTTAAAGATAATTGGAATGAGAATCAACCTGTTGCAAAAATTGAGGTTGATTCAGCCAAGGCCCGCGAATTAGGTGTGCCACCGCAAGTAATTGCGCAAACTTTATCTAGTCACTTTGGTGGTGTGGTGGTGGGGCAGTATCGAGAGGGTGATTTATTGGCGCCTATCGTTTTGCGTCTGCCAAGGTCTGAGCGTGATCATGTCAATGATCTTAATGAAACGATGTTGACCACGGTTTCTGGTCAGGCTATCCCATTGGCTAGGATTGCTCAAGTGAAAGTCGTTTGGGAGCCAGCAACCATGTGGCGTGAGAATCGTGAGTACGCCATCACCGTTCAAGCTGATGTGATGCCAGGCATTCAGGGGCCTACTGCTACCTCAGTACTTTTTAAAGAGTTTCAACCTTTAATAGAAAAAATGCCGCCTGGTTATAGGGTCACGATTGGCGGCTCTGTTGAAGAGAGTTCGAAGGGGCAAGACTCGATTAATGCAGGCGTGCCAATCATGCTCTTCATTACCTTTACCTTATTGGTGATTCAGTTGAAGAGTTCTTCAAGGGCTTTCTTAGTTGTTCTAACTGCGCCGCTGGGTATCTCAGGGGTTGCGTTAACGCTATTGCTATTTAATCGTCCCTTTGGTTTTGTGGCGTTGCTTGGTTTTATTGCCTTGCTAGGAATGATTATGCGTAACTCAGTGATTTTGATTGATCAAATTGAGCAGGGTCGCGCTGCTGGTATTCCGGCACGCGAAGCGATCATTCATGCTTGTGTCACTCGTTATCGCCCGATTATTTTGACTGCAGCAGCAGCGGTACTTGCGATGATTCCTCTATCTAGAAGCGTGTTCTGGGGACCCATGGCGATTGCCATTATGGGTGGCTTGATTGTTGCAACAGGCTTAACTTTATTATCTTTACCTGCGATGTATGCCGCTTGGTTCAAGATTGATAAAAATACACCCTGATAATTAAAACTTTTACTAACCGGGCAACTTCTTATGCGCATTGAGATACCTGAAGATAAAAAATTAGTTCATGAATCAATCATTCCAGTGCGTTGGGGTGATATGGATGCGTTGGGACATGTCAATAATGCCGTTTACTTTCGGTATATCGAACAAGCTCGTGTTAATTGGTTAGATAGCTTTGGATTAAAAGTCACTAAAGGTGATGCAGGTGTTGTGGTGGTGAATGCTTTTTGCAATTTCTTAAAGCAGATTGCGTATCCGGCTGATTTGCTTGTGAAGACCTATATTGCTAACCCCAGCAGAGTGGGTGTTGATACGTTTAATGTCATTTCACTCACAACTGAACCGGACACTGTTTACGCTAATGGTGGGGCTACCATGGTTTGGGTGGATTTCATTGCTCAAAAGGCAGCAGCCTGGCCGCCAGAAATCAAAGCAAAGTTTGATCTCTAAATAATCCCCTGAAATTTGGCCTGTTTAGACCGCTGGGTCTATTCAGGTTTTTTAAGTAGGGATGCAAGTAGGGGATTCAGTTTTTTGCCATTTCCAGAGGAATTTTTGGTGTTTCCCTTAGGTTTTGGGGCTGAATTCTTCATTTGATTGGCAACTGCCAATCCTGCATTCTTGTAAAGGTCTGTTTTCTTCATAAGCCATTACTTTACATCATTGATTTAAAAGCTATTTTTATTTGACATGATTTTGTCAGGCACAGGCAAAGAAATTGAGCTAATTTCTATAGTTATGTTGCCAGTTTTGCAAGTCTTATATAAGATATAAGTCTTAGAATATTAGTTTATTTAATTGTCTAAATAGAGAGGGAAAGACTATGTTGAAAGCATACCGTGACCATGTCGCAGAACGTGCGGCTCTAGGTATTCCGCCACTACCATTGTCTGCACAGCAGACTGGTGAGTTGATTGAGTTGCTAAAGAACCCACCAAAAGGTGAGGAAGCTACATTGGTAGA
>JACCDQ011383005.1_pt1 | contig 21220 bp, 17 predicted proteins | sample 7446031 | NCBI WGS metagenome assembly JACCDQ01 (sample SAMN15323442, study PRJNA562643) | freshwater metagenome | isolation source: river surface water | place: USA:Blue River Watershed | collected 2017-08-17
GAGGTGCAGCCCGATCTGCAAAAACTGCTCGCCTACAAACTGACCTTGCAAGACCTGCAAGACGCACTGGGTCGCGGCAATGCCAACGCCGGCGGCAGCTATGTGGCGCAAGGCGCACAGCAGTTCGCCATTCGCGGCATTGGTTTGCTGCACTCCGCAGACGACATCGGCCGCATTGTGGTCACCTCACGCGGCAACACGCCCGTGCTGGTGCGTGACGTGTCAACCATCGCGATTGGCGCCGTGCCCCGCTTGGGCACGGTCGGCCAAGACATGGACGATGACGTGGTGACCGGCATCGTCATCATGCGCAAGGGCGAGAACCCCAGCGTGGTGTTGAAAGGCGTGAAAGAAAAAATCGACGACCTCAATGCCCGCATCTTGCCCAAGGGTGTGCAAATCGTGCCGTTCTATGACCGCACCTGGTTGATGGGCAAAACCTTGACCACCGTGTTCAAGAACCTGGTCGAAGGTGCCTTGTTGGTTTCTTTGGTGCTGTATTTGTTCTTGTCGAACATGCGTGCCTCGCTGGCGGTGGTGCTGATCATTCCATTGGCCTTGCTGTCGACCTTTTTGGGTCTGAAAATTTTGGGCGTGCCGGCCAACTTGTTGAGCTTGGGGGCCATGGACTTCGGCATCATCGTGGACGGTGCGGTGATCGTGATTGAAAACATCATGCACCGCTTGGCCGAGCGCGGCGAAGGCATGAACGAGAAAGAGCGCCGCACCCTCATCACCAACGCGGCGAACGAAGTGGGACGCCCCACCTTGTTCTCGATGCTCATCATCATTGCGGCGCACATTCCGATCTTTGCTTTGCAACGCCATGAAGGTCGCATCTTCCAGCCCATGGCGTTGTCGGTGACCACCGCCTTGGTGGGCTCGTTGATCTTCTCCCTCACCCTTGTGCCCTTGCTGGCCTATTGGATGCTGCGCAAAGGCATTCCACACGGCGACAACGGTTTGGTGAGTTGGGCCAAGCGCGTGTACGAACCCGTGTTGTTGTGGGCCCTCGATCGGCCGCGCAAAGTGGTGACCATTGCTTTGAGCGGCTTCGCCCTGTCGATGGTTGCAGCGGCGCACCTGGGCTCCGAATTTCTGCCAGAACTCAACGAAGGCACGTTCTGGGTGAACTGGGACATGCCCGCCAGCGTGTCACAAGAAGAAGCCGGCAAGGTGCTGCGCAAAGCGCGCATGCAATTGCTGACCATTCCTGAGGTGCGCACCGTGGTGTCCAAGGCCGGTCAACCCGAAGACGGCACCGACCCCAAAACCCTCAGCATGGCCGAGGTGTTTGTGGATGTGAAGCCCGCCGAAGAATGGCGCAAGGGCATGACGCGCGACATGCTGATCGAAGAGATGGACCAAAAATTGGCGGTCATTCCCGGCGTCGACCCTGCGTTCTCTATGCCCATTCGCGACAACGTGTTGGAGTCAATTTCTCAAATCAAAGGCCAGATCGTGGTCAAGGTGTCGGGCGATGACTTGAGCGAATTGCGTCGCATGACCGAATCCATGCAACGCGAATTCAAACAGGTGCAAGGTGTTCAACGCGCGGAGATTGACCGCTTGGGTGAAGTGCCGCAACTCATCATTGACATCGACCGCGACCGCGCAGCACGCTTGGGCCTCAACGTGGGCGACATCCAAGACGTGGTCGAGTCTGCCTTAGCGGGTCGCGCGACCACGCAAATTTGGGAAGGCGAGCGCAAATTCACCGTGGTGGTTCGCCTGCCGGGTGAAAAGCGCAGCGTGATCAACTTACCCACCACCCCCATTGCCTTGCCAGGCGGCGGTTACGCCACGTTAGAAAACGTGGCCACGATTCGACAAGGCAGCGGTGCGATGAACATCGCACGCGAAGCAGGACGTCGCACCATGGCCATTGGCATCTTTGTGAAAGGCCGCGACATGGGTTCGGTGGTGGCCGACATGAAAGCACGCGTCAACAAGAACGTGAAAATTTCAGACGGCTACGCCGTCACCTGGTCTGGCGAGTTTGAAAACCAAGAGCGTGCGATGCAACGCTTGGCACTGGTGGTTCCCATTTCGCTGTTGCTGATCTTCGTGCTGCTGTTTGATGCGTTTGCATCGTTCAAAGCGGCGGGCTTGATTTTAATCAACGTTCCCTTGGCCTTGATCGGTGGGTTTGTGGCGCTGTGGATTTTCAGCATTCCGTTGTCCGTGTCTGCGGCCATTGGCTTCATTGCGCTGTCAGGCCAAGCCGTGTTGAACGGCGTGGTGATGTTGTCGGTGTTCCAACAGCTGCGCAACGCGGGCTACACGGTGATTGAGGCGGTCAAAGAGGGCGCCTTGCAACGTCTGCGCACGGTGTTGATGACGGCCATGCTCGCCGCGCTCGGCCTGCTGCCCATGGCCTTGAGCCATGACATTGGCTCCGAAACGCAGCGTCCGTTGGCCATTGTGGTGATTGGTGGCTTGGTCACCGCCACCTTGCTCACATTGGTGGTGTTGCCGGCTTTGTATGTGGTTTGGTTTTCCAACAAGCCCAACACGCCACCGGCACACGCTTAAACCTTCCAGCGCTTGAGCAGCAAGGCATTCGTCATCACGCTGACGGAGCTCAGCGCCATGGCGGCACCGGCCACCACTGGACTCAAGTAGCCCAAGGCGGCCAGCGGAATGCCTGCGGCGTTGTAGGCGAAGGCCCAGAACAAGTTCTGGCGAATCTTGGCCACGGTGCGGGCCGAAATGTCCAAGGCTCCGGCGACCAAGGCCACATCCCCACGCATGAGCGTGATGCCTGCGGCCTGCATGGCGACATCCGTGCCACCGCCACGACCGTCGGCATTCAAATTCGCCATGGCCAGCCCCACATCCGCTGCGGCCAGGGCAGGGGCATCGTTGATACCGTCTCCCACAAAGGCCACCACATGCGGTGCGCCGTGGTCGTTCTGCTGCAAACTTTTCACCAACGCCGCTTTGTCACCGGGCATGACGTCTGCGTGCACCTCGTCAGGCTGCAAACCCAAACGTTGCGCCATGACCTGCGCAGCACCTGCGTTGTCACCAGAGATCATGACCAAACGCAAACCTCGGGCACGCAAGGTGGCCAGTGCGGCTTGAACCCCGGGCTTGGGCTCATCGCCAAAAGCGAGCAGGGCGCACGGCGTGAGCCCCTGGGGGGTCCGTTCGACCAGCACCGAAACGGTGGCGCCTTGGGCCTGCAAGGCCTGCGCTTGAGCCCACCAAGTGGATGTGGGCGAGAAGCCCAGCTCGCCCATCCAGCGCAAACTGCCCAACAACAGGGTGCGACCTTGCACCTCGCCTTCGCTGCCATAACCAGGGACAGCGCGCACGTTCTCGGGCGTGGCCAGCACCAGGTCTTGCGCCTTGGCGGCTTGCACCACCGCGTGGGCCAAGGGGTGTTCGCTGCCGCGTTGCAAACTCGCAGCAAGGCTCAGCCAACCTGAGTCTGTGGGCGTGAGTGCGCTGATGGACAACAAGCGTGGCTGACCCACCGTGAGCGTGCCTGTTTTGTCGAAGGCCACGGTGTCCACGCGGTGCGCGACCTCCAGTGCTTGCGCGTCCTTGATCAAGATGCCGTGCTTGGCCGCCACACCCGTACCCGCCATGATGGCAGCCGGGGTTGCCAGGCCCAAAGCGCAAGGGCAGGCAATCACCAACACCGCCACGCTGTGAATCAACGACACCTCCAAGCTGTGGCCCGTGAACCACCAAGCCAGCAGGGTGATCACGGCCAGCACCAGCACCACGGGCACGAAGACCGCAGACACTTGGTCCACCAAGCGTTGAATGGGTGCTTTGGCCGCTTGCGCGTCTTCCACCAGGCGAATGATGTTGGCCAATACGGTTGCAGTGCCCGTGGCACTCACACGCACCACCACTCGGCCGTCGCCATTGATGCTGCCGCCGGTGACTTTGCCATCGGTGGCTTTGGGCACAGGCAAGGGTTCGCCCGTGAGCATGGACTCGTCGACCTGGGTTTGGCCTTCTAGCACCACACCATCTGCGGCAAAACGCTCGCCGGGCAACACCACCACGCGGTCACCCACCAGCAGCTCATCGATGGGGATTTCCACCTCGCCGTCTATGCCGATCACGCGCGCACGCTCAGGACGCAAGGCATGCAGGGCACGAATCGCGTCGGTGGTTTGGCGTTTGGCACGTGCTTCTAGCCATTTACCCAGCAGCACCAAGGTGATGACCACCGCAGAGCCTTCGAAGTACAAATGCACCATCGCGCCTGCAGGCGCTGTGAGCCACAACCACATGGACAAAGCCCACCCTGCCGAGGTGCCAATAGCCACCAACAAATCCATGTTGCCACTGCCCGCAAGCAAGGCATGCCAGCCGGCTTTGTAAAAGCGTGCACCCAACACAAATTGCACAGGCGTAGCCAGCAAGAATTGCCACCAGGCCGACAACATCCAGTGTTGGCCGAAGAGATCCCCCAACATGGGCAGCACCAAGGGCGCGCTCAGCAATGCGCCGATCGCCACAGGTGCAAAGCCAGCCCAAGGACTGTCAGACGCTTGCTCTAAATGCTCAGGAGCCAGCGGCTCGTAGCCGGCGTCACGAACCGCACGGCGCAAGCGGGCTTCGTGTGTGGGATCGGCCTCGGCCCACACCACGCGCGCAGATTCGGTGGCTAAATTCACACTCACCTGTTGAACACCTGGCACCTTGGCAATCGCGCGTTCCACGCGTGCCACACAGGATGCACATGTCATTCCACCGATGCCGATATCGCAAGATAATTCATTCATGGGTTAAGGTTACATCTTTATCAGGAGCTACTTATGGACAACACATTCCAAGTTCAAGGCATGACTTGTGGTCATTGCGAAATGGCGGTCAAAAAAGCCATCGTTCGACTGGACCCACAAGCCAAGGTAGAAATCGACCGCAGCACTGGCAAGGTTGAAGTGCACAGCGACCAACCTCGCGAGGTGTTGGCGAATGCAATTGCTGAAGAAGGTTATCAAGTCGCATAAGTACACGACTGACATGACGCAAGCGTGAAGCGCAGAACAACTCGGTTTTCGCGCTGGCTTCATGGGTGGTGACACAACTTTACGAAACTTCTTGTACGCCGCACAGACGCGACACACAGCGGGTTCACAGTTCAAGCTTGCAAGAAGCACTTCGCTTCTTTTTTGAAGGACTTGACCATGAAAAATGTGAAACTTTCCCGTGTCGCGCTGGTGGCCTTGTTGGCAAGTGCTGCGTGGGTGACGGTTGTTCCCGCCCAAGCCCAGCCCATGATGGGCGACTATGGCATGCACGGCGGTGCTGCCTCGCATCACGAGCGCATGACCAAATATGCCGAGAAACGACAGGCAGATCTCAGAACAAAGCTGCACCTCACAGCAGCCCAAGAACCCGCATGGAACAGTTTTGTGCAGGCCATGAAGCCCCCAGCCAAACCTGTGGCTCAGCCCTTGGACCGTGACGCGCTGGCCAAGTTACCAACACCCGAGCGCATTGAAAAAATGAATGCCCAACACGAGGCGAATTTCGCGGCCATGCAAACGCAGATGAAACAGCGCGGTGAAGCAGCAAAGCAGTTTTATGCACAGCTCACCGCGGAGCAACAAAAAGTGTTTGATGCAGAGACTGTGCCCCAAGGCCATCCGATGATGGGCCCAGGGCGCAAAGGTCGACCTGATTAAACGTCGATGTTGGCAGCGCGCAAGGCGTTGCTTTCGATGAAGTTGCGACGGGGCTCGACCTCGTCGCCCATCAACATGGTGAACACGCGATCGGCTTCGATGGCGTCGTCAATCTGCACGCGCAAGAGACGGCGCACATTGGGATCCATGGTGGTTTCCCAAAGTTGCTCTGGGTTCATCTCGCCCAGACCCTTGTAGCGCTGACGGGCCGTGGCGTTTTCAGCCTTGCCAATCAACCACTTCATGGCTTGGCGGTAATCAGAAACCTTTTCTTCTTTGGCCTTCTCGCCTTCACCACGGTGCACCTTTGAGCCTTCGCCCAACAAGCCACGGAAGGTTTGTGCTGCTTCGGCCAAGGCGGCGTAATCAGCGCCATGCACGAAGTCTTGTGTGATGACGCTGCTCTTGACGTTGCCATGGTGACGACGGCTGATGCGCAAGATCGGCTTGTCGGTGCGCACATCAAACTCGCCCGACGCTTCTGAACCGCTGCCCAATTCGCGCAGTTTTTCTTGCATCGCAATCGCTGACTTCTCTGCATCGGCAACGGTGTCGAGGTTGACAGTCACACCGTCAGCCATGGCACGCAAAGCTTCTGCGTCCATGAAGCCGCTCAAACGTGCAATGACGGCCTCAGCCACTTGGTGTTTGCGAGCCAACTCGCCCAAGGTTTCGCCATTCAAGAGTTGTGAATTGGCGCCACCGGTGGTGATGCTGGCGTCTTTCAAGGCAATGCGCAACAAGAAACCATCCAAGGCCGATGCATCTTTGAGATACAGCTCTTCTTTGCCCGCCTTCACCTTGTACAAAGGTGGTTGTGCAATGTAGATGTGACCACGTTCCACCAGCTCAGGCATTTGACGGTAGAAGAAGGTGAGCAACAAGGTACGAATGTGTGCGCCGTCCACGTCCGCGTCGGTCATGATGATGATGCGGTGGTAACGCAGTTTGTCCACGTTGAAGTCGTCGGTGGCCGATTTGCCAGACTCGGCGCTGGCTTTGCCAATGCCGGTACCCAGTGCCGTGATCAGCGTCAAGATTTCATTGCTGGTCAATAACTTTTCGTAACGCGCTTTTTCAACGTTCAAGATCTTGCCGCGCAAGGGCAAGATGGCCTGGAATTTACGGTCACGGCCCTGTTTGGCTGAACCACCGGCGGAGTCACCCTCGACGATGTAGATTTCGCACAACGAGGGATCTTTTTCTTGGCAATCCGCCAGCTTGCCCGGTAGGCCCATGCCATCCAACACGCCTTTGCGGCGCGTCATCTCACGCGCTTTGCGAGCCGCTTCGCGGGCACGTGCAGCTTCGACAATCTTGCCGCAAATGATCTTGGCATCGTTGGGGCGCTCTTGCAGGTAGTCACCCAAGGCCTTGGCCACGATGTCTTCCACGGGCGCACGCACTTCGCTGGAAACCAATTTGTCTTTGGTCTGGCTGCTGAACTTGGGTTCAGGCACTTTCACCGACAACACACAGCACAAGCCTTCGCGCATGTCGTCACCCGACACTTCAACTTTGGCTTTCTTTGCAAACTCGTGCTCTTCGATGTATTTGTTGATCACGCGTGTCATCGCGGCACGCAAACCTGTCAAGTGAGTACCGCCATCACGCTGAGGAATGTTGTTGGTGAAACAGAGCACACTCTCGTTGTAACCATCATTCCACTGCATAGAAACTTCCACGCCGATGCTGGTACCTGGAATGCCGCCATAACTTTCTGCAGGGCGCTCACCTTCGGCGTAGAAAGCATTGGGGTGCAACACTTTCTTACCTGAGTTGATGAAGTCAACGAAACCTTTGACACCGCCCGCACCAGAGAAGTCGTCTTCTTTGCCTGTACGCTCGTCTTTCAAACGGATGCGAACACCGTTGTTCAAAAAGCTCAGTTCGCGCAAACGCTTGCTCAAGATTTCGTAATGGAAATCACTGTTTTGGGTAAAAATTTCGGTGTCAGGCAAGAAGTGAACTTCAGTCCCACGCTTCTCAGTTTCACCCGTGACGCGCATGGGCGAGACTTCAACACCGTTCACAACTTCAAGCAAACGGTTTTGAACAAACCCTTTTGCAAATTCCAAGGTGTGCACTTTGCCTTCGCGGCGAACCACCAAACGCAGAGATTTGGACAGTGCATTCACGCATGACACGCCCACACCGTGCAAACCACCCGACACCTTGTAACTGTTCTGGTTGAACTTGCCACCTGCATGCAATTCAGTCAGCGCAATTTCAGCAGCACTGCGTTTGGGCTCGTGCTTGTCATCCATCTTCACGCCGGTGGGAATACCACGACCGTTGTCGGTCACGCTGATGGAGTTGTCGCTGTGAATGGTGACCACGATGTCATCGCAATGACCTGCCAAGGCTTCGTCAATCGAGTTATCCACCACCTCAAACACCAAGTGATGCAACCCTGTGCCGTCTGAGGTATCACCGATGTACATGCCGGGACGTTTACGAACCGCTTCGAGTCCTTCCAGAATCTGGATCGATCCTTCACCATAGCCTTCATTGGCGGCTGGTGTTACTGGCGTTTCAGGGTTTTGAGTGGGTTCGGTCATAGCAAGTCTTCATACGCAGCACACAAGCACGCTGCGGGATCTGTCAAAAAGGGAGTGTCAAAAAGCTCAAATGCGCATTGGCATCACAACGTATTTGAACGTGGTGTTGTCAGGAATGGTGATGAGGGCTGAGCTGTTGGAATCTGCCAAGTCCACTTGAACCATGTCTTGGTCCATATTGGTCAAAGCATCGATCAAATAGGTCACATTGAAACCAATTTCAATCGTGTCACCGTTGTAATCAATTTCGAGTTCGTCCACCGCTTCTTCTTGCTCCGCGTTGCTTGATGCCACACGCAAAGTACCTGGCTCCAAATTCAGGCGAACACCCTTGAACTTTTCACTGGTCAAAATCGCTGTGCGTTGCAAGGTAGCAAGTAATGCAGTGCGACCCAAGGTGATGGTGTTTTTATGGTTCTTTGGAATCACACGGTTGTAGTCTGGGAACTTGCCTTCTACCAGCTTGGTCACAAATTCCATGCCTTCAAAACTGAACTTGGCTTGGTTGTTTGCAAACTGCATGTCGATGGCACCTTCTTTGTCGCTCAACAGACGTTGCATCTCCAACACGGTCTTGCGCGGCAAGATAACTTCTTGGCGTGGTACTTCCACATCCAACGTAGCCGAAGCAAAAGCCAAGCGGTGACCGTCGGTTGCAACCAGGCTCAGTTGTTGGCCTTCGGCCACGAACAAGATGCCGTTGAGGTAGTAACGGATGTCGTGCACAGCCATGGCAAACGAAACTTGGTGCAACAACTCTTTCAAGGTCTTCTGTGGCACGCTGAACGAAGGACCAAAGTTGGCAGCCTCTTGGACCAAAGGAAAGTCTTCAGCAGGCAAGCTCTGCAATGTGAAGCGGCTCTTGCCACCTTTCAAAATCAATTTGTTCTGGCTTGATTCCAAGCTCACCGTTTGATCCGATGGCATGGTGCGCAAGATGTCAATCAACTTGCGTGCACCGACAGTGGTTGTGAAGTTACCTGCATCACCATCGAGTTCAGCCGTGGTGCGAATTTGAATTTCTAAATCGCTCGTGGTCAGTTGCAATGAACTGCCCGTTTTGCGAATCAGCACATTGGCCAAGATGGGCAATGTGTGACGACGTTCAACGATGCCTGCAACAGATTGCAGAACGGACAAAACCTTGTCTTGTGTAGCTTTTAGAACGATCATCTCTTCCTCTTGTTTTCTTTATTTAAATTAGTAGTAGTAGATAAGCACAGCATGTTTCTGTGGAAAACTGCATTTTCCTCTTTTTTTTCAAGCACTTGTGGTGCCTTGAAAGGTGTTTGCAAGTGCGCTTTTCTGATGTCTTTCAAAATTGGATAACTTTTCGGTTTTGCTTGTTGTTGTGGATAACTGTGGGGTTATTCAAAAACCATCCACAGGGTTGTTCTTTTTGAAAAATTAACCTTTTAGTGTTTGTTCAAGAACGTGCAGCTGTTGGTTGAGTTCTGCCAACTGCTGACGTTCAGCAGTGATTTTCCGCACAGCATGCAACACCGTTGTGTGGTCGCGTCCACCAAAGAGCTCACCAATTTCGGGCAAACTTTTTTGTGTCAGTTCTTTGGCAAGGTACATCGCAATTTGGCGTGGACGTGCAATCGAAGCCGGTCGCTTCTTCGAATACATGTCTGCAACTTTGATTTTGTAATAGTCGGCGACTGTTTTCTGGATGTTTTCAACCGAGATTTGACGGTTTTGAATGGACAGCAGATCACGTAACGCATCACGTGCCAATTGAATGGAAATTTCTTTTTGATTGAAGCGCGAATAAGCCAGAATTTTTCGCAAAGCCCCTTCAAGTTCACGCACGTTAGAGCGCACGTTCTTGGCAACAAAGAATGCGACTTCTTCGGGCATCTCTGTGCCTTCGTTGCGTGCTTTGCTGATCAAAATCGCAACGCGCATTTCAAGCTCAGGCGGCTCAATCGCGACAGTCAGGCCAGCATCAAAACGCGACACAAGGCGTTCGTGGATATCTGTCAATCCCTTGGGATATGTATCGCTGGTCATCACGATGTGTGACTTCTTGGCGAGCAACGCTTCAAAGGCGTTGAAGAATTCTTCTTGTGTTCTTTCTTTGTTTGCAAAGAACTGCACATCGTCAATCAACAACAAGTCAAGCGAGTGATAGCGCTCTTTGAATTCATCAAAAGTTTTGCGTTGGTAGGCTTTAACCACATCTGATACAAATTGTTCAGCATGGATGTAGAGAACTTTGGCGTCAGGACGGTCAGCGAGCAGCTTGTTACCCACGGCGTGAACCAGGTGAGTCTTACCCAAACCCACACCCCCGTAAATAAACAGAGGGTTGTAAAGCTGCCCAGGCATGGTTGCCACATGCATCGCCGCAGCGCGTGCCATGCGGTTTGCTGTGCCCTCGACCAAGCTGTCAAAGGTCAAGGCTGTGTTCAACCGTGTGCGGGGGCCGCTGGGGGTGTTTTCTTCGATGCCGACAAAACTCTCGGGGAGGGCCTCGAGCTCGTGTGTATAAGAAACGATTCTTGTTTTTACGGGCGCCTCTTTGGGAGTGATCGCTAACTCAACTTGAATGGTTTGACCATAAAGTTGATGCAGCAATGCTGCGATTCGTTGTGCGTATTGCGCCCGAATCCAATCCAATTTGAAGCGATTTCCAACCATGATGACCACACGGCTGAAGTCTTCAGCCACTGTGGCTTGAAGCGGTTTGATCCACGTATTGAACTGCTGTTCGGGCAATTCTTGCGCCAATTGGTCAATGCAGGCTTGCCATAAACCATCGCCAGAGCCTGGCGGCAAGCCATCTGTGGCGGAAGAAGGAAGACCCTGAATCATGACTATTTTTCTGTGGATAGCTGTTCAAAAAAGAACGGCAAAGAAGGACTTTATCAAAAATTTATCCACAGCTTAGGGATTTTTTGAATGTTCCAAAAATCGCGTTTGAAAAACCTGTGGCAGAAAAGTTGCCGAAGCCTGATTTTTTTGAGATAATCGCTGGTTTCCCTGATCTTCAGGGCCTAGATATTTGGAATCATCATGAAACGCACTTACCAACCTTCTAAAACTCGTCGTGCCCGTACCCACGGCTTTTTGGTCCGTATGAAAACCCGTGGTGGCCGCGCTGTGATCAACGCTCGTCGCGCCAAAGGTCGCAAGCGTCTGGCTGTCTAATTCTTTGGTCCCTGAGCAGACCCGCGAGCTGTACGCCGTGGACCGTCTGAAGCAGTGGTCAGAGTTTCAGGCCGTCATGGCTGCAGGCACGGTGGCAAGAACACCGCATTTTGTTTTGCACCAATGGCAGCACGCTGATAAAGCCTCCGCAGGGCCTGGGTTTGAAAAAACCCCGGCCCTGTTTGCTGAGGGCGTTTTGATACTTGGCGCTTTGACACCTAAACGGTGGGCCAAACGCGCGGTCACACGCAATCTCATCAAACGGCAAATCTACAACGTGTCCGCATCGTTTGGGGCTCAGCTCAAACCAACTGCCTATGTGGTTCGCCTCAGAACAGCGTTTGACAGCAAACATTTCGTGAGTGCGTCTTCGCCAGCTTTGAAACAAGCCGTGAAAGCAGAGCTGACACAATTGTTTGGCAAGATTGCGACGCCATGATGCAGACCTTCTTGATTCGTTGCGTTCAAGCCTATCGCTTGCTCTTGAGTCCTTGGTTAGGTTCCGCGTGCCGTTTTGAACCGACCTGCTCGGTTTACGCCCTAGAGGCGTTGACGACGCACGGTGCCGCACACGGTGGGTATTTGACACTCAAGCGTTTGGCGCGTTGCCATCCTTGGTGTGTCGGTGGACATGATCCTGTGCCCGCTGGTCAAACACTCTTTACTTCTTTGACATCTTCCAACCCCGGAAAGAAAACTTCATGAACGATATTCGCCGCACCATTTTGTGGGTGATTTTTGGTTTTTCCATGGTCTTGTTGTGGGATCAGTGGCAGATTCATAACGGGCAAAAAGCCACCTTCTTCCCAGCACCCGCACAGCAAAAAGCGGCCGTTACACCGCAAGCTGGTTCCAGTGCTGCATCACCAGCAGGTGTTCCTGCACCTGTGGCCATTGCTGCAAACGCAACCGGTGGTGTTCCTGTGAGTGAGCCACGTGCTGAGACGGTCAAAGAAAAAGTCGAAGTCACCACTGATGTTTTCAAACTCACGTTTGAAACGGAAGGCGGCACTTTGTCGCGCGTGGAATTGCTCAAGCACATTGACGTTCATCACCCAGGCCAAAACGAAGTGTTGTTGGATGACAGCAAAGAGCGCGTGTATTTGGCTCAAACAGGCTTGATCGCTGGCGTTCCCGGTGCCACCTTTCCCACGCACAAAACAGTGATGACGGTTCGTCCTGGTCCGCGCAAGTTGGAAGCCAATGACAAAGACCTGTCGATCAGCTTCGAGTCACCCGCGCAAAACGGCGTCAAGTTGGTCAAAACCTACACGGTCAAGCCTGGTGCCTATGACATCGCGGTGAAGCACGACATCGTCAACACCAGCACACAAGAGGTTGCGCCTCAGCTCTACTACCAATTGGTTCGTGACGGCAACAAGCCCGATGGTGAATCTTCTTTCTATTCGACCTTCACCGGCCCAGCCGTGTTTACAGGTGAAAAGAAATACCAAAAAGTGGAATTTAAGGACATCGAAAAAGACAAAGCTGAATTCCAAAAGCAAACCAACGATGGTTATGTGGCCATGGTGCAGCATTACTTCGCAAGCGCTTGGCTGTTGCAAGACAACACAGCGCGTGAAAACTTCATGCGCAAAATCGACACGAATTTGTTCTCTGTCGGCATGATCACGCCACTGGGCAACATTGCGCCAGGTACGACCAAAACGGTGGAATCTCGCTTCTTTGCGGGACCTCAAGAAGAGAAAAAACTCGAAGCCCTTTACCCAGGGTTGGAATTGGTCAAAGACTACGGCTGGCTCACCATCATGGCCAAACCACTTTATTGGCTGGTTGATAAATTGCACGGCATCTTGCACAACTGGGGCTGGTCCATCGTCGCCTTGGTGGTCTTGCTCAAGGCAGCGTTCTATTGGTTGAATGCACATGCCTATCAAAGCATGGCCAAGATGAAAGCCGTCAATCCACGCATCGTCGAAATGCGTGAGCGCCTCAAAGACAACCCACAGCAAATGCAAATGGAGATGATGAAGATTTACCGCGAAGAGAAGGTCAATCCCATGGGTGGTTGCCTACCGATCGCGATTCAGATCCCTGTGTTCATCGCTTTGTATTGGGTGCTTTTGTCTACCGTTGAAATGCGCAACGCACCATGGGTGGGTTGGATCCATGACTTGGCAGCACCCGATCCCTTCTTCATCTTGCCTTTGGTGATGACCGCGACCACGTTGTTGCAAACCGCTTTGAACCCCGCACCACCAGATCCAATGCAAGCCAAGATGATGTGGATCATGCCGCTGGCCTTCAGCGTGATGTTCTTCTTCTTCCCCGCTGGCTTGGTGCTGTACTGGATCACGAACAACGTGTTGTCGATCGCCCAACAGTGGTTGATCAACACCCGCATGGGCGTGCCGCCACAGTTCAATCTGCCAAAGTTCTAAACCTGCTTTTGCGACCAAGACAACCCGCAGACCGAGAGGTTGGCGGGTTTTTTTCTGGACAATCAGACCATGCTTTCACAACATGACGCGCCCATCATCGCCATCGCCACTGCACCAGGTCGAGGCGCCGTGGGCATTGTGCGCATCAGTGGCAAAGGCCTGGGTGCATTGGTCGCCGCCTTGTGTGGCCGCAGCCTCACGCCGCGCGAAGCGACATACCTGCCGATCGCAGACGCCAATGGTGCGCCGATAGATCATGTGCTTGCCTTGCATTTTCCGGGTCCCAACAGCTACACCGGCGAAGACGTGCTGGAACTGCAAGCCCACGGTGGGCCCGTCGTGCTACAACTTTTGCTCGCACGTTGCTTGGCCGTGGCCGCCACCTTGACGGCAGATCAACAACCCTTGTTGCGTGGCTTGCGTTTGGCCCAACCCGGTGAATTCACGCAGCGAGCCTTTTTGAACCACAAACTGGATTTGGCCCAAGCCGAAGCCGTGGCGGATTTGATCGATGCAAGCACCGAAGCGGCAGCGCGCAGCGCGAGCCGATCACTGGCTGGAGCGTTTTCCCACGAAATACATCAGTTGCGCGATGCCTTGATTCACTTACGCATGTTGGTCGAGGCTACCTTGGACTTTCCGGAAGAAGACATCGACTTTCTCAAGCAAGCCGATGCTCAAGGTCAGCTCCGTCGCCTACAAGAACACCTTACGCGGGTGATGCAAAAAACAAGGCAAGGCGCTTTGTTGCGTGAGGGCATTCGTGTCGTGATTGCCGGGCAACCCAATGCAGGCAAGAGCTCCTTGCTCAACGCCTTGGCGGGTGCGGAGCTCGCCATCGTCACGCCCATTGCAGGCACCACGCGTGACGTGGTGCAACAGACGATCCAAATCGAAGGCGTGCCCTTGCACGTGGTGGATACAGCCGGTCTGCGCGACCATCCAGACGTCGATGAAGTTGAGCGCATTGGCATTGCCCGTGCGTGGGACCAAATTGGTCAAGCAGACGCCGTGTTGTTCTTGCATGACCTCACCCGTCAAAACGATGCGCTCTATCGTGAAGCGGATGCCCAAATTCAAACCACCTTGCAGCATACCGTTGCCACCCATGTGCCCGTCTTGCATTTATGGAACAAGGCAGATGCTCACGCGACGCCTGTTCCTGCAGACGCACAAGGCCACCATGTGATCACCATATCGGCGAAAACGGGCGAAGGCCTGCCCGCGTTGCGTCAGCAGTTGCTTGATGTGGTGGGTTGGCAAGGGGCCAGCTCTGAAGGGCTGTTCATGGCCCGTGAGCGCCACGTGCAGGCCCTGCATGAGGTCGACACACACCTGATGCAAGCCAACGCCTGTCTGGGCGCGCATGTGCCCGCCTTGGATCTGTTGGCTGAAGAGTTGCGTTTGTCACAAAACGCGCTCAACAGCATCACGGGTGAGTTCACCTCCGATGATTTGCTGGGTGTGATTTTTTCCAGCTTTTGCATCGGCAAGTAAAAGCCACCCTCATCGATAAAATGTGCACATGACCCAACCCCATGCACATTCCACCCACGCGACTGCGCAGGTGGACGACCAGCGCATTTTGCAGCTGGCTCACGAAACCTTAGAAATCGAAGCGGATGCGGTTCGCCATTTGCGAGACCGTTTGTCTCCAACGTTTGTGCAGGCTGTTCGTGCCATCCTCAAAGTCAAAGGGCGCGTGGTGGTCATGGGCATGGGCAAAAGCGGCCACATCGGACGCAAGATCACCGCAACCTTGGCTTCCACAGGAACGCCTGCCATGTTTGTGCATCCCGCGGAAGCCAGTCACGGCGATCTGGGCATGGTCAAAGACAGCGACTTGGTGATTGCGATTTCAAATAGCGGCGAGAGCGATGAGCTAGCCGCCATCTTGCCGGTGCTCAAACGCCAAGGCGTGCCCTTGGTGGCGATCACAGGCGGTGCGCAATCGACCTTGGCCAAGCATGCGGATATCGTTCTCGACAGCGGCGTGGCCAAAGAGGCATGCCCTTTGAATTTGGCCCCTACCGCCAGCACCACCGCACAAATTGCATTGGGTGATGCTCTGGCCGTGGCCTTGCTCGACGCTCGTGGGTTCAGAGCAGAAGACTTTGCGCGTTCTCATCCCGGGGGTTCCTTGGGTCGACGGTTGCTCACCCACGTGAGCGATGTCATGCGCAGCGGTGATGCTGTGCCCCATGTGTTGCCCACCGCCAGCTTCAGCGATTTGATGCGAGAGATGAGCGCGAAAGGGCTGGGTGCTTCGGCCATCGTCGATGCGCAGCATCAAGTGGTGGGGGTGTTTACCGATGGTGATTTGCGTCGCTTGATTGAAAAAGGCACGGACATGCGCCAACTCACGGCAGAACAGGTCATGCACCGCAACCCACGCACCGTGCGTGCGACAGCCTTGGCCGCAGAAGCCGCAGAACTCATGGAGTTGCACCGCATCACCAGTGTGCTGGTGGTGGATGCGCAGGGTGTCTTGTGCGGTGCACTGAACACCAACGATTTGATGCGCGCGAAAGTCATTTGATGACACGGCCTTTAAACCCAAACGCAATGCCTGCGCTCAACATCGATCCCGCGCTTTTGCTGCGTGCACAAGGTGTGCGCGTGGTGTTTTTTGATGTCGACGGCGTGCTCACCGATGGTGGTTTGCATTTCACCGAAAGCGGTGAAACCATGAAGCGCTTTTCCACGCTCGATGGTCAAGGCCTGAAGATGCTACAAAAAGTAGGCATCACACCGGCGGTGATCACCGGGCGTGACAGCGCCCCGTTGCGCACCCGTCTCAAAGCGCTGGGCATTGAACACGTGCGTTACGGGACCGAAGACAAGGCCCCTGCTGCGGCAGAAATTCTGGAAACACTGGGGCTGGATTGGTCACAGGCTGCGCACATGGGAGACGATTGGCCGGACCTTGCCGTCATGACACGTGTGGCGTTTGCTTGCGCTCCGCGCAATGCACACATCGAGGTCAAGGCGATCGCGCATTACGTGACTGAGCGAGAGGGTGGCCACGGTGCCGCTCGTGAGCTGTGTGATCTCTTGCTGCTGGCCTGCGGACGCTACGCCGATCTGTGGCGGAGCTACCTTTGATGACACCTGCGGTACCTTTGTTGCTGCGTTTGCGCCGCGCGTGGGACCGTGTGGCCGTTTATCTGCCGATCGTGCTCATGGGCGTGATGGCCATGGCCACGTATTGGCTGGTGCGCAACACACCGCTGACCAGCGCGGTCGAGCTTGAAGCCGCGCCCCGTCATGTGCCGGATTACTTCATGCGTGATTTCTCGGTCAAAGTGTTTGATGCACAGGGCAAACTCAAAAGCGAAATTGTGGGGACCGAAGGGCGCCATTACCCAGACACAGATACGCTGGAGATAGACCAAATTCGCATCCGCGCTTTCAGCGCCGATGGACGCTTGACGACGGCCCAAAGCGTGCGAGGCTTGGTTAATTCAGACGGATCGGAAGCGCAGTTGTTTGACAAAGCGGTGGTCGTGCGTGAGGCCATGCACAACGCGCAAGGCGTGGCTTTGCCTCGCAGCGAACTCCGCAGCGAGTTTTTGCATCTTTTTGCCAACACTGAAAAAGTCCGTACGCACTTGCCTGTGGAGTTGATCCGCGGCGCACGTGATCGCTTCACGGCCGATCGCATGGAGTATGACAACTTAGACCGCACCATGCAGCTTCATGGCCGCGTACATGGCACCATCGCTCCGCGCCAAGCGAAGCCCTAAAGCGCAAAAAAGCATCTCATGAAAAAAGGCTCCCGAGGGAGCCTTTTGATTTGCAGTGAAGCAGATCGATCAGTAGCTGCTGCCACCACCGAAACCGCCGCGACCACCGCCGCCGCCTTCGCGACCGCCACCACCGTAGCCGCCACCGCCGCCACCACCACTGCGACCACCGCCGCCGTAGGGGCTACGGAAACCGCCGCCACCGCCGCCGCCTTCACGACCGCCGCCGCCGTAACCACCGCCACCTGTACGGGGAGGACGTGGCTCCATGGGGCGAGCTTCGTTCACCACCAGGCTACGACCACCCAAAGGTGCGCCGTTCATGCCTTCGATTGCGGCTTGTGCTTCGGCATCGCTGCCCATTTCCACAAAACCAAAACCTTTGGAACGACCGGTATCGCGCTCCATCATGACTTTGGCGCTAGTCACAGCACCGAACTGTCCAAAAGACTGCTCAAGATCGCTGTCGCGTACAGAGTACGGCAGGTTGCCGACGTACAGTTTATTGCCCATGAAAGGGACTCCTTAAAACACAAAAATAAAGCGATGGAGTCCCGAACCGAAACTGACCGATCACCAAACATGCCGTGTGAATACCTCAGCATCTACACGGCGAGAGCCATTATGGAGCACAAGTCCTCGAAAAAACCAAGCGTTTACCTGTAATTAAACGAATTCATGTGCGAAAAACCACAATTCATGCGGCTTACCAGCTCGATTCACGCTCCGGCGACGCGCTGATCTTATGGATTGATAAGTCCGCGCCTTCAAATTCTTCTTCTTGGCTCATGCGTAAACCAACGGTCATTTTCAAGACGCCGTACACCACAAAGCCACCCGTCAATGCCCACACCACGCCCAGGGCAGTGCCCATGAGTTGCGCGGTGAAACTCACGCCACCTAAGCCGCCCAGCGATTGCGCACCAAAGATGCCAGCTGCAATACCGCCCCATGTGCCGCACAAACCGTGCAGTGGCCACACCCCTAATACGTCGTCGATGCGCCATTTGTTTTGAGTCAGTGTGAACATCACCACAAAGATCGCACCAGCCACGGCACCCACGACCAGCGCACCCATGGGATGCATCAAATCAGAACCTGCGCACACGGCGACCAAACCGGCCAAGGGGCCGTTGTGCACAAATCCGGGGTCGTTCTTGCCCAGCAACAGCGCCACCAAGGTGCCGCCCACCATGGCCATCAAAGAGTTGACGGCGACCAACCCCGAAATTTTGTCCAAGGTTTGTGCACTCATCACGTTGAAGCCAAACCATCCGACGATCAAGATCCATGCGCCCAAAGCAAGAAATGGAATGCTCGATGGCGGGTGCGCCGAGATCGCACCGTCTTTGCGATAGCGGTTGCTACGTGCGCCCAGCAGCAACACGGCAGGCAAAGCAATCCAACCGCCCACAGCATGTACCACCACGGAGCCTGCAAAGTCATGAAACTCTTCGCCTGTGACGTCTTTCAACCAGGCTTGGAAACCGAAATGCTGGTTCCATGCAATGCCTTCAAAGAAGGGATAGACAAAACCGACGATCACGGCTGTGGCGATCAGCTGAGGCCAAAATTTAGCGCGTTCAGCAATGCCGCCAGAGATGATGGCGGGAATGGCCGCTGCAAACGTCAGCAAGAAAAAGAACTTCACCAGTTCGTAGCCATTTTTGGCAGCGAGAGACTCCGCCCCGATCATGAAGCTTGCGCCGTAGGCGACGCCATAACCCACCACAAAGTAGGCCACCGTGGACACGCAAAAGTCCACCAAGATCTTCACCAGCGCGTTGACCTGGTTTTTTTTGCGAACCGTGCCGAGCTCTAAAAATGCAAAGCCCGCATGCATGGCTAACACCATGATGGCTCCGAGCAAAATAAATAGAGCGTCAGCGCCCTGTTTCAGTGCGTCCATTGTTGTTCCTTGGATGGTTTGTGCTTATTTGGTGCGTTTTTGCGCACTTCTTGAGAATCGCACCGGATGTAAGCAAAAAATGCACCAAATCAACAATATTCGCCACAAAGACGTGCTGTGCGTGTAGATTGCGGCGACGTCTGTCGCATGAACTTTGCACCGACTTTGCGCGCCCATGAAAAAACGCCAGGGCTTCGCAGCACTGGCGTTGTTCTTCAGCAGCCAAGCACGCGAGGTGCTCAGCGCAGAGGCTGATTACTTGGCGATGACGCGCACCATTTCCAAGCACTTGTTCGAGTAACCCCACTCGTTGTCGTACCAGCTGACGATCTTGACGAAGGTGCTGTCCAGCGCGATGCCTGCATCGGCATCAAATACCGAGGTGCATGGCTCGCCACGGAAGTCAGTGGCCACCACTTTGTCTTCGGTGTAGCCCAACACGCCTTTCAAAGCGCCTTGGCTCTGGGCTTTCATTTCAGCGCAGATTTCGGCGTAAGAGGCTTCTTTGTTGAGCTCAACGGTCAAGTCAACGACAGACACGTCGCTGGTGGGCACGCGGAACGACATGCCGGTCAGCTTTTTGTTCAGCTCAGGAATCACCACGCCCACGGCTTTGGCAGCGCCGGTGCTGGAAGGGATGATGTTTTCCAAGATGCCACGGCCGCCGCGCCAATCTTTGTTGGAAGGGCCGTCCACCGTTTTTTGTGTGGCGGTGGCTGCATGCACGGTGGTCATCAAACCACGCTTGATGCCCCATTTGTCGTTCAACACTTTGGCCACAGGCGCCAAGCAGTTGGTGGTGCACGAGGCGTTGGACACGATGGTTTGGCCAGCGTATGTGGCGTGGTTCACGCCGAACACGAACATGGGGGTGTCGTCTTTGGAAGGCGCAGACAACAACACTTTCTTGGCGCCTGCGGCCAAGTGCTTTTCAGCGGTGGGCTTGTCCAAGAACAGGCCGGTGGCTTCGATCACGATGTCGGCGCCGATTTCGTTCCACTTCAAGGCAGAAGGATCACGCTCTTGGGTCAGGCGAATTTTCTTGCCGTTGACGACCAGTGCGCCGTTGTCCACAGAGACTTCACCTTTGAAGCGGCCATGCACGCTGTCGTACTTGAGCATGTAAGCCAAGTAGTCAGGCTCCAACAAGTCGTTGATGCCAACGACTTCGATGTCTTGGAAGTTTTGCACGGCAGCGCGAAACACCATACGTCCGATACGGCCAAAGCCGTTGATACCGATCTTGATAGTCATGGAATTACCCTTCTAAAGTTAAAAATCAAAAAACTTGCTTATTTGGCCAACACGGCTTGCACCGTTTCAGCCACGTTCTCAGGGGTGAAGCCGAAGTGTTTGAACAACACCGGCGCAGGGGCCGACTCACCGTAGGTGTCAATGCCGACCACGGCCGACACGCCGTATTTCCACCAGCCATCGGTCGAGCCCATTTCCACCGCAATGCGGGGCACGTCAGCGGGCAACACAGCGGCTTTGTAGGCCACGCTTTGGCGGTCGAAGGTGGTGGTGCTGGGCACCGATACCACGCGCACGGCGATTTTTTGCGCGGCCAGCAAGGCTTGTGCTTTCAATGCCAATTGCACTTCAGAGCCCGTGGCCAAGATGACGGCTTGCGCCTTTTTCTTGAGGCCCACTTCCGAGGGTTCTGCCAACACGTAGGCGCCTTTGTTGATGGCGTCCAAACCCGAAATGTCGCCAGCAGCTTCGGTGGCTTTGGTGGCCACCACATCGCCCTTGGGCAAGTAAGGCAGGTTTTGACGGCTCAACAGCA
>JACCDQ010236210.1_pt1 | contig 21209 bp, 19 predicted proteins | sample 7446031 | NCBI WGS metagenome assembly JACCDQ01 (sample SAMN15323442, study PRJNA562643) | freshwater metagenome | isolation source: river surface water | place: USA:Blue River Watershed | collected 2017-08-17
GAAGGATTCCGGCAAAAATTCATCCTGCCGATCCCCAGAGGTGATAGGCTATTACATGGCAAATTTCATAAAAATTTAACAGTTCTCCTGTCGCCAAAATTACAGTAAATTCCTAGACAACTCAGCATGGTAGCCGTACAAGAAGCAACTAACGTTGGCAAAATTACCCAGATTATTGGCCCCGTCGTGGATGCCCGTTTCCCCAGTGGTAAACTGCCCCGTATTTATAACGCCCTCAAAGTTCAAGGCAAAAATGCCGCCGGTCAAGATGTCGCCGTCACCTGTGAAGTGCAACAACTTCTAGGCGATAACCAAGTGCGAGCCGTAGCCATGAGTACCACCGATGGTCTGGTGCGTGGCATGGACATCGTAGATACGGGTGCGCCCATTAACGTTCCTGTCGGCAAATCTACCCTAGGACGAATTTTCAACGTATTAGGGGAACCCGTAGATGAAAAAGGCCCCGTTAATATTACCGAAACTTTCCCGATTCACCGTCCCGCTCCTAAACTAACCGACCTGGAAACCAAACCCAAAGTTTTTGAAACCGGGATCAAAGTCATTGACCTGTTAACCCCCTACCGTCAGGGCGGCAAAATCGGTTTATTCGGTGGTGCTGGTGTGGGTAAAACCGTGATCATGATGGAATTGATCAACAACATCGCCATTCAACACGGTGGTGTATCCGTATTTGGCGGCGTGGGGGAACGCACCCGTGAAGGGAATGACCTCTACAACGAAATGATCGAATCCAAAGTGATCAACCCCGACAATCCTGAAGAGTCGAAGATTGCCCTAGTTTATGGTCAGATGAACGAACCCCCTGGGGCCAGAATGCGGGTCGGTCTGTCGGCATTAACCATGGCTGAGTATTTCCGGGATGTCAACAAACAAGACGTATTGCTTTTTATTGATAATATTTTCCGCTTTGTGCAAGCCGGCTCCGAAGTATCGGCTCTCTTAGGTCGGATGCCCTCCGCTGTGGGTTATCAGCCCACCCTAGGGACAGACGTAGGGGATTTACAAGAGCGCATTACCTCCACCAAAGAAGGCTCCATTACCTCCATTCAAGCGGTATATGTTCCTGCGGACGACTTAACTGACCCCGCGCCTGCCACCACCTTTGCTCACTTGGATGGAACTACTGTGTTATCTCGTGGTTTAGCGGCTAAAGGCATTTATCCGGCGGTTGATCCCCTGGATTCCACTAGCACCATGCTCCAACCCTCCATCGTCGGTGAAGATCATTACAGTGTTGCCCGTACCGTTCAATCTACCCTGCAACGCTACAAAGAGTTACAGGACATTATCGCCATTCTCGGTTTAGATGAATTGTCCGAAGAAGACCGTTTAACCGTTGACCGCGCCCGTAAAATTGAGCGTTTTCTGTCTCAACCCTTCTTTGTGGCGGAAGTTTTTACCGGTTCTCCTGGGAAATATGTGACCCTCGAAGATACCATCAAAGGTTTCCAAGCCATCCTAGCAGGTGAATTAGATAGCTTACCGGAACAGGCTTTCTATATGGTCGGTAACATTGATGAAGTGAAAGCCAAAGCCGAAAAACTCAAAGGCTAACATCTAGGTAATAGTTGATAGGGAATAGTTAATAGTTGACATCAACAAAGGAAATGCTCCATGAAAAAACTTTGTCGATCTCATCCTGTTAATGGCTCACTATCAACTTAATCACTATTCACTACTAATTATTCACTAATCAAAATGACATTAACAGTACGGGTCATCACTCCTGACCGAGTAGTTTGGGATGATACGGTACAGGAAGTTATTCTTCCTAGTACAACAGGCCAGTTAGGGATCTTAACCAACCATGCCCCCCTTCTCACTGCTTTAGAAACGGGAGTCATGCGGGTTCGTCCGGGTAAAGACTGGAAAAATATTGCCGTGATGGGCGGGTTTGCTGAAGTCGAGAATAACGAGGTTAAGGTTCTGGTTAATGCGGCCGAAATCGGTGACAACATTGACAAAGAAACAGCCCGTTCGGAATATGCGGCGGCCCAAGCCAAATTAGATGAAGCGAATCGTGCGGGCGATAAACCGAAGCAATTACAAGCGACTCAGGCGTTAAAAAAAGCTCGTGCGCGTTTACAGGCGGCGGGCGGCTCTGCCAATTAGCGTTATCGGTTTGAACCTCCTGTTGATTGGCCCCCTCTGGGGGTTTTTTCTTGGTTGCCAATAAGATTCTTAATTCTTGAGTAACAAAGGCGATCGCCTGGGAAGGATTGCGTTATTTTTAAGCGTAGAGACTAAACCACAAGCAAATTTATGGTAGCCATCCTCGAAAACCCCTTCCGTGTCGGTCTGCGTCAAGAAAGAACCCCCGAACCGCTCATCCTCATCATTTTTGGAGCATCAGGGGATCTCACCCAACGGAAACTTGTGCCCGCAATCTACCAAATGAAACGGGAACGTCGTTTACCCCCCGAATTAACGGTAGTCGGCTTTGCCCGACGGGATTGGAGCCACGACACCTTCCGTCAGCAGATGCGTCAAGGAATCGAAGAATTCGCCGATGGGATTGGAAGCGAAGACCTTTGGAATGAGTTTGCCCAGGGACTTTTCTATTGTTCGGGGGACATGGATAACCCGGACAGTTATCAAAAACTGAAGGATTTTCTAGCAGAACTGGATGAAAAACGCGGAACCAGGGGCAATCGAGTCTTTTATCTGGCCGTTTCCCCAAAATTCTTTCCCCCAGGCATTAAACAACTGGGAGCCGCCGGGATGTTAGCCGATCCCCTGAAAACCCGCATCGTCATTGAAAAACCCTTTGGTCGTGATCTCAGTTCCGCCCAAATTCTCAACCGTATTGTCCAGTCCGTCTGTAAAGAAGAACAAGTTTATCGCATTGATCATTACTTAGGCAAAGAAACCGTCCAGAATCTCCTGGTTTTCCGGTTTGCTAATGCCATCTTTGAACCGATCTGGAATCGGCAATTTGTGGATCACGTTCAAATCACTGTCGCGGAAACCGTAGGGGTCGAAGAACGAGCCGGCTACTATGAAACGGCGGGAGCCTTGCGAGACATGGTGCAAAACCACCTGATGCAACTCTTTTGTCTGACGGCCATGGATCCACCCAATGCGATTAATGCCGACAGTATCCGCAATGAAAAGGTTAAAGTACTTCAGGCAACCCATTTAGCCGATCTGAACAATTTAAATTTATCGGCAGTGCGGGGTCAATATCAGGCCGGTTGGATGAAAGGGAAGCCCATTCCGGGGTATCGGGAGGAACCGGGGGTCAATCCTAACTCCACAACTCCCACCTTTGTGGCGATGAAATTTCTGGTGGACAATTGGCGATGGCAAGGAGTTCCTTTCTATTTGCGCACCGGCAAACGGATGCCGAAACGGGTGAGTGAGATCGCCGTGCAGTTTCGGGATGTACCGTTGTTAATTTTCCAGTCGGTAGCACACCAGGCTAACCCGAATGTGCTGAGTTTACGGATTCAACCCAATGAAGGGATTTCCCTACGTTTTGAAGCCAAAATGCCTGGGGCAGAATTACGAACTCGCACGGTGGAAATGGATTTTAGTTATGGGTCTTCCTTTGGGGTGGTGACGGCGGATGCTTACCATCGCTTGTTATTGGATTGTATGCTAGGGGATCAAACCCTATTTACCCGTGCGGATGAGGTGGAAGAGGCCTGGCGGGTAGTTTCTCCGGCGTTGGCGGCCTGGGATGCCCCTGCTGATCCGGGAGCGATTCCCCTATACGAAGCGGGTACTTGGGAACCAGCAGAAGCAGAGCAATTACTTAATCAGGATGGTCGTCGTTGGCGGCGATTGTAATCTACATCTATCAAGGAGGCAAATCATCGAAAAAATGGGTCTAAAACTCTTTCCCTTCGGTAGGTGCTTCGACAAGCTTAGTGTGGCACTCAGGACAAGCCTTTAGGACGGCTTTGTATCTTAAATTTTAGTACCCAAAGCAAAGCCACAAAATAGATGCTACCATGTGAGACATGGAAAAAGCCTATCGCTACCGTTTCTACCCGATAACGGAACAAGAACATCTCTTGCGCCGAACGTCGGGGTGTGTGCGATTGGTGTACAACGAGGCTCTAAGTAGGGTCTGCTGAATAAGTCCACAAAGCGAACCTAGATGCCACAAAAGGCGAAAAATGGTGACATTCGGAGAGCCGCTTCCAATTTCTTTCCACTTTTTTAAACTGAAGTATGTGGATTTTAATCCTCCAAATGTCATATTCTTCTATTTTATCGTTTTCAAAATTGCTGAAAGCATTATCCAGCAAGGATTCTACATTTGTTCAGCAGATCCTATCTAGGGAACGCAAAAATGTCGATCTGTTTCTTCAAAAGCCCCCTGCTCCATCAAGCCATGGACATTTGCAATTCTCCTACCGATTGATCCTTGTGAGCCTTCGCTTGACGTAAGCAACTCTTCATCACCACTTCACCCTGGGCCAGACAAGTCCCGCATTGAGTCCCTAAGCCCGTTTTTTTGGAAAGTTGGGACACGGAGACAATCCCTTCACAAGTGGCTCGGTGAATATCTTTTTCCGTAACAGCGTGACAAACGCAGACGTACATTCCGGTTATTTCTCCTAAAAGCGAAAGAGAGGAGGGAGAGATCAGCTTAGAGAATTGCCCGACTTATTGCGATAGATTCTCATTTTGTTGCGATTGATTGTCATTATAGAGCAAGGGACACCCTTGTCAAGGGGGAAGTCACCGGAGTGAGTTATGATCAAAGCGTGCATCCTCGTCACGATACCTCCGGGAAAAAGGAAATCAAAAGTCCATGCAGGGAAACCCCGACATCAAATACCAGTTGAATCTTGCCCTCAAAGATCAACTCACCGCTATCAATCAATATTTTCTCCATGCCCGTCTTTGCAAAAACTGGGGTCTGGGCAAGCTTAACGAAAAAGAATATCGTTATTCTATCCAGGCCATGAAACAAGCCGATGCCCTCATCGAACGGATTTTGTTTCTAGAGGGACTGCCGAATCTACAGGATCTCGGACGCATTCAAATTGGTGAGAATATTCCTGAATTGCTGGCAAGTGATCTAATGATGGCTAATGCGATTGGTAATCAACTAAAAACGGGAGTGGCCCTCTGTGAAAACCATCAAGATTACGTTAGCCGTGATCTCTTGGCCGATTTAATCGAAGACACCGAAGAACAAATTGATTGGCTAGAATCCCAACGTTGGTTAATCGAGAACCTGGGCTTAGAAAATTTCCTTCAGTCAATGATTTAACTGGCTCTGTCTATTTTTTTTGATCACTCTTTAAGGACTTTTATGCAAGGCAACGCTAACGTACTGACTCAACTCCACTATTTACTGCGGGGCGAATTGGCGGCCCGGGATCAATATTTTACCCATGCTCAAATGTATGCCGATTGGGGACTGACTCGCCTCTATGAACGGATTCACCACGAAATGGAGGAGGAAACTCAACACGCAACGTGGTTAATAGAACGAATTTTGTTTCTGGAAAGCACACCGGATTTATCCCAACAGGATGGGCTGAAGATTGGCCGTACCGTGCCCGAAATGTTACAAAACGATTTGGATTTGGAATATAAAGTCATTCAAGACCTGAAAACGGCGATCGCTGTCTGTGAGACAGAACAAGACTATCAATCCCGTGAAATTTTGCTGAAAATCTTGGCAGACACCGAAGAAGACCATGCTTACTGGCTGGAAAAACAACTGGGGCTGATTGAGCGGATCGGTCTGGCGAACTATTTGCAATCCCAAATGTAGAGTCCGGCTTGACCTAAAATCTGCTTAACCCTAGACATCCACTCCAAGAATCATTTTTACGTTTGGTGACCTGCGATGACCCGGCATCCTTTAGCGACTCCCTACCCCAAACCCCTGATTGATTATCCCGATAGTGACGGGCAACCAATGGCTGAAAATACGTTGCAATTCGAGTGGATTGTTGTTCTCAAAGAGAACTTAGACCTACTTTTTAGCGATCGCCCCGATGTCTTTGTGGCTGGGGATTTATTGTGGTATCCCGTTGAAGGAAATAATAAAATCCGTCGCGCTCCGGATGTCCTGGTGGTCTTTGGTCGTCCCAAAGGCTATCGCGGTTCCTATCAACAATGGGAAGAAGAGGGGATTGCTCCCCAGGTGGTTTTTGAAGTCTTGTCCCCTGGGAATCGTTTACAGGAAATGGCCGAAAAGTTTGAATTTTATCAGACCTATGGAGTTGAAGAATATTATCTCTACGATCCCGAAGCGGTGGAATTATCCGGCTGGTTACGACAAGGGGGACAATTACAGCCCATTGCGACCCTGAATCAGTGGGTTAGCCCCCGGTTAGGGATTCGTTTTGATCTCAGAGATGAACAGTTAGTCATTCATACGCCCCAGGGCGACACCTTTTTAACCTTTGCGGAATTAGATCGTCGTCGTCAACTAGCGGAAGTCCGAGCCATCCAAGCCGAATTAATCACCCGTCAGGTACGCGAACAGTTGCTAGAAGCGGAAACTCAAAATCAACTCCTAGAAGCCCAGGCTCAAGCAGAACGAAAAAGGGCAGAAGCGGCGGAAGCGAAGTTACGGGAACTAGAAGCCCGGTTACGGCGTGGGGAAGATAATTCTTGCTAAAGTTTGTATTGCTATGTTACGATAAGCTCTCAAATTATGAAGGGGAGTAGCTCCTAACGCTCAAAAGTTAGGTTCCTAAATCAACACACTGGCCTCGGCCTGGTTTAGGTAATCAGTTTTTACTGGAAGCAAGACCTTCACTTAAGTCTATCTCATTGGATGGGCTTGGGTGGAGTGTTGTTTACTTTCCTCAAGCTCATCTGTCTATCTCTACAATTACGACAGGAGTTTGAGTCCATGCTCACCGCATTTACGGCCGCTTTATTATTAATCACCATCTCAGAATTAGGGGATAAAACCTTTTTTATTGGCATGATCCTGGCTATGCGCTATGCCCGGCGTTGGGTGTTGGCCGGGGTTGTGACGGCTTTGGTGGCGATGACTCTACTTTCCGTTTTGATTGGTCAGGCCCTGGCCTTTTTACCCAAAAGTTATATTCACTATGCCGAAATTATTCTATTCCTAGTCTTTGGGACGAAGTTATTAATCGAGGCTTGGCGTATGCCTGCGACAGCAACGACGGCGGTAATGGAAGAGGCGGAAGAGGCCATTGAAGGCACAACCCAAAATCTCCAGCGTAATCCCCAACCCCTCGGCATTTTTTTGGAAAGTTTTCTGCTCACCTTTATTGCCGAATGGGGTGATCGCACTCAAATTGCCACCATTGCCCTGGCCGCTTCTAACAATGTTGTCGGTGTCATTTTAGGAGCGATTCTGGGCCATACTATCTGTGCGTTGATTGCGGTGATCGGAGGGAAATGGATTGCGGGGCGGATCTCCGAACGGGCCATTACGGCGATCGGGGGTTGCCTTTTCTTTGTCTTTGCCGGAGTCGCTTGGCTAGAATAGCATTACACTGAGAATAGCCCTAACCTGGGGACATCTCGCTTTTTCGTCTTTAACAGGAGAACAGTCATGGCTGTTGAATACATCATCGAAGATTTAATGGAGCAACTGGTGGAAATGGGTGGCTCGGATATGCACATTCAAGCGGGTGCTCCCGTCTATTTCCGCATCAGTGGGAAGTTGGGGCCGATTAATGACGAGATTTTAACTCCCCAGGATAGCCAAAAGTTGATTTTTAGTATGCTCAATAATTCTCAGCGTAAGGAATTAGAGCAGAATTGGGAGTTAGATTGTTCCTATGGCGTAAAGGGCTTGGCTCGCTTTCGGGTGAATGTGTATAAAGAACGAGGGTGTTATGCCGCTTGTTTGCGGGCTTTGTCTTCTAAAATTCCTAACTTTGAACAGTTGGGTTTGCCGACGATTGTGCGAGAAATGGCGGAACGTCCCAGGGGGTTAATTCTGGTGACCGGACAAACGGGATCGGGCAAAACCACCACTCTGGCGGCAATTTTGGACTTGATTAATCGTACCCGTGCAGAGCATATTCTTACCGTAGAAGATCCGATTGAGTATGTCTTTCCCAATATTAAAAGTTTGTTTCACCAACGACAAAAAGGGGAAGATACCAAGAGTTTTGCTAATGCTTTGAAAGCGGCGTTACGGGAAGACCCGGATATTGTTCTAGTGGGGGAAATGCGGGATTTAGAGACGATCGCTCTCGCCATCAGTGCCGCCGAAACGGGTCACTTAGTCTTTGGGACATTACACACCAATTCGGCATCGGGAACGGTGGATCGGATGTTGGATGTGTTCCCGGCCAATCAACAGGCTCAGATCCGGGCCATGTTGTCTAACTCTCTGCTGGCGGTTTTTAGTCAAAACCTGGTGAAGAAAAAAGCACCTAAACCGGGGGAATTTGGTCGAGCCATGGTACAGGAAATTATGGTGATTACGCCGGCGATCGCCAACCTCATTCGGGAAGGAAAAGCGGCCCAAATCTATTCCGCTATTCAAACCGGGGCCAAATTAGGGATGCAAACCATGGAACAGGCTTTAGCGAGTTTAGTGGTGTCCGGTACCATCTCCCTAGAGGAAGGTTTATCCAAGAGTAGTAAACCCGATGAGTTACAACGGTTAGTGGGGGGAGCCGTTCCCTCCGCCATGCCTGCGGCTAAACCCAAACGTTAAGGTGAACCACTCAGGAATTAGGAGAATTAGCCATGCCGACCTTTGTTGCCCAGGTTAAAGATAGCCAGGGAAAAATGATTAAGAAAAAAGTCGAGGCCATGTCCCCCGAACAGGCCCGCACGATGCTGAAACAGCAATATCCCGCGATCGGCACCATTAAACCGGCTGGGGGGGAAATTAACCTAGAATTTCTGGAGAATTTTCTCAATAAGGTCACCGTTAAGGACAAGGCCGTCTTTTCTCGACAATTCTCCGTGATGATTAACGCTGGGGTGGCGATCGTTCGCTGCCTGAGTGTTTTGGGAGAACAATGTCCTAACCCCAAGTTAAAAAAAGCCCTGGTGGGAATTAGTGCGGAAGTACAGCAGGGAACCAATCTTTCCGAAGCCATGGGCAAATTCCCGGAATGTTTTGATGACCTCTACGTCAGTATGGTGGAAGCGGGAGAAACGGGGGGGGTACTCGACGAAGTATTGAACCGTCTTTCTATGCTTTTGGAGGATATGGCGCGATTGCAAAACCAAATTAAATCAGCCATGGCTTACCCGACCGCCGTAGGATTGTTAGCCGTTGGTGCGTTTTTGGGGATGACGATTTTCCTGATTCCGGTCTTTGCCAACATTTTTAAGAGCATCGGTGCAGAATTACCGGCTTTAACGCAATTTATGCTCAATCTCAGCGACTTTTTAAGAAGTCCGTTGGCGGTTTTGCCCATTTTTGCCATTGCTGGGGCAGTGTTTGCCTATCAAAAGTATTATGCGACTTACGCGGGTCGTCGGCATATTGACAAAATCTTCTTGAAGTTACCGCTCTTTGGCCCCTTGAATGAGAAAACTGCCGTTGCCCGTTTTTGTCGGGTGTTTGGGACGTTGACTCGCTCTGGTGTCCCAATTATTCAAGCCTTGCAGATTGTTTGTAATACGATTCCTAATAAAATTATTTCTGATGCGATCGCTGGAGCCATTGAAGAAATTCAATCAGGGGGGATGATGAGTCTAGCTCTACAACGAGCGAAGGTGTTTCCGTCGTTGGCAATTCAAATGATTAGCATTGGGGAAGAAACGGGGGAATTGGATTCGATGATGATGAAGGTGGCGGATTTCTATGAAGATGAAGTGGAGCAGACCGTTAAAGCACTGACTAGTATTATTGAACCGGCGATGATGGTGTTAATTGCCGGCATGGTGGGAACGATTTTGCTTTCGATGTATTTACCGATGTTCAAAATCTTTGAAAAAATGGGTTAAGACGTTACCTCTTCATGGCCGCTTTTAACCAAACCCTCTAAGTGTATGTTTAGGGGGTTTTCTTTTGTTCCCAGGGGGGAAAAGCTTTGGTTAATCTTAGGGATTGCCACAGTCTCACCATTAACTTTTCTAATTCCACCCACAGAAACATCAAACTACTAAAGCCCAGACAAATCAGCAGTTGATGTCCGGTTAACAAGTCAGTCTCAAAAAAGTCCCGGAGCGGCTCAACATAAATTAACAGGAGTTGTAAAAGGGTGGTGGCTACCACTGAGCCAAATAGATAGGGATTACTCCAGGGATTCATTTCGATCATGAGACGATCTGGGGAACGAACGGCGATCGCATGGCCCATCTGAGCAATGCAGAGGGTGGTAAAGACCATGGTTTTCCAACTATCGGGGTTCGAGGTTTTTTGCGCGTTATGATAGGCCCAGAGCATTAAGGTAATGGTAATCACGGAAAAGATCAGACCAATCCGAATAATGTAGGCCCCTAATCCCCTGGCAAAAATACTTTCCTTGGGACTGTAGGGGGGACGACTCATAACACGAGGATCGCCCGGTTCGACGGCCAGGGCTAGGGCCGGTAGGCCATCGGTGACTAAATTCATCCAAAGAATTTGCAGGGGAGTCAGAGGCACATCCGGTAAACCGAGCAGGGGAGCCGCCGCAATGGTAATCACTTCCCCAATATTACTGCCCAAAATATATTTAATAAAATGGCGAATATTGCTATAAACGACTCTTCCCTCTTCGGTGGCGGCCACAATCGTCGCAAAATTATCATCCAATAGCACCATATCACTGGCTTCTTTACTCACGTCCGTCCCACTGAGGCCCATTGCCACGCCAATATCCGCTTGTTTGAGGGCTGGGGCATCATTCACTCCATCTCCCGTCATGGCCACAAAGCGATCGCGGCTTTGCAGAGCTTGGACAATGCGTAACTTATGTTCCGGAGACACCCGCGCAAACACACTCACTGTCTCAGCTTGGATCTCCAATTCGGCTTGATTCATTTGACTTAATTCAAGTCCCGTTAATACCCGTTCTCCTTTTTGACTAATGCCCAACTGCGTGGCAATGACTGAGGCGGTCAAGGGATGATCCCCAGTAATCATCACGGTACGAATGCCGGCTTGATGGCATTTTGCAACGGCGTTTTGCACTTCTGGACGCGGTGCATCCCACATCCCGACTAACCCTAACCAAATTAAATCCTGCTCTTGCTGTAAGGTGTTTTCGGAGATCTCCTGCAAGGGTTTGTAGGCCAATCCTAAGACCCGTAAGCCTTGCCCGGCAAGTTCTTCGTTGGCGGTTAGAATCAAATGTTCTTCAATGGTGGCGATCGGTTGCCAGGCGGGACTTTCCTTAGAAGATGTGGGTAAGAGAGCCTGGGAACAGGTGGCTAAGATCCCTTCGGGAGAACCTTTGGTAAGCAGTACATAGGGGGCTGAGGTGGGAAAAACGCCTTGATTTTCCACAATCACCGTCATGCGTTTGCGTTCCGCAGAAAAGGGAAATTCCTGAAGCCGCAGATAGTGGGATTGCAGGGGCAAGGATTCCAGCCCTATTTTGCCGGCCACGGTGAGTAAGGCTCCTTCCGTCGGATCCCCCAGAATCTGCCAATCCCCGGAATTTTGTTGAAGTTGGGCATTGTTACACAGGACTGCGCTTAGGAGGAGAAGGTGGAGATCCTGAAAATCCTGGGAGTTGACTGGTTGACCTTGGGAGGTTTGAATCTCGCCCTGGGGAGAATAGCCTTCACCAGTGACCCGAAACCGATGGGCCAGGGTAACGATCGCCTGGACGACCATTTTGTTTTGGGTTAGAGTGCCGGTTTTATCGGAGCAAATCACATTGACGGAACCGAGGGTTTCCACTGCCGGCAACTTGCGAATGAGAGCCTGACGTTGAATCATCCGTTGGGTACCCAGGGCCAAGGTCACGGTAATAACGGCGGGTAAACCTTCCGGCACCACCGCTACTGCCATACTCAGAGAGGTTTCCACTAATTGTTGGAACATTCCCCAACCGTGATAGGCTACCCCGATCGCAATGACTAAAAACACTAAAGCCAGGGAAGAACTCACCAGGATATTGCCCAAATTAGCCATGCGTTTTTGCAGGGGAGTGGGTTCATTTTCCACATCGTTCAGCATTTGAGCGATTTTGCCCAGTTCGGTGGCCATGCCCGTGCCGATGACAATCGCCTTACCCCGCCCTTGCACCACTTCTGTCCCGGCAAAGACACAGTTATGGCGATCGCCTAGGGAGAGATCGGCGGCTAACCCCTGACTGGCGGGCGATTTTAAAACCGCATGACTTTCCCCCGTTAACGATGCTTCCCGAATTTGTAGATTAGCTGAGGCCAGCAATAGACCATCGGCGGCCAGTTGCGTTCCCGTTTCCAGAAACATAATGTCCCCAGGCACCAATTGATCAGCATCAATCACTAACCGTTGTTGATCTCGCAGTACCTGTACCTGGGGGGCCGCTAAACGTTTCAGAGCCGCCAGGGCTTTTTCGGCGCGACTTTCCTGGAAATAGCCTAATAATCCGTTTAAAATCACAATGGCCAAAATGGCGATTGTGTCCTTGAAAGGAATTTGGCCACCGCCGTGGCCGCTCTGGAACTTCACCACATCCAGAATCCCGGCCACCAGGGCAACCCCAACCAACATCAGTAACATGACATTACTAAATTGATCGAGTAAAATTTGCCATTGACTCCGCTTGGCTCCTTCCTGTAATTCATTGAGGCCGTAGCAAGCTTGTCTTAAGGTTACCTCTTCTGCTGTCAAGCCCTTTTCCGCATCACTGCCGAATAAGTTTAGGGTTTTTTCCCCACTGTAGTGATACCAGGGTTGATCAAGAGGGGGAAACCGGTCTGGGCTTAACATGGGGTTGAACTCCAGCAATGGGCACTGCGCAACGCTCTCCCCTCCAGTGTAGGCAATTTAAGGCAAGGATGGTTTCCCCCCAGCCGGTTAAGGATAACGGGGACGGGATTCGCCCCAATGGCGATCGCCCTAAAATCTAGCCCATCCCGTTAATCGCCAGATCCCAATAAACCAAACCCCGGCAATTAAGGCCCCTAGATTCCACTTCACCGAATTTTTAAAGAGTGCGATCTGTTGAGTAGAGCGAGCTTCCTTGGCCTGGGTTTCAACTTTTCGTTGGGCCCCTGAGAGAAATTCGGTCAAATCGTTTTTCACCGTTTCATAGGACTCACCGGGCTTAGGTTGAATAGACAATCCCCCTTTTTTGACTTCCTCAAGAACTGCCGACAATTGGGCATCACTACCCACCCCTTCCAGTTGACTTTTGAGGGTTTTAATGGGCCCTAGTTGTTTGTCCGTGAAATTGAGGATCTGGGTTTTGTTCGTTTCATCGAGGCGGACCGTATTGAGAATGCCCAGGGGAACCATAAGTAAATACAAAATCCCTAGACCTAAGGCCAGCCAGGACAGAATTTTCAACAGCGATCTTTCCCAGGAGCGACGGGCCCAATTGCCCCCACTAAAAATTAAGGCAAATCCGAGGAGAGGAACTACGACTTTTTCCACGAAGGCCCCAATGGTTTGAAACTCCCAGAGAGGGTTCATAAACTTTAAGGGGGTGAGGGTATCAATCCAGTCAAATAGGGTCAAAAGGAGTAGCCCATAGCCTAGCCAATGGAAGACATTCAGAGCCTGGGTTAACCCAAAGGATAAACCTTGGATTTCTTCGGCGGAAGAATTTAAATTATTACTAAAATCGTTATTGTCAGAAGGAAACATTTGCTTTGCTAGAATTAAAAACTAGTAAATAGAGGAGTCAAGGGATAAGTACCAGACGCTCGGTTAAGAGTGTAGGTTAAAGCGGCTGTTTTTCAAAACGCGATCGCCATTGATCGATCCATTGGGGAAAAACGGTTTTTAAGGTCGCGGCCGGGGAGGCATCGGGGGACAGGGGGGAGTCTTGAGTAGATAGGGTAATCCAGAGACAACGACTGTCGAGGAGGGAACCTTGACCGATCGCCCACATCGCGACACGGATAGGGTTTAAATCCTGACGATAACGTAACTGGCTAAATTGTTCGCGGTTGACGGTGGTTCCGCCCCTAGGAGTTAAACAAGTGCTGAGATAGGTTTGTTTTTGGTCAGTAAACAACACAAAATAACCAATGCCCTCCTGTTGTTGCATCTCCAGAGCCGGGGGATTGGACTTCCAGTAATAGGTGAGAAAGGCATGAACATCGGCTGTCACCGGCGCAAAATAGCGCATTTCAATTCTGAGGGTTTGATCACCCCGCTGGTATTGATAAACATGACCATTAATAAAATGAAATAATTCGTCAGCCTTTTTTTCCTTGGGAGGAGGCAATGGCGGGGGGTTTTGAACCGGTTGCCAGCCGGCTAAGGGAAGGGTTGGGGGAAAGGCGATCGCCTGGGGACGAGATTGGGGTGGCCAAAAAATCACCTTCATTCCCGTCAAGACAGCTCCTCCCAGTAAACCCAGTAACAGCCAACGCCGCCAGGGTGTGACCCAGGAAGCCAAAGAAATATCAGGAGAAGACGACGACGAGAGAGGGGGAGGGGAAACAGTCATAGATTAAGGGATATTAAGTCGTTTCTCGGCGTAATAAAGACAGATAAAAACTTCCAAACAGGATGACAATGACCAAGGTAAACACAAAGGAACCTTGTCCCTCATGCCAGTATTCAAAGGCTCCTGGATAGGAAGGACTTAAAACCGCCAGCAGTGTCACCCGAAAAAGATTCATAAAAAAGGCTAAGACTAGGGCAACGAAGGGGACTAACCAGCATTTTTTCCGACTTTTGAGAGGAAATAATAACAAAAAAATCACAGAAACTTTCACCAAGTAGGTTAAATTATTAACCCCTGCACAGGCATCATTGATAATAATCCCCCCATTCTGAAAATAAAGATGATTGCCCTCGACAGCTACCTGAAAACCGATATACCACAGTAAAAAACCCACAATTTTAGTAATCACCAAAGCCAGGGCATGGGAAATGTTCAAGATGCTGATGCCTAATTCCCCTGGAATAGCCAAAATCCCTAATAAAATAAACTCTCGCCAATAGCGTTTTAAGCCCTGAAAACCGGACACAAATAGGGCCAACCCTAACCCCCCCATAAAGGGTAGAATGGTCACGCCCACATTGCCCGATGAGCTAAGGCTACGCAGAAAAAAAACACTAATCAAACCGGCTCCGACGAGACTGGCTCCCAAACTACTTTGCCAGCGCAGTTTCGGCCATTGGCGTTGAAGTAAAGAAAAAACTGCATACCAAACGAGCAAACTCAGCCCGAAAAAGTTAGAATCGTCGGTTCGTTCCGCGAGGGTGAGATGAATAACCACCAGACAGGCCGCTAAACTGAGCAACCACCCCTGGGGTACCTTAAGAAGGGGCAAAACATTCGAGGGCAGAGATTTCATTCAGTCCAGAAGGATAAAAGACAGCGATGTCGGCTATGAAACGTCACCCATTATAGGAGATATGTAACAATTCCTCCGGCAAACTTTGATTTAGAGAACAAGATTAGATCCAGAATGGCTGACAATCCCTGACCATTGTACTTTTTTCTCCTGGGTACGGCGGTAGGAAAAAAAGTGTTCGGGCTGTTGATAGGTACAGCAGGGGGCGATCGCCATTTGCTCAGAAGTTACCCCCAGGTCTAAAAGTTGTAAGACGTTAATACGCCGCACATCTAAGCGGACTTTATCGGGTTCTTCATCCGCTAGGAAAGGGGGGTTGTCCTGATGACTAAGTTGGTCGAGTATCTCTGCCTCCGCCTTATTGGGGAGAACGCTTTTCCCCACCTGCACTGCAACTTCTTGGCTGACTGGATAGACTTCGCCCGCGATCGCTGGGCCTAGGGCAATGCTTAAATCGGATAATTGACTACCCAAGGCCAAAAATCGGTCAAGGGTTTTCGGTACAATTCGTTGGGCTGTTCCCCGCCAACCCGCATGAATGGCCGCGACCCGACCCGTCCGGCGATCGCCAATTAACACCGGCGTACAATCGGCACTGGCCACCCAAACGGCTTGATTAGGGCTTTCTGTGATCACCGCATCGGCTGGGGGCAAAATGTCTTCCGTTTCGCCCAACTGCATCACGTGATGAATTTCCGTTGGTGTTAAACAGCGATCGCCATGGACTTGCTTAACTCGAAAAACTGTCGCCTGGGGTTGCAAAACCTCAATCAGACTTTCCGGGGTACGCGGATAAAAATCCTGGGTAAAAAAACCATGACACCAATCCTGTAACAGCGTACAGGTGAGATAGGGAAGACCTTGTCCCTCTTGCCATTGCCATTGCTCTGTCGAATTAGGATAAGTCAGTAACATAAAAAATCTTGCCAGGACATCAATCGTTTAGAGTTTAGTGTACGCGCTAACCTGAAATTGGAGGAGATCTTCCCAGTATCGCCATGCTTGATCCTTGCTTGAACTCGACTTTGACTGGTCTATTCGGTTTAGACGAGTCCACGACTTTACCCCTCCTGCGATTTGAGCAAATTCCTTCGACCAATCAAATCCTGTGGGAACAGTTGGAACAGGGACAAACACCACCGCTCGCGGCGATCGCCATCCAACAAACGGCCGGTCGGGGTCAATGGGGACGGCATTGGCAGTCTGAGAAGGGCGGCCTCTACCTTTCCCTTGCCCTGGCGGTGGACTTAACCATTGAATCCAGTCCTCATCTAACCCTGTGGAGCGCCTGGGGCATTGCCGAACGACTCCGGCAGTTAGAGATTCCAGTCGGTTTAAAATGGCCGAATGATCTGGTCTTAAACAAACAGAAATTGGGCGGTATTAAATGCGAGACAAAAATTCTGCACCAGCAGATTCAACAAGCGGTGATTGGGGTGGGTCTTAACTGGGAAAATCCTGTACCCGCCCAGGGGATTACCCTAAAATCGTTTTTAGCCCCCCAACCTTCTCGTGCGATCGAAAGTTTAGAGCAATTAGTCATCATTACTCTTCAGGGATTACAGTTAGGTTATACTCGCTACCAACAAAGCGGCATTGACAGCATTCTTCAAGGTTATTTACCGTATTTTATTAATCTTCATCAGTCCATTGCGATCGCCGGCAGTTCTGGGGTCATTACGGGGATTACTGCCCAGGGAGAACTGAAGATTAAATTGCGCTCTCTGAATGCCCAAAGCGAGATGATTTTGCCCTTGGGAGCTATTCAACTGGGCTATGGTTAACGGCTGTTTTTGGGAGGGGCTAGGTCACAGTGGGTGGGCTTGCTTTATTACTCTTCCGGTTTAGGGGGATTGGGAATAGCGGCTCCGATCGCCTCGACGACCTTACCCACCTTGATAATTTCTAACCCCCAGGCATCAGTTAAAGCTTGCCCCTGGGGAATAATCGCCCGTTTAAAGCCCAACTTTGCCGCCTCTTTTAACCGTAAATCCATCTGGGCTACGGAGCGTACTTGTCCCCCTAACCCCACTTCGCCAATTAACACGGTACGCGGATCAATTAGGCGATCGCGGAAACTGGCCACCAACGCAATAGCTATCCCCAAATCTGCCGCCGGTTCTTCCACCTCAATGCCCCCCGCCGCCGCCACATAGGCATCCAGTTTCGATAAGGGAATCCCGACCCGCTTTTCTAACACCGCCAAAATTTGTTGCAACCGGTTGTAATCTACCCCAGTGGTTGAACGTCGAGGAGAAGGATAACTGGTCGGACTCACTAACGCCTGTAACTCCACCACCAGGGGACGAGTTCCCTCACAGGCGACCACCGTGGCTGTCCCCGGACTCACCGCCTCCCGATTCCCCAAAAATAATTGCGAGGGATTTTCGACTTCCTGTAACCCCTCCTGTACCATTTCAAATATGCCAATTTCCTGGGTTGCCCCAAACCGATTTTTGACCGATCGCAGTAACCGATGGGACGCATAGCGATCACCCTGGAAATACAACACCGTATCTACCAAATGCTCTAAGACCTTGGGCCCGGCAATCATGCCTTCTTTCGTGACATGGCCCACAATAAACAGGCTGATATTATCCCGTTTGGCCACCGTCATTAAGGTTCCCGTACATTCTCGCACCTGGGCTACTGAACCCGGAGCCGAATTGAGCAACGGGAAATACAAATTTTGAATGCTATCAATCACCGCCACTTGCGGACGTAGGGTTTCTAATTCCCGCAAAATTTCTTCCAAATTGGTTTCCGGCAAAATATACAATCGGCCATCAGTACCAGGGGAATCCGGGTTAGGGTCTCCCGTTACTTGACTGGGTTGGGTAATGCCTAAACGAGTTGCCCGTAACTTAATTTGCTGGGCCGATTCTTCGGCGGAAACATAGAGAATACGCGGTAGGGTTTGAGCTAATTGAAATGCCACCTGGAGCAGTAGAGTTGACTTCCCAATCCCCGGATCTCCCCCAATTAAAATTAACGCTCCTGGCACAATGCCGCCCCCTAACACCCGGTCTAATTCTCGATAACCCGATGGCAATCGCCCCTGGTCTTCCTCGGCGATCTGAGAAAAACGGAGGGCGTTATGGGGTTGAGCCGGATGAGATTCTTTTTTAGAACGTCGCTGGGATACACCCTGACGAGGATTAGCCGGGGCGGTAGGGGTATTAATCACCTCTTCCTGAAGCGTGCCGTAGGTTCCACAACTGGGACATTTCCCCAACCATTGGGGCGTATCGGCTCCACAGGACTGACAAACATAACGGGTACGGGGTTTCGCCATCGTCAAGCAAGAAATCTTCGGGTTATTGCGGTTAATTCATCCCCCGGTTAATCCCTGAAACCGTTTAGCATCTTCTCAGGCAGAGGTGTTATCATCATAGTCGTTTGCTTGCTGATACTGTAGCTCAGACGGATAGAGCGAGCGCCTCCTAAGCGCTAGGCCGCCGGTTCGACTCCGGCCAGTATCGTTCCCAGAGACTTCTCTTTTTTCCCAGACCTACGAAGCAGGCGGTTTAAAGCCTTCGATTTCGCTACAGACTTCGTAAAAATCCGTCACGGGGGGCTTGGCAAATAACGGTGACATTTGTTCTAAAATTTCCCGGTGTACGTCCGTTTGATTGGTTTCCATATCCTCGATTTTTTCCCAAATAATGACTGCAATGCCTTCGTCGCTATTGGGTTTTTGCAAGAGGAACGCGCCTTGGAAACCCTCTTTGTAGGTAGAAACCGCTTTTTCGTAGAGCAGTTGGGCATCTTTGAAGCGACCCGGTTTAAATTCTCCGATCGCCACATAGGCGTGTTTATGACGCAAACAATCAAAAAATTCGGCAGACATAGAAAACTCCTAGGCAGGATGCTAAAAAATGAAGCGCGGCGGGTCGTCTCGTCAGTGTGGGCGGAGGAGCGTCCCTCTTTAACATATATCGCTGTTGTTTCTCCCTTAGCAAGGAAAGGTTATGTTTCTTAACCTTTCTCCTGAAAAGCTATCTACCCGAATTTGCACCAGCAAGCTGACCATATTTTGCGACAATAGGAAACAAACTGCATTAACCCCTATTGACTGTATGCAAACCTTGGATAAACCGATTCTTGCGACTCCGACTGAATTTGATACCACTATCCATCGTCGCAAAACCCGTCCCGTCAAAGTGGGGAATGTGACCATTGGCGGTGGCCATCCGGTGGTCGTCCAGTCCATGATTAATGAAGATACCCTGGATATTGAAGGCTCCGTTGCCGGGATTCGCCGTCTCCACGAAGTGGGTTGTGAAATTGTTCGTGTCACGGTTCCCAGTATGGCCCACGCCAAGGCTCTGGCTGATATTAAAGCAAAATTAATTCAAACCTATCAAGCCGTTCCCCTCGTTGCGGATGTACATCACAATGGCATGAAAATTGCCCTCGAAGTAGCCCAGCACGTTGATAAAGTTCGGATCAATCCAGGACTCTACGTTTTTGAAAAGCCCAACCCTAACCGAGAAGGATTTACGGAGTCTGAATTTACGGAAATTGGCGAGAAAATTCGGGATACCCTGGAACCCCTGGTGGTTTCCCTACGCGACCAGGGCAAAGCCATGCGGATTGGGGTCAATCATGGCTCCCTGGCGGAAAGAATGTTGTTTACCTACGGTGATACCCCGGAAGGGATGGTGCAGTCGGCGATCGAATTTCTCAAAATTTGTGAATCCCTAGACTTCCGCAATTTAGTCATTTCCATGAAAGCTTCTAGGGTTCCCGTCATGCTGGCCGCCTACCGTTTAATGGTTAAACGGATGGATGAATTGGGAATGGACTACCCTCTCCATTTGGGAGTCACAGAAGCGGGGGATGGCGAATATGGCCGGATTAAATCTACGGCGGGGATTGCGACCCTCTTAGCGGATGGCATTGGGGATACCATTCGGGTTTCCTTAACCGAAGCCCCCGAAAAAGAAATTCCGGTGTGTTACAGCATCTTACAGGCCCTGGGCCTACGGAAGACCATGGTAGAATATGTGGCTTGTCCTTCCTGTGGACGTACTCTCTTTAATCTGGAAGATGTCTTACACCAAGTCCGGGAGGCGACGAAACATTTGACCGGTTTAGATATTGCAGTGATGGGCTGTATTGTCAATGGGCCCGGCGAAATGGCCGATGCGGATTATGGCTATGTGGGCAAACAGGCGGGCTATATTGCACTCTATCGAGGTCGAGAGGAAATTAAACGGGTTCCGGAAGACCAGGGTGTTGCCGAATTAATTAACTTAATTAAGGCTGATGGCCGTTGGGTTGATCCTTAAGGCTTTGTTACAGGATTAAATCAGATTAATCAGGATTTAACAGTGTTAAATCCCTACCTAGTCGAAGTTGAGAGCCTCCGTCTTTTAAGCGGAGGATGAAAACGAGAAGGAGGCTTCAGCCTCCCGTATTGACTTCCACGTACTTCCTGACCGCTTCTCGAACAAGCTCATTTATAGAGCGCTCTGTTTGTTTGGACAGGAAAACCAGGTCTTCATGCTCTTTGTCTGCAAAACGGACGGAAACTCGCTTCATGTGATACTATCTATGTGTTATAGTGGCATCGTAGCACATTGTAATCCCTTCTTGGGGTTGCATAGAGCGATCTTGCTTTATGCGTACAGGAGAAACGGTATTAGCCTAAAATTGTCTAGGCGAAAGTGCATTACAAGAGTACACAATACTTATTGCTTCCAAGGCGGTAGAGCTAATCCCAAATCGCGGTGAGAAACCCGCACGGATTAAACAGGATTGCACAATACAAGTAAGACCACAGCAGCAATGCCGAGGGTTTTAGGGCGTTTTTGACTGCGCCAAAACGGTATGGCTATCAAGTGATGCCGTGAAGA
>JACCDQ010479818.1_pt1 | contig 21202 bp, 20 predicted proteins | sample 7446031 | NCBI WGS metagenome assembly JACCDQ01 (sample SAMN15323442, study PRJNA562643) | freshwater metagenome | isolation source: river surface water | place: USA:Blue River Watershed | collected 2017-08-17
ACCCCCACAGGTGATGTGCCGCACACGTTGCCCCAATTCGTGCCGCAGTCGCAGGCCCTGATCGAGGTGCTGCGCCAGAAGTCGCCCCAGCAAATCGCCGAGCTGATGGACCTGTCGGACGCGCTGTCGGCCCTGAACGTGGCCCGTTACGAAGCCTGGCGCCCCAAATTCACCGCCAACAATTCCAAACAAGCCGTGCTGGCCTTCAATGGTGATGTGTACGAAGGCCTGGACGCCAAAACCCTGAATGCCAAAGAGCTGGACTGGGCACAAAACCATGTGTGCATCTTGAGCGGCCTGTACGGCGTGCTGCGCCCGCTTGACTGGATGCAGCCCTACCGCCTGGAAATGGGCACCACGCTGCAGACCGACAAGGGCGGCAACCTCTACAAGTTCTGGGGCCCGCAAATTGCAGAGCACCTCAACGAACGCCTGGCCGCCGACAAAACGCCCGTCATCGTCAACCTGGCCTCGCAGGAATACTTCAAGGCGGTGGACCGCAAAACGCTCAAGGCCCGTGTCATTGAATGCGTGTTTGAAGACTTCAAGGGCGGCAAATACAAAATCATCAGCTTCAACGCCAAACGCGCCCGTGGCCTGATGGCCCGTTATGCGGTGAAACACAAGATCACCCACCCTGAAGGGCTATTGAAGTTCGACCTCGAAGGCTATGCCTACGATGCCGCCGTGTCCGATCCCGACCGCTTGGTCTTTCGCCGCAAATTGCAAGCATGAGCATGAACACCCCCGAAAACACGCCAGAAAAATCGCAGCTGGGCAAGTCCAGCGCCTATGTGGACCAGTACGACGCGAGTCTGCTGTTTCCCATCCCGCGTGCCACCAAGCGGGCCGAAATCGGCATCACCGCGCAGCCCGTGTTCTTTGGTGCCGACCTGTGGACCGCGTTTGAGCTGTCATGGCTCAACACCAAAGGCAAGCCGCAAGTGGCGCTGGCCCACATCACCGTGCCGGCCGAGAGCACGCACATTGTCGAGAGCAAGTCCTTCAAGCTGTACCTCAACAGCTTCAACAACACCCGCATCGACAGTGCCGACGAAGTGCGCGACCGCATCCGCCGCGACATCAGCGCCGCCGTCTGGCACGGTAGCGCGGTGCAAGCCAGCGTGGGCGTCAAAATTTTGATGCCTGAACAATTCGACGCCGAACCCGTGCACGAGCTGGACGGCCTGAGCCTCGACCGCATGGACATCGAGTGCAGCCGCTATCAGCCCGCGCCCGACCTGCTCAGCGCCAACACCGACGAGGCCCCGGTCACCGAAACCCTGGTCAGCCACTTGCTCAAAAGCAACTGCCTGGTGACCGGCCAGCCCGACTGGGGCAGCGTGCAAATCCGCTACAGCGGCCACCAGATCGACCAGGAAGGCCTGCTGCAATACATCGTGAGTTTTCGCAACCACAACGAGTTCCACGAGCAATGCGTCGAGCGCATCTTCATGGACATCTGGGCGCGCTGCAAACCGTCTCAACTGAGTGTGTACGCCCGCTACACGCGGCGCGGTGGACTGGACATCAACCCCTGGCGCACCAGCCACCCCGGCGCGGTGCCGCCCAACACCCGCACAGCGCGGCAGTGAACGCATTCACGGCGTTCCTCAAGATGTCACCCACTGCCCGCCGGGTTTTTCAGGCCCTTTTGTACGAGGCCATCGCCATCGCTGTGGTCGGGCCTGTGTTGAGTCTGGCTTTTGACAAACCGCCCGCCTCCACCTTGGGCCTGGCGGTGGTTTTGTCGAGCATTGCACTGACGTGGAACTACGCCTTCAACTGGCTCTTTGAGCGCTGGGAGTCGCGCCAGACCGTGCGTGGTCGTTCCTGGGTCAGACGGCTGGCCCACGGGGCCGGTTTTGAAGGCGGCTTGGTGATCATTCTTTTGCCCGTCATGTCGCTGTGGCTGGACATTACGCTGGCCGCTGCCTTGGTGGCCAACCTGGGCCTGCTGGCGTTCTTTTTCTTCTATGCTATCGCGTTCACCTGGTGCTTTGACCAGGTCTTTGGACTGCCCGCTTCTGCCCAAGCGGGCGTTGCAGACCGGCGCTGATGGCGCGGCAGTGAATCAAGTCGCCGGATCTTGCCAAGCCGGGTGCTTGGCCATGATCTGCGCAAAGGCCTCGGAGCCTTCAAATGCGGACAGCCAGCCGATCAAGTGGCCCCAAGGCTGGGCTGCGAACCAAGCCGGGTCGGTGTGTGTAAACTGCCGCACAAACGGCGCCAGTGCCGCATCCGTCAAACCCCAACGCGCCCCCGACAAAAAGGCCTGCTGCTGCAGGCGGCCATCCAGCTGCGCCAGCCACTGTGCGCCCAAGTCGCGGTCAGCCATGCCACTGGCCAGGCCCGAGCGCTGGGGGTATTTGTAGCGGTCCAGCTGCTTTTTGAAAGGCCCATCGTTGAACGCGATGTCTTGCAAAGCTTGTGCCAAGGGATCGCCTTGCGGCAACCAATGCATCGGGTCGTTTTGCGCCAGCGCCCACAGCATGATGTCCAGGCTCTGATCGATCACCCGCGCCTGCGCAGGCAGCCACAACACCGGCACCGTGCCCTTGGGCGACAAGGCCAGCATCGATGCAGGCTTGCTTTTCAGCACCACCTCGCGGTGCTCATAGACCACCCCACTGACCTGCAAAGCCAGGCGGGCGCGCATGGCGTAGGGGCAGCGGCGGAAGGAGTAGAGGATGGGGGAGGGCATGTGGGGATGATAGGGGGGTATGCCACACATGCGTAATTCTGGGTTCCAGTTTCTGGTTGGACGGAGTCGTCTTGATTTATCAAACGAATTTTCTGAATGACGGTTGTTCAAAGGCTGTCAATGAACCATGCAAGTCGCTTGATGACCTTCAAGAGCTGACACATTCCAGTCGATTATTCCGATTCGGGAATGTCCAAACGTCAGTTGGCGGCACCAGCTTAGAGGAAAGCTGGTACTGTGATTTTTTAGACCCAGTTAATCGCCAGGATCAATCCGCTTTGAAACCGGATTTCCTGACAACGGGCGCCCAGCGCTTGGCGTCGTCTTGCATGGTTTTTTGCAGATCGGCTGCACTGCCGCCGCCAACGTCGAGACCCAAGCCGGCAAATCTTTCACGCACCTCGGGTGTTGCGAGTGCTTTATTCAAGGCTTTGTTGATGTCGTCGATGGCCACTGTGGGTGTCTTGGCTGGGGCGTACATGGCAAACCAGCCTTGGCCGACGGCTTCGGGAAAGCCTTGTTCCTTGAAGGTTGGCACGTCCGGCATGACTTTGCTGCGCTGTGCGCCAGAAGTCGCCAGCACGGTGACTTTGCCTGCTTTGGCGTTTTGTTGCCACTCCATCACCACGTCAATACCGGCCGGGGCATGGCCTCCGAGCACCGCCGATTGCAGGGCCGCACCGCCATTGAAGGGGACATGCACCATGTCGACTTTCAGGGCCGTTCCAATCATGACGCCAAAGAAGTGGGGCAAGCTGCCTGCGGCGGGGGATCCAAAGTTGGCTTGTTGCGGATTGGCCTTGAGCCATGCCGCGTAATCTTTGAGGTTTTTGACCGGTGAATTGGCAGGAACAGCCAGCGCAAACGAGAAGTCGCAAACCTTGCCGACAGGCGCAAAGTCGGTTTCGGGGTTGTAGCTGAGTTTGTTGAAGACCATGGGGGCCAGCACCGGAACCACGATGGGCGTGACCATGACGGTGTTGCCGTCAGGTGCGGCCGATTTGAGTAGTTCTGCCGCCAGTCTGCCGCCTGCACCTGGGCGGTTGTCCACGATCACCGGGCGCTTGAGTTCGTCTTTCATCTTTTCGGCCACGATGCGGGTGACCACATCGATCGAGACACCTGCAGGAAAGCCGACGATCACGCGCAGTGTTTTGTCGCTTTGGGCGGATGCGGGCACTGCGGCCAGCAGGGACGTGGCCAGGGCCAGGGAGGTGATGAGGGTTCTGCGTTGCATGATGTTGTCTCCGTTGTGGTGTAATTTAAGCGCAATGGTGGGTGAACTTGGTGTCCAGGAAGGCTTCCATGCCTTCGATGCCGGATTCGCTGCCGTAGCCGCTGTCCTTGAGGCCGCCAAAAGGAGCTTCCGGGACCGAGACGCCCATGCCATTGATGGCCAGGCTGCCCACTTCCAATTGGTCCGACACCTTCAAGATGGCGCGTGCTGAATCTGTGAACAGGTAGCCGGCCAGACCGTAGGCGGATTGGTTGGCCAAGTGCAAGGCATGGTCGATGCTGTCAAAAGGGGTCAGTGTGACCACGGGGCCAAAAGGCTCTTCTTGGATGACGGGTGATTCCGGGTTTACGTGCGTGAGCAAGCTCACGGGAGCGAAGAACCCGGTGGTCGGGGCTGTGCCTTGGTGCAGTTGGGCACCCGCTTGCACAGACCGATCAATCAGATCACGCACAGCGGCCAGTCGCCGTGCGCTGGCCAGTGGCCCCATTTGCGTGGCGGGGGCCATGCCGTCGCCCAGGACCAGCTTGTGGCTGGCTGCGGTGAAGGCGTCCAGGAAATCGCCTTCGATGGTGCGGTCCACATAAAAGCGCGTGGGGGCCAGGCAAGCTTGGCCTGCATTGCGGAATTTGTGCACCACCATCTGTGCCACGGTTTTGTCGATGTCGGCATCTGCACAAACGATCACCGGCGCATGACCGCCGAGTTCGAGTGTGATGCGCTTGAGGTGTTTGGCAGCCATTTGCGCCAGGTGCCGCCCCACGGGCACCGAGCCTGTGAAGGTGACCTTGCGGATGATGGGCGAGGCGATCAACTGTTCGGACACCTCGGCAGGCACGCCATACACCAGTTGCAAAGCGCCTGACGGCAGCTCTGCGGCCAGGCAGTCGACCATGGCGGCGACGCTGGCGGGTGTTTCTTCGGCGCCTTTGAGGATGATGGAGCAACCTGCAGCCAGGGCGCCGCCGATCTTGCGAGCGGACAGCACCAATGGGAAATTCCAGGGGGCAAAGGCGGCCACAGGACCGACTGGCTGTTTGAGCACCTGCATGCGGCTGTTGGGCAGTCGGGCGGGAATGATGCGGCCGTAGGTTCGCCGCGCTTCTTCGGCGTACCACTTGATCAGGTCTGCGGCCATGGCGCATTCGGCGCGGGCTTCGGCCAGGGGTTTGCCTTGTTCGAGCGTGAGCAAGGTGGCGATGTGCTCAATTTGCTCGCGCATGCGGGCCACGCCTTTTTCCAGGCGTGCGCAGCGGTCGAAGGCTGGCACTTGACGCCATGCTTCAAAGCCTTGCTGGGCAGCTTGCAGGGCTTGGCTGATGTCTTCCTGGTTGGCCAGGTGAAGCTGGTCCAGTGTTTCGGTGGTGGCCGGGTTGACGATGGCCACGGTCATGGCGTGACGGCCTGTGCGCCATTGCCCGTTGATGAGCAGGTCGGGTGCCCGGTATGCGGTTTGGCCACTCATATGTTTCTGCCTCCGTCGACGTCGAGGCAAACACCCGTGAGATAAGAGGCTTCTTCGCTGGCCAGGAAGGTGACCGCAGAAGCCACATCGGCAGGGCGTGTGAATCGTCCCAGCGGAATGCGCATCAGAAAGCGCTCGCGGTTTTCGGGGGTGTCTTCCATGCCCATGAAGTCGCCCAGCATGGCCGTTTCACCAATCATCGGATTGACGGCATTGATGCGCACACCCGACTTGGCAAACTCCAGCGCCAAGCCCTTGGTCAGGTTGATCATGGCCGCTTTGCTGCCGCTGTACCAGGACAGGCCCGGACCAGGACGCACGCCGGTGGTGGATGCCACGTTGACGATGCAACCACTGCCTTGCTCGACAAAACCAGGCAACACGGTTTGTGCTGCCCAAAACAGGCTTTTGACATTGACTTTGTAGACGCGGTCGAACTCTTCTTCGGTCACCTGCAAAGCAGGTTTATTGCGGTGGGTGGTGCCGGCGTTGTTGACCAGGATGTCCAGGCCCCCCAGGTCTTTTCGGGTGCAGGCCACCATGTTTTCAAACGAGGCGCGGTCAGATACATCGGCGGCGACGCTGCTGGCCTGGCCACCGGCTGCACGGATGCCTTCGGCAATGCGGTGTGCGCCCTCGGCGTTCAGGTCGGCCACCATCACGCTGGCGCCGGCCAAAGCCATGCGTTGCGCGATCGCGGCACCAAATCCGGACGCTCCGCCGGTGACGATGGCAATTTTTTGATTCAGGTTCATGGGGGTTCTCAAAGTTCGATGACCAGTTGGGGGCCGCTGCAGCGGGAGATGCAGGGGATAAAGCGTTGACCTGCCGTGCGTTCTTGCGCGCTCAGCACGTTGTCTTTGTGGTCTGGCTGGCCTTCGAGCACACGGACTTCGCAGGTGCCGCACAGACCCTCACGGCAGGCATAGGGGTGATTTATACCGATCCGCTCCAGGGCTTCCAGGGGGCTTTCGTCGGCACCCACTTCGACTGTTTTCTGGCTTTTGGCCAGCACCAGCTGGAAAGCGGTGTGGCTCGAGTGGTCTTGGGCCTGCGCCTTGAAGCGCTCCATTCGCACCGATCCTGCGGGCCAGTGGCCGGTGGCTTGTTCGATGGTATCAAGCAGGCCAGCAGGGCCGCATGCGTAAACCGCATCCCAGGCTGACTCTCTCAGCAAGGCCTGCAGGTTCAGCGCGGTGCCTTGCTCCATGTCGAAATGGAAGTCGACCCTTTGGGGATCGAGGGCATAGAGCTCTTCTTGAAATGCCATGCGACTGGCCGAGCGGGCGCATGCCACCAGTTGCCAGTCCAGACCGTTGGCTTGCGCAGCCTGGACCATGGCATAGATCGGTGTGATGCCAATGCCTGCGCCGATGAACAGGACTTTGCCGGAGGCCGACGTGTCCAGTGCGAACAGGTTGCGGGGCGTGCTGATGGTCAGGGGGGTGCCTGTGCGCAATTTGTCGTGGACCCATGTAGAGCCACCACGGCTGTTGGCGTCACGCGCGACGGCGATTTGGTAGCTCGCTTGCGTGGCCTCACCTTGCGCGTTGGTCAAGGAGTATTGCCGGATCTGGCCGTTGGGCAGATGCAGGTCGATGTGCGCACCGGGCGATGCGCCCGGCAGCGGCTGCTGGGTGGCCGCTTGCAGCTCGATCAGCACAATGTCCCTGGCGATGGCCTGCAGGCGCGTGACGACCGCCTGGATCATGCGTCCCCCTGTGCGGACTCGGCCTTGATCAGGCGGTCGATCAGCCAGCGGGCCTGGTTCAGGCCGCTGTCGGCGGCAATCGGGAGCATGGGCCGCTCGGGCACCAGGTCGATGATCTTTTGCTGGGCTTCGATCATGGTGCGGTCTTCTTCGAAGGCTTCGACCACCGAGTCGAAGATGGCTTGCGTCATTTGTTCGTTGTCCAGCTCGAAGTTGCGGGCCTGGCAGAACCAGTAATGGCTGGTGCTTTCGGTCTCGGGTGTCTGGATGGAGGTGTGACGAAATTGCAGAGCTTGAGGCACCCGGGTGCCTTCTGGGGCGCCCGTGCCTGTGGGGGCGGAGCCTGCGTCCATGCGCAACAAGGCCGGGGGCGACCATTTGTAGATTTGCCAGCGATCGACCTTGCCCTCGAAGCTGGCCACCTTCTTGTGCAGATTGGGCATCTCGTCGTTGATGTACCAGCGGCTGATGGTCAGTGTGCCGTTGCCGTCGGTGTTGCGTTCGATGTTCGGCTTCAGACCAGCAGCGCTGTCGGTGCCCAGCGTGGTGGGATGCACCCAGGCCAGATGGGTAAAGTCCAGCAGGTTGTCGACAATCAGTTTGTAGTTGGCTTTGTAGTGGATGTAGCCGGGCTTCATCCGCCAGTCTTGGGAGTCATGCCAGTGGTAATCCACGATGTCATCCGGATTGGCTTTGGCCGGATCGCCCATCCACACCCAGATCAAGCGGTTGCGCTCAGCCACCGGGTAGCTTTTGACGCAGGTCTTGGGGGGGATCTTGTCCTGTCCAGGAATTTCTACGCAGGCACCGGTCGGATCGAATTTCAGGCCGTGGTACATGCAACGCACGCAGTCCCCTTCTTTTCGTCCCAGGTGCAAGGGGGCGGCCCGATGGCAGCAACGGTTTTCGAGGGCAACCGCCCGGCCCTGCGTGTCCCTGTAAAGCAGCACGGGCTGATTGAGCAGGGTCCTGGCCAGCATGGCGTCCTGGGGCACTTCGCTGTCCCAGGCGGCAACGTACCAACAATTTCTGATGAACATATTCGTCTCCTTGATCGGTGAACCCGTTTGGGTATTTCTTGACTTGAGGGAATATTAGAAAACTCACCTCATAATAGAAATTCAAAAATTCATGTGATTGATAGAAAATTTCTATATTGGTGATAACCATGAGACTTCCAACCATGCAAGCGCTGGTGCTCATCGAGGAGTTGGGCAGCATCCGGGCCGCAGCCCAAAGCATGAGCTTGACGCAGCCTGCTCTGACGGCCGCTATCCAGCAACTGGAAGCAGAGCTCAAAGCGCCTTTGTTGGTGCGCAGCAAAAAAGGTGTGACGTTTACCCATTTTGGACAAGCCTTCTTGCGGCATGCCAAATTGATGGTGGCTCAGAGCCGCAGGGCACAAGATGAAATGGCGCAGCTGCGTGGCCATTGGGAAGGCACGATCAAGATGGCGGTATCTCCGGCCATCGGTTTGGGGCTGTTGCCACAAGCTTTGAGACAATTCACGCTGCAGCATCCTGAGGTCAAGGTGCATTGCCGCGATGGCCTTTACCCCAGCATTGCACCGGTCATTCGGGATGGGACTCTGGATTTCGCGTTGACGCCGGTGCACCGGGTGGACCTGGAGAGTGACTTGGTAGCGGAGCCCTTGTATTCCAGCCAAGTGGTCATCGTCTCAGGGGTGTCTCACCCGCTTTCACGGGCGGTACGACTGGCGCAGCTGCAGGATTGCGCTTGGGTGCTGTCCAGCCCATCACGCGGACCGGGCGCTGTCATTGAGGAGGCTTTTCAGACCCATGGATTGGGCATGCCACGGGTCACGATGCTGTGCGAATCCTTTTTGGCTTTGCCTGCGGTGGTCGCAGCATCAGACCAGTGGGTGACAACCATGCCCAGGATTTTGTTTGAGAACAGTCCCTTTAAGGACCAACTGTGCATCGTGCCCATTGAGGATGCCTTGCCCAGCCCCTTGATTTGCACCGTCAGGCGGCATGATTTGCCACTGACGCCCGCCGCGATGCAATTGGTGGGCTGGATACAACACTTTGCGCTCAAAAGGTTGTAGTCCAATGGCGAATAGACAGTTGGTCAATGCAGCCAAGCTGTTCACATGGATGCGCTCTGGATGTCTCTGTCGAGAAAACCAGGGAAAACACAAAATACAGCGTGCGAAACGGTCACAAATCTGACTTCTCACCAAAGCTGTTCAATTGTGCAAAGATCCCGCACTTCCAAACACCTTCAGGAGCCCCTTGTGAACCACGATCTGATTGAAGATGCCCAGGCTTTGCTGGGCAAAAACGCGTTGGATGGCAGCACGCGCCGCCAGGCTTTGCAGATGGCGCTGGGGGTGGGCGTGGGGGTAGGTTACGCCGCTGCCGCGGGCACGGTGATGGCGCAAACCGCGATCAAGACGCCTTCGACCGGCTTGGTCACGGGCGAGGTGACCATCGATGTGAATGGCTTCAAGATGCCCGCTTACCGCAGTGCGCCTGCCGGCAAGACCAATTTGCCTGTGGTGTTGGTGATTTCCGAAATCTTTGGCGTGCACGAGTACATTGCCGACGTCACGCGCCGCCTGGCGCAGGCCGGGTACCTGGCCATTGCCCCCGAGCTGTTTGTGCGCCAGGGCGACCCAAGCGCCTACGGCGAGATCGCCAAACTGCAGTCTGAAATCATTACCAAGGTGCCCGATGCACAGGTGATGGGTGACCTGGACGCCACCGCGGCCTGGGCTGCTGCCAATGGCGGCAACACTGACAAGCTGGCGATCACCGGTTTTTGCTGGGGTGGGCGCATCACCTGGTTGTATGCCGCGCACCAGCCCAAGCTGAAAGCCGCTGTGGCTTGGTATGGCCGCCTGGTGGGCGCCGCCACGCCGCAGACGCCACAGCACCCGGTGGCGCTGGCCGCACACATCAAGGCACCGGTGCTGGGCCTGTACGGAGGTGCCGACACGGGCATCCCCCTTGACACGCTTGATAAGATGAAAGCCGAACTGGCCAAGGGCACAGCCGCTGGCAAAGCCAGTGAGTTTGTGGTTTATCCTGAGGTCCCGCACGCTTTTCATGCCGATTACCGGCCCAGCTACCGCCAGGCGGCGGCTGTGGACGGTTGGCAGCGATTGCTGGCATGGCTCAAACGCCAAGACGTGGCTTGATGAATGCATGAAAAACCGCCCTTCGGGGCGGTTTGTTTTGGCGGTGATGTAAACATCGCGGATGGAAAAATGACTCTTTTGGCAATTTTGATCGGCACCTTGGTGGCCGGTATCGGCAGTGTCTGGTTGGCCGCGTGGCTGAGCTTTGGCGTGATCAGCCGCTACACCCAGCACATGCTCAGCCTGGCGGCAGGCGCTTTGTTGGCCACCGCCTTTTTGCATTTGCTGCCCGAGGCTTTCGAGGCGGGCGTGGCCCCGCAAGCCTTGTTTTTGACTCTGCTCTTGGGCTTGGTGTTTTTCTTTTTGCTCGACAAGGCCGAACTGTGGCACCACGGGCATGAGCACCACCATGGGCATGGCGAGGCTGATCGCGCGCACCAGCACGGCCACGAGCACGAACACGAACACGAACACCACCATGGTCATGCGCACCACCACGCGCACGGTGAGCGCACCGCCGGGCATTGGGCGGTGCTGGCCGGTGACAGCGTGCATTGCTTTGGCGATGGCATCTTGATCGCCTCGGCCTTCATGGCCGATGTGCAGTTGGGGGCGATCGCCTCACTGGCGGTGCTGGCCCACGAGGTGCCGCACCACATGGGCGATCTGGTCGTGTTGCGCCAGGGCAGCAGCAACCGCAAGGCGGCGGTGCTCAAGGTGTCCATGGCCGGGGCCATCACGGCTTTGGGTGGGGCGGTGGGCTATGTGCTGGTGGATGCCTTGCACGGTGCCTTGCCCTACTTTTTGGTGGTGGCCAGCAGCAGCTTCATTTATGTGGCGCTGGCCGACTTGATTCCGCAATTGCAAAAGCGCCTGAGCGCCAAGGAAACCGCCGCGCAAGTGATCTGGCTGGTCGGCGGCATGGCCATGGTCATGGCCGTAAGCCAATTGGCCCACCAGGGCTAAAAGATATTCAGCCCTGGGCGCAGGTCAGGCCAGGGGTGCGGCTCCATTCGCTCCAGCTGCCGGCATACAAGGCGGTGGGGCCATGACCGGCCAGTTCCATGGCGATCAAATTGGGCACGGCGCTCACGCCGCTGCCGCAGTGGTGCACCACGGTGCTGGCGCTGCGGCCTGCCAAGACTTTGTCCCATTCGGCTTTGAGCACTTCAGGGCTTTTGAAAAAACCCTCCGGTGTGAAGTTGTCGGTGAAGGGGCGGTTGAGCGCGCCGGGAATGTGTCCGGCAATCGGGTCCAGCGGTTCCACCTCGCCACGGTAGCGGGGGGCGCCACGCGCATCGACCACGGTTTGGGTGGGGCGGCCCAAGTCGGCCACCACTTGGTCGGTGAAGACCAGTTCGCGCAAAGCAGGACGCACTTCAAATGAGGCCGCAGCGGGCTGGGTTGCGGGGCCGCTGGTCACAGCGCCGCCAGCGGCTTTCCAGCCTTGCAGGCCGCCATCCAGCATGGCCACGGCGTCGTGGCCCAGCCATTTGAGCATCCACCACAAACGGCCGCAGTAGTTGCCTGCGTTGCGGTCGTACACCACCACTTGTGTGCTGTTGCCAATGCCCAGGCTGCCCAGCCAGGCGGCCACGCGTTCGCGGGGTGGCAGGGGGTGGCGTCCGCCGTTGACGGCGTCGCCTTCGTGCGTGCTCAGGTCACGGTCCAGGTGGGCTTGCACCGCGCCTGCGATGTGCTCGGCCTCGAACAGGCCGTCGGCCAGCTCGGGTTTCATCAAGTCAAAGCTGCAGTCCACCACGGCCAGGGGCGTGACTTGTTGTTGCAGGGTTTGCAGTTGGGCGGCAGAGATCAGCAAGGGGTACATGGCGGCTCCGGGGTCAGTGTTCTTCGGCGGGGGCTTGGGGCAGGGCGCGGTTGCGCAAGGCGGTCGCTGCAATGCCGCTGGCGATGATCAGGGCCATGCCCATCCAGCCGATGGGAGGGATCAGGTCGCCAAACAGGAATAAACCGTACAAGGCCGCAAACACGATGCCCGAATATTGCAAATTGGCCACCAGCAAGGTGGCACCGTGGCTGTAGGCTTTGGTCATGCACAGCTGGCCCAAAGCGGCCAGCATGCCAACGGGCAAAAGCCACCAGGTTTGCGGCCAGACCCAGGGGCTGGCGCTGGTGAAAGCCGTGGTCACGCCACCCACGAGGGTGGTGCCTACGGAAAAATAAAACACGGTGCGCGACTCGGGCTCACCGATGCGACCCAGCGCGGCCACCTGCATGTAGGCCATGGCCGCACCCAAGCCGGAGAGCAAACCGATCACACCCGCAAACAGCTGGTTTTGCTCGATGGTGGGGCGCAAGATCATGACCACGCCGGCAAAGCCTGCGATCACGGTGAGCACGATGGGGCCTTGGCGCGTGGCATCTTGCAGGCGGCCCATGACCAGTGTGCCGCCCACCAAGAATGCGGCGACCCAGACGCCGCTCATGTAGTTCAGCGTCATGGCCGTGGCCAGCGGCAAATGGGCGATGGCATAGAACCAGGCCGACAGGGACATCACCCCGATGGCCGAGCGCCAGACGTGCATCAGGGGCACGCTGGTGCGCAGCGAAACACCCTGGATGCGACACAAGCTGGCCATGAAGACCATGCCGATCAGTCCACGGTAGAAGACCAGCTCAAAAGTGTGAAAGTGGCTCGATGCAAATTTGATGCACACACTCATCGTTGCGAAAAAAAGCGACGCCAGAATCATCCAGGAGGCTTGCATCGGGGCTTCCTGCTCAGAGCGTGTTCATCTGACGTCGGTACCACTCGTGGAAGTGCTGCATGCCGTCTTCCATGGGGCTTTGGTAGGGGCCCGCTTCGTTGTCGTCACGGGCCAGCAAGGCTTTGCGGCCCGCGTCCATGCGTTCGGCAATCTCGTCGTCCTCGATGCAGGTTTCCATGTAGGCGGCCTGTTGGGATTCGACGAACTCGCGCTCAAAGGCCACGATTTCTTCGGGGTAGTAGAACTCGACCATGTTCAGCGTCTTGCTGGGGCTGATCGGGTGCAGGGTGGACACCGTCAGCACATGCGGGTACCACTCGACCATGATGTGCGGGTAGTACGTCAGCCAAATGGCGCCGCGCTCGGGCAGTTGGCCGTTGCGGTATTTCAGCAGCACCTCGTGCCACTTTTTGTAGGTGTCTGAGCCGGGCTTGCCAAAGCCGCCCGACACGCCCACGGTTTGCACCGAATAGTGTTCCTTGAACTCCCAGCTCAGGTCGTCGCAGGTCACAAACGAGCCCAGGCCCGGGTGGAAGGGGCCGACGTGGTAGTCCTCGAGGTAGACCTCGATGAAGGTCTTCCAGTTGTAGTTGCACTCGTGCAGCTCGACCCGATCCAGTGCGTAGCCTTCAAAGTTCAGCTGCGCTCTGGGGCCCATGCCGGCCAGGTCGGCGGCGATGTCGCGGCCGTTGTCCTCAAACAGCAGACCGTTCCATTCTTGCAGCTTGTAGTTGTTCAGGTTCAGGCAGGGGTCGTGCGCAAAGTGGGGTGCGCCCAGCAGCTCACCGCTGGGCGAATAAGTCCAGCGGTGCAGCGGGCAAACGATGTTGCCGCCAGCGCTGCCTTTTTGCTGGGTTTGCAGGTTGCCTCGGCCGTTCAGCATCACGGCCTGACGGTGGCGGCAGACGTTGGAGACGAGTTCGACCCCGCCTTGGGCGTTGCGCACCAAGGCACGGCCTTCGCCCTCGTGGGGCAGGGCGTAATAGTCGCCCGGGTTGGGCACTGCCAGCTGGTGACCCACGTAGCGGGGGCCTTGCTGGAAGAGCGTTTTCAATTCGCGCTGGAACAGCGCCTCATCGAAGTAAGTGGAAACTGGTAGTTGGCTTGCGGCCTGCTGCAGTTGAAGACTTAAATCAGACATGGATGACCTGACCTAGAGACTCCCCCTATGAAGGGGCAGGGACAAAGCGCTGAATCCTTCGATCCGGGCGCAAAAAACGGCAGGAAAAGTCCTGCCGGGGAACCCAAGATTGTACCCTGAGGGGCTTGGGGCACCGTGCAGGCGGCCACAGACGCTGAGGTAGCGCCATCTCCCCCGATTTGTCCTTGGTCAGGGCATGGCTGTCCGTGAGGGTCTGGCCAAGCGCCTAAAATCAGTCTTTTTGCGCGGACTACCCATGCCCAAGGCTTCCAAAACCGAGACTTCAGACGCCGTGCAGGCCTTGCCGGCCACCTACGAGGCGGCGTTGTCCGAACTGGAGCAGCTGGTCGCGCAGCTGGAGTCGGGCCAGATGCCGCTGGATCAGTTGCTCTCGGGTTATCAGCGTGGGGCCAGCTTGTTGGGCTTTTGCCGCGACAAGCTGCAGGCGGTGGAAGACCAGATCAAGGTGTTGGACAACGGCCAACTCAAACCCTGGACCGGGGCATGAGCAGCTTGTTTGATTTGAAAGCCTGGATGCAGCCGCACCTGACGCGTGTGGAGGTGGCCTTGGCCGATGGCATCGCAAAGCCTTCGCCGGCGGATTTGGGCGATGCCATGCGCTACGCCGTGCTGGACGGGGGCAAGCGTTTGCGGCCTTTGCTGGTGCTGGCCACCGCCGAGGCGGTGGGGGGCGACATGGCAGCTGCCTTGCGAGCGGCCTGCGCTATTGAGTTGATTCACGCTTATTCCCTGGTGCACGACGACATGCCTTGCATGGACAACGATGTGCTGCGCCGGGGCAAGCCCACGGTGCATGTGCAGTTCGGCGAGGCACAGGCTTTGCTGGCCGGCGACGCGTTGCAAACCCTGGCGTTTGAATTCCTCACGCCGCTGGACGGCAGCGTGAGCCCTGCGGTGCAAGCGGCCTGTGTGGGCTTGCTGGCCCGCGCTTCGGGCTACCAGGGCATGGCTGGCGGCCAGGCCATCGATCTGGCCAGTGTGGGCCAGCGTTTGACCGAGGCGCAGCTGCGTCAGATGCACCGGCTCAAAACCGGTGCATTGCTGCTGTGCAGTGTGCAAATGGGCGCGGCTTGCGGCACCGCCGTGTCGGCTTCCACCCAGTCGGCCTTGCTGCAGTTCGGCGAGGCCATGGGCCTGGCTTTCCAGGTGGTCGATGACATCCTGGATGTGACGGCCGATTCGGCCACCCTCGGCAAAACCGCTGGCAAAGATGCTGCGGCCGACAAACCCACTTATGTGGCGCTGATGGGTCTGGAGGGCGCGCAGCGCCTGGCCGATCAGCTGGTGGCCCAGGCCACACAAGCTTTGCAAGATACCGGTTTGCCCGCTGATCGCCTGGCCGCTTTGCGCGCCCTGTGCGACATGGTGGTGCAACGAACCCATTGATGTCATGACCGATTTCCTTCACGCCATCCAATCACCGGCCGATTTGCGCCAGATCCCGCGCAGCGATTTGCCCACCGTGGCGCAAGAGCTGCGCGCCTGCGTGCTCGACAACGTGTCCAAAACCGGTGGCCACCTGAGCTCGAACCTGGGCACGGTGGAGCTGACGCTGGCGCTGCATTACGTCTTCAACACCCCCGAAGACCGCATCGTGTGGGACGTGGGGCACCAGACCTATCCGCACAAAATTTTGACGGGTCGCCGCGACCGCATGCCCTCGCTGCGCCAGTTGAATGGTTTGTCGGGCTTTCCGCGCCGCGACGAAAGCGAGTACGACACCTTTGGCGTGGGCCATTCGTCCACCAGCATTTCGGCGGCTTTGGGCATGGCTTTGGCGGCGCGTCAAAAAGGCGAATCGCGCCATGCGATCGCTGTGATCGGCGATGGGGCCATGACGGCCGGCTTGGCGTTTGAGGCGCTCAACAACGCGGGTGTGGAAGAGTGCAAATTGCTGGTGATCCTGAACGACAACGACATGTCGATCAGCCCGCCCGTGGGCGCTTTGAACCGTTATCTGGCGCAGTTGATGAGCGGCCGTTTTTATTCGGCCGCCAAGAGCATGGGCAAGAACGTGCTCAAGAATGCACCGCCCTTGTTTGAACTGGCCAAGCGCCTGGAAGAACATGCCAAGGGCATGGTGGTGCCCGCCACGCTGTTTGAGAAATTCGGCTTTAACTACATCGGCCCCATCGATGGCCACGATCTGGAGTCGCTGATCCCGACGCTGGAGAACATCAAGCATTTGAAGGGGCCGCAGTTTTTGCATGTGGTCACCAAAAAAGGGCAAGGCTACAAGTTGGCCGAAGCCGATCCGGTGGCTTATCACGGCCCTGGCAAGTTCGATCCTGCGGTCGGTTTGGTGCCGCCCGCAACGCCAGCCAAACAGACTTTTACCCAGGTGTTTGGTCAGTGGCTGTGTGACATGGCCCACCAAGACACGCGCCTGGTGGGCATCACGCCAGCCATGCGCGAAGGCTCGGGCATGGTCGAGTTTCACCGGCGCTTTCCTGATCGCTATTTCGATGTGGGCATTGCCGAGCAGCATGCGGTGACCTTCGCCGCCGGCATGGCCTGTGAAGGTCTCAAGCCGGTGGTGGCGATTTACTCCACCTTCTTGCAGCGGGCCTATGACCAGCTGATCCACGATGTGGCCTTGCAGAATTTGCCGGTGGTGTTCGCCATTGACCGCGCAGGCCTTGTGGGGGCCGATGGCGCCACGCACGCGGGCGCTTACGACATCGCCTTCATCCGTTGCATTCCGAACATGAGCCTGGCTTGTCCTGCCGACGAGCGCGAATGCCGTCAGCTCTTGAGCACGGCTTATGCCCAGAGCCACCCGGTGGCGGTGCGTTATCCGCGCGGTGCGGGTGTGGGCACTGTGCCCGATGCCGATTTGACCCCTTTGCCTTTTGGCAAGGCCGAGATCCGTCGTCAGGGCCAGGGCATGGCCATCCTGGCCTTCGGTTCTTTGCTGGCGCCTGCTTTGAAGGCGGCCGAGGCCCTGAATGCCACCGTGGTCAACATGCGTTGGGTCAAACCGCTGGACACCGAAATGCTGCAACGGGTCGCCCAAGACCATGCGCAGATTGTGACGGTGGAAGAGGGCTGCATCATGGGTGGTGCAGGCAGTGCCGTGGCCGAAGCTTTGCAGCAACTGGGCCTGGTTCGGCCTGTGCTGCAACTGGGCTTGCCGGATGCATTCATCGAACACGGTGACCATGCCCAACTCTTGGCTGCGCAAGGCCTGGATGCCGCAGGCATCGAGGCGTCCATTCGCCAGCGCTGGGCTTGAGGCGCTGGCTTGGGTGTTGGCAGTCAAACGGTTTTCACAGCGGGTTGCCTGTCTCGTCACAATTTGACAAAAAGGGTAAACCCGGGCCTGAATCGGGCCCGGACCTTTCTAAAATAGACAAGACCGTTTATGTCCATGCCTTGAAGTTTGGGGCATGTTTATTTTTCAATGAGGAGTTCTCCATGGATCGTCGTTCCATTCTGAAAAATGCCGGTATCGCCGGTGTGCTGGTCGCAGGTGTTGCACCGGCGGTGCATGCTCAAGCCGCTGTGCGCTGGCGCCTGGCTTCGAGCTTCCCCAAGTCACTGGACACCCTGTTCGGTGGTTCCGAGCTCTTTGCCAAGAAAGTCAAGGAACTGAGCGGCGGCAAATTCGAGATTTCCACGCACGCGGCTGGTGAACTGATGCCCGCTTTCGGCGTGCTTGATGGCGTGCAGAACGGCACCGTGGAATGCGCTCACACCGCGCCTTACTACTTCTTTGGCAAGGACGAAACATTCGCCCTGGATTGCGCCATTCCTTTTGGCTTGAACAGCCGCCAGATGACCGCCTGGATGGTGCATGGCAACGGCATGAAGCTCATGCGTGAGCACTATGCCAAGTTCAACATCATCAACTTCATGTTGGGCAACACCGGCACGCAGATGGGTGGTTGGTTCCGCAAGGAAATCAAATCGTCCGCTGATCTCAAGGGCCTGAAGTTCCGCGTGGGTGGCTTTGCGGGCAAAGTGCTGGAGCGCATGGGTGTTGTGCCTCAGAACATTCCTGCTGGCGAGATTTACCAGTCGCTGGAAAAAGGCACGATCGATGCGGCTGACTGGATCAGCCCCTACGACGACCTGAAGCTGGGTCTGAACAAAGTGGCGCCGTTCTACTACTACCCCGGCTGGTGGGAAGGCGGTCCTCAGTTGACACTGATGGTCAACCAGAAGGCCTACGATGCCCTGTCGCCCGAGAACAAGGCCATCATCGAAGCTGCCTCGACTTTGGCCCACGTGGACATCCAAGCCAAGTACGACGCGTTCAACCCCGGCGCACTCAAGCAACTGGCTGCCCAGAAGACCAAAGTCCTGCCTTTCCCCAAGGAAATGATGGATGTGGCTTTCAAGCACGCACAGGCTGTCTACAGTGAACTGAACGACAAGAACCCGAACTGGAAAAAAGTCTATGCAGACTATGCCAAGTTCCGTGCCGATCAGAACTGGTGGTTCCGTTTTGGTGAAGCCCGCTTTGACAGCTTCATGCAGGCTCAAAAGCTCTGATTTTTCAGATGCCTCGAAACAACCCGCCGTGCGCAAGCCCGGCGGGTTTTTTTATACCCGTTGTTCGTGTTGTTTGAGGGCTGCAGCCAGGCGCGTGAATTCTTCCAGCAAGGCACGGTCGTGGCAGTAGAAAAAGGTGAAGGTGCCACCGAGGTTGCGCACGTAGATGCGAGGTGCGATGAGTTGCTCCAAGCCCCGGATGCGCATGACTTTGACGAATGCGAGCTCCCTGAGTGGTACGCGTCTGCGCCACATCCAGGTTTGCTCAATGGCTTCTTGGTTCAGCACAATCCGGCTGCGCTGGATATGCCAAACGATGAAAGCCATCATGGCCCAGACCACGGCCGTCCAGGCGCCTTGGCGTGAGTTCCATGGCAGTTCCAGGCGCCCAAACCAGACCAGCAGCGCCAGCAGGATGAACCAGGCCAGGACCTTGAACAGGGGGCCAAAGGCTTGGGCGGTCATGGTTTGCGCTGGCGGCTGGTAGGGGTAGGGCAGAAAAGAGGCCTGCGTGTCGTGGTGTGTCTGGGGCATGTGAGGCGGATTTCAGAAATAAAAAAGCACCTCGTCATGAGATGAACGAGGTGCTGGTCATGGGCGGTGCTTACTTTTTGTCAGCCGCAGGAAGATCTTTCATCGGGTCACCCGCCGTTGGCGCATCCGCGTTGGCATCTGGTGGCGCATCGTCCGGGGCCGGTGCTGCCTCCAGCACCACCGAGTTGACGTCCACCACTTCGGCTTTGTCGAGGAACGCGGTCACCGATTGCGGCACGAAGATCACGATCACCACCAACAAGATTTGCATGATCACCCAGGGAATGGAGCCCATGTAGATGTCGTTGGTTTTGATGGGCTCGGCGATGCGCTTTTCTTTGAACATGGTGTCGGCAATGCCACGCAGGTAGAACAAGGCAAAACCAAACGGCGGGTGCATGAAGCTGGATTGCAGGTTCACGCACAGCAGCACGCCGAACCAGATCAGGTCAATGCCCATCTTGTCGGCCACGGGGGCCAGCATGGGCACGATGATGAAGGCGATCTCGAAGAAATCCAGGAAAAACGCCAGGAAGAACACGAAGATGTTCACCACAATCAAAAAGCCCACCTGACCGCCGGGCAGGCCCGACAGCAAGTGCTCGACCCACTTGGCCCCGTCCACGCCCTGGAACACCAGGCTGAACACGCGCGAGCCGATCAGGATGAAGACCACCATGGCCGTCAGGCGCATGGTGCCGTGCATGGCTTCCCACAGCAGGTCCTTGGTCAGGCGCTTGTGCATGGCCGCCAGAATCAAGGCACCGACCACGCCCATGGCACCGGCTTCGGTGGGGGTGGCGATCGCGCGGTCCTGGAAGGGCAAGCCGCCCATGGAGCCCAGCACGGTGAAGATCAGAACGGCAGACGGGATGATGCCTTTGAGGCACTTGCGCCACAGGGGCCAGCCGTTCAGGGTGCGGGATTCTTTGGGGATGCCGGGCACATAGTGCGGCTTGAACACACCCAGTGCATAGGTGTAGATCGCGAACATGGCGATCTGCATGAGGGATGGACCCCATGCACCTTTGTACATGTCACCCACAGGGCGGCCCAATTGGTCCGCCAGCACCACCAGTACCAGAGAAGGTGGCACCAACTGGGTGATGGTGCCCGATGCAGCCAGCACGCCCGTGGCGTAGCGGGTGTTGTAGCCGTAACGCAGCATCACGGGCAGCGAGATCAGGGCCATGGCGATGACTTGTCCTGCCACGGTGCCGGTGATGGCACCCAGAATAAAGCCCACGATGATGACCGAGTAGCCCAGACCGCCTTTGATGGGGCCAAACAATTGGCCCATGGCATCGAGCATGTCTTCGGCCAGACCGCACTTTTCAAGGATGGTGCCCATGAAAGTGAAGAAAGGGATGGCCAGCAGCAGGTCGTTGTTCAGGATCGAGAAGATCGAGATGGGCAAATTGCCCAAGAAGGCCTGGGGAAACCAGCCCATTTCGATAGCGAAAAAGCCGCTGGCCAGACCCAGTGCGGCCAGCGAGAAGGCCACCGGGAAGCCGATCAGCATCACGAAGACCAAGCCCACAAACATGATGGGCGCAAAGTTTTCCATTTGCATTTTTTATTTCCTTGCAGCGAGTCGAGGAGCAGTTGTGGCGATGAAGCTCACTGCAGTGGTTTTTCGTAGTGCGTGTCCATGGCGTATTCACCCCGCAGGAAAGCCACGCGTTTGATCAGTTCTGCCAGGCCTTGCAGCCAGAGCATGCCAAAGCCCAAGGGCATGGCCAAAGTGACAGGCCAGCGGATCAGGCCACCTGCGTTGCTGCTGACCTCGCCTGTGACGAAGGTGTTCCAGAAATAGGGGAAGGAAATCCAGGCCAGAAAGCCCATGACGGGCATCAAAAAGCACACCAGACCGAAGATGTCCACATAAACGGGCCGGTTGCCTGTGAGCTTGCCATAGATCAGGTCCACGCGCACGTGTTCGTTGACCTTGAGCACATAAGGTGCGCCGATCATGACCATGTAGGCAAACAGGTACCACTGGATTTCCAGCAGGCTGTTGGAACTCCAGTCCAAGCCATAGCGGACAAAAGCGTTGCCGGCAC
>JACCDQ010972981.1_pt1 | contig 21193 bp, 18 predicted proteins | sample 7446031 | NCBI WGS metagenome assembly JACCDQ01 (sample SAMN15323442, study PRJNA562643) | freshwater metagenome | isolation source: river surface water | place: USA:Blue River Watershed | collected 2017-08-17
CGAGAAAAACGTTATCCTAATATCGTATTCGAGGATGGGAACAATGTATTTAATACGTTAGATTTTGCAGAAGATTCTGTACAAGAAATGCAAATCAAAACCGAAACATACAACCATCTGAGAGATTTAATTAAGCAATTGCCTGATTCGCAACGTGAGGTACTCGTGATGCGTCATTACGAAGATATGAGTTTTCAGGAAATTGCCGATGCTACTGGTGTAAGCATCAATACGGCATTAGGGAGAATGCGTTATGCGTTGATAAATCTACGCAAAATGATGAGCAAACATTCCCCAAGCTATGATACAAACCTTTACGCAGAATGACGTAATCAGATACGTCTATGAAGAGACCACATCAGAAGAAAATCTTTTGATTCAAGATGCCTTGATGCACGACGCAGCAATGCTAGAGTTTTATTTAGATTTAGTCGAAGTGAAACTCAGCTTAGACAATAGTTATCGTGAACCTTCGGCAAAAACAATAGATTCTATCTTGTCGTATTCTCGCAGTAAAGCCACGCATATTGCATGAAACCCTTTGTTGTATGATGCTCAATCATAAAACAAAGGGTTTGGTGTTATATGGGCATTCGATGTGCAAGCATCGACGGTGCTTTTTATTGCCAAGCTTCAACAACAATCATGTTTATACGGCTATTCTTTGGCTTGATGCAAAACCAATGGCATAATGTTTCGGTTTTTTATGTATTTTTGACCAACTCATTATTCTATTTTTATGCTAAAGAAAGAGCGGTATCAATTATTGATTGATTACTTTACGCAAAATTTTCCTGTTGCCGAAACAGAATTGCACTACAGCAATCCTTTTGAATTGCTGGTGGCAGTGGTGTTGTCTGCCCAATGTACCGACAAGCGTGTAAACATGGTTACGCCTGCCTTGTTTGAGCGTTTCCCTACGCCCGAATCTTTGGCTCATGCCGCACTAGAAGAGGTTTTTCATTACATCCGCTCCATATCCTATCCGAACAACAAAGCCAAGCACTTGATTGGCTTAGGACAAAAGCTTGTTCGTGATTTTAACAGCGAAATACCCAATACTATTGAAGATTTACAAAAATTGCCTGGCGTAGGCCGAAAAACGGCTAATGTGGTGGTTTCAGTTATTTATAACCAGCCAGCAATGGCTGTCGATACCCACGTTTTTAGGGTTTCGCATCGTTTAGGACTGGTGTCGCCCAAGGCTACTACGCCCTTGGCGGTAGAAAAAGAATTGGTAAAATTTATTCCAGAAAACCTTATTGGAGTAGCCCATCATTGGCTGATTTTACACGGGCGTTATGTATGTATCGCTCGTTCGCCGAAGTGCCAAGACTGTAACCTTACGCATTTGTGTAAATATTTTAGCAAGCCTCCTCATCTCCGAAAAGATAGTCCTAAGTTATAAGCCTGTTTTTGATAAGCTGACAAAAAAGGGGTGTTGTGTACATACACAACGCCCCTTTTCTATGGCTCAACAACACCTATTTCATATAATAATCCGATTCAATTACCTTGGTTACGCCTTCTTTGGTGATGGTATAATTAAATCCTTTTTGGATGGCATAAGCACCGTGTTCGCCTTTTTTATTGATGGCCAAATAGCCGATTTGGAAGGTTTTGTAGTCGTAGCGTTTCACGATACGCATGATGGCTTCTTCACAGGCTTGCTGTGGTGTACGTCCGTTACGCATCAATTCTACGATAAGGAACGACCCCAATGTTTTGAGTACAAATTCCCCTAAACCCGTTGCACACGCTCCTCCTACTTCGTCGTCACAAAAGACGGCAGCTCCAATTACGGGGGAGTCTCCTACCCTACCGTGCATTTTGAAAGCCAAACCACTGGTTGTACAAGCCCCAGATACTTCGCCTTTTGTACCCAATGCCAATACGCCAATCGTATCGTGCCTTTCGATATTGATTTTGGGTTCGTACTTCGATTCTTTTTTCCAGTCGAGCCAAGCTTTTTTGGCTGTTTCGGTGAGGAGATTTTCTTTTTTAAATCCCTGCGAAAGGGCAAATTCTAAAGCTCCTTCGCCCGAAAGCATCACGTGTGGTGTTTTTTCCATTACGGCTCTTGCCACAGAAATAGGGTGCATGATGTGTTCGAGGAAAGTTACAGAACCCGCATTGCCTTTTTCGTCCATGATGCAGGCATCTAATGTTACGTGTCCGTCACGGTCTGGAAAACCACCATAACCAACGGAGGTATCGTTAGGGTCGGCTTCGGGTACACGAGCGCCAGCTTCGACGGCATCTAGGGCTCGGCCTGTTTTTTGTAAGGATGCCCAAGCAGCCTCATTGGCTTTTTCGTTTTTCCAAGTGGAAATAACCACAGGAAAACTAGCAGCATTGGTTGGGTTGTTGGCTAAAATAGCATTTTGTGACAATGCTGCCAATCCTGTAAGTGCTGATGTTTGTTTGATAAAGTTTCTTCTTTTCATGATAAATTCTGTGAATAAGCAAATCATTATTACTCGAAAATAGCAACCATCGCTTGAATTTTTTGTACATCGGCGTACATAATTTCGTATTCAGGAACAGCAGGTAAGCCTCCCATAGCAATTCCTTCTTGGCGGAATTGCATCACAGAATCACGGCTCGATTTTGCGGTAAAATGTAAAGCATCAGGCTGCAATGTCGCAAATTTTGAAGCATTACGGGTATTCACACCACTGCCAATCATTATCTCAATACGCCCTTTGGCTTGGCTAATTATTTGTTGTAGCTTGTCGAAGCCTTCTTCGGCAGTGTTTTTTTGTCCAGACGTAAGCACCCGATGACAGCCTGCTTCAATCACCGCTTCGAGTGCTTCGGCGTAGTTGGGAGTCATATCAATGGCTCTATGAAAGGTTACTTGCATGGGGTGGGCTAGTTGTACCAAGGCGGCGGTTTGTTCGATGTTTACCCGGCCATCGGGGTGCAACATACCCAGCACAATGCCATCGGCGTTGAGTTTTTTTGCCATAGCGATGTCGGCACGCATCACGGCTAGTTCTGATTCACTGTAGCAAAAATCACCTCCACGAGGACGAATCATCACCGATACGGCCAATCCCGTTTGTTCTTTTACCGCCTGTATCAGCCCAGCCGAAGGCGTAGTGCCACCTTCATAAGGTGAGGCACAAAGCTCTACTCGATTAGCACCTGCTGCTGCTGCTGCCAAGCACGATTCGAGCGAGTAGGCACAAATTTCTAAAATCATAGTTGATGAAAATGAGATAGTATTGTTCTGAAAAACGAATATAATAAAAAAATTTAAAAAATATAGAAGAAGATTTCTTGCTTAATAGCTGTGACTTTTGGGAAAGAGGTTCGTCATAAATGAAAGAAAAATAGAAAAGATAGTTTTCGATTTAAAAAAAAACATAAAATATATACTTTTTTATAGAAAATTTAGTTAATTACGCAAGAGAAAAAATTGAAAGAATAGTATGGTAATTTCAAAAATCTTGTACTTTTGCAATCCTATTCAAAAATGACAATATCAAAGAAAAAACAGCCTCTAAGACAGTATTTAATTAGCTTTATTTCAAGATATTGTATCAACTTAAATCATAAACAGTAACCAAATTTAGAGACAAAATATGTACTGGACACTCGAACTAGCGTCTTATTTAGAAGATGCCCCTTGGCCTGCAACAAAAGATGAGTTAATTGATTACGCTATTCGTACAGGCTCGCCTTTGGAGGTGGTTGAAAATTTGCAAGAACTCGAAGATGACGGTCAGCCTTATGAAAGCATCGAAGAAATTTGGCCAGATTATCCAACCAAAGACGATTTCTTCTTCAACGAAGACGAATACTAAGCAACAAACATCTGTCCCTAAAAAGTGTGTTTTAGCCTTTTTAGGGACGCTTTTAACTAGCAATTCTACACGCTATTCTACCCTATCAACCCATGAAAAATCGCTGTTTTCTTGGATGCGTATGGCTTTGTATAAAGCTTACTGTCGTTTCGGGCTTGGCCCAACAACTCCCTTCTGTCGAACAAATCGCCATTGATTCTTTTTTACAAAAAGCCCAACAACAACATTGGTCTGTTACGCAACTGGAGTATCTGGCTCGCTTACAAGGTTTTTCGGCAACCGATATTTTGGCGATGCGGACAACCATTGCCGAAAAATATCCACAATTGGCACAGCCTGTTATCGTCGAAAATACCCGCAAATCAACTCCCACGGCTATTGTTGCAAAGCCCGATAGCTCGGCTGCTTCGTCCCTTATTTTTGGAGCAAATTTCTTTCGACAAGGAAATATTTCTTTTGAACCCAACCTGCGTTTACCTACGCCAACCAATTACCAATTAGGCCCCGACGACGAACTTTTGGTAGATATATTCGGGCAGGCACTTGACCATTATACCCTGAAAGTAAGTCCAGAAGGAACGGTAAAAATGCTGAATTTGAGTCCAATTTATGTCAATGGATTAAGTGTTGCACAAGCTTCTTCTTTGATTATCAATCGGTTGAGGCAATTGTACCAAGGGCTTAATTTGCCCAAAAGTGGTGTTTCGGCACAAATTACCTTGGGGAATGTTCGGAGTATAAGCGTAACGCTGACGGGCGAAGTACAGCACCCAGGGCATTATACACTATCGTCGTTGGCAAGCGTGTTGCACGCTTTGTACGCCTCGGGTGGTCCATCAGATAAAGGTTCTTTTAGGGCTATCGAGCTTATTCGGCAAGGGAAACGCTTGGCGGTATTAGATATATATGATTTTTTGTTGAAAGCTATGATAAGCAATAATTTGCTTTTACAAGACCAAGACATCATTCGGATACCCGATGCCATGCCTCAAATACAGTTGGTTGGTGCCGTCAAAAGACCGATGATATTTGAAGTAAAACCTACCGAAACCCTTCGAGATGTGCTATATTTTGCAGGCGGATTTACAGCAAAAGCTTATACCAAAAGTATTCAATTACTCAGAAATACCTCTAGCGAGCGGCATTTGTACAATGTGTTGTTACAGCAAATACCTGATTGGCCTTTGCAGGCTGGCGACCAATACCACGTTGGGAGTATCCTCGAAAGGATAGATAATCATGTAAAAATAACAGGAAGTGTTTATCGTCCAGCCGTTTATGCCATTGATACCAATAATTTTACTTTACGAAAACTCATTGCCCAAGCCGAAGGCTTGCGGCCAGAAGCTTTTGTGGCGAGGGCTATGTTGAAAAGAAAAAACCAGGAAGGAATAAAAGAATGGATTGGCTTTAACCTTCAAGCGATTTTGCAACAAACCGATGCCGATATACCATTACAAAATGAAGACGAAATACATATTTTTGCCAAAACAGACCTACAGGCTACTCCAACCCTTAGTATAGAAGGAGAGGTAAACCGCCCGAACCATTATCCTTTTCATTCGGGCATGGGCGTTGCCGATGCCATTTTACTAGCAGGGGGCTTTACTGACCAAGCCAGTACGCAACTCGAAGTAGCGAGGCGTATCAAATCAGAAAATATAAGCGACAGTACTACGCAAGTATTGTTATATACGATACATTTCGACAAAACAACATGGCAAGCGTATCCGTCTTTTCCTTTACACCCATTCGATAGAATTATTGTGAGGAAATTGCCCCGTTACCAAATACAAAAAACGGTATTTATTAGTGGAGAAATTTGGTTTACAGGAAGTTATACTTTACTTGAGCAACACGAATGTATTTCAGATTTAATCCGAAAAGCAGGAGGCATTAAGCCCGAAGCTTACCTCGAAGGGGCAATTCTCGAACGAGCTGGGCAGTCGGTTGCCATTGATTTGCCGTTTATTCTCAAGCATCCACATTCGTCGCAAGACCTATTACTGATTCATGGCGATACATTACAGATTCCTCAAAAACTCGAAACAGTCAAGCTTTCGGGAGCTGTTTGGAATCCTGTAATGTTGAGTTTTCGTCAAGGGCAATCACTCAAAAGCTATTTGGCACAAGCTGGTGGACTTACAGCCGATGCCGATACCAAACGCATTTATATCAAGTATGCCAATGGTTTTGCCGATAAAACGAGGCGTTGGCTTTTTTTTCGCAATTATCCAACCGTGATGCCCGCCTCCGAAATTGTTGTTCCGCATAAAGCAAAACCGATACACCCACCCTTATCTTCTAGTGAGAGGGTCGCTTTAGTAACAGGCGTTGGGTCGTTGGTTTACCTGCTTGTGAGTATTATGAATGTATTGAAATAAACCATTTTAACAACCAATCCATGCTTTCTCGTCATCCTATCAAACCTCTTATACGGCTTGAAACGCATCAAGTCTGGAAAGCCATGTATCTCTACCGTTGGAAAGTATTGTTGTGGGGAATTTTAGGAAGTTTGGTAGGGCTATGTTATGGCTTGTATTTACCTAATTTATATACTTCGGAAGTGAAAATTTTACCCGAATTAAATGCCGACGAAATGGGCGAATTTGGCAAATACCGCACACTTGCCAGCCTTACAGGGATAGATTTGAGCCAACTGAACTCAACCGAAGCCGTCAGACCCGACCTTTATCCGCATATTTTACAAAGTACGCCGTTTTTACTGGCAGTACTTCATTTACCTGTGCATTCGCAATCCTATAGCCTAGAGCAGTACCTTACCCAGCGAAAAACGGAACAAATTGGCTATAAAATTAGTCAAGTATTTCGAGGCTTGATTGTTCCTAAAAGAGCCATCAAACACCAAAATCTTTTACAGCTTACACCGAATCAATATGATGGAATTCTTTTTTTACAAGAAAAAATGGAAGTATCCATGGATAAAAAAACTGGAATTATCCATATTGCCATCACCATGCCCGACCCAGAAATTGCGGCTCAGTTGGTCGAATTTGCCCAACAATATCTTACCCAATACGTTACGCAGTACCGCATTGATAAAAGTTTAAGAGATAAACAGTTTTTAGAAAAACAACAGAAAGAAGCTTATCGACGCTATACCAAAGCCTTGTATCAGTATGCCGATTTTTGGGACAAACATCAAGCCTTGTTTTTATGGAAAAACAAAAATCAGGGTAAAAAACTCCAGCAAGAAGCCGAATTGGCTTATGCTCTTTACACCGAACTAAGCAAGCAATTGGAAGAATCGAGGCTTAAAGTACATCATCAAACGCCTGTTTTTAAGGTACTTGAGCCAGCACAAGTTCCTTTGCAAAAGAGTAGCCCACAGCGTTTGCTTTGGGTATGGTCTTGTTTGTTTTTAGGCTTATTATGGGGTTTATTATACAGTTTTATCAAAGGATTACAATGGTCATTTTTAGGAAAGTTATGATAAAAACTCCTCTCGTAAGCGTTATTTGTACTTGCTATAATCAGGCGATGTATATAGATAAGGCACTTGATTCGGTGATGTCGCAAACCTATCCTTCGATAGAATTAATCGTGATAGACGATGCCAGCACCGACCAAAGTGCTGCTCAGATTCGGATGTGGCAAAAGGCTCATCCAGCAGTGATTTGTATTTTTCATATACAAAACCAAGGGATTTGTGCCAGTTTTAATGAAGGACTTCGCCTATCAAAAGGTGCTTATATCATTGACTTTTCGGGCGACGACCTCATGCTGCCCGAGCGCATTGCTACGCAAGTTGCTTTTTTTCAGCAAGCACCTATTTCTGTGGGCATTGTATATAGTAATATTTTATGGATAAATGCCCAAGGGAAAGCATTATATCCTTTATACCGCCAGTCGCCAATAGTTCCATACAAAACTACTTTTGAATTACTTTTGGCAAAATCCTTTATTGCTTCCCCCTCGATGATGACCAAACGCCTTGTTTACGAAACATTAGGAGGCTACAACGAAGCACTGGCGTATGAAGACCTCGATTTTTGGTTTCGTTCGGCACGGCAATGGGAATATGGCTACCAACCAAGCATCTTAACACTCGTTAGAAAGAGTGCCGCAAGCTTTTCGATGCGTTTCAATCAGGTAGAAAATCCTTTATTGCTGACGGCTTATGAGGTTTGTAAGCAAACAATAGCCAAGGGGCTTTTTCCCGATGAACAAAAGGCTTTGAATCAACGCATTGAACGGTATGTGTATAGAGCTTTTTTTACACATCATTTTGAATTAGTACAACAGTTAACAGCATTGTTGCTGCCTCCCAAAAAATATAGCATTCAAGTCGTGACTTTTTTGGCAACGTGTCGTCTTAAAACAAACTGTTTGTTTAGGCTATATCATAAGCTACACACACAGATTGAATACATCTATCAAAAATTATATCTATGGAAAATTTTATCGCACAACACACCTTCCTCGTAACAGGCGGTGCGGGTTTTATCGGTTCACATCTGGTAGATTTTTTACTAAAACATCAAGCAAAAAAAGTAGTCGTACTCGACGACCTTTCTACAGGTTCTTTAGATAACCTTGCAGAAGCTATGCTGTCGCCTCATTTCTCCTTGATAAAAGGCGATATTTGTTCGTATGAAACGTGTTTAGCTGCTTGTCAAGGAATAGACTTTGTGCTACATCAAGCTGCCTTGGGAGCTGTTGCCCGCTCGATTCAAGACCCTTTTCGGACACACGAAGTAAATGTACAAGGGTTTATGAATATGCTGAAAGCCGTCAAAAGCCTTTCTATCAAAAAAATGGTATATGCCTCCTCTTCTTCGGTTTATGGTAATACACAGGTATTTCCACAGCAAGAAGATAAGCTTGGGCAATTGCTTTCGCCTTATGCTTGTACCAAGTACATCAACGAAATATATGCTCAAATCTTTTTTCAAACCTACCGAACCAATTGTATTGGCTTACGCTATTTTAATGTGTTTGGCCCTAGGCAAAACCCCAACGGGATGTATGCGGCTGTTATTCCTCGATTTATTAAAGCATTATTGCAAGAAGAACAAGCACAAATATATGGTTCGGGCGAACAATCCAGAGATTTTACCTATATCGACAACGTTGTACATGCCAATATGTTGGCATTGATGCAACCGACGGAGAGCCTACAAACGAGGGTTTTCAACATAGCCTGTGGCGAAAATTTATCGTTAAATAACCTTTGGACTTGCTTAAATCAACTTCAGGGTACAAGCTTATTGCCACAGTATTGTACTGAAAGACAAGGCGATATTCGGCAAAGTTGGGCATCTATTGCTTTAGCTGAAAAGCATTTAGGTTATGTCCCACAAGTCTATAGCCGTGCAGGTTTAGCTCGAACATTGGCTTGGCATAAAACACAAATGCTCACACCAACCGTTTCTTTCTGATGCGTTATCTGTTTTACATTTTATGCGTAGTCGGAACGGGCTATTACTTAATTCAAAAGCGTTCGTTTGATTTCTTTACCCTCGCTTTCGTCAGTGCTATGATTTACTTTTCGCCAGGTTTTTCAGGATTGGTACTCAATCCTTACGATACCGACCAAACCATGCCATTGTACGACTTATGCTATACGGTGTATTGTTTGGTATTGGCGAGCAACATTGCAGGGGCTTATTGCTACGACCATTACATAGAAATATATAATTGGGGAAGGCGAGAAAAACCAACATCGAGCTATTACTGTTTGGTAGCTTTTGTCATCGCTTTAGTAGGAATTGGGATGTCGTTGTTGAAACATGGCGATTGGTATTGGCACCGGAACGAAATCAGCAAGGGCGATTTGCAAGCTATGCTCAATGCCGAGGCCGACCGCTGGAGCGTCTGCTGGGAAATGGGTGCATTGCTGTTGGCGATAACGGCATTTATCGAAAGAAAGCTTTGGTATAGTTGTCTAGCTTGGGGCTTATTGGGACTAGACCTTTGGTTGGGGGGCAATCGCTCTACGGCTGTGTTTGCACTGATTGCCATGTTTTGTGTACGTTTGGGCAATACTCCTCGCCAGTTAGGTAGGTATTTTTTTTCGAGAAAATATTATTGGAAAATCCTTTTAATGACTTGTGTGGGCTTTTTGTTCTTTGTATCTAAATTATTGTTACCCTTGTTGCAGGCAAATCGAATGGATTTGTTTGAAGAAATATATCCCTCGTGGAACGATATACTCTTTCATACATTTGTCACAGGAGAGCCCGCAGGCATACAGGCTAATTTATCAGAAACGTTACGCCAAAATATCTCAACAGACGTGTATCATCCTATTGATGTAGCCGCCCAACTGAGTATAGGCGGCGACTGGCTAGGCATGGATTCTAAGAGTAATTATTTAGACCAGCAAGACCTCTTTCCTGATTTGCCTTATGGCATAGCCTATAATATTTGGGGCGATGTATGGGCAAGTGTTGGCTGGGCTGGATTAGTAGGTTTTGTATGGCTGTATCATTTGGTGATAGCCTTGGGTTGTGTGCTTTTGCGTTGTACACAAGGCTTTGGCTTAGGCGTTACGGCTGTTTTTTTTAGTATATGGGCGTTCTACATTCATCGTAATAATTTGTTGTTTCAACTTTATTTACAAAAAAGAGTGTTATTATTTGCCTTTGCCATTTGGGCAATCGCTTATTGTATCAGGCTTGGGTACAATGTTATCGAAATAAAATAGTGCATGATTATATGTTTTACACCTAATAATTAAATCATCATGTGTGGGCTAACAGGTTTTATCGACTTTAGTTATCAATCGCATCGGGTAATGCTAGAGCAAATGACACAGACGCTTTGGCATAGAGGACCTGACGGAGAAGGGCTATTTTTTAAACAATCAGAACATTATCAAATTGGTTTGGGGCATAGACGTTTGGCTATTCTGGATTTATCGGAGTTGGGCAAACAGCCTTATCATTTTGGCGATTGGACGCTGGTGTATAATGGTGAAATCTATAATTTTCAAGAAATAAAAATTAGTTTACAACAGTCAGGATACAGGTTTGAGTCGAACGGTGATACCGAAGTATTCATCAAAGCATTTGATTGCTGGGGCGTAAATGCCCTATCGAAATTTATTGGCATGTTTGCCTTTGCCTTGTACAACCAGCGTACTCATCAACTGTATTTAGGAAGAGATAGAGCCGCAACCAAACCATTATATTATTATTACAAGCACCAAGTATTGCTGTTTGGTTCAGAGCTAAAAGCTCTTATGGCTCATCCTGCCTTTGTAAAACAGCTTGATAAGGACGGCGTAGCTGCATTTTTTCGATATGGTTATATCCCTGAACCCTTGAGTATTTTTCAAGATGTTCGTAAAGTTTCTCTCGGAAAAGTTGTAGCTGTAGATTGTATAAAAGGAACAATAACCGAACTAACCTATTGGGATAAATTTCAACAACGTGATTGCCAAACAATTGATGTACAGACAGAAACACAAGTATTACAACATATCGAAGAACTCTTGCAAAGTGCTTGTCGGTATCGGATGGTTGCCGATGTACCAGTGGGGATTTTTCTGAGCGGAGGATACGATAGCACTTGGGTTGCTTATCAGGTAGCCAAAAGTGGTTTTCCTTTGACCAAAACATTTACCCTAAGTTTCGACGAGCCGAACTATGATGAGTCTGCTTTTGCCAGCCGTATGGCTCGTCGGCTCGATTTGCCACATTATACCTATACTTGTACTTTGTCTGATGCCTTGGCCATTGTTCCTCAGCTTCCGCTGATTTATGACGAGCCATTTGGCGACAGCTCGGCTGTTCCTTGTGTACTGCTCAGTCAATGGGCAAGCAAACACGTGAAAGTGGTTTTATCAGCCGATGGTGGCGACGAGTTGTTTGGAGGATATACCCGTTATTTAAAAGCCTGTGACACACAACAATACTTACAGAAAATCCCTACTGCTCTAAGAACAGGAATTGTAGATAAAATAGTAGGAAAACGCCTTTATCCTAAAGCCCAAAAACTAATCGCTTGTTTAGCTTCTGATATGCAATTGCTGAGTTTGATGCAGATTCAAAGTCGATACGAGCATCATATTGTAGCACAAGAATCAGCGACAATGCTTGATAACACATGGCTTGTTGCTCAAGACCCCATCAATGCCATGCTGGCATGGGATTACCAACATTATTTATCCAATGATATTATGGTAAAAGTAGATAGGGCTTGTATGTATGCAGGTATCGAAGCCCGTGAGCCATTATTAGACCATCGTTTAGTAGAGTTTTTGGCAGGTATTCAAGGAAAAGATAAAATACAAGGCGGTGAAACAAAGGCTCTTTTCAAAAAAATTGTCCACAAGCATTTGCCTGCCACAATGATGAATAGACCTAAAAAAGGATTTAGCATTCCGTTAGCAAGATGGTTACAAGATAAAGCATTCAGGGGTATATTGCACGACAACCTAAGTATGACTAGCCTTCGAGTACATGGCCTATTCAGGGAAGAGATTTGCCAACAATATCTACGGGGCTTTTTAGCAGGAAAAACGGCTTATGCTACGCCAATTTGGCACCTATTACAATTTCAGCTTTGGTATAAACAATGGATGTAAACCATTAAAATCTATTTTATGCAAACACCTATCAAGTTAGTGGTACTGATGCCCAATTTGAATGCTGGCGGGACAGAAAAAGTCATTTGTACCTTACTCAATAACCTTTCTCCTGCCCTGTTTGAGGTTCATGTAGTGTATTTGGCTGGGTCGTCCCTCTTCTTTCCCTTAGAACGGTGGATTCAACAGCACGTTTTACCATACAAAAGAGTGCGTTATACAGGCTGGCATTTGCTTTTATTACTGTATCGCTTACGACCTAAGATTGTGTTGAGCGTCCTTGATTTTAGCCGATATATGGCTCTTTTGTCGCCCTTGCTTCCATCCGATACCTGCCTTATTACGAGAGTATCGCACGTTCCTGCTAGTTCAAAGCATGGGGTTAAACATCTATTTAATAAACTTTTATATCGAAAATTTCGACAAATCATTGTACAGTCGCTTATAATGAAGGAGTTTTTTATCAAAAACTATGCGATTCCTTCGGAAAAAATAAGCGTTTTATACAACCCTGTCGATTACAGCATGATTCAAAAGCAACGTTTGGCGATACCCTCTGTGGTTATTCCTCAAGAGAAACCTTTGTTTGTAACGGTAGGGCGTTTGGCGGCTGTTAAAGGATACGACCGCATTCTCAAGGCATTGGCATTAGTACCATTCGATTTTACTTATTGGATTATAGGTCGTTTGTCGGAGGCAATCTATGCACAACTTTGCTTGCAGATAGCCAATACCTCATTAGAAAAAAAGGTGGTGTTTTTAGGAGAACAGCCCAATCCGTATCAATTTTTGCATTACGCTACGGTATATCTACAGGGGTCTTATACCGAAGGATACCCCAATGCCCTGCTCGAAGCCCAAGCCTGCGGCAAGCCCTGTGTTGTGTATGACATTGGAGGAGGAACAAACGAGGCGATGATAGAGGGTTTTAATGGTTTTATTATTCCAAACAATCAGATACAGGCTTATGCTTATGCCATTCAACAAGCATTAGCGACAACTTTTGATGCGACGCAAATACAAGCGTATGTCAAACATAAACACGATATAACCACAAGCATTGAGCAATTTACCCAGATTTTGGTTCATCATTCACCTATTGATTGAAATAATATGGCTGCTATTCACGTGACACACCTCATCCCGACGCTTGGCATTGGAGGAAGTGAAACGATGCTCCTGAAACTTGCCCAGCATACCAATCGGCAACGTTATCAGTTGAGTATTATTACCTTTTGGCAAGACAATACCCTCGCCCACCAGTTTAATGCCTTGGGGATAAAAGTATATCAACTCAATCGGCGGAGAAGCCTATTTCCGATGGCAACCCTGTGGGAAGTAAGGCGTGTGTTGCACCAACTACAACCCGATGTTGTACACGCTTGGTTGTATCCGTCGTTTCTTTTCTCACTTGTTTGTACAGGATATTCGTTTCGCCCAGCGATTATTTGGAACATCAGGCACGCCCCCAATTGCATTCAAAGTAAAACGGGTAAAATCCTCGGATGGCTTTGTCGGAAGTTGGTTTCGTATGTACCCAACGTTGTAATAAGCTGTTCGCAACAAGCCGCCCTTGCTCATCAAAAGCAAGGTTGGCAAACGCCGATGTACTGCATTCCTAATGGCTTTGTATTAGCAAAGACGACATCTAGCCCGACAAAAGCGTTGGTTATTGGTAAAATTGCAAGGTTTACTTCTGCCAAAGACCATCAGACCTTTATTCGTGCGGCACATCTTTTTCGGCAACGTTTTCCACAAACCATCTTTATTTTATGTGGCAAAGATTGTGACGAAAGCAATGCTATGCTGATTGATTTACTCGAACGCCATGCCATTAAATCCGCTTTTCGCCTTTTAGGAGAGCAATCCAATATCGGAAGGGTAATAGACCAGTTACAAATATGCACGCTTAGTTCGTTTACAGAAGGCTTCCCGAATGTCTTAGGCGAAGCCATTTGTCAAGGAGTAATGTGTATCGCTACAGAAGCGGGCGAAACCGCCACCTTGTTGGGGAATAAACAGTGGGTAACGCCCATTGGCGATGCTCAAGCCTTGTCCTTGGCTTGGCAAAGGTTTGTTGATTTGGCACCAGCACAACAAATAGGGGTAAGAAATAGCCAATACCAGCATTTATCTAAATGCTTTGATATACAGAAGATTGTGCAAAAGTATGAGCAGGTGTATGAGGGGTTGGTGAATTGCTAAAATAGTTTCACCTACTATTCTGTATGCTTACAGATTCATTTTAAACGAATAAAATTATGTGTGGTATCAATGGCATCGCAAGTAAAAATCGCTTTGAGGCGATGCAATTGTTGGTTCTGCAAATGAATCAACAATTGCATCACAGAGGCCCCGATAGCGAAGGACTATGGCAAAATGTAGCACAGAATCTATGCCTAGGAATGAAACGCCTAGCAATCGTAGATACAAATCCAGCGAGTAATCAACCGATGTCTTATGAGCAATGGACGATTGTATTTAATGGCGAAATCTATAATTACCAAGCCATTCGGTCGCTGCTGATACAACAAGGCTTCTGCTTTCAAACTAATTCCGATACCGAAGTTGTACTCAAAGCGTATGCTTATTGGGGGAAAGATTTGTGTCGTTATTTGCAAGGAATGTTTGCGTTGGCAATCTACGACCAGCAAACGCATCAACTTTTTTTAGCTAGAGATATTCATGGCGAAAAACCTTTGTATTATTGCCTGAAAGATGGCTTTTGCTTTTTTTCAAGTGAGCTCAAAGCGTTGGTCAAGACGTATCAACAACTTTATCACTGCAAACCTGCGATTGGCTCGGAGGCTTTGCAACTGTATTTTCGCCTGACGTTTATTCCTGCTCCTTTTTCGATTTATGAAGATATTTATAAACTCGAAGCTGCACATTACATGGTTTTAGACCTGCATCATTTTACCATCGAAAGGCATTGTTATTGGAACGAAAAAACGCTTGCAGAAGCAACGCCGTGGCATTACCAAACTGCACAAGCGGAACTCATCACACTTCTAAGTCATAGTGTTGCCCAGCAAATGCAAGCTGCCGTAGATGTTGGTGTTTTTTTGAGCGGAGGCGTTGACTCTAGCATTATCACTTATTTAGCCCGAAAAATACAGGGAAAACATAAGCCATTGCCCACATTTTCGATTGGTTTTTCGCATAAAAAATTCGACGAATCGCCTAGAGCAGCCTTGGTTGCAGAACTTTTTTCGACACAGCATCATACTTTTCCTTTAACTTTTCAAGCAATAGAAGCCGAAATACCCACGATTGTAACGCATTTCGATGAGCCTTATGGCGATTCTTCGGCTTTGGCGAGTTATTTTTTAGCTCAACATACGAGGCGTTTTGTCAAAGTGGCACTCACAGGCGATGGAGCTGACGAATTGCTTGGAGGCTATAATCGTTACAAAATGCCTTTTTATGCGGCACAGTTCCGTCGCTTTTGTCCGCCTTTTTGGCAACAGGCACTCAATCCTTGTATAGAAATCTTGGCGAGGTATATCAAACCATTACAACCAGTACAAAAAATGGTGTCGAGCCTTGGCGATACTCCCCAAGATGATTTGTATAATATTTGCAGCCTTGGCATACGAGCAGCTTGGCTATCGTCTTTATTGTTACCTCCTTACAAGCAAACGAGTAGCTTTGTGACCACTCAGATGCAGGCGGTTGCTGAGGCAAGTGGATTCAAACAAGCAAAGTATTTTGATAAACATTTTACGCTCGAAGGCGATATGCTTGTCAAAACCGACCGCATGAGTATGCTGGCTTCTCTCGAATGTAGAACGCCTTTTTTGTCAAAAGCTTTGTGGGAATTTGCCTCTAGTTTGCCAGATGATTTTTTGGTTAAAAATGGTCAAACAAAAAAATTGCTCAAAGACGCATTTGCTCCTTTTTTTCCACAAGGCTTTTTGACAACGCCCAAGCATGGCTTTGAAGTGCCTGTAGAATACTGGCTATCACATGAACTAAAATCAACATGGGAAGCCTATACTTCGCCTGATTTTTTAGCAGCCCAGGGTATTTTTCAACCGACCTATTTTCAGGAAATGGTAAAAAAATTACATACCCACCCTCGTACTTACCGAAATGTTTTATGGAGTATTTATTGTTTTCAAGAATGGTATGTCAAACAATCCTAATCCTCATATCGTATTTGTGGTGAATGTCGATTGGTTTTTTGTATCGCATCGCCTAGCTTTGGCCACTTTTTTACAACAACAAGGTTGGAAAGTAAGCCTTATTACACAAGTAACCGACCACGCCACAAGCATACAAGCCCAAGGCATCGACGTGTACCCCTTGCCTCCGAGTAGAGGGAGGACGAACCTGTTTCGAGAATTATACCTTTGTTATTTTTTATGGAAAATGTACCGAAGGCTCAAGCCTAGTCTGATACATCAAGTGGGCCTAAAGCTTATTACTTATGGTACGGTTGCCAACCGATTGGGCAAGCATATTCCGAGTATTCAGGCGGTATCGGGCTTGGGTACATATTGGTATCAGTCGGTGGTGTTGCCCTATTTTTATCGGTTAAATCGACCTTGGTTGGCTCATCCGTTACATCAGTGGGTATTTCAAAACGAAATGGATGCTCATATTTTACAAGAATGCTTGCAGTTGAATACAGCCCAAATTCATTTGATAAAAGGCGTAGGTGTTGATACACAATATTTCTCGCCTCGTGCTCAAAACCCTACGCAAACCCTACGCAAGGTGGTGCTAGTTGCCCGGATGATTGAAGACAAAGGTATTTTCGACTTTATACAAGCGGCCCATTTGTTACGTAGTCGTTGGCAAGGAAAAGTACAATTTGAATTGGTTGGAGGAATTGATGCCGATAACCCTAGGGCAATAGCGAAACGTACTTTGCTTGAGGCTTGCGTACCCGATTATATCGTTTGGAAAGACTTTCAGCACGACATCAGGCAAAACTTGGCGGAGGCTTGTTTGGTGGTGTTGCCCTCCTATCATGAGGGGTTTCCTAAAATTTTGTTGGAAGCTTCGGCGATGGAAAAAGCCATTGTAGCGAGCGATTGTGCAGGATGTCGTAGTTTAATTAAAGATAACGAAAATGGTTTGTTATTCCCTGTAGGGCAAGTCGAAGCCTTGGCTCAACAAATAGATTATCTGCTTCGCAATCCTTTTTTACGTAAAATTTTAGGACAAAAAGCAAGAAAAATTGTTGTTCAACAATTTACGCATCAACACATTTCCACACAGTTTTGGTACTTGTATCAGCACGTTCTCCACAATTTATAGGCAGTTTAGCCGTTTATCCACAGAGTTATCCACATTTTTGTGTGGATAACTCTGTGGATTGTGTGTATTCATTTTCCATTTGCTTCATAAAATTTGCTAACTTGCAAGACTCAAAAGCATCCTTATTCAGGCTTGTAAGCTTTCTTTAAAGAATTATTCCATGAACTCGAAAACCCTTCGCATTTTTGTTGTATTATCCGTATTGCTTATGGCAGGCATGGTGGTGGTACAATATTTTTGGTTTCAGCAAGCGTACCATATACAAGACAGAGATTTTGACCGACGAGTAACGGCATCGCTTCGGACGGTGTGTAAGCGGATATTAGATGTGAATAACAATGGTTCTAATGAATTGTTGCGTCCTGTCAGACGCATTACTTCAAACTATTACTCGGCACAAGTCAACGACACCATCAATGCCCAGATATTAGAAGCTTTTCTCAAACAAGAATTTGCAAAAAGTGATATTCGGCTCAATTTTGAATACGGTATTTATGATTGCCTCACGGATAATATCAGCAAAAAAACCTTTGTATGCTATGCCGAAAACTGCGACCCCAACGACCTGAATACCCATTATAACTTTCCGAAACTTGATATTCATAATTACTATTTTGGCGTATATTTTCCCGATAAACAATTGTCTTTATTGGGCGATTTAAACAACTGGTTTGTTTCGTCGGCGGTATTATTGGTAGTATTGCTGTTTTTTGTTTACGCCCTTATGGTTATTTTCAAGCAAAAGCGGTTGTCGGAGATTCAAAACGATTTTATCAACAACATGACGCACGAATTTAAAACACCTATTTCTACGATTTCTATTTCCTCCGAAGTGTTGATGAAACCTGATATTCTTCAAAATCCAGAACGATTGTTGAGCTACGCTTCTATTATCAGAAAAGAAGCGGCAAGGCTCAAAAAGAATGTGGATACGGTTTTGCAAACCGCCAATATCGACCAAAAAATTGATAAACTAAAACTAGAAAAAGTTGAAGTAAACGAATTACTCGAAGAGCTTTGTTTAAACTGTGAGCCTATTTTTAAGGAAAAAGGCGGACAAATCAATCTTCAACTACAAGCTACGGCTAGTACCGTGAAAGCCGACCGACTGCACTTGAGCAATGTTATCCACAATCTTATCGACAACGGAGTGAAGTATTGTGAACAAACGCCTTTGGTTACGCTACAAACCTACACACAGGGCAAAGAACTGGTGATTGCCGTGGTGGATAATGGCATTGGCATTTCGGAGAAAGACCAAAAGCACGTCTTTCAAAAATTCTTTAGGGTACACACAGGCGATGTACACAATGTAAAAGGCTTTGGTTTGGGCTTGTATTATGTAAAAGAAATGATTGAAGGACACAAAGGGCGTATAGAACTCAAAAGTAAACTCAACCAAGGAAGCGAATTTCGTTTGATTTTACCGTTACAGGTATAGTTGAAAGGTCATTTGCGATAAAAACGCAAATGACCTTTTCGATTTATTCTTTTTTCTTCCCTGCTAATTGTCCGCAAGCGGCATCAATATCTTTTCCTCTCGAACGCCGAACGTTTACTACTAAACCTTTGTCTTCTAAAAACTTAGCAAATTTTTCTAGCGTTAGAGGGTCGGTATTGGTATAGTTTGCTTCTGCAATCGGGTTGTACTCGATGATATTGATTTTACAAGGAAACTGCTTGGCAAACTGCCAAAGCTCTCTTGCGTCTTCTAGCGTATCGTTAAACTTATAGAACACGATGTATTCTAAGGTAATTTTATTCCCTGTTTTTTTATAAAAATACTGCAAGGCTTCTTTAAGTGCCTCTAAGGTATTGGTTTCGTTGATAGGCATGATTTGGTTACGCTTCACGTCGTTTGCTGCATGAAGCGATAAAGCAAGATTGAACTTTACCTCATCATCGCCCAATTTTTTTATCATTTTAGCAATCCCAGCCGTCGAAACCGTAATGCGTTTGGGCGACATACCCAAGCCTTCGGGGGCAGTAATATGGTTGATAGATTGCAACACATTGGCATAATTGAGCAAAGGCTCGCCCATCCCCATATACACAATATTGGTCAGAGGCGTTTGGTAATGGCTTTCGGCTTGCTCTTTGATGCGTACTACTTGGTCATAAATTTCGGCAGGGTCAAGGTTACGTTTTCTATCCATATAACCCGTCGCACAAAACTTACACGTAAGCGAACAACCTACTTGCGACGACACACAGGCAGTCATGCGGTCGTCGGCAGGAATCAAAACGCCTTCTACCAAATTGCTATCGAAAAGAGCAAATGACGATTTGATGGTTTTGTCGCTACTTACCTGTTTTTCTGCTACTTGTACCGCTCTTATTTCAAAATTTTCTTCTAATAACTCTCTTGTCTTTTTCGACAAATTAGTCATTTCTTCAAATCGTTGAGCCGATTTTTTCCAAAGCCATTCATATACTTGTTTAGCCCTGAAACCTTGTTCGCCTTGTGCTACCAAAAAGTCTTTGATTTGAGCTAAGGAGAGTTTACGTATATCTTGTTTTGCTTGAATTGCTACTTCCATTGTTTTGACGCTTTATCGAATGGCACTTATGCTGATAAGCACAGGCACAAAAGTACAAAAATAATCTTAAAAAGAGGATAATTTACTAACAAACAAGCCTTTGCGACGATTATTTTGGCACATTTTTATGTTGTAATTGCTTTATTTTGGTGGGGACTTCCGCCACAACTCGATGGATAATTGTAGGGGCAAAAGGCTGTACAATCGGATAGATATAGGTGTTTTGTTGCGAGGGTACGCTAAGACCAATAGCTGCACCTAGCCAAAATAAAATACTAATGCCAAAAGCCCAAGTAAAACAACCGACCACCCCGCCTGCAAACGAATCGAATTGCCCAAAAATCGTATAGCGTATTGATTTCCGAAGTAATCCTCCTAAGCGATTGATGAGAAAGACAATTGGGCCTAAACTCACCCCAAAACTCATATAAGGAAAGAAATGCTGTGCCAGTTGGTTACTGAAAAAAGAAGCCAAAAGAGTAGATAAAAAACCAAAGCTTTTGAAGCTCACAAGTACCGATGCCACAAAGGCTGCAATAGAAACAATTTCGATGATAATACCTCTTTGATACCCAACAAAACCACCCCAAAGGATAGGCAGCAGTATCATAATGTCGATGAGTTGCATAAATAGAAAGTGAAAAAGCCACAGGGTTTGTCAATTTGCTGTATATATAAACATTCGGCTTGATTGACAAATCCTGTGCAAATTTAGCTAAGTAAAGCTTTTACGGCTGCCGAAATGGCTTTGCCTTCGGCTAGTCCTGCCAATTCTTTGGTAGCAACGCCCATTACTTTACCCATGTCGGCAGGGCTACTAGCTCCTACTTGGGCAATAATCGCCTTCAATTTTTCTTGCAATTCGTCGGCACTTAATTGCTTAGGTAAAAACTCTTCGATAACCGTTAGCTCGGCTTGTTCTTTATCTGCCAAATCTTGACGACCCTGTGCTAGGAAAACGTCTAGCGAATCTTTTCTTTGTTTGGCTGCTTTCATCAACAACTTCATCTCGGCATCAG
>JACCDQ011214679.1_pt1 | contig 21182 bp, 15 predicted proteins | sample 7446031 | NCBI WGS metagenome assembly JACCDQ01 (sample SAMN15323442, study PRJNA562643) | freshwater metagenome | isolation source: river surface water | place: USA:Blue River Watershed | collected 2017-08-17
CGCACAACTGGTCCAGGATGCTGACGTAGCGCACGCGCGGATCGCGGGTGGCGGCTTGGGCCTTGCGCATGCGCCAGGCGATGTCCAGGCCCGACAGATCGGCCACCGCGAATGGGCCCATGGCAAAGCCCATGCCGGTGAGTGCGTTGTCCACGTCCTCGGGCAAGGCGCCGTCTTCCAGCATGAATTCGCACTGGTTGCGGTAGGCGTTGTAAATGCGGTTGCCGATGAAGCCAAACGCGTTGCCACACAGCACGGGCAACTTCTTCAACGTCTTGCCCAACGCCATGCCGGTGGCCAGCACGTCGGGCGCGGTCTGCGCGCCGCGCACCACCTCCAGCAGCTTCATCACGTTGGCGGGGCTGAAGAAGTGCAGGCCCAACACGTCCTGCGGGCGGGCGGTGGCGTTCGCGATCGCGTCCACGTCCAGGTACGAGGTGTTGGTGGCTAGCACCGCGCCGGGGCGGGCGTGGGCGTCGATTTGCCGGAACACCTGCTGCTTCACGCCCAGCTCCTCGAAAACGGCCTCGATGACCACGTCGACGCGAGCGAGTTGGGGCCAGTCGGTGGTGGCAGTCAGTCGGGCCTGGGCAGCGTCGGCCACGGCCGGCTTCATCTTGCCCGCGGCCACGCGGCCGGTGTAGTGCTCGGTCACGCGCTGCTGGCCCCGCGCCAGGGCGTCGTCGTTCTGTTCCAGCAACAGCACTTGCAGGCCAGCGTCCAGCGCGCAGATGGCGATGCCGGCGCCCATGGTGCCGGCACCAATGACGGCCACTGTCTGCACCAAACGGGGCTCAGCCTGCAAGTCAGCCGGCAGTTTGGTGGCGTCGCGCTCCACCTTGAACTGGTAGCGCAAAGCCTGCGCAGCGCGGCTGGGCACCAGTTGCAGGAACAGCTCGCGCTCGCGCCGGGCGCCTTCGTCAAACGGGCGGGCACAGCCGGCCACCGCCTCCATCAGCGCGCCGTAGGCCGGTTGCAGGCGCTGGCGGGCGTTGAGCTGCGCGCGCGCCGCATCCACTTCGGCCAGCACCTGGGCAGCGTCCAGCGCGCGTTCGCGCGGCGCGGCGGGTCGCGTGCCCGTGTCAGCCCAGGTGCGGGCCAAGGTGCAGGCCGCCGCCACCACGTCGGCGTTGTCGTCCAGCACCTGGTCGAACAGGCCACTTTGGGCCCATTCGCGGGCGGATTTGGGCTGGCCGTTCAGCATCATGGCCAGGGCCTGGGGGACGCCCACCAGGCGCGGCAGCAACTGGGTGCCGGTGGAGCCGGGAATCAGCCCCAGGTTGATTTCGGGCAGACCCACCTTGGCGCTGGCCAGGGCCACGCGACCGTGGCAGGTCATGGCTACTTCCAGCCCACCGCCCAGGGCGACACCGCTCATGGCGGCCACCACGGGCTTGCGGCAGGCGGCCAGGCGGGCCAGCACCGTCAGCAAAATCGGCTCGGTCAATTGGGCCGGAGTGCCCATTTCGGCCACGTCCGCGCCAGCCGAAAACGCCTTGTCGTTGCCGGTCAGCACCAGTGCGCGCACGGTGGGGTCGGCTTCGGCGGCGTCCACCGCCTGTACGATCGCGCTGCGCAGCGCGTGGCTCAGGCTGTTGACGGGCGGGTGGTTCAGGGCGATGACGGCGACGCCGTCGTTGACGAGGTATTGCGACATGAACGCATTGTTCAACGGCTTCAAATCCTTGACAATCCCAAAACCCATGAACATTCCGTCAAAACTCATTTAACAATCATGGACGCCAGTGCCTTGTTGCTGTTGGTGGACATCGTCGACGCCGGGGGCTTGAGCCAAGCGGCCCGCAAACGCCGCATGAGCCGCGCCAACGTGAGCTACCACCTGAGCCAACTGGAAAAAGCCGTGGGCGTACAACTGGTGCGGCGCACCACCCGCCGCATCGAGCCCACCGAGGCTGGGCTCAAGCTCTACCGGCATGGCCGCGCCATCCGCGACGAGTTGCTGGCAGCGCAGGAATCGGTGGCCAGCCTGACCGACGGCCTGCACGGCTACGTGCGGCTGGCGGTACCCACGGGTTTTGGGCAGGTGGTCATGTCGCACTGGCTGATCGAATTCAAGCGGCTGTACCCCAGCATCACGCTGGAACTGCTGTTCGACAACCGGGTGGACAACCTGCTGCGCGACGAAGTGGACGTGGCGGTGCGGGTGATGAGCGAGCCGCAGCCCAACCTGGTGGCGCGCGAACTGGCGCCGATGCGACACATCGCCTGCGCCTCGGCCGAATTTGCGGCCCGCCACGGCATGCCGACCCAGTTGGACGCGCTGCACGACGTGCCCATCATCACCTCCACCGTGGTTGGCCGCGAACTGCGCCTGGCCGCTTACCGGGGTGAGGAGCGGCGCGAACTGGCGCTGCAGCCCACGCTGGCGTCCGAGAACTTCCAGTTCCTGCACGAAGCGCTGCTGGCCGGGCTGGGCGTGGGGCTGGTGCCCGACTACCTGGTGGCCGACGACCTGAGCGCCGGCCGCGTCGTCACCGCGCTGGACGACTGGCGCCTGAGCCTGTTCGGCACCCGGCTGTACCTGCTGCGCATGCCCGACCGCTACCAGACCCTGGCCACCCGCACGCTGATCGACTTTGTGCTGGCCAAGGCCCAAGGTTGGACGCACCCGCCCGCCTGACGCCTCAACGCCGTCGCCAGGCGCGCGGATTGCCGGCGCGGTGCATGGCCCGGCGGTAGGCCGCCAAGGTCGCTTCGGCGCGGCCCAGCACGGTGTCCGGCGCATAGCCCTGGCCTGCCCCGCCTTCCAGCAGGTGCAATTCGCCAAACGGCGTGCCCGTCAGCAAGGCCATGCCCTCGCACACATGGGCGGCGGTGTAGATGTGAAAGCGCCTTTGCGCCACCGCGTCGCACACCTCGTCGCTCAGCATCAGGTGGCGGCGGTTGCGCTGCGGGATCAACACGCCCTGGTCGCCGGTCAACCCTTCGACCTGGCAGACGCGGAAGAAACCCTCGATCTTCTCGTTCACGCCGCCGATCGGCAGCACCTCGCCAAACGCGTTCAGCGCCCCGGTGACCGCCACGCCCTGCCGCAACGGCACCCCCGACAGCGACGACAGCAACGCGTACAGCTCGGCGCACGAAGCCGAATCGCCCTCCACGCCATGGTATTCCTGCTCGAACACGATGGAGGCCGACAGCGCCAGCGGCGCGATGTGGGCGAACAAGGCCGACAGGTAGCTGTGCAGGATCAGCACCGCCTTGTCGTGGATGGGGCCCGACAGCTCCACCTCGCGCTCGATGTTCAGCAGCCCCTCGGAGCCGGCGACGGTGCGGGCCGCCACCCGCATCGGCAGGCCGAAGCGGTAGTCGCCCAGGTCCACCACGCTCAGGCCGTTGAGCTGCCCCACCCGCGCGCCGCCCAGGGCGATCAGGCGGTCGCCCTCGGCAATGGATTCGCGCAGGCGCTGGTCCGGGTAGTCGTGGCGGTGGTTGCGGGCGGCCAGGGCGGCCTGCACGTCTTGCCGCTCCACCCGGCGCGCGCTGCGGGCCTGGGCGTGGGCGGCGCTTTCCACCACCAGCGCTTCGGTGCGGGCAAAGGCGGCGCTCTGGCGGGTCTGGTCCTCTGCCTCGCGGTGGCTGTCCTCGATCAGCCGGGCCACCGCCTCGGCGCTGAAGTGCGGCAAACCCAACCGCTGGCAGGTGTGCGCCACGAACACGCCGGTGGCGTAGCGGGTGTCGTCGTTGGCGCGGAAGGCGTCGGCAAAGTCCACCTTCACGCGGAAATGGCGCGCGAACTCGGGGTCGCCCTCTTGCAGCGCGTAAAAGTGCTCGTTAGAGCCGATCAGCACGATCTTCACTTCCACGTCCACCGGCTCGGGCTCCAGCGAGGTGGTGGCCAGCGCGCTGAACATGGTGCCCGGCTCCTCGATCTGCAGCCGGCCGCTGCGCAGGAAGCGGCGCAGCTTTTCCCACACCAGGTCGTCGGCCAGCAGGTCGCGCAGGTGCAGCATCAGGTAGCCGCCATGGGCCTTGAGCAGGCTGCCAGCGCGAATGCGGGAAAAGTCGGTCACCAGCACGTCGTTTTCGGACCGGTATTCGATGCTGCCAAACAGCGGCCGGTACAGCGGATTGTTCTCGACGATGACCGGTGCGCCCTGGGTGCTGGCGTTGTCCACCACCAGGTTGACGCGGTAGCGCGACAGTTGGTGCGCCAGCGCTTCGCGGCGGTCTTCCTCGTCCTCCGGGGCGCCGGTCTCGAACAAATCCAGGTGGTCCATCACGTCGTGCACCACCTCGTCCAGCCAGGTGCCCAGCTTGCGGGTGTCCTTGAACTGCTTTTTCAGGCCCTGGCGGATGGCCTGCAGTTCGCGCTCGACCAGCGGCTTGACGACCTGCCGCCGCAACGCGGCCAAGCCATCGCGCAGCGCCCGCTCCAGCGGCGCGGTGGTTTCCAGGAACCGGAGAATCTGCCCGCGCAACTCGCGCTCGCCCTGGTCGTAGCGCTCGCGCACCTCTTTGGGCAGCGCCGTCATTTCGGCGGGCGACAAGGCTTCGCCCTGCTCGGTGATCAGAGTGAAGATGAGTTGCCCACCATCGCGCCGCAACGCGAACTGGCGCGCCTCGGCGAACGCCGACAGCTCGGTGTAGGCCTGCGATTCCTGGTCCCCGTAGCGCTTTTCCAGCGCCTCCACCTCGGCTTTGAAGTCGGGCTCGGCAAAGCGTTTGGGGATGTCGGTCTGCAAGGTGCGGGCAAACGCGGCCATGAGCTGGCGCAGCTCGCGCCCCTGTCCACCCGGCAGGCGCAAGGCGCGCGGGCGCTCGGGCGTCTCGAAGTTGTGCAGGTAGCACAGGTCGGGTGGCACCGGGCGCTGCTGCGCGATGGCGTCCATTTCCTGGCGCAACAAGGTGGAACGGCCGGTGCCCACGTCGCCCAGCACGAACAGGTGGTAGTTGGGCTGGTCCAGACCGAGGCCAAAACGGGCGGCGGTGTGGGCGCGCTCCTGGCCGATCCAGGGCAGCGGCTCCTGCGCCAGCTCGGTGGTGCTGGCAAAACCCAGCGCGGCGGGGTCGATCTGCAAGCACAGGTCGGCGGGGGTCAGGCGGGCGGCCGTGGGGTGCGGCGGCCGCACAACGGCGGTGGGCGGCGTGGCATCGGACATGGTGCTGACAGTCTAGCGCCGTTCGTCGCTCCAGGCTCAAGCCTGGCACCCAGCGGCCGAATCGCAAAGTATGAAAATCGCCCACACCGACCTCGCGCTGCACGCCCAACACCAGCGGACCGAATCGCGCGCGGTCCGGCAGACCGTGGCGGCCGGAGCCACGCCGTCAGTGCTGCTGCAGCTGTCGGACCGGGCCCGCCAGGCCCGCCCAGAAACGGTGCCCGGGCTGGCGCTGGGCCGCCCAACCCAACGGCCTGCCCAGCCCTCACAGCCCACACCACCCAACACTGCAACCACGGCCACCGAGGGACCGCAAGACCCGGCCGGCCAGGTCGAACCCCGCCTGGCGGTGCTGGCCCGCATGATCGAGGTGCTGACCGGCGAGGTGGTGCGCGTCTTCCGCGCCGAAGCCCTGCAAGGCGGGGGCAGCACCTCGGCGGCCTTGAGCAGCCCGGCCACAGCCAACGCCACGGTTGCCACCACGGGCGGCGCGAACGCCGGCTGGCAGCTGTCGTTCCAGCAGACCGAGATCCGCTACGAGCGCGAGGTGACACAGTTCGCGGCCCAAGGCACGGTGCAAACCGCCGATGGCCGCACCCTCACGTTCAGCCTGGGCCTGACGTTGCAACGCGAATTCCTGGAAGTGCGCCACACCGCGCTGCAAGCCAGCGGCGGCAATCTGAAAGACCCGCTGGTGCTGCACTTTGACGGCGCACTGCCCCACCTGACCAGCACCCGCTTCGACTTTGACATCGACGCCGACGGCCGCACCGAGGCGCTGCCCTTCGTCGGGGCCGGCAGCGGCTTTCTGGTCTGGGACCGCAACGCCAACGGGCAAGCCGACGACGGTCGGGAGCTGTTCGGTGCCCTGAGCGGCGACGGCTTTGCCGAACTGGCCGCCCACGACCAGGACGGTAACGGCTGGATCGACGAGGCCGACGCCATCTTTGCGCAACTGCGCGTGTGGCAGCAAGACGCCAGTGGCCAAGACCGCCTGCGGAGCCTGGCCGAAGCCGGCGTGGGCGCGCTGCACCTGGGCCGCGTGGCCACCCCGTTCAGCCTGCGCGATGGCCAGCAGGCCACGCTGGGCGAAGTGCGCAGCAGCGGCGTCTACCTGAGCGACAACGGCCGGGCCGGCGTGTTGCAGCAAATCGACCTGTCGGTGTAGACCTTCTGTTGTCAAAGCCAGCGGCTACACTGCCGCCATGAACACGACCGCCACCCCCGCTTTGAACGACGAGGACTACGAAGCCCTCGACCAGATCCTGGACGACCTGCGCCAGCGCCTGGACGAAGTCCCGCAATGGGAATTCTGCGAAGGCTTCATGGCCGCGCTGATCTGCAGCCGCCGCCCGATCGACGCCGACGAATACTTTGGCGCGCTGTTGAGCGACCCGGCCACGGGCCACTTTGGCCCGTCGCTGTTTGCCAGCCCCGAGCAGCACGACCAGTTCCTGGCGCTGTGGCACCGCCGCTGGAACGAAGTGGCCGCGGCGCTGGACGCCCCGGTGGACAGCCTGGACGACGAGCGCGCCTACGCCCCCGAGGTGGTGGACGTGCGCGGGGCCGTGGCCGCCATGAACGACGAAGAACGCGCCGCCATGCAGGCCGAACTGGGCGAAGAAGAACTGCCCTCGTTCGCCCAGGTGTGGGCGCTGGGCTTCATGTACGCGGTGGAAACCTGGCCCGAAGAATGGGCGCCGCCGCGCGACAAGGAAGCCACCGAATGGCTGGAAGACGCGCTGGAGCGCATCGTCGTCATGACCGAGGACGACGATGGCGAACCCAGCATCAGCATGTTCGGCGAGGACAGCCCGCCCAGCGTGAGCCAGGACCGCATCAACGCCTACGGCGAAGCGATTTGGGCGGTGTACGACCTGCGCGACCTGTGGAAGAGCATCGGCCCGCGCGTCGAGCAAGTGGTCAAGGGCGCCGAGCCGGGCCGCAACGACCCGTGTTCTTGCGGCAGCGGGAAAAAATACAAAAAATGCTGCGGCGCCACCTGAGCCGCTAGTCAGCCGAGGGCCTGGCCGGTGCGGGCGTCGGCCCAGGCCTCGAACGCCGCCGCCGGCATCGGGCGGGCAAACAAGTAGCCCTGGTACTCCAGGCAGCCCGCCTGCGCCAGCGCCTCGCGCTGGGCCTGGGTCTCCACCCCCTCCGCGATCACCGACACGTCCAAGCTGCGCGCCAGCGCCACGATGGTGCGCACGATGGCCGCGTCGTTGTGGTCGTGCAGCAGATCGCGCACGAACGACTGGTCGATTTTCAGCTTGTAGATCGGCAGCCGCTTGAGGTAGCTCAGCGACGAATAACCGGTGCCAAAGTCGTCGAGCGAGAAGCGCACCCCGTGGGCGCGCAGCACGCTCATTTTGGCGATCACGCCGTCCACGTCGTCCAGCAACTGGCTCTCGGTCAGCTCCAGCTCCAGTTGGTGCGGGTTGGCCCCGCTGTCGCGCAGGGCGGCTTGCACGTCGGCCACAAAGTCGGGGTGGCGGAACTGCCGCGCGCTCACGTTGACCGCCACCCGCCAGGAGGCGCGCTGCGGGTCCAGCGACCAGCGCACCAACTGGTCGCACGCCTCGCGCAATATCCACTGCCCAATTGGCAAAATGAGCCCGCTGGACTCGGCCACACCGATGAACTGGGCCGGCGGCACCGAACCGCGGCGCTCGTGCTGCCAGCGCAACAAGGCCTCCGCCCCTTGGACCCGACCGTGGGCGTCCAGCTGGGGCTGGTAGTGCAACTCGAACTGCCGGCTGGCCAGCGCTTCGCGCAAATCGGCCTCCAGCGCGGCGCGCTGCTCGACGTGGTCCTGCATCTGCGGGTTGAAAAACCGCACCGTGTTGCGGCCCTGGGCCTTGGCCTCGTACATCGCCATGTCGGCGCGTTTGAGGATATCCTCCACCAGCCCCTGGGCGTCAGAGAACAGCGCCACGCCCACGCTGACCGTGCATTCGTAGCTGCGGCCCTGCAGGTCGTAGGGCTGGGCCAGGGTGCGCAGCAGCTTCACCGCCACCTGCTCGGCGCGCCGCGCCGCTTCCAGCGGGTTGGGGTGCAGCTCGGTCAGCATCACCACAAACTCATCGCCGCCCAGGCGGGCCAGCGAGTCCTGATCCCGCACCTGCGCGGTCAGGCGCTGCGCCATTTGCTGCAGCAGCAAATCGCCCATGTCGTGGCCCAGCGTGTCGTTCAGGGTCTTGAAGTTGTCCAGGTCGATGAACAGCAACGCCCCGTCGAGCTGGTTGCGCCCGAACAAGGCCAGCGCCTGGTGCAGCCGGTCCAGGATCAGGCGCCGGTTCGGCAGGTTGGTGAGCGGGTCGTAGAACGCCAGCTGGTGGATTTCGGCCTGGATTTTCCGGTAGTCGGTCAGGTCGGTGGAAATGCCGCACAAGGCGTAAATGCGGCCATCGGGTTCGCGCAACGGCAGCTTGACGGTGAGGAACGTGCGGGTGCGGTCACTGCCTTTGACGCGGATGCGCTCCTCGCCCGACACCGTGCGCCCTTCCTGGAACACCGGCAGGTCGTCGGCCTGGATGACGGACAGCGAATCGTGGTCGAAAAAATCGGCGTCGGTCTTGCCCAGAATGGCCTCGGGCGGCTGCCCGAACAGGTCGGCCACCTTGCGGTTGACGTACTGGTAACGCAACTGCGGGTCTTTGATGAAAATGGCGGCCTCCACGCTGTCAAGGATGGTGTTGAGCCGTTCCTCGCTGGCTTTGAGGTGGCGGGTCTTGACGTTGACCTCGCGCCGCAACCAGCGCAAGCCCAGCAAGGCCGCGAACAACAGCACCAGCAGGCCGCCCACCGCCCACCAGACCTCGCGCGCCACCGGCACCGTGGCCACCGGCGCTCCCCAGCGGCGCAGAATGTCGAAATAGACCGAGCCCGAATCCGCCTTCCACGACTGCAAGTAACGGTCGATGGCGGCCAGCCGTTGCGGTTGGCGCCCTTTGCCGGCGGCAAAGTACAGCACCGCCGGGTTGAACTGCACCGGCGAACTGGCCAAGCCGGCATCGGCCGCGTGGCGGTTGCCGAACAGGTGGTTCACCGCGGCCGCATCAGCGCGTCCCTCCGCCACGGCCGCAAAGGCTTCGTCGAACGACGCCACGGTCACCCAACTGGCCTGAACCCCGAACTGCGGCAACAACTCGCCCAGCACCCGCTCCTGCACCGAACCGGCCAGCACCGCGATGCGCAAGCCCTGCAGGTTCTGCACGCTCTCCACCGGCTGGCCGCGGCGGGTGTAAATCTGAGACCAACTGTGCAGCGCAGCGGTGCTGTGGAAGTCGTAGCGCTGGGCCCGCGCCTCGCTGAAAGCCACATCGGGCATCAGGTCGATCTGCCCGGCCTCCAGCGCCTCCAGGCAGGCCTGCCACTCGCACACTTCGGGCTGCAGCACCCAGCCTTCACGCTGCGCCACCTGGGTCAGCAAATCCACAAAAATGCCGGTCGGCACGCCGTCAGGGCCGACGAAAATCTTGGGCTCGTTCTGGTACACGCCATAGCGCACCACGTTGGATGGCGTTTGCGCCATCGCACTGGTGAAGCTGGTGAACAGGGCAAGCAACGCCCACGCCCACCCTGCGCCAGCACGGCGCAGGACCTGCCGCACCGGCCCGAAGCCCCCCCTGAACCGTAGTGTTTTTGCCATTTCAAGATTGTGGCGCATGGCCTGGAAAATGGCTATGGCCATTTCAGACGGGTGGCAAATGCCGCAACAGACCGGCCAAAGCGTGGCGCACCGTGGCCTGGCGCACCGCATCGCGGTCGCCGGCCAGGTGCAGGCCTTGTGTCACCACCCCCTGCGGCGTGGCCCAGCCGAACCAGACAGTGCCGACCGGCTTCTCCAGACTGCCGCCGGTGGGGCCGGCCACCCCCGTCACGGCCACCGCCACTTGCGCCAGCGATTGCCGCACGGCCCCTGCGGCCATGGCCCGGGCCACCGGCTCGCTCACCGCGCCATGCTGCGCCAGCAGCTCGGCGGGCACGCCCAGATCCGCCGTCTTGGCGGCGTTGGAATAGGTCACGTAACCCCGGTCCAGCCAGTCGCTGGAGCCGCTCAAACCGGTGCAGGTGGCAGCGATCAGGCCACCGGTGCAGCTTTCGGCCGTGGCCAGTCGCCAACCGCGCTGCCGCAGCTCGCGCGCCAGTTGTTCGCACAAGGTCAGCAGGTCGGGCGAGCAGGTGTCCATGGCGTCAGCGGTCCAAAGATCGTTTAAAGGGCCTCAAAAGCGCCAGAGCGCGATCACCAGCAAAGTGCAAAAGGCGGCCACCAGATCGTCGAACATGATGCCCCAGCCCCCGCGCCAGCCACCGCCTTTGAACACGCGGTCGGCCCAGGCCACCGGCCCGGGTTTGGCGGCGTCAAAAAATCGGAACAGGGCAAACGCCACCGCCTGCCCCCACAACCCCATGGGCATGGCCAGCCACAGCACCAGCCAGAAGGCCACGATCTCGTCGATGACGATGTAGCCCGGGTCGTCAATGCCGCAGCGCTCGGCGGTGCGCACGCTGCTCCACCACCCCAGCACCAAGCCCCCGCCGATCAAGGCGGCCCACACAGGGTCGGATGGAGCCCAGATGGCATCGATGACCAGAAACGCCGCCCAACCCCACAACGTGCCCACCGTGCCCGGCGCGCGCCGGCTCAGGCCAGAGCCGAACCCCAGCGCGACCAGGTGCGACAGGCGCGACAGCATGAACGCCGCCGTCGGGCGGGCGAGCGGCGGCATCGGGGTCATTGGAACCACCCGTCAAAGCCGTCAAACGGCTCGAAACGCCGGCCCACCAGTCGCAACCGGGTGGGGCCGGGCAAGGCCCGCTCGGCCACAGGGTGCAGCGGGTCGCCGGGGTAACACATGGCTTTGTGCCCGTCGGCCATGAAGGTGGTCGGCAACACGCAGGGCGGGGGACGCGACGCCGCCTCGGCCCAGGCGCTGGCCACATCGGCATGGCGGGCCAGTTGGGCCAACCCCATCAACTGCGGCGGGATCAAGCCGATTTCGCCGGCCCAGCTGCGGGCCAGCGCCTCGCGCGGGGTGAGCCACAGGGCCTCGGTGGCCTCGTGGTTGTCGTGTTCGACGTGTTGGCCGGCCGGCATGCGGGCGAGGAAAAACCGGGTGTCGAAACGCGGCGTGCCCACGGGCGGGTTGGCAGGCGTGACCCAGCGCGACCAAGGCTGCAAGGCCGCCGTGCGCCAGCGCCACCCCAAGCGCCCCAGGGCGGCGGGCCAGGCTTGGCCGGCGTGCAAGTCGGCCCGCAGTTGGGGCAACACGTCGGTGGCGGCGACCACTTTGAGCGCACGGCCCTCTGCGGGGGCTGGCACCGGCTCGGCCAGCAGCACGCCCGCTTCCTCAAAGGTTTCGCGCAAGGCGGCCACGAACAGACCCTGGGCCTGCGGCGCGGCAGTGTCTGCCTCGGGCTCCCCCAGCCGCTGGCGCAAAGCAGCGGGCGTAGCATCCAGCCAATCGGGGTGGGGCTGGGCGTCTGCCGCGTCCAGCTTGCCACCGGGGAACACGTACACCCCGCCCAACACGCCCGACGCCTGGTGCCGACGCAGCAACAGCACCTCCAGACCGGCCGCGCCATCGCGCACCAGCACCACCGAGGCGGCGGCGCGCAACACATCCTGTTCCATCGTGGGCAAAGTCATGGGGCGTGATTGTGTCAGCCAGCTCAGGCGAAATGGTCAAAACTGCCGAGCGCCACACCCGCCGGCATGGCCGCTGGCTGACCATCGGCCTGGCAAAGGGTGACGGCGCAGCGGCCGTCCACCGGCGCCCGCACCTGGCCGATGCGAGTCACCGGCGTGTTGGCGGCCAGGGCCGTAGCGGCCACCGCATCGCGGGCGCTGACGGGCGCCGTGAACACCAGTTCGTAATCGTCGCCACCGGCCAGCACGCAGGTCCACGCCAGGCCAGGCGGCAGTTGGCGCACATCGTCCGACACGGCGGGCGAGGCCAGAAGACGATCCACCACCACCTCGGCCGCCACGCCCGAAGCGCGCAGGAGGTGGCCCAGGTCGCCCAGCAACCCGTCGCTGACGTCGGCGCAGGCGTGGATGTGCCCGCGCAAGGCCAACCCGAGGGCGACGCGGGGCGTGGGCCGCTCCATGCGAGCCCGCGCCCGCGCGAACACGTCCGCCGGGGCCGACCAGCCACCGCGGAACACCTCCAGCGCCAGCCGGGCATCGCCCAACTGGCCGCTGACGTAAATGTCGTCGCCCACCTGGGCCGCCGACCGGCGTGGCGCCTGCTCGGCCGGCACCTCGCCGAACACGGTCAGGCACAGGTTCAACGGCCCGGCGGTGGTGTCGCCGCCCACCAGCGCGCAGTGGTGGGCATCGGCCAGGGCCAGCAGGCCGCGGGAGAAGCCGGCCAGCCAGGCCTCGTCGGCGCGCGGCAGGGCCAGCGCCAGGTTGAAGGCCAAGGGACGGGCGCCCATCGCCGCCAGGTCGCTCAGGTTCACGGCCAAGGCCTTGTGGCCCAGGGCCTGCGGGTCCACGGTGGAGAGGAAATGCCGCCCTTCCACCAGCATGTCGGTGGAGACGGCCAGCGTCATCCCCGGCGCCGGGGCCAGCAGCGCGCAGTCGTCGCCGTTGCCCAGCACCACGCCCTCGCGCGCCAGCGGGTGCTGGAAGTAGCGGGCAATCAGGTCGAACTCACCCACGCGGCACCTCGTCGGCGGGGGGTATGTCGGCGCCCGCATCGGCGGCAGCGGCTTCTTTGTCGCTCACTGGCCACAAGAAACTCCAAGGCGCGCGCCGCAGCCGGTGGCGGATGGCCGCCTGGATGCGCTGGCGGTTCACCTCGCTCACGCCCTGGGCTTTGAGGGCGAGGCGGAACGCCAGGTAAAAGCTCACCGCCAGGTTGATGGGCCCCACCAGCGCCGTGGCGAGCACGGCAGCCCAGAACCCACCCTCGGTGAACACCGACCCGCCCAGGGTGGCCACGGCCGCCACCATTTGCCCCATCACCAAGGTGACGTGGCGCACGTCGGACGCGAGGCCGAAAAACCCGGCCACCGCCGGCACCACACCCAGCATCAGACCGAGCGAGATGTTGGCCGTCAGGCCAGAGATGTTCTGGCGCAGCGCCCGGCCCCACCGGCGAGCACGCGCTGGCCCCAGGCGCCGGGTGAACGACGGATGGTGCTCAATGGCGGTGTCCAGCTTGTGCAGGACGAACCAGTTTTCCACCCAGCCCGCCACGATGCTGCTGGCGAACAGCAGCACGCCGGTACCGGCTGCGAACAGCAAGGTCGGGCCCAGCACATGGTGCGCTTCAATCACGTATTGGGCCTTTTCGGGCGTCAGCATGGGGGCGCCCGTCCACCACCACAGCGCAGCGCTGATGAGCCACACCACCGGCGCCACCGCCAGCAGGTTGCCCGCGATCGCGGCCACCTGCGAGCGGAACAGGTGCGCCACCTCGTCCACAAAACGCAACACCGACTCGCGGCTGTGCAACTCCTTCAGGCGCGCCACCATGGCCGGCGCCGTCATGGCGGGCTGCTTGGTGGCGACGGTGAAGTGCAACAGCTGGATCAGCACGAACGCGGCGGCGTAGTTGAGCCCGGCCACCACGCCGCCCCAAAACGCCGACAGGGCCAGCCCGCCCAACAGAAACTTGAACCAGGTGGTGAAGCCCAGCACCGCCCCACCGCCGGCCGCCCGGGCCAGCATGGCCCGGTATTCGGGCCAGGTGCGGGTGATGTAGTGTTCGCCGGTTTCGGCGCTGCGTTCGGCCACCCGGGCCGCGGTCAACTGGGTGCTGGTGGCCACCAGCGCGCGGATGCTGCGGCTCTCGCGCCCCACCTGCACCAATTGCGCCAACAACTGCGCCGTGGCCCGCGCTCGCTGGGGCGATTGCAGCGCATCGAGCAAGGCCTTGGCGCGCAACACCCGCTCGCGCAATTGCCGCAGCCGGAACACCACGCCCACCGAAATGCCGTGCTCCTCCAGGTGGGCGTAGACGGTGTAGGCGGCGTGTCGGCACTCGTCGAGCAGGCGGCGCAACTGTTGCGCGCGCTCTTCTGTTTGGGCGCCCTGCACACCTTCCGCCTGCACCGCCTGGCGGTAGGCTTCCAGCGCCACCGGCAATTCGTGGAAGGTGCGCCCGGCCCGGGCCTGGGCCGACATGCGCACCCGCAGCTCCGGCGAAAATCCGGCCGCACTGATCTGCCCGACACAAAACGCCAGCGCGTCCATCAAGGCCTGCTCGCCGTCGGTCTGCGGAGTCAGCCACAGCGCCAGCCGCTCCAATTGCCGGGGCGACAGGGCGCGCAACCAGCGCGCGTCCAGCGGGTCGGCAAACAACAGGCCGAACAGTTCGGTCACGTCGGTGGTCACTGGCGAGGCCGGCAGCAGCTTGCGCCGCAAGCGGTGCCCCAGCTCGGTCAAGAACACCGGGCGCGAGGCAAAACCCACGTCGGCCAGCAAAGGGGCCAGGTCCACCTCGCGGCGAAAGTGCCCCCACCAGGCCCACCAGCGCTCGCGCCAGCCAGGGGTGGCTTCGGCGGCGGTCAGCAATTCATCCAGCCGGCGCAAGGTGCCGGGCACATCGGGGTCGGGGCCGCGCAGCCAGCCGATCACGCCGATCAGCCACAGGTGGCGCTGCGGCAGGTCGGCCTCGGGGTCCAAGGCCAGCAACCAGGCTTCGGGCGTCTGGGGCAAGGCGGTCATGGTGCCGTTCAATGCACCGTGGGGGCGCCCGGCACGCCTTCGGCTCGCAGCACGAACGGTGGCACCGGCGCTTCAAAACGGTGTCCATCCACCGCCACGCAGAAGTAGTGGCCGCTCATGATGCCCATGGGCGTGCGCAACGGCACGCTGCTGGTGTAGCGAAAAGCCTCGCCCGGCTGCAGCAAGGGCTGCTGGCCCACCGCGCCCAGGCCGTCCACCACCTGGGTGTTGCCCTGGGCGTCCTCAATGTCCCAGTGGCGGGCGATCAACTGCGCCGCCACCTCGCCGCTGTTGTGCACGGTGATGGTGTAGGCAAACACGTACAGCCCCTCCTCGGGCGAGGACTGCTGAGGCTGGTATTCGGGCTCGGCGTGGCAGGTGAACTGGTGTCGCGGCATGGGGCTATGTTAGCCGCCCCCACGCTTACCCTGAGTTGGAATGGGCTTACATTTGGGCACAATCGACCACTTATATTTGTTTCGCTCCGAACGCACAAGCGCATGACCACCTACCGCATCGCCCCCTCCATCCTCTCGGCCGACTTTGCCCGCCTGGGCGAAGAAGTCCGCAACGTCATCGCGGCCGGCGCCGACTGGATCCACTTTGACGTGATGGACAACCACTACGTGCCCAACCTCACCTTCGGGCCGATGATCTGCCAGGCGGTCAAGCCGCACGCGAAAAAGCCAGACGGCACCCCAGTGCCGATCGACGTGCACCTGATGATCCAGCCGGTGGACGCGCTGGCTGGCGCTTTCATCGACGCCGGTGCCGATCTGGTCAGCTTCCACCCCGACGCCTCCACCCACGTGCACCGCAGCGTGCAGGCCATCAAGGCCAAAGGCGCCAAGGCCGGCCTGACCTTCAACCCCGCGCAACCGCTGGACGTGCTGGACTGGGTGATCGACGACCTCGACCTGATTCTCATCATGTCGGTCAACCCCGGTTTTGGCGGCCAGAGCTTCATCGACAGCGCCTTGCGCAAGATCGAGCAGGCCCGCAAGCGCATCGAAGCCTCGGGCAAAGACATCCGGCTGGAAGTGGACGGCGGCATCAAGGTGGACAACATCCGTCAAGTGGCCGACGCCGGTGCCGATACCTTTGTGGCCGGCAGCGCGATTTTTGGCAAGCCCGACTACAAAACCGTGATCGACCAGATGCGAGCCGCCCTGGCCTGACCCAGAAACGCGCCCAGACGCAGAGAGAGACCCCACCATGCCCGCCACCAGACGCAGTCTGTTCGATCCCGCCGTGGCGCTGATGCAGCGCCTGCCCATGACCGTCAAGATGTTGGCGATGGCGGCGGTGCTGGTCATCCCGATGGTGTTGATCTCGCTCTACCTCGTCAACGGTTTGCTGACCGAACGGCGCACGGTGCAATCCGAACTGGACGGCCTCGACGTCGTGGAGCAGATCACGGAAGTGGTCACCCTGACCCAGACCCACCGGGGTCAAACCAACAGCCTGCTCGCAGGGAACGCCGCCGCAGAGGCAAGCCGCCAGACCACCCGCACCCAGCTCCAGCAGGCCATCGCGGAGCTGGACAGCCGCATCGCCGAGCGGCCGGCGCTGCAACTGAACAGCGACTGGGCGGCGGTCAAGCAAACGCTGCAACCGCTGCTCACCGGCAACCCCTCGCCCGACGAGCGGCAGGTGGTGTTCGTCGAGCACACCGCCCAGATCGAACGCCTGCGCAAGCTGGCGGTGCTGGCGGGTGAAGTGTCGCAACTGCTGCTGGACCCGGTCGCCAACTCGTACTACCTGATGGACATCGTGGTCGAGCGCATCATCCCGCTGACGGAAACCACCGGCCTGATCCGCGGGGCGGGTGCCGGCCTGCTGGCGCTGCCGGACGCGTCGTCCAGCGCGCAAGCCATCACCGAAGCGGTGCGCGTGGGCAGCATGGCGCCCCGCCTGGACGCCCAGGTAGACCAGTTGAAGGACCGCCTGAAATCGCTGGAGCGCGTGGGCGAACCGGTGCCCGCCGGCTGGAACGTGGTGGCCGAACGGGCGCAAGCCTTCTCGGCCATGACAGGCACCACCCTGGGTTCGGGCATGCTGATGGGCGACGCGGCGCAGTTTTTTGCGGCCGGCACCCAGGCCATTGAAGCCCAGGTGGCCTTTGGCCGGGCGGCCAGCCAGCAGTTGCGCGGCTTGCTGGAAGCCCGCGCGGCCGACGGCCTGCGCACCATTCAATGGGTGGTGGGCCTGGGCATCGCGGCGCTGCTGTTGCTGACCTACGGCATGATCGCGTTCTATCGCGCGACCGTGGGCGGCTTGAACTTTCTGGCCCAGGCCATGGAGCAGGCGCGGGGCGGTGACCTGACGGCGCAAGTCACCCTGCCCGGCCGCGACGAAATGGCCATGATCGGCGAGAAGTTCCAGAACATGCTGAGCTCGCTGTCGGAGCTGGTGGCCGACGTACGCAGCGCCGCCGCCGTGCTGGGGCATGTGGGCAAGCAACTGGTAGACGACAGCCAATCGCTCTCGGGCCGCACCCAGTCGCAGGCCGCCAGCCTGGAAGAAACCACCGCCAACGTGCGCCAGGTGGCCGAAACCGTGAACGAAAATTCCGCCGCGGCGCAAGACGTGAGCCGGGTGTCCAGCCAGCTCCACCAACAGACCGAAGAGGCCGGCACCCTGATGCACCAGACCATGGCCGGCATGGGCACGCTGCAAAGCACCTCGCAGCGCATGACCGAAATCATCGGCACCATCGACAGCATCGCGTTCCAGACCAACATCCTGGCTTTGAACGCCGCCGTGGAAGCGGCCCGCGCGGGCGAGCAGGGCCGCGGTTTTGCGGTGGTGGCCGCCGAGGTGCGCAACCTGGCCCAACGCAGCCAATCGGCCGCCAGCGAAGTGCGCCAGCTCATCGCCGAGTCCACCGGCCGGGTGCAGCACACGGTCAGCGAGATCGGCTCCGTCAGCCAGGTGATGGACCGGCTGGTACAGGGCATCCGCGACATTTCCTCGCGCATCTCGGTCATGGCCTCGGCCAGTTCCTCGCAAAGCGCCGCGCTGTCGGAAGTGGTGCAAGCCGTGGGCGACCTGGACTCGGTGACTTACGAAAACTCCGCCATGGTGGAGCGCACCACCCACCGCGCCGCGCGCCTCATGGAGCGCACCGACGAGCTGGACTCCGCGGTCAAGCACATGAAGCTGCGCCAAGGCACCGCTGACGAGGCCTACGGGCTGGTGCTGCGCGCGCTGGATCACATCAAGGCGGTGGGCTACAGCCGCGCCTGCGACGACTTCTACGACAAGAACGGCCAGTTCATCGACCGCGACCTGTACATCTTCGTGTTCGACCGCCAAGGCAAGTACCACGTCATGGGCATGGACAAAGCACGCGCCAACACCCGCCTGCACGACGCCCCGGGCCTGGACGCCGACAAACTGCTGCACGACGCCTGGTACCGCGCCGACAGTGGCGGCGGCTGGGTGGAATACAACATCATCAACCTGCAAACGGGCGCAATCCGCGCCAAATCGTCGTACGTGGTGGGCCTGAACGACGAGCTGCTGATCGGCTGTGGGGCCTATCGCAGCGCACTGAGCCAGGGCTGACGGCGCTTGGGGGACAATAGCGCCTTTGCGTTCCCCCTGCCGGTATCCGCGTGTCCTCTGCCCTGCCCCCGCCCAACGCCCACCACATGACCCCCGCCGAGCGGCGCGCCAGCGTGTCGCTGGCGGCCATCTTTGCGCTGCGCATGCTGGGGTTGTTCCTGGTGTTGCCGGTGTTTGCGCTGGAAGCGGCCAAGTACCCCGGTGGTGACGACCCGGCCCGCGTCGGTTTGGCGATGGGCATCTATGGCCTCACGCAGGCGCTGCTGCAAATTCCGCTCGGCATGGCGTCGGACCGCTGGGGCCGCAAGCGGGTGATTCTGGCGGGGCTGGGCCTGTTCGTGGCCGGCAGCGCGATCGCGGCTTGGGCCACCACGCTGGACCAATTGACGCTGGGCCGCGCTTTGCAAGGCGCGGGCGCCATTTCCGCCGCCATCACCGCTTTTCTGGCAGACGTGACCCGCGACGAAGTGCGCACCAAGGCCATGGCGATGGTCGGCATCAGCATCGCGCTGATGTTTGCCCTGTCGCTGGTGCTGGCGCCGGTGCTGGCAGCGCAGATCGGCTTGTCCGGCCTGTTCTGGCTGACGGCGGGCCTGGCCCTGACCGGCATGGCGGTGGTGGCCTGGGTGGTGCCCCCCGAGCCCACGGTGCACCGCGACGCCGGGCGCCACGGCCTGCGCGAGGTGTTGCGCCACGCCGGTCTGCTGCGGCTGGACCTGGGCGTGTTCGTGCTGCACGCGGTGCAACTGGCGATGTGGATGGCGGTGCCCGCGCTGCTGGTGCAAGCGGGCCTGGCGGCCGAGCGGCACTGGGTGGTTTACCTGCTGGCGCTGGTCGGCTCCTTCGTCGTCATGGGGGGGGTGCTGTTCCGGCTGGAGCGGCGTGGCCACCTGCGCGCGGTGTTTTTGTTCTGCATCGGGCTGCTGTTGGTGGTGCAGCTGGCGTTTGGCTGGAGCGCGCAGCACACCCCGTCGCTGACGCTGCTGGGCATTGGGCTGTTCCTGTTTTTCCTGGGCTTCAACACGCTGGAGGCAAGCCAACCCAGCCTGGCGTCCCGCCTGGCCCCGGCCCACGCGCGCGGCGCCGCCCTGGGGGTGTACAACACGCTGCAGTCGGTCGGCTTTTTCGTGGGCGGTGCGGCGGGCGGCTGGCTGGTGCGACACACCGGCAGCACCGGCCTGTTCATGGCGTGTGCGGCCCTGAGCCTGGTGTGGCTGGTGGTGGCGTGGCCGATGCAGGTGCCGCGCCCGGTGGCGCAGCCGGCGGTGCAACCGCCGCCGTCGGGCTTGCCGCAGGGTTGACGCGCACCGCGTTCGTCCACATCAGCTCGGCCATGGTACTGTACAGCGGGCGGCTGATCATGCGCGACACCAGACTCGCCACCAGGGCGCTGCCCATCAGGCTCAGCACCATGTTGTGACCGTCGGTCATCTCCATCACGATGATCATCGCGGTGATGGGCGTTTGCGTCACCGCCGCCAGAAAGCCGGCCATGCCGATGGCGATCAGCGCCTGCACCTGACGGGTCTCGGTCAACCAGGCCACGTCGGCCCCCACCCCGGCCCCGAGCGACAGGCTGGGGCCAAAAATGCCGCCCGGCACGCCCGACCAGGCCGACCACCACGACGCGATGAACTTCAACCCCGAAAACACCAAGGGCGTGTGCTCCTCCACCGATTCCAGCGCCAGCAGTTCCCGAACATGGTGGTGACCGCCCCCGTTGATGGCACCGCCCGACACCACGCCAATGATGGCCACTCCCAACCCACACAGGGCGGCAAAACGCACCGGGTGCGCACGGCGCAGGGCACACACCCGGTCGGGCAAACCGGTGAAGGACACCAGCATCAGGCGCGACAACAAACCGCCCATCAAACCGCAGGTCAGCGCGATCAGCAACCCGGGCCAGAACAGGTCGGCCCACGACACCACCTGGATGCTGACGCGCCCAAAGTACGACAGGTTGCCAAACACCGAAACCGACACCAGGCCCGACACCACGATGGCCGCCAGCATCAGGCCGCTGCTGCGCTGCTCCAGCCGGCGTGAAAGTTCTTCGATGGCGAACACGATGCCGCCCAAGGGTGTGTTGAACGCCGCCGCGATGCCGGCCGCGCCACCCGCCACCAGCAACTCCCGGTCAGAGATGGAGGTGGTGGGCGACAGATAGCGCCGCGCATGGTGCATGACCCCCGCCGCCACCTGCACCGACGGCCCCTGGCGCCCAATGGACAAGCCCGCCAACACCCCACCGGACACACCCAGCACCTTGGCCAGCGAGAGTTTGAGCGAAATGAAGCGGTGGCGGTGCTCGCGCGGCAGGCGTGGTTCCAGCGCCACCAGCGTTTGCGGCACGCCCGAGCCTGCGGCACCCGGTGCCCAGCGCCGCAACAGCCACACCACCAAGGCGGTGATGGCCGGCGTCCACAGCAGCGGCAGCCACCAGTGGCGGCTTTGCAAGTCGCTGAACCGGTCGAACGCGGCGTCGTACAGCCAGGTGAACACCACCACCGCCAAGCCGGCCAGCACCGCAAAACCGATCACCACCACCCGGTCCAGCCAGTGCCGGCCGTTGGCCACCTCGTGGCGCAGGTTTTCCAGAAAGTCGGGCTGGGGCAAACGGGACATGGGCAGAGTGTAAAAGCCCCCGTGGCCGGGCAGGCGGTGCTGGGCTGCGGTTGGCAAATGTTGGACAATCGCTGTTCTTTTCAGACAACGCTAGAGAGGGCCCCTTACGCCATGGCATCCGTCAACAAAGTCATCCTCGTCGGCAACTGCGGCCGCGACCCCGAGATCCGTTACCTGCC
>JACCDQ010615956.1_pt1 | contig 21181 bp, 20 predicted proteins | sample 7446031 | NCBI WGS metagenome assembly JACCDQ01 (sample SAMN15323442, study PRJNA562643) | freshwater metagenome | isolation source: river surface water | place: USA:Blue River Watershed | collected 2017-08-17
AATATAAACCGGGAGTGCTTGAAAAAGGGCTCCTTTTTTATTTTTGAAACTAAAAAATAATAACAAAATAATCGTAATATTTAATTTGTCAAGGCACTAATTATGATAGTTTATTTACTAATTTTGTAGTCTATTTTATCTATATCCAATGAATATAATTGCAGAACAAATTGCTGAATTTTTAAAAAATCATGCTCCTTTTAATCAGCTTACTTCCGAAGAATTAGCTGAAATAGCCAGCAATATTCGCGTAGTCAATTTAGAAAAAAAACAAACTTTATTTAAAATCAACGATGCTTTGCATGATTCCTTTTATGTCGTTGCTTCCGGAGTTGTCAATATTTCTGTAATTGTTGATGCCGAGGAAAATATTATAGATAAATGTCATGAAGGAAGTATTTTTGGTTTACGTCCGTTTTTTGCCAAAAACAATTATAAAGTAACCGCTAAAGCCCGGGAAGACAGTTTAGTTTATGCCATTCCAATTTCTGTTTTCAAACCTTTGTTAGCTAATAATTCAGAGGTTTTGAATTTTCTTTTAGAAAACTTTGCCAGTAATTTACCGGAAGATCGTTCTTCTAAAGGTAATTTAGTTTCTGATAGCGGATTTTATTCTGAAAAACAATCCGAAGCACAATTTTTTCAAACTTTAGCTTATAACACCACTCCTCTCTTAGCTACATCTGACAATACCGCTCAGGAAGTAGCTCAAATGATGGCAGAATCTTTAAAAAATAATGTGATTATTTTTGAGAAAAATGGTCCAATTGGTATCGTTACTCATGCGGATTTGGCTTCAAAAATAGCAACAGGTCGTTATCCTATTAATACACCAGTGAGCAATATTATGTCCTCACCTGTAGTTACAGTTTTGGAAAATGTTTCATTAGCAGAGGCACAATTATTAATGTTAAAAAACAATGTTACGCATCTTTGTGTAACTATTGACGGAACAGATAAATCTACCATAAAAGGAGTTATTTCTGAACACGATTTGATTGCTGCTCAGGCCAGTAATCCCGGTGTTTTAATTAAAGAAATTAAGCGTTCATTATCATCTAATGAACTCAAAGAAATTCGTAAACGTTTAACAAATTTGATTCAGTCTTCGATTCAAAAAAACATCCCTTTAACACATATTACGAATATTGCCAGTGAAATTAATTTTGCTATTTTAAAACGTGCTGTAGAATTATCCATTTTAGATTTAGGCTCACCTCCTGCCCGTTATGCCTGGATAAGCATTGGTAGTCAGGGACGTAAAGAACAGTTGTTATTGACTGATCAGGATAGTTTTTTAGTTTTTGAAGACGTTCCGCAAAACAAATACATTGAGGTAAAAGATTACTTTCTAAAATTAGGAAAAAAGACTACTGCTACCTTAGAAAAAATTGGATATGAATTATGTCCATACGGACACATGGGTAGTAATATGGTGTGGTGTAAATCACTGAGTGACTGGATAAAACAGTACAACAATTGGATGAATGCTACAAGAGAAAATACAGATAATTTGAGCAGTATTTTCTTTGATTATGAGTTGGTTATCGGAGAACAAAAAATAGAAACAGCTATCAATAATATCATTTTTGAAAATGCAAACAATAACGCTTTGTTCTTTGATTTTCTGGGAAATGAGGCATTGAGAAAAAATTCGGCTTTGAGCTTTTTCAAAAAATTCATTGTTGAAGAAGAAGGAATTCATAAAGATAAATTTGACATTAAAACCCGTGCATTAATGCCGCTTATTGATGGAGCACGACTTTTAATTTTGAGTTACGATATCAAAGGAATTAACAACACCTATACGCGATTCAAACAATTAGCTATTGCTGACCCTAAACATTCTGAAATTTATTTAAACTGTGCTGAAGCTTATTTGTTTTTAACTAAAATAAGAACTTTAGAAGGTTTGAAAAATGAAAATTCAGGACAATATATTAATCTGGAAGAACTATCGAAAATTGATAGAGAAAAACTTAAAAATGCGCTAATTCCAATGAAAGAATTAGAAGAATTAATTAAAGACAAGTTTCAACTGACTCAATTCTCATAACTTATGTTAGACTGGTTAAAACATATCAATAAAGAACACCCTGAATTCTGGAAAGAATATTTAACTAAATTCTCAAAGAAGTCAAAACGCTATGTCATACTATCCACTAAAGCTACTGGCGATTCTCTTGAAAAAGATGTAATTACTTTTATTAGTGCATTTGCAGTGGAAAATGATACTATTATGATTAAGGATAGTTTTGAAACTATTTTATTGCAATATCGTTTTTTACATGACAATCATCTTTCAAACGAATACATTATCGAAAGCCGATTAATGAAACTATCAGAACCTGAGGCCTTAAAATCTTTTATAGAATATTTAGGAAATGGTATTATCGTTGGACATCAGATTGAAAAAGATGTCGCTATGATAAATGCAACTTTGGAACGTATGGATTGCGGTAAATTGCGTAATGAGGCTTTAGATATTGATATCATGCATCGAAAATTACACGAAATCACCGAAGACAGAGAATTTTCACTCGAAGAACTTTCTGATTTTTATAAGATACAAAAAATAGAAGGCGATTCGGCAACTGAAGAGGCTTATAAAATAGCCTTACTCTTTTTGAAACTAAAACACAAATTAGGTTTAAAATAAAAAAACTGCTTCAAATATTGAAGCAGTTTTTTTTTATTTTCTATTTTCTTTCGCTTTGAATCTCTTCAATAATTTCAGGATTCAATAAAGTTGTTGTATCTCCATAGTCAGAAAAATCCCCCTCGGCGATTTTTCTAAGAATACGACGCATGATTTTCCCTGAGCGGGTTTTTGGTAAACCTGAAACAAACTGAATTTTATCCAATTTAGCAATTGGACCTACGTGATCTGTTATATGTTGGTTTATTTCAATAAATAAATTTTCTTTATTTCTAACTTCACCAGTTTCTTTCAAAATAACATAGCCATACAAAGCATTTCCTTTTACATCGTGAGGAAAACCTACAACAGCACTTTCTGCAACCGCCGGATGCTCATTAATAGCATCTTCAATTGGAGCAGTACCTAAATTATGTCCCGAAACAATAATCACATCATCTACTCTACCTGTAATTCTATAGTAACCTACCTCGTCACGTAAAGCACCATCTCCTGTGAAATATTTTCCCGGATATTTTGAAAAATAAGTGTCTTTATAGCGTTGGTGATCATTCCAAATAGTTCTAGCCATTCCTGGCCATGGAAATTTAATACACAAACTACCCACTACCTGATTGCCCTCGATTTCATTTCTCTTTTCGTCCATTAAAACAGCCTGAATTCCCGGTAATGGAAAAGTAGCATAAGTAGGTTTGGTTGGTGTAATAAATGCTAATGGCGAAATCATGATTCCTCCTGTCTCTGTTTGCCACCAGGTATCTACCACAGGACATCTTTTACCTCCCACGTGATCGTTAAACCAGTGCCAGGCCTCCTCATTAATAGGTTCTCCTACAGAACCAATAACTTTTAAACTTTTGAAAGGGAATTTTTGAACATATTCCAGTTTTTCCTTTGCCAATGCTCTAATAGCTGTTGGAGCTGTATAGAACTGACTCACGCGGTGTTTTTCGATTACTTCCCAAAAGCGACTGAAATCCGGATAAGAAGGTACGCCTTCAAAGATTACAGTGGTAGCGCCATTCAATAATGGACCATACAAAATGTATGAATGTCCAGTTATCCATCCAATATCAGCGGTACACCAATGTATATCATTTTCTTCGTAACTAAATACATTTTTAAAAGTATAGGCTGTAAATACCATATAACCGGCTGTTGTGTGTACCATCCCTTTTGGATTTCCCGTTGAACCGGATGTATACAAAATGAACAAAGGATCTTCGGCATCCATAATCTCGGCTACACAGTTATCAGAAGCTTCATCCAGTAACGGTTGTAACCAAATATCACGGCCTTCTTTCATATTCACAGCGCTGTTGGTTCTTTTTACCACCATTACTTTACTTACCGACGGACATTGTTGTAAAGCTTCATCAACAATTTCTTTTAACTCAATGGTTTTGTTTCCACGATAACCACCGTCTGAAGTAATCACCATTTTACTTTCGCTATCGATAATTCTGGTAGCTAAAGCTTTAGATGAAAATCCTGCAAAAACTACAGAATGTATTGCACCTATTCTGGCACATGCTAAAATAACTACAGCCAGTTCTGGAATCATTGGCAAATAAATACAAACACGATCTCCTTTTTTAATGCCTTGCTCACGCAATACATTTGCCATTTTACACACTCTTTGGTGTAATTCATTGTAAGTTATATGTAAGGCTTCTTCTTCAGGATTGTTAGGTTCAAAAATGATAGCTGTTTTCTCCCCTCTTTTATTAAGATGTCTGTCAATACAGTTTTTTGTAATATTTAATTTGGCTCCTGCAAACCACTGAACTTCAGCTTCTGCCATATCAAATTCTACTACTTTATCCCATGGCTGGTACCATGTAAAATTTTCTTCGGCTATTTTTCCCCAAAATTTTCTGGGTTCACGAATAGACTTATTGTAATGCTTAAAATATTGCTCTAAATTATCAACTTTATAGTAACTCATCCCTTTTTATATTTTTGATAAATATATTAAATCTCGACCTATTCCTGAAAAAAAATAAATCATAAATCAGCGCAATTTAATCAAAATAATGAAATGCAATATTAATATAAATGCAAATTATTGAAAAAAGTACAAAATAAAACCTTTTTTTGCTCAAACACAAAACTTTAGATTTTTGTCTTTATTTATTTCTTAACAACCTAATTCTTTCTATTTTTTGTAAAACAAATAATTGTACAAACCACACAAATGAATAGGTCATATTAGAATAGATGGCTTATTTGAGCTGTTCTGCAATTCCTATCAAAATTCCTTCAGGTCCACGAATGTAACAAAGTCGATAAGCATCCTTATATCGGACTACTTCGTCCACTAGTTGTGCACCGTGCTTATAAAGTCTTTCGAGTGTATCATCTATGTCAGCGACAGCAAACATGACGCGTAAATAACCTAAAGCATTTACAGGAGCGGTACGATGATCCTCGATTGCTTTTGGATTAATAAATTTCGATAGTTCTAAACGGCTGTGTCCGTCGGGTGTAATCATCATGGCAATTTCTACGGCTTGATTTTCGAGGCCGGTGACACGACCTGCCCATTCGCCCTCAATCATGGCTCTTCCTTCTAATTTTAAACCAAGTTCTAGGAAAAAAGAAACAGCATTGTCCAATGACTCAACGACAATCCCCACATTATCCATTCTAAGTAAATTATGTTCTGCCATTTTCTTAGATTTTAGTTTAAAACAAATTTATTGAAATTGTCATACAAAGTCATTTGAATAAAGGGGCTAAAAATTATAAATCTCTTTTCTTTATACCTGCTTTAATTTCTGCAATTCTTTTTCTTGTTAGTTCCTCTAAACAAGTGGAATATATTAAAGGTTGTATACTTCCGCCTTCGTATTGTGAAGCATCAAACTTACAATGTGAATCCCTGTATTTAATCCAATCTTTTTCAGCTTGAATTAGCAATAGTTTTTCATTTTTATCAAGAATTGCCATCAATTGCTTGTATACTCTGTTCAATTCTGCATCCGCTTTTTTATATTTTGCATTTGCAGCTACATTCATTTCTGATTGAGTTTGTGCAAATGAAATATTATTGAAACATAAAATGAATACAGCGATAAAATAATACCTTCTTTTCATTTAGATAAATTGGGGTAAAGTTTCTCTCAATAAGCCGCGTTGCAAACGCTATTTCTGTTTTTCAAAAGCAAGTAGGTTCTCGTTGCAAACGAGAACCAGATTAGGTTGAGGCTACCAGAAAAACGAAACCCTAGCTATAAACAGAAATTATTTTTTATAGATTACTTTTTTGGGAATAAATTTATGTTTCTTTAATTCTTCAAGTGACTCTTTAAGTGATTCAATTTGAGTAAGTTCTTTTAGTTCTTGACCTGTCTTTATAGGCAAAAATTTAGTTTGCAATTTCTCTCCAAAGTCATTAACAAACTTGTGAAGTTCATCAGAAACAATAGTTTCGCCTGCGTCATCAATTTTTGTATAAATAGGAATCCAAACATTATAATCTAATTCTAAATTTTCTTTTCTGGTTGCTTGGTTTATTGTTAGATAAATTACAACGTCAAATGAAGATTCTTTAAATTTTCGACCAATTAAATTTGCGATTACTGCTAAAAAACCTTCCGTAGAAAAAAAGAAATTTCCATCATTTATTAGAAAAACAATTCCATTGGCTGTTTCTTTATTAAAAGTCTTTTTAGTTTCTGCAATTTGTTTATTTGCTTTATGGATAGCTCGTTCAATAGTTCTAGATGCTCGTTCAATTAAGTCTTCATTACATTTTTTAGGAAGTGGTTTTCTTCTGAATGCATAATCTTTAAATTCTTTTTCAGTTATCAATCCACTTTCCAACCATTTTTTAAACAGTTCTTCGAATCTCGTAAAATCTTCTTGACCTGAAAAGATATCTTTCTCAAATGTTTTTAGTTCTGCAATAATTTCTGGACTTTCAAAGAGGTAATCAGCATTTTGCCTATCAACTTTGTTTTCTGCTAATTTTTCGATAACTATGCCTCCATAGAATTCTACATATTCTGAAAATAATTTTTCAATTTCTGGGAAATATGGTCTTTCTAATTCTTGGTTTTCACTCATAATTACTGCAAACCTTAAAAATTAATATATATTTAATTTCGACAACCTAAAAAAACGAAATGCATATTTTTAAATTGTCGTTTTATTTTTGTTTACCAAATATATAAAATTTATCTTATAAATAATTATTGCAAAAAGACTTAAAATTCTTAGTGTGATTGCTTCGTTCCTCGCAATGACAATATTGGGGTGTTATATTATGAAAACAACTCGTGATTCCTAGCCCTGATTGAGGTGGCATCCTTGTGGTGGCTGGCGTTATGCCGCCACAAGATATAGGCGAAAGCGGGAACTCAGCTTCCTGAAAAGCTTAATCATTCTGCTCCTAAAAAAATAAAAAACAAAAAAGGCGAAGTAACTGAATACTTCGCCTTCCTGAATTAACTATAATTGTAACTAATTATACAATTTTTTTCATTGCAGTCATTGACTCTCTTAACCAAGCTCCAACTTCTTCAACCGGGTGGTTTCTGATGATTGAGTTAACATCGATTAATTCTTTGTTATCCACTCCGTTGCTTCCGTTACTAAATGGACGACCTACTAAGTTAGATGGTGCATTTTTAACGTAATCAGCGATTAATGGTTTACAAGCGTGGTCAAATAAATAACATCCGTACTCAGCTGTATCAGAGATTACACGGTTCATTTCGAACAATTTCTTTCTTGCAATTGTGTTAGCAATAAGTGGAGTTTCGTGTAATGACTCATAGTAAGCAGATTCTTCGATAATTCCTGAATCAGTCATTGCTTCGAAAGCCAACTCTACACCAGCTTTAACCATAGCAACCATTAAAGTTCCATTATCGTAGTATTCTTGCTCAGAAATTTCCATATCTCCTGCTGGAGTTTTCTCGAAATTAGTTTCAGCTGTAGCAGCTCTCCAAGTCAATAAGTTTTTATCATCATTAGCCCAGTCTTCCATCATTGTTTTAGAGAAGTGACCTGAAATAATATCATCCATATGTTTTTGGAACAATGGACGCATGATGTCTTTTAATTCTTCAGCAGCGTTAAAAGCAGCAATTTTAGCAGGATTAGATAAACGATCCATCATGTTAGTGATACCACCGTGTTTCAATCCTTCAGTGATAGTTTCCCATCCGTATTGGATTAATTTAGAAGCATATCCTGGCTCAACACCTTCAGCAACCATTTTATCGAAACATAAGATAGAACCTGTTTGTAATAAACCGCAAAGGATAGTTTGCTCTCCCATTAAGTCTGATTTTACTTCAGCTACGAAAGAAGAACGTAAAACCCCTGCTCTGTGACCTCCTGTAGCAACAGCATACGCTTTAGCCTGATCTAAACCAAAACCGTTTGGATCGTTTTCAGGGTGTACAGCGATTAATGTAGGTACACCAAATCCTCTTTTGTACTCTTCACGTACTTCAGAACCCGGACATTTAGGAGCACACATAATAACTGTTAAGTCTTTACGGATTTGCATTCCTTCTTCTACAATATTAAAACCATGAGAATAAGCTAAAGTAGCTCCTTGTTTCATTAATGGCATAATTGCAGTAACTACAGCCGTGTGTTGTTTATCCGGAGTAAGGTTACATACTAAATCAGCAGTTGGAATTAATTCTTCATAAGTTCCCACATTGAAACCATTATCAGCAGCGTTCATGAATGAAGCTCTTTTTTGAGCAATAGCTTCAGCACGTAAAGCATAAGAAATATCTAAACCTGAATCTCTCATGTTTAAACCTTGGTTCAAACCTTGAGCACCACAACCAACGATAACTACTTTTTTACCTTTTAAAGCTTCGATTCCATTAGCAAATTCTGATTGATCCATGAATTCGCAAACGCCTAATTGTTCTAATTGTAATCTAAGTGGTAATGAATTGAAATAATTTGCCATTTTTTAATATTTAATTTATGATTTTAATTCTTCTAATAATAAACTTGTTACTTCCATTTTTTCTTTGGAAACAGAAATTCTTCCCGAACGTACAAATTGCATGATACCAAACGGTTTTAATTTAGCATACAATTCTTCAATTTCCGAACGTCTTCCTACTTTTGATATTACAAAAAAGTCTCTGGATACGGTAACAATTTCCGAATGACTTTCTTTGATGATATTTTGAATTTGTCTTTCGTCAAACAATAAATTGGAAGCTATTTTAAATAAAGCACTTTCTAAAAAGATAGTTTCTTCATCTACGTGATAAAATGCTTTAATAACTTCAACTTGTTTTTCAATTTGTCCAACAATATTGCGTACCCATTTTTCAGTAGTATCTACCACAATTACAAATCTGGAAACATTTTCAATTTCCGATTCGGATACATTTAAACTCAATATATTGATGTGACGTTTTAAGAATATAACCGATATTCTGTTTAATAATCCAACGTTATTTTCTGTGTAAACAGAAATAGTAAATGTTTTATTTTCTTCCATAATATTAACTTAATCGAATGTCAGAAACCGAAGCTCCTGTTGGAATCATTGGGAATACATTGTTTTCTTTCTCAACCATAACTTCAAGGAAATAAGAATCTTTAGAAGCTAACATTTCAGCAATTGCTTCATCTAATTCCTCTCTCTTAGTAACTTTGCGTGACTTGATATAATATCCTTCAGCAATTGCACAGAAATTTGGATTAATCATTACGGTTGAAGCGTAACGGTAATCAAAAAATAATTCCTGCCATTGTCTTACCATTCCAAGAAATTCATTGTTCAATACTACAATTTTCACCGGAACTTTAGTTTGATGAATAGTTCCTAACTCCTGAATATTCATTTGGAAACCACCATCACCAATAATAGCAACCACTTCACGATCAGGTCTTCCCATTTTAGCACCAATAGCTGCCGGTAAAGCAAATCCCATTGTTCCTAATCCTCCTGAAGTTACATTACTTTTCGTTTGATTGAATTTTGCGTAACGACAAGTAAACATTTGATGCTGACCTACATCTGAAACCATAATAGCATCTCCATTTGAATGCTTGTTAATCATTTCGATAGTTTCTCCCATAGAAATACCTTTTCCTTCTGATGGTGCTAACTCTTCATTGATAACGGCTTCTAATTCGATGTCGTATTTCTTTTTGAATTCATTATGCCATTCTTCATGAGAATTCTTTTCAATTAAAGGCAATAAAGCAGTTAATGCTTCTTTTAAATCCGCTAATACAGCAACATCTGTTTTTACGTTTTTATCTATTTCAGCAGAATCAATTTCAAAATGAACAACTTTAGCTTGTTTAGCATAAGTTGCTAAATTACCCGTAACACGGTCATCAAAACGCATTCCTAATGCAATTAAAACATCACATTCGTTAGTTAAAATATTTGGACCGTAATTTCCGTGCATCCCTACCATTCCAACATTCAACTCATGATCTGTTGGCAAAGCAGATAAACCTAAAATAGTCCATGCTGCAGGAATTCCTGATTTTTCAATTAAAGCTTTTAATTCTTCTTCAGCTTTACTCAAAATAACCCCCTGACCAAAAACAATCATTGGTTTTTTAGCCTTATTCATTAATTCAGCCGCTTCTTTAACCTTATCCATTTTCAGGACAGGCTTCGGATGATAACTTCTGATGTCAGAACATTTTTTGTAACTAAAATCTAAAGTGTCAAATTGAGCATTTTTAGTAATATCTACCAATACTGGTCCCGGACGTCCTGAACGTGCAATATAAAATGCTTTTGCCATAATTTCAGGAATTTCATCTGCCTCAGTAATTTGATAATTCCATTTTGTTACCGGAGTTGAAATTCCGATAATATCTGTTTCCTGAAAAGCATCAGAACCCAATAAATGTTTCCCTACTTGTCCGGTAATACATACCATTGGTGTAGAGTCAATCTGAGCATCAGCAATACCTGTAACTAAGTTAGTTGCACCCGGTCCTGAAGTCGCGATAGCAACCCCTACTTTCCCGGTAGCTCTTGCAAACCCCTGAGCAGCGTGTGCAGCTCCTTGTTCGTGACGCACCAATACGTGGTGTAATTGATCTTGAAATTTATATAATTCATCGTAAACCGGCATAATAGCTCCACCTGGATAACCATAAACCAAATCTACGCCTTCGGCTAATAAGCATCTGATAACTGCTTCTGCTCCTGATATTTTCATTCTTTTTTTATTTATATTTTTGACAATTTTTTAAAACTAAATTGTCTGTTATTTATCTGTTACGCAACCTTTAGAGGCGCTTGAAACTGATTTAGCATATTTTAACAAAACTCCTTTTGAGGCTTTCAATGGCGGCTGAACCCAATTTGCTTTTCTCTTGGCAAATTCTTCCTCAGATATTTTTAAATCGATAGTGTTTTTAACTGCATCAATTGTAATAACATCTCCATTTTGAACTAAGGCAATTGCCCCTCCATCGTATGCCTCTGGTGTAACGTGACCAACCACGAAGCCATGTGAACCTCCAGAGAATCTGCCATCTGTAATCAAAGCAACACTATTTCCTAATCCGGCTCCAATAATAGCCGAGGTTGGTTTTAGCATTTCCGGCATCCCTGGACCACCTTTTGGTCCACAATACCTGATGACGACTACATTGCCGGGTTTAACCATTCCTTTCGCAATACCAGGAATAACTTCAAATTCGCTTTCAAAAACTACTGCTGTTCCTTCAAAAAACTCTCCTTCTTTTCCACTAATTTTTGCTACACAACCTTCTGAAGCCAGATTTCCGTATAAAACCTGAATATTTCCTGTTGGTTTTAAAGCTTTATGAATTTCATGAACCACTTCCTGACCATCTTGTAAATCAGGAACCGATTCTAAATTTTCGGCTAATGTTTTTCCTGTAACAGTCAAACAGTCACCATGAAGATAACCTTCTTTTAATAAATATTTCATCACAGCCGGAACACCACCTACAGTGTGCAGGTCTTCCATCATGTATTTACCACTAGGTTTTAAATCTGCAAGTACCGGAGTTTTGTCATTGATAGCCTGGAAATCATCTAAAGTAATTTCAACATCTACTGAATGAGCCATAGCAATTAAATGCATAACCGCATTAGTAGAACCACCTAAAACAGCTACTATCGTAATGGCATTTTCAAACGCCTTACGAGTCATAATGTCTCTTGGCTTGATGTCTTTTTCAAGAAGTACTCTGATAGCTTTTCCGGCTTCAGCACATTCCTGTCTTTTTTCAGGACTTAATGCTGGATTAGAAGAACTGTAAGGTAAACTCATCCCTAGAGCTTCAATTGCCGAAGCCATAGTATTAGCTGTATACATTCCTCCACAAGCTCCGGCTCCCGGACAGGAATTTTGAATTACACCTTTAAAATCTTCAGGGGTAATTGTATTATTTAATTTTTTTCCTAAAGCTTCAAATGCAGAAACAATATTTAAAGATTCTCCTTTCCATTTTCCGGAATGAATTGTTCCTCCATAAACCATAATAGCGGGACGATTGACTCTTCCCATAGCCATTACTGCTCCAGGCATATTTTTGTCACATCCTGGAATTGCTATCATACTGTCGTACCATTGTGCTCCCATTACAGTTTCTATTGAATCTGCAATAACATCACGAGATACTAATGAAAAACGCATTCCGTCAGTTCCATTAGAAATACCATCACTTACGCCAATAGTATTGAATATTAATCCAACCAAATCAGCATCCCAAACTCCTTGTTTTACTTCTTTAGCAAGATCATTCAAGTGCATATTACAGGTGTTACCTTCGTAACCCATGCTTACAATACCTACTTGAGCCTTTTTTAAATCTTCTTCAGTCAAACCAATTCCATACAACATAGCTTGCGCTGCTGGCTGAGTTTGATCCTGTGTGATCGTTTTGCTGTATTTATTCAATTCCATTTAACTTAGTATTATATTTTTGATGTAAATCCAAAAAAAAACTCCCATTTTATTGGGAGTCATATAATATTATTTTTCAATTATATTAATAGCTTCCCTTATGCATTTGTTGATACAACAATGACATTAACGACAGAAACTACTACGATTGAATTTTTCATTTTCTTATTTTGATGCAACAAAAGTATAAAAACCTTTATATTAAAAAAAATAAAAAATAAAATTTTATGAATTTCTTGTCATTAATTTCAATTATTTATCAAAATAGTACATTATACTATTGTTGACTGACCTAAATGCACATTATCATTATTAAAATACATCAGATCATCTTTGTTTAAAATAAAATTTGAAACAAATTCCCCTACTTCATTGGTTCCAAATTTTGAATCCGGATTTAAATCTATAGTAACAACATTATATTCTATTGCTTTTTCAACACCTTCATATACTTTTTTAGCCTCTTCATTTAAACCAAAATGTTCTAACAACATAGCCGCCGAAAGTATTGAGGCAAACGGATTGGCAATATTTCTTCCCTTTGCATGTGGATAAGAACCATGAACAGGTTCAAATAAAACATTTTTCTCCCCTAATGAAGTTGATGCCAAAACCCCTATAGAGCCTGTAATTACACTAGCTTCATCAGACAAAATATCTCCAAATAAATTACCCGTCAATACAACATCAAATTGTTTCGGATTGCTTATAATTTGCTTCGCAGCATTATCAGTAAAGAGGAAATCTAAAGTTACATCCGGATAAGAAGCACTAATGTTTTTAACAACTTTCCTCCATAAACGAGAAGTTTCAAGTACATTAGCCATATCAACTAACGTTAGCTTCTTTCTTCTTTTTTGTGCCGATTGAAAAGCTAAATGTGCTATTCTTGAAATTTCTTCTTCGGTATATTCACATAAATCAGAAGCAACAGTGCCCGCCTCATTTAACTTTTTCTCACCAAAATAGATACCTGCTGTTAACTCTCTGTAAATTATAAAATCAACTCCTTCGACAATTTCTCTTTTTAAAGGAGAAACATCCAGCAAACCTTTGAAAGGCTTTAAAGGTCTGATATTAGCAAACAATCCTAATTCTTTTCTTAACTTTAATAATCCCTGTTCAGGCCTGATTTTAGCATTAGAATCCGAATCATATTTTGGATCTCCAATAGCTCCAAACAAAACAGCATCGGTATTTAAACAAAGATTTAAGGTTTGTTCAGGAAGAGGAGAGCCTGTTTTATCAATAGCAACAGCACCTATAAGTGCGTCTTCAAAAATAAAATCATGTTCATAGACAACCCCAACAGCATACAAAGCTTTTTTAGCCTGTAAAATCACTTCAGGTCCTATTCCATCACCAGATAACACAGCTATTTTTAAGTTCATGGGAGATTTAATTTAAAATTAAAAAGCTGTAAATTTTACCAATTAAAAAACGTTTAATCTCTAAATTATCGTTTAATTAAATCCCCTTCTATTTTAGAAGCTGCAATAATTAAATGAATATCATCATCTAAAATTTCTTTTTTGACATCTGCGAATTTCAAAAACTCAACATAAACAACATCTAATTGGTTTTTTGTCAACTCATAGCCTACTTTTTTAGCACGGTAAGCCAAAGCCGCTCTACCACTTCTTGCAGTAAGAACAATTGAAGACTCATTAACCCCTACATCTAATGGATCGATAATTTCGTAAGTAGCTCTGTTTTTAATAACTCCATCCTGATGAATACCTGAACTATGTGCAAAAGCATTAGCTCCTACAATAGCTTTATTAGGCTGTACCATCATCCCCATACTTTCTGAAACCAAACGACTCATTTCGTTTAATTGTTTGGTGTCAATATCGGTATACAAATTCAAATCCGGATGTTGTTTAAAAATCATAACCACTTCTTCAAGCGCAGTATTACCTGCTCTTTCCCCAATACCATTAATAGTACACTCAATTTGTCTTGCACCGTTAATAGCTCCTGAGATTGAATTAGCAGTCGCCATTCCTAAATCATTGTGACAATGACAAGAAATAGTAACATTTTCAATACCTTTTACATTTTCTTTTAGGTATTTAATTTTTGCTCCGTATTCTTCAGGCAAACAATAACCTGTAGTGTCCGGTATATTAAGTACCGTAGCTCCTGATTTAATTACCTCTTCACACACTTGTGCCAAGAAAGCATTATCAGTTCTTCCGGCATCTTCAGCATAGAACTCTACGTCTTCAACATAAGATTTTGCATGAGCAACAGCAGCTTTAGCTCTGGCAATAATATCTTCTCTTGTTGTTTGTAATTTATGTAATATATGAGATTCTGATGTCCCAATACCAGTATGAATACGTGGTCTTTTAGCATGTTTCAGGGCCGCAGCTGCTACGTCGATATCGTTTTTTACAGCTCTGGTAAGCCCACAAACTGTAGCGTTTTTAACGATTTTACTAATTTCAGTAACAGACAAAAAATCACCAGGACTAGAAACCGGAAAACCAGCTTCAATAATATCAACCCCCATGTTATCTAAGCGTTCTGCAATAACAAGTTTTTGATTGGTATCTAATTTACATCCCGGAACTTGTTCTCCGTCTCGTAAAGTGGTATCAAAAATTTGGACTTTGTCTCTATTCATTTTTAATTAATTTAATGTAATTTCACATCTTGATAACAAAAATATATTCTTTACTTTGAACTGAAAATTCATTTTAATTGAATATACTGTATATAAGCACAACAAAGACAAGTTAAATAACTGAAAATCAATTATTTAAATCTATTTATTTTACAATGGCTAACCATCAAAAAGATTTTTTATTCGTTCTTATAAAGTCCTTATCTAAATCTGAAAAACGACAATTCAAAATATTTGCGAGTCGATTAGAGACAAGTTCGAATACAAAATTCATTGAATTATTTAATATTTTAGACAAATCCGACCATTATGATGAAAAACTCATTCTTAAAAGCGGCATCATAAAAAAAGTACAATTATCTAATTTAAAATCTTATTTATACAAACAAATATTAGTTAGCATCAGACTAAACATTCCAAGCCAAAACATCCGTTACCAACTAAGAGAACAAATTGATTTTGCCACAATCCTTTACAATAAAGGTTTATATAAGCAAAGTTTAAAAATACTAGACAAAACAAAAACACAAGCCATAGAAAATGATGAAAAACTAATGGCTTATGAAATTGTTGAGTTTGAAAAACTAATCGAATCCCAATACATCACCAGAAGTATCCAAGGAAGAGCTGATGAATTAGTTATTCAGGCTAAAGGACTCAACTATCAAAATACGATTTCAAGTAAACTTTCTAATCTGTCACTGCAATTATACGGCATTATGCTTAAAACAGGCTATGTCAAAAGTGATGAAGAATACACTTACATTGATGATTACTTTAACAAACACACAGCAAAATTAGACGAAAACAAATTTGGTTTTCGCGAAAAATACTGGTTTTACAACGCTAATTTATGGCGAAGTTTCTTAGTTCAGGATTTTTTAGCCAGTTATAAGTTTGCTTCAAAATGGGTTACTCTTTTCTATGATAATCCCAATATGATTTTCTTAAATCCTGTTTTCTTCTTAAAAGGAAATCATTATTTATTGGAATCCTTATACATGCTAAAATACCAGACTAAATTCAAAAACTCTTTAAAACTTCTCGAAGAAACCATAAAAGATCCCCGTTTCCCAATAAACGACAACATAGCCTCTTTATCTTTCTTGTATGTTTACAACAACAAATTGAATTACCATATCATGGAAGGCACATTTGCGGAAAGCGAATATTTAATTCCTGAGATTCTTAATAAGTTAAAAATTCACAATGAGCATTTGGACGAGCATCACGAAATGTTGTTTTTCTACAAATTTGCCAGTATTTATTTTGGTATCGAAAAATACAACGAATCGATTTTTTATTTAGAAAAAATCATTAACAACAAGAATTTAAGTATGCGTGAAGACTTAATGTGCTTTGCCCGTATTTTATGCCTAATTGCCCATTACGAACTAGGAAAAGATTATTATCTGGAAACGCAATTAAAAAATACCTATAAATTTTTAATTAAAATGAACGATTTGCATGAAGTACAAAAAGAAATCATTCGATTCTTAAAAAACTTAAACTCAATTTATCCAAGTGATATCAAAAAAGAGTTTGTTAAAATGAAAGAGCGTTTTATTGAATTAGAACAAAACACTTACGAAAAAAGAGCTTTTCTTTATCTCGACATTATTTCATGGCTAGAAAGTAAAATCGAAAACCGCAAAATAAGCGACATTATAAAAGAAAAAGCAAAATTGAATAACAGATAAAAAAAGAGAGGATTGTTTCCTCTCTTTTTTATAATAATTCTTTTCGTCCCCTGATAATATCTTCAAAAGAACAGCATTTTACTAATTCTTCTACTCCATCAATCCACATCGGCAAATAAATAAATTCTACTTCGGATAAATCTTCTTTTAAATAAAAAGCCATATCATCCATTTTAAAAAACCATTCTTTGTCAAATTGAACTTTATTTATAGTGGCGTCTTTTATTAATAATTTTTCTTTTAATGGTCTCATGAAGTAATCTTCTTTTATTTCCAAAAATAAAACGGTCTTTTTATAAAAACAAATAATCTTATGCAAGTGCTAAAATCATTAAAACCACTACTTTTTAAATGCTTACAATTAACCACAATAACAGCAATTATAACAAAAATTTAGCGATTTAAATTGTTGCTGTTTTATAAATTTAAATACTTTTGCAGACTTAACTAATTTAACTAATTAATAATGAAAAAATTATTTTTATTTCTTTCTGCCTCTGCTGTACTAGTTTCTTGTAGCAAAGTTGGAAAAGACGAGTACATTATCACTGGTACTGCAAAAGGTATCGAAAACGGTAAAACTATCATTCTTCAAACACAAGATCCTAGCGGAATGGGAGGATTAATTAATATCGATACTGTAAAAGTTGAAAATGGTAAATTCGAAATTAAAGGAAAAGTTACTGAGCCTTCATTCCACGTACTTCAATTGGAAGCAGCTAACCAACCTATTCCATTTATCCTTGAATCAGGAGAAATCAACATTGAGATTAATAAAGACAGTATTCAAAATACTAAAATATCAGGTACTTACAACAATGACGAGTATGTGAAATTTAACGAAGAAATGAAAGTGGTTCAAAAGAAATTAATTGATTTCCAAAAAGCGAATACGCTAAAAATGAACCAAGCACAACAAACTAAAGACACTGCTACAATCAATAGCTTGATGGGTGAATATCAAAAACTTCAACAAGAAGTTGGTAACAAGTCAAAAGAAAAATATATTTCTTATTCTGAAACTCACCCAAAATCACTTATCAGTGCTTTAATCCTTCAAAGTATGCTTGGAGACCCAACTGCCGACATTAAAAAAGCAGAAAAAATCTACAATAGCTTTGAAGATGAATTAAAAAACACTAAGCCAGGTAAAGCAATCAAAGAAAGGCTTACTGCTATTAATTCTGCTGCTCCAGCTGCTCCAGGCGCACCAGCTGCTCCGGCAACTAAATGAAGAACAGATTTCTCTGCTCCAAATACAGAAGGTAAAACAGTTTCCCTTAAGGAAAACCTGGGAAAAGTAACTATCGTTGACTTTTGGGCTTCCTGGTGTGGACCTTGTAGAAAAGAAAACCCTAATGTGGTTGCTATTTACAAAGAATTCCATTCTAAAGGACTTAACATAATAGGAGTATCTTTAGATCAAGACGCTGATAAATGGAAGGAAGCAATTGCAAAAGATAAACTAAGCTGGATTCAGGTTTCCAACTTAAAAGGATGGGAAGATCCAATAGCAGCACAATATAAAGTTGATGCTATTCCAGCCACTTTTATTCTGGACGCTTCCGGAAAAGTAGTAGCAAGAGATTTAAGAGGCGATGAACTTAGAGCTAAAATCAAAGAACTCTTAGCCAAATAAGCTCTTTTCAAATACAAAAAATAAAAAATCTCCCTAGTGGAGATTTTTTATTTTATTCAAGACCAACACTTTAAAAAAAAGATTGAAAAAAGATTAAAATTAACTGCAAAAAATGTTTGCACACATCAAAAGTGTTCCTATATTTGCAACCGCTAAGCAACAGCAAGGCGCCGCTTTAAAGCATGGGAAGATACTCAAGCGGCCAACGAGGACGGACTGTAAATCCGTTGGGAAACCTTCGCAGGTTCGAATCCTGCTCTTCCCACAAAAACGTTTCAAGTAATTGAAACGTTTTTTTTTGCTCTATACTTTTATCAATTTTAGTTTTTAAAATTCTAATTAAAATAATTATTAAATACATTTGTAAACCAAAGATAAAATCAGTTTTAAATCTGTAAAAAATAATTACTCCATGCAAAACATCCCAAGTGTTGATTTGAGCGATTTCCTTTCAAACGATCCTATACGAAAAGAAAAATTCGTTAATGAAATTGGAAGTGCTTTTGAAAATATAGGCTTCGTTGCCTTAAAAGGACATTTTTTAGACCAAAATTTAGTTGAAAAACTATATAACGAAATCAAAGCTTTTTTCAATTTACCATTAGCAACTAAAAAGAGTTATGAGATTCCAGAGATTGGAGGACAAAGAGGATATGTTTCTTTTGGCAAAGAACACGCTAAGGGACGAAAAGAAGGCGATTTAAAAGAGTTTTGGCACTTTGGCCAATATGTAGACCAAAATTCAAAATACGCTTCAGAATACCCTGAAAATGTTTTCGTAAATGAATTACCGGGTTTTAACACAGTTGGCAAGGAAGCTTATCAAATGCTTGAAAAAACAGGAATCTATGTCTTGAGAGCATTAGCTTTGCATTTAGGTCTTGACGAATTTTACTTTGACAAATATGCCAATGAAGGAAATTCTATCCTAAGACCGATACACTACCCTCCAATAACAGTAGAGCCTGAAAATGCAATTCGTGCCGCAGCTCATGGAGATATTAATTTAATTACGCTTTTAATGGGCGCTCAGGGCAAAGGACTTCAGGTTCAAAATCACGATGGTGAATGGATTGATGCTATAGCTCAGGATGATGAATTAGTGATTAATGTGGGCGATATGCTATCAAGACACACTAATAATCGATTAAAATCGACAATACATCAAGTAGTTAATCCGCCCAGAGAATTATGGGGAACTTCACGTTACTCTGTACCCTTTTTTATGCATCCCGTGAGTGATATGCCACTTAATTGCCTTGAAAATTGTATCGATAGCGAAAACCCAAAACAATTTGAAGATATTACCGCCGGAGATTTTCTTTATGAGCGCTTAGTGGATTTAGGATTGATTAAGAAATAGTTTTTCAGGAACGTAGATTTTAGAAATAGAAGAAATTTAAAATAATATGAAATTGCGAATTATGAAATCCTAAATTTTATAATATTTCTCTAATTTCTTAAATCTGTGTTCCAAAAACTACTTAAAGTAATTTTACATGAAGACATTTCCGCATCAAGAGTTGACAAAATCTATAATTGGAATTTATTATGATGTTTATAATGAACTTGGATATGGCTTTTTAGAAAAAGTATATCATAATGCAATGATGTTAGAATTGAAATCAAGAGGTTTTGAAGTTGAAAACCAAAAAAAATTAAATGTTTTTTATAAAACAGAAATTGTTGGAGAATATATTCCTGATATCATTGTAAATCAATCTGTAATTATAGAGCTTAAATGTGTTGAATATATGATTAACTCACATGAATGTCAACTTTTAAATTACTTAAAAGCTACAGATTGCGAAGTAGGTCTATTATTAAATTTCGGAAAAGACTCTCAATTTATTCGAAAAATATTTACGAATGAATTTAAAAAACATAATAAAAAATAAAGAAAACAATTTAATTAATTTTTAAAATTTCTTAAATCTGCGTTCCAAAAAAAATAAAAAATATGGACTTACAAGACCAATTAAAAAACTTATTCCCGGATCACGTTCCCAGCAATGAACCGGAAGAAATTGAAGAAACTGCCCACGAATTATTCGTTCAAAAAGAACCTATGATTTGTAAATTTGAAAAAAGAAAAGGGAAACCAACCACTATAATCGACGGTTATGAAGGCGATGAAGAGGATTTTAAAATTCTCGCCAAAGAAATCAAAACCAAATTAAGTGTAGGTGGAAGTTTTAAGGACGGAGCCATTATTATCCAAGGCGATTATCGTGACAAGATTATGAAGATTTTACAGGAAAAAGGCTTTAAAACCAAACGTGTTGGCGGTTAATAATTTTAGATTGCAGAATTTAGATATCAGATTTTAGATTTTCGTAAAATTAGAATTATTTTAAAACTTAGAACCTTAGTAACTCAGTCCCGATAGCTATCGGGATAGCAACTTAAAAAAATGATAGCAGCCTCAGAATTAATTCTAAATCCGGATGGAAGTATTTACCACCTAAATCTAAAACCTGAAAATATTGCTCAGGACATCATTTTTGTAGGCGATCAGGATCGGGTTGAAAAAGTGACGGCTTATTTTGATACAGTTGAATTTTCTACTCAAAAAAGAGAGTTTAAAACACAAACCGGAACTTACAAAGGCAAAAGAATTACGGTGATTTCTACCGGAATAGGTCC
>JACCDQ012073025.1_pt1 | contig 21181 bp, 19 predicted proteins | sample 7446031 | NCBI WGS metagenome assembly JACCDQ01 (sample SAMN15323442, study PRJNA562643) | freshwater metagenome | isolation source: river surface water | place: USA:Blue River Watershed | collected 2017-08-17
GAAAAACTAGAGATACGTTTGTTTTCTTGATCCCAGATTCGATGACTTAGTGGTCGAAGTTGGTCCGTCACGAGTCTACGTATTGCCTGAGCGTACTGAGTTGTGGGCTCTGTGCTGCTTGTTGATTTGCTAATTGACGACAGTTCCTTCTTGGCCATGGCAGCAAAAGCTCGAAGCGCTGCCTGGTTATCTCTAGTTTGCGCTGCGCCTGACTCAATCAAAGTGTTAGAGACTCGCTCGGTGACCAGAGCCTCACGTTGGGCTTGCAGGATTGATATTCGGTGGGCAACCAAGGCAATTGCAGGAATTAACCATGCGCCTAGAAGTGAAGTTTGACCAATGCGATCCGCGATTGTAGTCGCTAAGTCAGATTCAATCTGAAGCAGCCAACATCCCAAACCAGTCATGGCGCCTTTAAGCGCCCCAACACTTGCACTAAATAGAATCACCCAAAATAGCGGAACAGGTTTGGTTGCTTTATTTCTAAAAATAGTTTTGGAAAAAAGTATGACCCAGATGGAGCAAATGGCAAGAGCAAAAATATTCGCGATGAATAGAAAAACAAATAGGTTAATGCTGTTTAAGTCAGCTTCTGATTGTGCGAAATACCTAGAGCTTGTAGTTAGTAGCGAAGTGGTAATGACAAGGGGAGTAGCGAGCAGCAGAAATCTAGTATCTAGAAAGTACTTTCCGCCTGCGGCATTAAGAAAGGAGTCTGTTTTACTCAGAAACATTCTTCATTTGCCCAAGTGCACGGAAATACACATTTGCCATGTGCACTCTTTGATTAATTGTTGAATCTTTTTGAACGCCAAGAATTTTGGCAAGTCTAGAAATAGCTAGTTCTACAGACTTTTCTGTAACGCTTCTGCGCTTTGCAATTTCGGAGTTTGAAAGCCCTTGAGCCATGAGTCTCAAGGTTTCAAGTTGCACGTCTGTGAGGGCAGCAATTGGGGATGAACTTGCACGCAACGCGGACGGAATCCTGTCTGATTTATCTATCGAAGCCTTGAGGGCCTCAAGAATATTCCAAATGTCACTGATTTTGTTTTTATGCAGGTAGATAGATCTAAAAGGCAGTGGCGGCAAACTTGGATTTAATAATCTAGGGTCCTCAAAACTACTTAAAAACACTATGCCGATATTCGGAGACTTAGTTCTAAATGCGTTAGCTAGGTCTATGCCTGTTGGCCCCTTACCAAGGTGCAGATCTAGAAGAGCCACATGCGGGGCAGCCTGCTCAAATTCCTGCAGTGCTTCACTGGCTGAGCCAGTGTCAATTACTAATTGAATGCCCTGAGCCCTAAGCGATGAGGCCACAGTTAGACGCGTGAAGGCATCATCTTCAACCAAAGCAACGCGCATCTGCATAGTTCAAGTATCGGTCAGTGAGGGGTTGTCCCCTACTTCAAAATAACAATTGTGATTATGTTGAGGGGCTAACCCCTCAAAACCACCAAAACTCTTTTATGCCTCAAATGGTCGCTCTAGCCTCTAAACATGAGTAATAACATTTGGAACAAGAAGGCCTTAGCTGCTTTATCTATTGCCGCACTTGTTGGAGTAATGTCCCCTATCTCTGCAAACGCCTGGGATGGCTCTGAACCAGACGACGTCGTGACTGTAACGGTTGATCTTGGTGATGGGTCAGATGGCAATGGTGGTGGCGGAAACGTATGTACCGGTTATGGAACGCTCGTAATTCCTAGTACCTCAATTGCGGTAACCAAGGAACGCAAAATTCTAAAGTCTGTATGGGCTGGCGATTCTGTTGACGACGATAATAACGGCAGCACACCTTCTACTAATGATGATGGTGATTCAGGTAATGACGACCCTAGAAACCTGGTAGCCCAGCCAATTGATCCAATCGCTGAGAACACACGCACAGCCTATGTTTCTGATCAATTCAGTGTTGGCTTTGATGCCGACAACTGCGTTGACTCTGTTAAGAGCGGCGCTGTTTGGGTAGAGCGTCAGCCAGTCGAACGGTACTTTACCGACGACGGCGATTACTGGGAGCCTCAAGAGATGACCTGGAACGATGGCATTTTAGGTTCTGGAGTTTTGAAAGCGACTTCAAATCTCAAAGTTGACTACTCACTATTCGGTGTAAACCGAAACGACTTTCCTGTATTTGACAACATGAATTGGGAAGGTCCCCCAATGGACCCTTGGAACGTCAACAACTGGGGTACCGACTACATAAATGGCCCACCCATGATTTGGGGATCTTCTGGAGAAGCTAATGCAACAGCAGTAATAAACATTTATGGAGACCAGCCACAGGGTAAGTGGCGGGTAAAGTACGGTTTCTGGCTAGATGTTAGTGACAATCAGAACTCAGGTCCTTGGATTTGCTACTTCAACGGCTGCTAAAAAGTTTTACAGGAATCGCGGTTGCTCTGTTAGTTGGGGCAACCGCGATTCCAGCTTTTGCTGAAGATAGCACTTTAAGAGTCAGTAATCCTCCTTCGGAATTTGTAATTGGTGATCCAAAGAATCCTGACGCCGCACTTGAGTACAGCGTTTTCGTGAATGGACCAACTCGCGCAACAATCTCCGTGGAATTTGTCGACTTCGTTTATGGCGAGACCGGAGAAAAAGAAAACTTACCGGCTAATACCACTCCTTATTCACTGGCTAAAGTTCTTGGCGTTGAGAAATTCGATAACGAATATCAGCCGTCTGAGTCGGGACGAGAAATTAAAATTGTCTTAGTTCCAAAGAAAAATAAAATCAACATGCTTTATTTTGGAGGCATAAAAATCAAGCTAGATCAGGTGAGCGGCAATACAAAGAAGAACAGCAGCGCAAGCCCATCTGGAGGAATTCTTTCACAGGTAAACGTCACCCCCTTTGGCTGGGCCGGCGGCGACAACAAAACAAAAATTCAAGCCGCACAGTTTGCAAGCGTTAGTTTTTCATCAAAAAACCGCACGAGCATTATTGACTACATAGTTCCTGACCTACCCGGGCTTGTAAACACCGGACCAATCGAGGCAAAGGTGCGCTATGAGAACAAAGGTGAATTGCCTGTTTTCACATCTACGACCTGGAAGTTCATTTCAAATGGAAAGCCATTAGCCACTAAGTCCTCTGGAAAATCCCTGATTCTTGCTGGCAAAGATGCCACCAGGTCTGTGATTACCCAATCAGAAATTTCAGGTTCAAGCGAAATGGTCAACGTGTTGCCTGGTTTTGGAGTCGTGGATATTGAAACAACTTTGCTTTCAGAAATAGGCGGAACAAAGCTTAAGCCCCAGGTAAACAAGTCATCGGTGTTGATTGTGCAGTGGAAGGAACCTTTCTTCTTTATTGCACTTGGGCTCACTTTTGTTTGGTACGTACTTAGAAAGCGCCCAGCAAAGCCTGGCCAAAAGCGAAAGGAGCCTAGCCTGCTGTGGCTAGCCATAAAGGCTCTGCGCAAAGAGGCAGCTAAGCGTTGGGCTAAGCGGGGAGCCAAAAAGCCGCCTAGCGTCTAAACTTGGGGAGTCAGAAGTTCAAAGAAGAACCAGATCGGATACGCCCAATGAATAGCAATTCAGAAATCTCACGCTCTTGGCTGCTTGTGAATGCCATGCGCGAGGAGCTATTTGACCCAGCCGCTAAGAGCCGTGCCGACGAAATCATTCTTGATGTTGAAGATGCAGTTGACCCAAAGTACAAGGGCGAGGCACTGCAAAAAGTAATCACCTGGCTAAACGGTGGCGGCAGTGCTTGGGTGCGCATTAATGACTACACCACCGATTTCTGGCGCCAAGACCTTGACGGCCTAAAGGGCGTAAAGGGTCTAAAAGGTGTGATGCTTGCAAAAACTGAAACCGCATCACAGGTAACTGAAACTTACGCGGCCCTTGGTTCAACTTTGCCGGTGATTGCTCTAGTTGAATCAGCACTTGGCATTGAAGACTCTCGCGAGATTGCATCAGCTAAGGGCGCCTACCGTTTGGCATTTGGTAGCGGTGACTACCGCCGCGACACCGGAACAAGCGTTGATGATTTAGCAATGGCCTACCCGCGTTCAAAACTCGTGGTGGCAAGCCGCATCGGAAATTTGCCAGGGCCAATTGATGGCCCAACCGTTGGTTCAAATCACGGTGTGCTTAAAGAAAAGAGTGAGCTTGCAGTTGCACTTGGCATGACCGGAAAGTTGTGTCTTGATGTTGATCAGTTGGCAGTGATTAACGAAACCATTTGCCCAACAGTTGCCGATGTAACTTGGGCCCACGATTTCATCACCGATTTCGAAGCGCGCGGCCGCGTGATTCGCGACGGCTCAGACCTTCCTCGTCTTGGTCGCGCAGAAAAGATTATGAAACTAGCAAATGCCTTCGGCATCCTCCCTAGATAACCAAAGCAAGCCCTGGATCTGGCAGTACATAGGGCTTGGCTTAATTTGGGGCGCATCATTTTTATTTATTGAGATGGGCCTGCTTGCCTTTCCGCCAGCGGGTGTCACCTTTTGGCGCTGCGTACTAGGCGCAATAACCCTTTGGGTTTTTGTGAAAGCAAAAAAGTTTGACACCAAGCTTGACGGCAAGTTCAAACTAAAAATTCTGTTCGTGGCAATTTTGATGAACGCGGTTCCAGGTACTCTGTTTGCCTTTGCGCAGGAACATGTCAGCACCGTGATTGCCAGCATCATTAATACCGCAAACCCAATTACAACTTTGATTGTGATGCTGATTGCGTTTAGAGATGAGAAGCCAACGCTGCGCCAGGTTTCTGGAATTTTTGTTGGTTTAGTTGGCGCACTCTGGGCACTTGGAATTTCAAACGGTGACATTGGTGACAACGACCCAATTGGAGTTGCCGCAATTGTGCTTGCGGTGTTCTGCTACGGAGTAGCAATTCCGTTCTCGCACAAATATCTTTTGGGACAGGGCCAAAGATCTGAAGTGATCGCTACCTGGCAGGTGACCTTTGCCTCTGCAGCGCTTCTGCCTGCCTACCTATTCACCGGTGCCGTGTTGGGTCAAGAAATGATCAGAACAACTTTTACTTTTGAAATTATTGCTTCAATGATTTTGATGGGCACCATCGGCAGCGGCATTGCCTACATTTGGAACCTGCAGCTCATTGATAGAGCAGGAAGTGCAATCGCAAGCTCGGCAAGTTACCCAACGCTTTTGGTTTCACTATTTATTGGTTGGCTTGTGCTTGGCGAACCGTTTAGTTGGAACCTACCGGTGGGCGCGGTGCTGGTGGCACTTGGTTCTGCAATTACGCAGTGGAAACCAAAGCAGGCAGAAAGAAAACTTAGTAAGTAAGTTTTGTTGCACCAAGGTTTAGTGAAAACTCCAAACCAACTTTTGCAATAATTTCGCCAACCTGATCTAGGTGAGAACCAATTCTGGTTTTAGGTGCACTCACATTGATCACACCAATGATTTTGTCTGAGTGATCTCTGATTGGTGCCGACGCACCAACCAGTCCCCATTCAAACTCTTCGTCAACTTTTGCGTAGCCGGCTTTGCGAATCTGTGCCAATTCTTTTTTCAAGTCTTCAACGTTTTTTATTTTCTCAACGCGGCGATTTTGTTCCGGGCTTTGCAAGCCACCGGTTTCTTGAACCGGCGCACCAATAGTTGGGCGAATAATCAAATTATCTTTGGCGTGCTCTTCGTACCACTCTTCAATCTCGGCGTCATTCCAGTCGCTGAGTAGTGCGCGACCAGAAGAAGTACTTAGTGCTGCAACGCTCACGCCCTCCCAGCCAACCCCGCGAAACGCGTGGGTAGACAGTTCACTCTTTAGAGTCAGCACGTTGCCGCCGCGCAAAACACAAAGGTGTGTGGTCTCGTGAGTTAGGTTCACAACCTTGCGCAGGTATCGGCCCGCCTCTTCAACAAAACGCGCCTCGGCGGTTCTTGAAGCAAGCGAATAAAGCTGAAAGCCAAGACGGTATTTTCCGGTTGCTCTATCACGCTCGACAAAACCGGAATCGGCAAGGGTTGCCAGGGTGCGTGAGATCTGCCCTTTGTCTCGAGCAGTGAGTTCGGCCACTCTATTTACCCCTAAACCACGATTGCGCAGGGCCTCTGGGGTACCCAGCACCTCAAGCACCTCTAGGTCGCGGCTTAGCCCGGCGGCATTTCGGCGCTGCGCCAGTTTCTGCTCTGCCATAAGTTCCTGTTTATCTGATTGTTATCGTATTTGGTTGACATACTACCAACTCTCGTTGCGGTATACACAACCACTTTCTAGTTTTGGGTTATCGGGGCAAAAGCACCGATTAGCTCTCAAAGAGGAGGCCGGCATGGATTATGACCTGAGTTTGGTCCTGCCATTCCTAATCAAGAAAGCCGACGAGATTCTTGAGCTCTCGACCGAGCACGTCCTAGTCGTGCTGATCTCTCTGGTCATTGCTTCAATCATCGGCGTCGGCACCGGGCTTTTGGTCTGGGAGAAGCCGGTAGCCCGCTCGGCGGCAGTTGCCACCGCGGGTGTAATTCTGACCATTCCGTCAATGGCGCTACTGACCATTTTGATACCGATAATGGGCCTTGGCTGGGCATCAACAGTATTTGCCCTAAGCATTTACTCGCTGCTTCCGATTGTGCGAAACACAGTGGTTGGCCTTCGCGAAGTTGACCCAGCGGTAATCGAGTCAGCGCGCGGCATGGGAATGAGCAAAGTTGCCGTGCTGATGAAAATTCAGTTTCCGATTGCCTGGCCAGTAATTCTTACTGGGCTTCGCGTTGCCGCGCAGCTATCGGTTGGTATTGCAGCTATTGCCGCTTACGTTGCCGGCCCTGGAATGGGCGCGTACATCTTCAAGGGTCTATCAATGCTTGGTGCAGCGAACGCACTTAACTTTGCACTCACCGGAACAGTGGTGATTGTAATTATTGCCCTGAGCTTTGATGCAGTTTTTATTTTGATCAACCGTCTAACAACATCGAGAGGCATCCGTGTCTAAAGCAACTAGTGGCGCAAGCATTGAATTAACCAACGTCACCAAGTCATATCCAAATCAGCCGCAGTCTGCAGTTGAGAACTTCTCAATGAGCATCAACCCTGGCGAGCTCATCATGTTGGTTGGTCCTTCCGGTTGCGGTAAGACCACAACAATGAAGATGATCAACCGCATCATTGAACCAACATCAGGTTCAATCAAGATTGACGGTGAAGACATTCTTTCGCTTGATCAAAACATTCTTCGTCGCCGCATTGGTTACGTAATTCAGCAAATTGGTTTGTTTCCACACATGACCATAGCCGAGAACGTATCTGTGGTGCCAAAACTTTTGGGCTGGGACAAAGCACACATTGCCTCAAGAGTTGAAGAGCTACTTTCATTGGTGGAACTTGACCCAAGCAAATTTGCAAACCGCTACCCAAAGCAGCTTTCTGGTGGCCAGCAGCAGCGCGTAGGTGTTGCCCGTGCACTTGCAGCAGACCCACCGGTAATGCTTATGGACGAACCGTTTGGTGCAACCGACCCAATCACACGTGAAAAGTTGCAAGACGAATTCTTGAGACTGCAGGCAACAATCGGAAAAACAATTGTGTTTGTGACTCACGACTTTGACGAAGCAATCAAACTTGGTGATCGCATTGCTGTGCTTAGCGAGCGTTCACAGATTGAGCAGTTTGATACTCCGGCAAACATCTTGGCTAACCCAGCTAGCGATTACGTTTCATCATTCATTGGTGAGGGTGCAGCGCTCAAGCGTTTGGCCCTTATTCCAATCAGCAGCGCAAAGCTAAGTTCAACCAGTGCCACCGGCCCAAGCGTTGAAATTTCTGAGAACCTGCGCGAAGCACTTGATCACATTGTGCTAAACGGCGGAGCACCGGTGCCGGTAACTGATGCGAAGGGCAAGTCACTTGGCAGCATCTCTGTGAAAGAGATCTCAAGCGCATTGGGCGCAGACGTATCAAGCCTTGGTATCAAAAAGGGCAAATAATCATGAGCATTCAGCCAGCAGTAGATGTAAGCACCTCTTACAGTCAGCCATCTGACCGCAAGGGCCGCTTCTTCACAGCCAAGCGTTGGGGCACTCCGCTACTTATCTTGGTTGCGCTAACCGGCCTACTTGTGTTCTTGACCGTGCGCGGCGAGCCAGACAAGATTGAATCTTTTGCTCTCAACTGGCCTTACATGGCAGCCAAGGTTGATGAGCACATTCGCCTTTCAATCGCGGCGGCACTTTTGGTTGCGGCCATTGCGATTCCTGCCGGAATTTTAGTTAGCCGATCAAAGTCAAAGATTGTGCGCGGCACCATCGTTGGCATCGGAAACATTGGCCAGGCAACGCCGGCCGTTGGTGTGATCATCTTGCTTGCTTTGATTCTTGGTATTGGTTGGTCAACCGCAATCATCGCGTTGGTTTTCTATGGGTTGCTGCCGGTAATTAGAAACACAATGGTTGGCATCTCACAGATCAACCCATCAGTAATTGAATCGGCTAAGGGCATGGGAATGACCGGCGGCCAGATTCTTCGCAAGATTGAGCTGCCCTTGGCAGTTCCAGTAATTTTGGCAGGGTTTAGAACAACCCTTGTCTTCAGTGTTGGTGTGGCAACCATTGCCACATTCATCAACGCCGGCGGTTTGGGGGAGGTGCTCGTGGTTGGTCTAAAGCTTTCACGAGAGGCCGTCACGCTGACGGGTGCAGTAGTGGTTTCTTGCATCGCCTTGGGCATGGACTGGTTCGCCGGTCTGGTCGAAGACTTGTTGAAGCCCAAAGGAGTATGAGTTCAAAGCTGAACTCATCTATTAATCGATTAATAAGGAGCAGTAAATGAAAACCAGTCTTAAGACTGTACTGGCTGCAGTCGCCGTTGTCGGCAGCCTAACATTGACAGGTTGTGCACCTGCCGCTGAAGAAGCATCTACCGATAACACAGCTCTTGCTGGTCTAACCGGCGTAGTTGGTGCAAAGGACTTCTCAGAGCAGTACATCCTGGGAAACATGGTTAGCCAACTTCTAAACGCTAACGGTGCAGAGACTACCTACCAGACCATCGTTGGTTCTGCGAACGTACGTACCGCACTTGAGTCAGACGAATTCATGGGTTACTGGGAATACACCGGTACTTCATGGTTGGCATACCTAGGTAATGACAAGCCAGTTCCAGGAGTAAAGGCACAGTACGACGCAGTTAAGGCTGCCGACGGTGCTAACGGAATTGCATGGTTAGACGGTGCTGCGGTTAACAACACCTACGCATTCGCAATTCGTTCAGAGAAGGCTGCTGAGCTTGGCGTTAAGTCATTCTCAGACGTTGCAAAGCTTCCAGCTTCAGAGCAGACCTTCTGTGTTGAGTCTGAGTTTGCATCTCGTCCAGATGGTTGGGAAGGCCTAAAGGCTACCTACGGCCTAAAGGGTAAGACCGTAACTCTAGACACCGGTGCTATCTACTCAGTAACCGACAAGGGTGAAGACTGCAACTTTGGTGAGGTTTTCGCAACTGACGGCCGCATCAAGGCTCTTGACCTAGTTGTAATGCAGGACGACAAGGAATACTTCCCTGTTTACCAGATTGGCTTCACCTTGAAGCAGACAACTCTAGACAAGTACCCAGCAATCGCTGACATCATCAACAAGTTGACAGCAACCCTAACCGACCAGGTAATGCAGACCCTTAACGCACGTGCAGACGTAGATGGCGACGAGCCAGCTGACATTGCTCGTGACTACCTAATCGAGCAGGGCTTCATCACCGAATAATTTCGGTAGCAATTCAGTTATTCAAAGTAGTAAATAGGTAAAGGAACCTGAGATGGCACTTCACATGCAGATCGGCGAATCATTCGTAGGTCAAGGCGTAAACGCAGCACACATTAATACTGTGTTTGGCCACCGTGAAGGTCCTGCTGGAGTGGCCTGGGCAACAGCCCTGGCCACTCCTTCTCAGGGGCACGTTCCATATGTAGTGGTGCTAAAGCCATCACTTCCGGTCAAGCCATTGACCCTGTTTGTAACTAAGGCAGCACCTGCCAGCGACACCCACGGCACCATGATCTGGGGAGCAGCCCAGGCAGGAGTTGCCGGCGGAGTTGCCGATGCGGTTGCCGAAGGCTTTATCAAAAAGAGTGACCTAGACGACACCGTGATCATCACCGCAGTGTGGGTAAACCCAAGTGCCGATGACGCAGATGCGGTTTATCACAACAACCGCGAGGCCACCAGAAACGCGCTGATGAACGGCGCTCAAAATCTTCCGAGTATTGAAGACGTACTCGATAACCGTGCTCTTCCGCACAACCCGTACTACACCGCTAAGGACTAGGCTCTTGAAAATCACAAACATCAAGCTAACCCGCATGAGGTTGCCGCTTGACCCTCCGTTTAATGCAGCCTGGGATCCAAACCCTCGTCGCGAGTTCACCGCAACATTGGTGACAGTAGAAACCGATGAAGGTATTACCGGCTACGGTTCTGGCGACACAATGGATGGCTTTGAGGCTTATCAGCACCTCTTTATAGGTACTGACCCAATGCAAATCGTGAACCAGGTAAAGCGCATTGAAACTATTAACTTTCACGGCGGACGCTACTGGCCACTTGAGGTTGCACTGTGGGACATCATTGGCAAGGTAGCCAACCTTCCGGTTGCCACGCTATTTGGTGGAGCAACAGATCGCATGGCGGCCTACGCATCATCTGGTGAACTAAAGGCCCCGGCAGCTCGTGCCGATGCCGCAGTTGCCGCAAAAGAACTTGGCTTCAAAGCAATGAAGATTCGCATTTCGCGAGACGCACTAAAAGAAGGCATTGCCTCAGTGCGTGCAGCGCGCGAAGCGGTTGGCGATGACTTTGACCTAATGGTTGACATGAATCAAATGTGGCGCATGTCTGGCGACATTGAGCCGGCACTTACCCTAAGCAAGGTGCACTCGGTTGCTAAAGAATTACACGAACTAAAAGTCTTGTGGATTGAAGAGCCGTTGCCGCAGGCAGATATCGAAGGCATGAAGCGTGTGCGCCAAGAAGTTGGTGTGCAACTATCTGGTGGCGAGATGGTGCGTTCAATGGGCGAGCTTGCTCACCTGATTGACAACGATGCGCTTGACATCTATCAGCCAGATGTGGTTCTTGCAGTGGGCATGCTTCGTGCTCGCCAGGTTGCCGAGGCTGCCGCGCTAAAGCACCGCCAGTTCACCCCGCACTCATGGACAAACGGTATTGGTGTGCTGGCTAACCTGCACGTGGTTACCGGTGTTGGCGGCGGCCCTTACTTTGAGTTCCCTTTTGATCCGCCGGGCTGGACTGTTGAACGCCGAGACTTCTTTATTAAGCCGGTGAACGTTAATAAAGATGGCGATGTTGTGGTGCCAAACGCCCCTGGATTGGGAGTTGAATTAGACCACGACGCAGTCAAGCGCTTCACAATCTAACTTAGAAAGACAGGCCCAATTGGCTAAGAACTGGGTAGAGCAGGCAAAAAACCTGCAACCAAAGAACGACCTCTTTATTGATGGCAAGTTTGTGCCTGCCGCAGACGGCGAGCGTTTTGAAACCCTTGCCCCGCGCGATGGCTCTGTTATCACCACGGTTGCCCGCGGTAAGGCTGCCGATATAGATAAGGCCGTGAAGTCTGGTGCGGCAGCATTTGCATCTGGCGTTTGGTCAAAGGCCGATGTTCGTCACCGCCAGCAGGTGCTGATTCGCCTGTCTGAGCTATTGCTTGAAAACAAAGACGAGCTTGCCCTACTTGAGTCAATTGAAACCGGTCACCCAATTGGTGATTCGCTAAATGTTGATGTGCCATCTGCTTCGCGTAGTTTTCGCTGGTACGGCGAAGCGCTAGATAAGGTTTACGACGAGATTGCACCAACACCAAAGTCGGCGCTGGCGCTTATTACCCGCGAACCACTTGGTGTGATTGGTGCGGTTGTGCCGTGGAACTACCCACTGATTATTTCTGCCTGGAAGCTAGCCCCGGCACTTGCCGCCGGTAACTCTGTGGTTCTAAAGCCCGCCGAAAACACCAACCTGGCATCTCTTCGCGTGGCCGAGTTGGCAATTGAGGCAGGGCTTCCGGCAGGTGTGCTGAATGTGGTTACCGGTTTAGGTGCCGAGGCAGGAGCGGCACTTGGCCGCCACCCTCAGGTAGACAAAATTACCTTCACCGGCTCACCGGCTGTTGGCCGCATGTTCCAGGAATACGCGGGCCAAACAAACGGCAAGCAGGTTGCACTTGAACTTGGTGGCAAGTCGCCGCACATTGTCTTTGATGATGTTGAAGATATTGAGGCCTGTGCGGTTGCAGTTGCCTGGGGTATTTTCTACAACGCCGGTCAAACCTGTCACGGCGGGTCTCGCTTGCTAGTGCACGAGAGCGTGCACGACAAACTTCTTGAAGCAACCATCAAGGTGGCTAAGTCACTGAAGCTTGGAGACACCCTTGATGAATCAACTCAGGTGAGCGCAATCGTAAGTGAGAAGCAACTTGAGCGCGTGCTTGGCTATCTTGAAATTGCAAAGCAAGAAAATGCAAAGGTTGCCATGGGTGGCTCACGCTTTACCCCGGCTGCCGGTCTTGAAAACGGATACTTCGTCGAGCCAACAATTCTTGACAACGTAGATAACTCAAGCCGTATTGGCCAAGAAGAAATCTTTGGCCCGGTTCTTGCAGTGACTACTTTCAAAACCGTTGCCGAGGCAATTCACCTTGCCAACGACACAGAGTACGGTTTGGCAGCCAGCGTTTGGACAAAAGATATTTCACGCGCACACAAAGTTGCCCGCGAGGTTCGTGCCGGCACAGTGTGGATCAACACCTTTGATGTTGCCGACATCATTGTTCCTTTTGGTGGCTTCAAGTCATCGGGGTTTGGTCGCGACAGATCACTGCACGCACTTGATTCATACACCGCACTAAAAACTACTTGGATCAACCTTGGTTCACAGGAAATTTCCTAATTAAGAAAGCAGCAAATGTTTAACAAAGAAACAACCACAGTAGGTTTCATTGGCCTTGGCAACATGGGTTCAGGCATGACCAAGAACCTTCAACTAAATGGTTTCAAGTTGGTAGTCAACGATGTGCGCAAAGAAGCCGCAGAGAAGCTATTGGAAAACGGTGCCGAGTGGGCCGCAACCCCAGCCGAGGTTGCCGCAAAGAGTGATGTGGTCATCACCATGCTGCCAACTCCAAAGCACGTTGACATGGTTTCAATGGGCGAAAACGGAATTCTCTCTGGCATCAAAGACGGCGGCTTCTGGGTGGACATGTCTACCTCTGTGCCTGAGGTAACCGAGCGCGCCCGCAAGACTAGCGAGGGCCGCAACCTAAACATCATGGATGCACCGGTATCGGGTATGTCTGTTGGTGCAGCAAACGGCAAGCTTCAGATTTTTGCCGGCGGAACCGCAGAGCAATTTGCCACGATGAAAAACGTTTTTGAAGCAATGGGCGACCCAAAGCGCATTTTGCACGTGGGTAAGGCCGGGGCCGGTTATGCAGTGAAGCTTGCCATCAACCAGCTTTGGTTCTCACACCTGGTGGCAACCGCCGAGGTATTGGCCGTTGGCGTGAAGGCCGGGGTAGACCTAGAGGTCTTGCGCCAGTCGCTGATTGCAAGCCCAGCTAACTCAAACTTTGTTGAGAACGACGTGTTATCGGTGTTGAAGCACGGCGACTACGACGAAGGCTTTGCGATTGCACTTGCGTGTAAAGACCTTGGCCTACACACAGATCTTGCGCGTTCAGTTGGCGTACCGGTTGAACTTTCAGCACAGGTTGAGCAGATTTTCCGCCGCGCTAAGGCACAGTATGGCGACCTAGCTGGCGAGATGACACCAATGAAGTTGTACGAAGACCTAATGGGTCAAACACTTCGCATCGATAACTAAGAGGCAAAATGTCTGAGACAAGAAAACTTTCAAGCTACGAACTAGTACTTGACCCAAAACCAGCGGCGCACTTTGGCGTTGGCGCGGTTTCTAAGGTTGGCGAACTGGCTGCTGCCCAGGGTGCAAAGAGCGCACTTATTATTACTGACCCATTCTTGGGTGCATCACCAATTTGCGCCGAAGTAAAGTCAAGCCTGGAGGCTGCCGGAATCAAGGTTTCAGTTTTTGATGGTGTGACCCCAAACCCAACCACCGCATGCGTCGACGCAGGCTCTGATGCCGGTGCCGCGGCAAACTGTGACATCTTGATCGCGCTTGGCGGCGGATCATCAATGGATACCGCCAAAGGTGTTTCACTAGGGGCTGTGAACCCAGAGCGCGGAGTTGCGCTTGACTACAGCACTCCGTTTAAGAATGCCGGAATTCCAATCATTGCAATTCCAACCACTGCCGGCACCGGCTCTGAAGTAAATGCTTTTGGTGTGATCACTGATGAGCACACCCACAAGCGTTTTTATGTTGGTCACTCAAGCGCATTGGCAAAGGCAGCGATTCTTGACCCGCAGCTAACCGTTGGGTTGCCACCAAAGGCGACAGCGGCAACCGGTATGGACGCACTGGTGCACGCAACTGAGTCGTACATCTCAAAGCGACCAAACCCATACAGTGATGGCATTGCGCTTCAGGTAGTTGAGATGGTTTCGCAAAACATTGTTACCGCCTGCACCAAGGGTGAAGACATTGAAGCGCGTGCGCAAATGCTGCTTGCCTCACACATTGCCGGAGTTGGTTTCTCACACACCGGCCTAGGTTTGGTGCACGGTATTGGTCACGCACTTGGCGGTCAGTTCAATATTCCTCACGGTGTTGCACTTTGCCTCGTGCTTGAAGAAGTTTTGAAGTTCAACCTGCCGCACCGCATGCCTCGCTTTGCGCGTTTGGCATTTGCACTTGGTGTTGGCGAAACCGCAAAGTCAGATGCGCAAAATGCCGATGCAGCAATTGCACGCATCGCCGAATTGGTTGAGCAAGTTGGTCTAAAGGGCAAGCTTGCTGACTTTGGCATCACCCACGATCACCTGGAATCACTAGCCAATGACGCTGTTGCCGATGCGGTAACCTTGAATAATCCGGTTGAACCTACTCGCGATCAGGTGATCGCCATTATGGAGAAGACACTATGAGCATCACTGCAGCAGAAGAGGCACGCGTATTAGGGCTGGTTCCAACCGGTCTTTACATCAATGGTGAATGGCGCGATTCAAGCGATAAGTCAGTAATCGATGTGATTGACCCGGCAACCGGCAAGGTTTTGGTGAAAGTTGCCAACGCCACCGTTGCCGATGGCCAAGCCGCTCTAGCTGCAGCACACGCTGCGCAAGCCGAGTGGGCTAAGACCTCACCAAGATTCCGCGCTGAGATTCTGCGCAAGGCCTTTGACAAGGTAACCGAGATGGCCGATGAATTTGCCATTTTGATGTCACTTGAAATGGGTAAGCCAGTAGCCGAAGCCCGCGGTGAAGTTGCCTACGGCAGCGAATTCTTACGCTGGTTCAGCGAAGAGACCGTGCACCAGGCTGGCCGCTTTGCTACCGCCCCTGATGGCAAGATGCGCATCATGGTGCAAAAGCGCCCGGTTGGCCCAAGCCTCTTTATTACCCCTTGGAACTTTCCGCTAGCCATGGCTACCCGCAAGATTGCTCCGGCAATTGCAGCCGGTTGCACCATGATCATCAAGCCTGCAGCGCTAACCCCGCTGGCAACACTTTTGTTTGCCAAGGTGCTTGAAGAAGTTGGCCTACCTAAGGGTGTGCTGAATGTGATTCAGACTGAACAGGCCGGCGAGGTTACTGGGCCGCTAATCAAGGACTCACGCCTTCGCAAGCTTTCGTTCACCGGTTCAACCGGTGTTGGCCGCCGCTTGATTGCAGACTCTGCAGATCAGGTGCTTCGTGTATCAATGGAGCTAGGTGGCAACGCCCCAATCATCATTTTTGAAGATGCTGACATGGACAAGGCAATTGCCGGCACCATGCTTGCCAAGCTTCGCAATATGGGTGAGGCCTGCACCGCGGCAAACCGTGTGCTGGTTCACGAAAGCATCGCCGAGGAATTCTCAACCAAGCTTGCTGCAAAGATGGCTGAGCTGAAGGTTGCTCGCGGAACAGAAGACGGCGCAAACATTGGCCCAATGATTGACGAAAAGAGCCGCACAAATATTCACGCTCTTGTGCAAGATGCCATTGATAAGGGTGCCAAGGTTCTAACCGGTGGATCTGTTCCTGCAGGTGAAGGATACTTCTACCCACCAACAGTTTTGACATCGGTGCCTAAGAGCGCGCGCATCATGAAAGAAGAAGTGTTTGGTCCGGTTGCTCCGGTAATCACCTTCAAGAATGAAGCCGAGGCTATTGCACTTGCAAACGACACCGAGTTTGGTTTGGTTGCATACGCATTCACCAAAGATCTAAACCGCGGATTGCGTTTGGCCGAATCTCTTGAGGTTGGCATGTTTGGCTTGAACACCGGAATTGTTTCAAACCCGGCAGCACCGTTTGGTGGAGTTAAGTCTTCTGGTCTTGGTCGTGAAGGCGGTAAAGAAGGTATTGAAGAATACCTAGAGACCGTTTACATCGGCATTGCCGACCCGTTTGACGCGTAGCCAGCGCCAAGCACCAGTGCTCCAAAGTGCCCACAGCACTAGGAGAGGTTGAAAAAACAAACGTGTCAATCTTGCGCTGTCTGTGTTTAATCCAAATGCATCGGTTTGAGTTACGTACTGAGAAATATTGCCAGGAAAAATGGCGATAAAAAACGCCGCGGTCAAAATTCCGGCAAGGTGAGTTTTGTATCCAGATGCCAACCAAATACCTAGAGTGATTTCAATTACACCGCTAGCAAGCACGACAAAGTCGGCATCAAGCGGCAACCAGGTTGGCACCTGCGCCTGAAAAGTAAGTCTTGAAAATGTCAGGTGTGAAATACCCGCAAAGGTGAGCGCTGCACCAAGCAGTACGCGTGCAATTGCTTTGACCCAGCGCATTATTTGCTTGGCCTTAACTTGCCCGGTTTCAATTTGCGCAGCGAAATTAGAGTTCCACCAAGCACCGCAGGAATACCGCCGCCCGGATGCACCGATGCACCAACGCGCTGAAGCCAAGGCCTAAAGATGCTTCGGTACTGCGGGTTGTGGAACGGGCCAGACATCCAAAGCGGATTGGTCTTGCCGTAGAGCGCACCAAGAGCTGAACCCCACTCGCCAAAATACTCGGGGGTAAGAATCACTTTGTCTTCAAAGAGTTGATCAATTGGCACATTGAGGCCCATTACCTTTGAGATGCGGTCAATCTCAGCACGAACCCAAGGGCTATCAAGATCGTAGGTTTTGCCATCGGCAGGTGCCGTCAAAAGCACTGCAACGGTTGGCTTGGTGTTTGGGTAAACCTCGCCTGCCTTGTAGTAGTTCACAAATGCCATAGTTTGCTTGGGTGGCACTGCTGCCTCAAGCGCGGCATAGAGTTCGGCCGGTTCATCGGGCATAACTACCGAGTGAGTCACGGTGCCAGCAGGCAACGGTTCTTTGAGCACTGCGTAGATGGCAACACCCGAGCAAGAACGCTTGCCGGTTGGTTGCTTTGGCTTCTTACCAAGCAGTACGCGAAGCACCTCTGGGTCTAGCGAGCTAACAATCAAGTCGGCCGGGTATTCACCATTTACGGTTGTGACCAAACCCTTTTGCACGCTCAAAACTTTATCGTCAAGCTTGATGGTGGCACCGGCTGCGGTTGCAAGCTTGGCAATGGTCTGTGGAATTTCGTTTACGCCGCCAACCGGAACAGAGATTCCTTGCGAGGCCATTGCCGCAGTCATCGAAGCATAGATCGCAAGTGTTTGTTTTGGTGAAACACCAGCATTCAAAGTGTGAATTGCAATTACCTCACGCAAACCAGCAGGCATCCACTTGAGTGACTTGATGTAACTCTGTGTGGTTAGGCGAGTGCCGTAAACCTTTAGCATCTTACCTAGAGCGGGCAGTGCCTTTGGATCAAAGGGATGCGCGGTCAACAAAGTTGAAATTGATGAAGTGATTTGATCGTGCTGCTTTTGAAATCGTGACCAAGCAGAAAACCATTCGTGATTTTCTTTTACCGGAAGATCAGTTTCGTGCTCGCGAAAAAAGTAGCGACCAACCTCGGCAAGCTTGGTGAATTCAATTGCAGGAACCGCGCTGTGTTTCGCACCGGTGCTACCGCCAAGTGCGTCGTAAGTTGCTAAGAATTGTTGCCACACCTCAGGAAAGGTCACAAGTGCAGGCCCGGTATCCATGCGTTGGCCTTTGACTTCAACGCGGCGAGACTTTCCGCCAATCCAGTTGTTGCGCTCTAGAACGGTTACTTCATAACCTGCTTGAGCAAGTAGCGCTGCGCTGGCTAAACCGGAAATGCCGGCGCCAAGAACAACAGCTTTTTTCACTAGTAGACGCCTAGAAAGATAGCGGCAACTAATTGCACACCTGCAACTGCCCCGGCAACATAAGGAAAAGTAATTGAGTACTTATAAAGATCGTGCGCAACTTTTGGAGTTGGGTTTTGCCAAACCTTCAAAACCAGGTAACCAGAAATCAATAGGTTTACAAATGCAACCGGTACGTTCACCATTGCAAACAGCACCGTTGCAACTGCCCACCAGAAACCACACCAAATCAAAGTTTTCTTCACGCCAAGGTGCACGGCGGTAGTTACGATTCCGGTGTCAGAGTCTTGAGGAATATCTTGAATCGCATCGTAGGCGTGCTTCGCGATAGACCAAGCCATCAACGCAAACACCGCTAACCAAATTGGCTCTTTACCAAGTGCCAGTGGAACAAAGGCCAACGGAAATGCGTAATCGGTGTTTGAAAAGCTATCTAGATATGCGCGGGCCTTTAGGCGAAGCGGCGGCGCAGAGTAAAAGGTAAAGAACAGTGCGTAGGCAAGCATCCATGCGGTGGCCTGCCAAGGAAGCGTGAGGGCAAAGTAGCCAAGGAACGGAAGGTTGGTTAGTAGCACGCCCCACCAAATTGGTTTGACCTCGTTTGGCGAAATGTGCGCGCCTTCGTAGCCACCCTTGCGGGCGTTGATGTTGTCTGTTTCTTGGTCGAAGATGTCGTTGATGCCGTAGATAAGAAGGTTAAAGGGCAGGGTTACCCAGATCAGAATCGGCAGCACGCGCCAATCCCATAGGAAACCGGCCAACCACATGCCCATCACGGTGGTTCCAATGGTGTTGATCCAAAGGACGGGTCTTGAAATAACTACTAGGCGTCTTAGCACCCCTCAAGCCTACGCTGGGTTGCTATTGGCGGCCGCTAGTTGGCAAATTCAAGGATTCCAGCCAGGCGGCTAACGCACTTGAGCTCTTCAACCGTCTTGAAGCGTGACTTAAGTAGGTCTTTTGAGTGCACCAGGTAGCAGTGGCCCTTGGCCCTTGAGATTGCCACGTTTAGGCGGTTTCGCTCAAGCAAGAACTCTAGGCCGCGTGGGGCATCGGCCGCCGAAGAGGCCGCAAAGCTATAGATGACCACCAGACCCTCACGACCCTGGAACTTATCAACCGTTCCAACCATCACCTGGGTGAAGCCTGAGGCGTCAAGCGCGTTACGAATGGCATCAACCTGGGCGTTATAGGCGGCCACAACCAATACCTCTTTTTGGGGCAGGGTCTTAGTGAGGTCTTTAGTTAGATCAAGCACTACCTGCACCTCTTCATCACTGCGGCTGACGTTGTTGTAGTGCTCAACGGCAATGGAGGTAATGCCCGGGGTTAGCCCCTCTACAAAGTGAGAGTTTGTGCTTTCGTGGGCGCGCAACTTGCCTTCGTAGCTCAACCAGCTAACCGGTTTGTTGATCTCTGGGTGCAAGCGGCGAGTGACTTCAACAAAGTAGCCCATGTGCTTTGGCAAGATTGCGTGATTGCCCATGTAGTGACCAAGCGCAGAGTTTGAAACACCACCCGGGTGCACAGCCATAACAACCTGAGCCAATTGCTGTGGGTCACCAAGCAAAATCAAATTCTTTGCGGCAATGCTGTTTGCGATTGCATCAACGAGTGAGAACTGCGCGGCTTCGTCAATGAACATGTAGTCAAATGGTTCTTCACGCATTTTTGAATTACAAAAAGTAAAACTTGTTCCGCCAATTACGTAACCGGACGCAGTTACTTTTTTGCGCGCCGAAACAACAGCGGCAGTGTCTTTGAATTCTTGCCAAACGTTATTGGTGGTGCTGAATTTTTTGCGAGCCTTCAGAATTAGATTCGGGTCTACTCCAGCTTCAACGCAACCTTCAAGCAGGTTTTCAACTGCAGAGTGCGAGTTAGAAAGCACTGCAACTTTAAAACCCTTGGCAACCAAGTTAGCAATAGTGTGCGAAGCAAGATAGGTCTTGCCAGAACCGGGCGGGCCTTGAATGCAAAGTGTTGAGTTATCAAGTTTCTCTGTTGCTTCAAGCACCGCTGGCAAATAATTATTTGCATCGGCAACTGGCAAGCTGCCACCACCAATTAATCTTGGTGCTCTACGCAGTAGTAGGTCCATAATTGCGCGGCCAGCTGGCGCTTCATTGCGCGGGTCAACCCACTCGTTAGTTATTTCGTTTGCAAGTAACTCAAGTGCGCTTTGCTTGGCACTGGTGTTGAAAGTTTGTGCCTCAAGAATTGCATTCGGCTTTACATTGCTAAGACCATTGAGTGATTCACGGGTAAAGGTGACTGTGCCATTTTCAAAAGAAACGATTTCACCAAAGTCACGCTTTTGTCGGCGGCCGCCAATTGCATAGCGCACCACAATTCGTTGCTCTGCTTCTGGTTCGTAAAGATCTTCGTATGGCAACTCAGCCTGGTAGGTCACTTTAATAAACGGCACACCGCTATCGCGTTTGGTTTTTGATTCACGAGCAATTTCACGCAAATTCAAAAGCGCTGCACCGCGGCGATCACCCTCTAGGGCCGCGTCATCTTGCTGCATGCGAATGTAGATGTCTGTCCAGAACATTACGTCTTCGCGCTTATAGAAAAGTATTGAGTGGTTGAGGGCCAACCAAACCAAAGCCTTTTGATCGTCGGCCTCGTCAAGCCCAAATTGCCAGTCGGCTACCGGGGCAAAGAGCTCGGCAGTCCTTGCCTGAAGCCGCTCAAGTTCTAGTTGCGCCTTGGTAACGAGGCCGTCACCCTCGATGCCATCGGGGTCAGTTAGGTAAGGGTTCTCGCGGTCTTCGCCATAGCGAAGGCAGGCACCCTCAAATCCGGTTAGCCACAGGTAAAGCTCACGAGTGGACTGCACATCTTCTATGTTGTACTGGCGCAGGTTTCGGTAGGTCTCGTCGGCAAGC
>JACCDQ010716628.1_pt1 | contig 21167 bp, 20 predicted proteins | sample 7446031 | NCBI WGS metagenome assembly JACCDQ01 (sample SAMN15323442, study PRJNA562643) | freshwater metagenome | isolation source: river surface water | place: USA:Blue River Watershed | collected 2017-08-17
AGACCGGCAGGTCGGACTGGATCTCGCCGACCACGTAGTCGGAGCCGACCATGCGCTCGATATCCTGCTTCCATAACGATCCGGCCATCGCCGGGACAGAGACGCTGGCCAGCACCAGCAGGGCAAGGACAGCCCTCAGCAAACAAGCACGCATTTTTTCATCGGGTTAAGCACGGCTTTGCCAAAAGCCGATGGTGTTAAGCACTATATTTGGGCACGATACCATCCGTTCCGGCGCAGGCCGATTTTCAATTTCAAAAGACGGGAGACAAGCATGGAAGTTCTGATCACCGGCGGTGCCGGATTCCTGGGCGCGAAGCTGGCCCGGCAGCTGCTCGCGAAAGGCACGCTGGCCGATGCATCGGGCCAGCAGCAGGCGATTACCCGGCTGACCCTGATGGACGTGGTGGCGGCGCAGGGCTTTTCGGATCCGCGCGTGAACATCGTCACCGGCGACGTGTCCGATGCGGCCACGCTGGCGCGCGTGGTGACGCCGTCGGTACAGTCGATTTTCCATCTGGCGGCCGTGGTCAGCGGCGAGGCCGAGGCCGATTTCGAGCTGGGCATGCGCATCAACCTGGATTCGACCCGGCTGCTGCTGGAGCAGGCGCGCAAGAATGGCAACCGTCCGCGCGTGGTGTTCACCAGCACGGTGGCGGTGTTTGGCGGCGACATGCCGCCGAAGGTGCTCGACAGCACGCCGGCCACGCCGCAGGGTTCGTATGGCACGCAGAAGGCGATGTGCGAGCTGATGGTGTCGGACTTCACGCGCAAGGGTTTCATTGACGGCCGCTCGCTGCGCCTGCCGACGATCAGCGTCCGCCCGGGCAAGGCCAACAAGGCCGCGTCGAGCTTCGCCAGCGGCATCATCCGCGAACCGCTGAATGGCGTGGTGTCCGAGTGCCCGGTGCCGCCCGACACCAACGTCTGGGTGCTGTCGCCGCGTTGCACGATCAAGAACCTGATTCATGCGCACGAACTGGACGCTGCCGGCTTTGCGCGCAAGGGTGCCGTCAACCTGCCGGGCCTGACCACCACGGTCGGCGAGATGGTCGCCGCGATGGGACGCGTGGCCGGCGCGGACAAGATGGCGCTGGTGCAGTGGAAGGAAGACGATGCCGTGATGAAGCTGGTGCGCACCTGGCCCGGCGATTTCGTCACCGAGCGCGCCGATGCGATGGGCTTCGTGCATGACGCCAGCTTTGACGAGGTCGTGAAGGCCTATATCGACGAAGAGCTGGGCGGCAAGGTGGCCTGACGCGCTGGATGGCCCCTCCTGCAACTGGTGTCAGGAGGGCGGCCGCCAGAAGTGCACGACGATGGATCCCGGCCTGCGCCGGGATGACGGTTTTTATGGTGCGGGGAAACCGCGGCAGTGTCTATGCGCGGTCCGGGACAGCAGCTTTGAGGCCAGCCGGCTTTTAAAACGTCATCCCGGCGCAGGCCGGGATCCATGGTCTTGACCTAACAGACTCCCGCGTTCCTTATCCCAGCCTGATCAGCCGCTTGCCGAGGTTCTCGCCGCGATACAGCGACGCAATCGACCCCGGCGCCTGCTCCAGTCCGTCGAGGATGTCTTCCTCATAGCGTATCGCGCCTTCGCGCACCCATTGCAGCAGGTCGTCGCGCGCCGTCGCATAGTGGTCGCGATGGTCCATGATGACGAAGCCCTGCATGCTGGCGCGCTTGACCAGCAGGTGCCGCTCGACGCGCGGGCCTGAGGGTAGCGGATCCCAGTTCGCAATCGACGCGGTGCCGCAGATGACCACGCGCGCGCCGACCGCGAGATGCTTCATCACTTCGTCGCTGATCTTGCCCGAGGTATTGTCGAAGTAGACATCGACGCCGCCGCGGCAGGCATCGGCCAGTTGCGCGGCAAAATCCGGATGCTTGTAGTCGACCGCGGCGTCATAGCCGAAGCGGTCCACGCACAGCTGCCGCTTGGTCTCGCCGCCGGTAATGGCGACGGTGCGGCAGCCGAGACGCTTCGCGATCTGGCCGACGCAGGAGCCGACCGCGCCGGCACCGGTGGAGACCACCACGGTCTGCCCCGGCTGCGGCCGGCCGACCTTCAGCAGTCCGTAATGCGCGGTGATGCCATTGATGCCCAGCACGCCGAGCGCGGTCGACAAGGGCAGGTCGTCATAACTGACGCGGTCATCGATGACATTCGGATTCACCGCCGCATATTCCTGCCAGCCGAACATGCCGGTCACGCGGGTGCCGACCGGCCAGTCCGGGTGCATCGACGCGACGATCTCGCCGGCGGCGAACGCGCGCATCACTTCGCCGATGCCGACCGGCGTCGAATAGTTGGCGACGGCATTCACCCAGCCGCGCATCGCCGGCTCGACGGACAGGTAATGGTTGCGTATCAGGACCTGGCCGGCGGAAGGCGCCGGCATCGGTTCGTCGACGATGCTGAAATGTTCAGCCTGCGGTATGCCTTCCGGGCGGCTCGCCAGCACGACCTGGCGATTGCGTTTTGCGGACATGTCTCCTCGCTCTATTTTTTATAAGAGAATTCGCGCCGCATGCAGCGCCGTTTTTTTATCGCGGCTTGCCGCAGCGGCGCGGCGAGCGCAGACTATACCAGCGCGCGTTGCGGCGATGATTGCTGCAGCGCTTCTTCCTGCATCAATCTGAACCTTCAGGCCAGCATGGAATCCAGCCTCTCATCCGCAGTCCGCCATCCGGCATTGTTCATCCCTTCTTCCTGTCGGCTCGCGCGGCGCCGTGCCGTCGCGTACCGCTCATGATCGCGCTACTCGAAGCCCGTCGCGCCGGCCTGCTGGCGCGCGCGCACTGGCTGCCCAACCTGATCGCCGGACTGGTGGTCGGCGTGGTTGCGCTGCCGCTGGCAATGGCCTTCGCGATTGCCAGCGGCGCGCGGCCGGAGCAGGGCATCTACACCGCGATCATCGGCGGCGGCTTGATCTCGGTGTTCGGCGGCAGCCGCTTGCAGATTGCCGGGCCGACCGGCGCCTTCATCGCGATCCTGGCCGGCATCACCGCGAAATACGGCATCGCCGGCCTGCAGGTCGCCACGCTGATGGCTGGGCTGATGATGCTGCTGATGGGACTGGCGAAGATGGGCGGCGTGATCCGCTTCATCCCGGCGCCCGTGGTCGTCGGCTTTACCGCGGGCATCGGCGTGATCATCTTCGTCGGCCAGTGGCGCGATTTCTTCGGCCTGCCGCAACCGGGCGGCGAGCATTTTCATGACAAGCTGTGGCACTTGCTGCTGTCACTGCCGCAAGCGCATTGGCCGACGCTGGGGCTGGCTGCGCTGGGTCTGGCGCTGGTGCTGCTGACGCCGCGCGTGAAGTGGCTCGCGCGCGTGCCCGGCCCGCTGGTGGCGATGGTGGTGGTGACGCTGCTGCAGGCGGCAGTGCAATTGCCGGGCGTGGCCACCATCGGCTCGGCATTTGGTGGCATACCGACCGGCTTGCCGGAATTCGCGTTGCCGCAGCTGTCACTCGCGCAGGCGATTGCCCTGATCGGTCCGGCGTTCACGATTGCGATGCTGGGTTCGATCGAGGCTTTGCTGTCGGCGGTGGTCGCCGATGGCATGGCCGGGACGCGGCATGACTCCAATCAGGAGCTGGTCGGGCAGGGGCTGGCGAATATCGTGTCGCCGCTGTTCGGCGGCTTCGCGGCAACCGGCGCGATCGCCCGCACTGCCACCAATATCCGCAATGGCGCGACCAGCCCGCTGGCCGGCATCATGCACGCGCTGACCCTGGTGGCGGTGCTGCTGTTCCTCGCGCCGCTGGCGTCCGGCATTCCGCTGGCCGTGCTGGCGGCGATCCTGTTTGTGGTGGCATGGAACATGAGCGAGGCGCGCCACTTCGCGCACCTGATGAAGACAGCGCCGCGCGCCGACCGCGTCATCCTGCTGATCACTTTCCTGCTGACTGTGTTCGCCGACCTGGTCGTCGCGGTCAACGTCGGCATGATCCTGGCGATCCTGCACTTCCTGCGGCGCATGGCGGATTCGGTCGAGACCCAGCCGGTGAACGAGGCTGAGCTGCAGGCCGAACTGGCACAGCTTGGCCTGCCGTCGCTGCCGCGCGGCTTGCTGGTGTACGAGATTGCCGGGCCGATGTTCTTCGGCGCCGTGGAGAATTTCGAGCGCGCGCTGGCGCAGACCCATACCGAGCCGCAGGCGCTGGTGATTCGCTTGCGCCGCGTGCCCTTCATGGACATCACCGGCATACAGACGCTGGATGAAGTGGTGGGCAAGCTGCGCGCGCGCGGCGTGCAGGTGGTGCTGTGCGAGGCGAATGAGCGGGTGAAGGCGAAGCTGGAGCGTGCGCAGGTGATCGGCACGGAGCCGGCGCAAGGCTATGCGGACGCGCTGGCCGGTGCGCTGCGGCAGCTGATGCCTTCGCGGCAACAGGGGGCGGCCGGCGCAGCGGCGCCGGCCTGATCCGCTGCAAGATTTTTCTCCTCAGGCTGCGGGCGGCCCCGGCACGAACTTGCCGACCGTCCTGCCTGTCTGCGATGCCGGCCGGCCACGGCCCGGCGAGGCAGATTGTAAAAGCGGGCATCCGGTCGTATTGAAAAGTCGCGAGCCGCATCATGGATTGCATCGTGTATCTGCAGCAGCTTTGAATGAACACCTGTGACTGGCTGCTTGGCATAGTGAGGGGAATTGGGCGCCGTGATAACACGATTATTTGAAAGCTGAACCTCGTGAGCGATAAAAATATACCCTTGGGCAAGCAAGCCATCACAGTCAACGCGGGTACCGAATCCTCCTTTTTGCTCTACGCCGGTGACGACGAGAAGATCCATGTTCGCATTCTTGTCCACGCTGAGACGCTTTGGTTGCCGCAACGTCAAATGGCTGAGCTGTTTCAGACCACTTCCGACAATGTCGGCCTGCACCTGAAAAACATCTTTGCCGAGGGTGAACTGGCTGAGGCGGCAACTACCGAGGATTTCTCGGTCGTTCAAAATGAGGGAGGGCGGGGAGTTCGGAGGACGCTCAGGCATTACAGCCTGGATGCCATCATCGCCGTCGGGTATCGCGTCAGTTCGAAGCGTGCTACCCAGTTTCGGATTTGGGCTACCCAGATCTTGAACGAGTACATCCGCAAGGGCTTTGTCCTTGACGATGACCGGTTGAGACAAGGCGAACAGGTCTTTGGCGACGATTACTTCCAGGAGTTACTGGAGCGCGTTCGCTCTATACGAGCAAGTGAACGACGCATCTACCAGCAAATTACTGACATTTTTGCTGAATGTAGCGTCGACTATGACCCGAAATCCGATATAACCCAGAACTTCTATGCGATGGTGCAAAACAAGTTCCACTTTGCCATTACCGGACAGACTGCTGCCGAGATTATTCACAGCAAGGCAGACCATAACGCCCCGAACGCGGGCCTGCTGACCTGGAAAAACGCTCCGCACGGTCGTATCCTGGCCTCGGACGTAACCATCGCCAAGAATTACCTGACTGAGCCGGAAATCAAGCGTCTGGAGCGTACCATTTCCGGCTTCTTCGACTACATCGAAAACATCATCGAAAATCGAGTACAGATGGGCATGGCTGAAATGGCGGCCAGCGTCGACAAGTTCCTGAGTTTCAATGAGTACGAGGTATTGACACACAAGGGACGGATCAGCAGGACAGAAGCTGATCAAAAAGCATTGGTCGAGTACGCCGAATTCAATCGGACACAGAAGATCGAATCGGACTTCGACCGGGTCCTGAAGGCTTCCAAAGCACTGGTCGCTGGCACGTCCCATCTCACAAAGAGGGATGCCAAGCGCAAAAAATAGAATCAGGCTTGCGATGTCGCCCGGCCATCGGCCCGGCGACACAGATCTTTACAGCGACTGCAGGAAAGCCAGCACGTCGTCGCGCTCCTTGCGCGACAACTTCGCGAACAGGTCACGCGAAGCTTGTGCGTCGCCGCCGTGCCAGACGATGGCTTCCAGCAGGTTGCGCGCGCGACCGTCGTGCAGGAAATTGGTGCTGCCGTTGACATTCTTCGACAGTCCGATGCCCCACAGCGGCGGCGTGCGCCAGTCGGCGCCGCCGGCGCGGTAATCCGGCCGACCGTCGGCCAGCTCCGGGCCCATGTCATGCAGCAGCAGGTCCGTGTAAGGACGGATGGTCTTGTTGCCCAGCTGCGGAATCCGCTCGAACGGGCCGGTTTTCAGTTCCGGCACATGGCATTGCGCGCACTTCACGCTGGCGAACAGTTTCTCGCCGCGCTGCACCGCCGGATCGCTGCGGTCGCGCTGCGCCGGCGCATCCAGCCCGGTCACCCAGAACGTGACTGCTTCCCACAGCTCAGGCCGCAGGTCCGGCTTGGTGTGATGCCGCTGCTCCTGGCAGTCCTTCTGCACTTCCGTACAGTTCTGCTCCGGGTACAGCGGCGACGACACGCCGATGTCGCCGAGGAAGGCGCCCGCGATCTGCTGCTGCAGGCTGGGCTGGTTGGCCTTCCAGCCGAAGCGGCCGATCGAGATTTTGTCGTTGATGTCGTCGCGCACGTAATTCGGGCGGCCGTTCAGTCCCTGCGCCTTTTGCAGTTCGGCCAGCGCGACGATGTCCGCCTCGCTGACCGCCTCAAGATAGCCGAGGCCGAAAATGGCCTGCGTATTCCGCATCGACATCATGATGCCTTCGGCCAGCGGGCCGAAATTCAGCTGCTCGAGCCGGATCGATGGCTTGCGCAGCTCGACCACTTCGCCGTCGGCCATCTTGAAGCTGGCCGGTTTCCAGTCGACGTGCACCTCGGCCTCGCCGGCGCGGCGCTCGGTGTCCTTGCTGTTGATGGTGTCGAAAGGCTGGATGTGAAATCCGTAATTCGGGTCCGGCTTCGGTCCGCCGTGGGCGTCCGTGCCGGCGATCGACAGCCGCAGCGACTGCTGGAATACCGACTTGCCGCCGCTGCTTTCCATCGCATGGCCGCGGCCGGCCTGGATATGGCAGGCCACGCAGGAGGTCGCGGTGAAGGTCGGGCCGAGGCCCCATTCGGCGCCGCCGGGACCGGGTTCGGACAGGTTCCACCAGGCCGCCATCACGTCGTTCGGCACCGCAATCCAGAAGGTATTGAAGACCTTCTCGCCGGCACGGAATTTCAGCTTCTGCTCAGGCTTCAGGTCTGGCAGCGGCTGCAGATAGGACATGTGCAGCGGGACTTTTTCGGCTGACGCGGGCAAGGTGTCGGTCAGGGCTTGCAGGTGCGGGGCTCCGAGGCTGAGCAGCAGGGTGGCGGCAAGAAGTTTTTTCACGGCGTCATAGGCTCTGAATCAAGTCGCCCAAGTGTACCGCTGATTGCGGTCAACACTGTCGGCGTGGCAAGCATTTCTCGCCAGCGGTGCAGCGGCACGGTGAGGCCGGACTATGGACCGGTGCAGCTGATTTATGATTAATGCAATAAATGATTCCGGCTTCCGCAGCAGCGCGAAGCCGTATGCCCGACCACTCTTGCCAGCGCCATTGCCATGAAATACACCCATGCCGAACAGTTCCTGCAGCACGTCGCCGACCGCAATCAGGGCGAGCCGGAATTCCTGCAGGCCGTCTCCGAGGTCATCGGCAGCCTGTGGCCTTTCCTCGACCGCTATCCGCGCTACGCTCGGCAAGGCCTGCTCGAGCGCCTGATCGAACCGGAGCGCGTACTGATCTTTCGTGTGTGCTGGGTGGACGACCATGGCGAGGTGCAGGTCAATCGCGGCTTCCGCATCCAGCACAGCATGGCCATCGGCCCGTACAAAGGCGGCATACGGTTTCATCCGTCGGTCAATTTGTCGGTGCTGAAATTCCTCGGGTTCGAGCAGACCTTCAAGAACGCGCTGACCACGCTGCCGCTCGGCGGCGGCAAGGGCGGCTCGGACTTTGATCCGAAGGGCAAAAGCGACGGCGAGGTCATGCGTTTCTGCCAGGCCTACATCAGCGAATTGTTTCGCCACATCGGCTCGGACACCGACGTGCCGGCCGGTGACATCGGCGTCGGCGCGCGCGAGGTCGGTTACATGGCCGGCATGATGAAGAAGCTGTCGAACCGCGCGGACTGCGTATTCACCGGCAAGGGACTCAGCTTCGGCGGTTCGCTGGTGCGTCCGGAAGCGACCGGTTACGGCGTCGTGTATTTCGCCGAAGAGATGCTGAAGACGCGCAAGCTGTCGCTCGAGGGCATGCGTGTCGCGGTGTCGGGCGCCGGCAATGTCGCGCAATATGCGATCGAGAAGGCGATGACCTTGGACGCGAAGGTCGTCACCGTGTCCGACTCTGGCGGCACCGTGATTGACGACGCCGGTTTTACGCGCGACAAGCTGGCGCTGCTGCTCGACATCAAGAACAACCGGCGCGGCCGGGTCAGCGACTACGCGCAGGCGATCGGCGCGCGCTATGAGGCGGGCAGGCGGCCCTGGCATGTGCCTGTCGATATCGCGCTGCCGTGCGCGACGCAGAACGAGCTCGACGGCACCGATGCGGCCACGCTGATCAGCAATGGCGTCAGGTGCGTCACCGAAGGCGCCAACATGCCGTCGACGATCGACGCGGTGCGCGCGTTCGAGGCCGCCGGCGTGCTGTACTCGCCGGGCAAGGCCAGCAATGCAGGCGGGGTCGCCACCTCGGGCCTCGAGATGAGCCAGAACGCGCAGCGCCTGTCGTGGACTCGCACCGAAGTCGACGCCAAGCTGCGGCAGATCATGCGCGGCATCCACGCCGCCTGCGTGCAGCACGGCAAGCGCGCCGACGGCAGTGTCAGCTATGTCGACGGCGCCAACATTGCGGGCTTCGTGAAGGTCGCCGAAGCCATGCTGGCGCAGGGCGTGGTGTAATCAGGATTATCTGGCCGGTGGGTGCAACGGTTGCGCAAGCCTGCTACGGGTTTGATTCGCAGCGCCCGCTTGCGTCAGCTTGCCGGGCGCTCTGCGCGGGGTCGCACTTTCTTTTTGATATCCGCTCGGGTCGGCAGTGTTTTCAAGTCGTAGTCGATCTGTAGCGCCAGCCAGGAAGCGGCATCGCCGCCAAAATATCGTGCCAGCCGCTCGGCCGTATCTGCGGTGATGCCGCGCCGTTCCTTGACGATCTCATGAATGCGCGTTGCCGGCACCGCCAGTGCCAGCGCGAGCGCGTTGACGCTCAACTCCAGAGGAAGCAGGAAATCTTCGCGCAGGATCTCGCCAGGGTGAACCGGTCTCATGCGGTTGACAGGTGTGCTCATAGTTATGTCTCAGTGGTAATCAATGATCTCTACGTCTGCCGGGCCGCTGTCATCCCAAACGAAGCACACACGGAACTGATTGTTGATTCGAATGCTGTATTGACCAGCGCGGTCACCTTTCAGCGCTTCGAGCCGGTTACCGGGTGGCGAGCGGAGGAACTCCAGCGTCTTTGCCGCGTCGAGCTGAGCCAGCTTGCGCTCGGCCACCGATTGAATAGCTCGAAATCTCCTCGGGCTGGCGCCTTCGAACAAGGCTTGGGTATCGGGGCATCGGAATGACTGGATCATCGCTGTCATCGTATTACGTTGGACGTAATACGGCAAGCGTTACATTTGCTACGCCCCGGGTCGCCATGTCCTTGGGGCAGTGATGCCGCAGGCGGAACTGCGCATCATCCTGTCCGTTTGATCGTCTTGCTATTTTCGAATGAGATTCGGATGCAGCTCGTCCAGTATCGCCGCCCCGTGCTCGAGCACAAAGTAGCGAAAGGCCTCGGCGGACGGCGAGTGGTTGCTGCGATTGAGAGCCACCACATGCCAGGCGCGCGAGATCGGCGTTTCGTCGATATCGAGCACCGCGAGCTTGCCGTGCGTGACCTCCAGCCCGACCGTGTGCAGGGACACGAAGGAGATGCCGAGGTTGGCCATCACCGCCTGCTTGATGCTCTCGTTCGACGACATCTCCATCGACACGCGCGGCGTCAGGCTGCGTTCTTTCAGGAAGCGCTCCATGATTGCGCGGGTGCCCGAGCCTTGCTCGCGCGAGATCAGTTCGAGCTGGTTCAGCACCATCGGCGCGATGCCCTGCTCGCGTGACAACGGATGTTCGGGGCTGGCGATGAAGGCATGCGGATGCGCCGCGAACGCTTCGATCCGGGTGTCCATGTCGGCCGGGGTGCGGCCCATGATGGCGAGGTCGATGTCACCGTCGCGCAAGAGCTCGACCATCTGGTCGCGGTTGCGTACCTCGAGCTTGAGCTGCAGCCCGAAATGCTCTTCCTTGAAGCGCGCCAGCAGCTGCGGCAGGAAATATTTCGCGGTGCTGACCAGCCCGATCTTCAGCAGGCCCTGCTCGGTGCCGCGCAGCTTCGACAAGGTCAGCTCGGCGTCGCGCAGATTGGCCGCGATCCGCTTCGCGTAGACAAGGAAGTATTCACCGGCCGTGGTCAGCTCGACCCGTCGGCCGACGCGCGCGAACAGCTCGACACCGATGTCGTTCTCCATCTCCCGAATCTGCATCGACACCGCCGGCGCCGTCAGGCTGAGCTCGGCGGCCGCCTTGCTGAAGCTCAGGTGGCGCGCCGCGGACAGGAACACGCGCAGCTGCCGCATGCTCAGGTTTCGCAAAAGTTTCAAATTTTTCATCAGTACGATTGTTAAGAAAAACTGAATCGTTATGAAATTATTGGTGAATATACCTTAACTAACGGGCGGCCTACATTGCAGTCACTGCTTGAACTCAGTCGTTGGCATGCGGCGGGTCGGGCGTCCAACAGGAGACTGCGATGAACAAACCCGTGGAAGGTCGTATCACCGACATGAAGGAACGCTACAAGGGTGGCGTGCTGAAGTACCAGCAGATGGGCTACTGGCGGCCGGACTACGAGCCGAAGGAGACCGACGTGATCTGCGTGTTCCGCATCACGCCGCAGGAGGGCGTCGATCCGGTCGAAGCGGCGGCGGCCGTGGCCGGTGAATCGTCGACCGCGACCTGGACCGTGGTCTGGACCGACCTGCTGACCGCTCATGAGAGCTACCAGGCCAAGGCCTATCGGGTCGATGCGGTGCCCGGCACCGGCGAGGGCACGGACAAGGAAGCGCAGTACTTCGCCTACATCGCGTACGACATCATCCTGTTCGAGGAAGGTTCGATCGCGAACATGACAGCGTCCCTGATCGGCAACGTGTTTTCGTTCAAGCCGCTGAAGGCCGGGCGGCTGGAAGATATCCGCATCCCGGTCGCCTATGTGAAGACCTTCAAGGGCCCGCCGACCGGCATCATCGTCGAGCGCGAACGCCTCGACAAATTTGGCCGGCCGCTGCTCGGCGCGACCATGAAGCCGAAGCTCGGCCTGTCCGGCAAGAACTACGGCCGCGTGGTGTACGAGGGCCTGACCGGCGGCCTGGATTTCACCAAGGACGACGAGAACATCAACAGCCAGCCCTTCATGCACTGGCGCGACCGCTTCCTGTTTTGCATGGAGGCCGTCAACAAGGCGCAGGCGAATACCGGCGAGCTCAAGGGCCATTACCTGAACGTGACCGCAGCCGACATGGAGGAGATGTACCGGCGTGCCGAGTTCGCCAAGTCGCTGGGCTCGAACATCATCATGATCGACCTGATCGTCGGCTGGACCGCGATCCAGTCAATGTCGAACTGGGCGCGGCAGAACGACATGATCCTGCACATGCACCGTGCCGGCCACGGCACCTACACGCGGCAGAAGAACCACGGCGTGTCGTTCCGCGTGATGGCCAAGTGGCTGCGTCTGGCCGGCGTCGACCACCTGCACGCCGGCACCGCAGTCGGCAAGCTCGAAGGGGACCCGATGACGGTGCAGGGCTATTACAACGTCTGCCGCCAGTCCTACAACCAGACCGATCTGGCGCGCGGCATCTTTTTCGACCAGGACTGGTGCGACCTGAAGAAGGTATTGCCGGTGGCGTCCGGCGGGATCCACGTCGGCCAGATGCATCAGCTGATCGACCTGTTCGGCGACGACGTCGTGCTGCAGTTCGGCGGCGGCACGATTGGCCATCCGGGCGGCATCCAGGCCGGTGCCATCGCCAACCGCGTCGGCCTCGAAGTCATGGTCAAGGCGCGCAACGAAGGCCGCGACATCGTTAACGAAGGTCCGGAAATCTTGCAGAGCGCGGCCCGCTGGTGCAAGCCGCTCGCGATGGCGCTCGAGACCTGGAAGGACGTGTCCTTCAACTACACGTCGACCGACACGCCGGACTTTGTGGCGACGCCGACGGCAGCCTGACCCCAGAGCGAAACGAGGAGACCATCATGCGCATTACCCAAGGACAGTTTTCTTTTCTGCCCGATCTTAGCGACGACGAGATTCGCGCGCAGATCGACTATGCGATCGGCAAGGGCTGGGCGGTGTCGGTCGAGTGGACCGACGATCCGCATCCGCGCAACTGCTACTGGAACATGTGGGGCATTCCGATGTTCCAGGCACGCGACGGCGCGGCGGTGCTGTACGAGGTGAACGCCTGTCGCGCTGCCAACCCCGAGACTTACATCAAGGTGAACGCGTTCGACAACACGCGCGGCGTCGAGTCGATGGTGATGAGCTTCATCGTGCAGCGACCGAGCGCCGAGCCCGGCTTCGGACTGCAGCGTACCGAGGAACACGGACGCACGATCCGCTACACCACGCACAGTTACGCGAGCGCCCGCCCGGCGGGCCAGCGTTACGGCGCGTAACGCACGTCCCGGAGAGCCGCGATGAACGCCATCACCGACCTGCCGGCCGACGCTGCGTCGGTCAACTTGCAGCAGATCCTGCGCGACGCCGACATCCAGCCCGTGATCGAGCAGCTCGACGCCGAGCTGGTCGGGCTGGCGCCGGTGAAGGCGCGCATCCGCGACATTGCGGCTTTCCTGGTGGTGTCGCTTGCCCGCGCATCGCTCGGGCTGGAGGCGGCGACGCCCAGCCTGCACATGTGCTTCACGGGCAATCCCGGTACCGGCAAGACCACGGTCGCGCTGCGCATGGCCGAGATCCTGCACCGGCTCGGCTATGTGCGTAAAGGCCATGTGGTGTCGGTCACGCGCGACGATCTGGTCGGCCAGTACATCGGCCATACCGCGCCGAAGACCAAAGAGGTGCTGAAGAAGGCGATGGGCGGCGTGCTCTTCATCGACGAAGCCTATTACCTGTACCGGCCGGAAAACGAGCGCGACTACGGGCAGGAGGCGATCGAGATCCTGCTGCAGGTGATGGAGAACCATCGCGATGACCTGGTGGTGATCCTGGCCGGCTACAAGGACAGGATGGATACCTTCTTCCAGTCGAATCCCGGCATGTCCTCGCGCATTGCGCATCACATCGACTTCCCTGATTACAGCGAAGCCGAGCTGTCGCAGATTGCAGCCAAGATGGTCGGCGCAATGAATTACCGGTTCGACCAAGGCGCTCAGCAGGCGATCGACGACTACATCGCGTTGCGCCGCCAGCAGCCGCATTTTGCGAATGCGCGCTCGATACGGAATGCGCTCGACCGCGCGCGGCTGCGCCAGGCCAACCGCATCTTTCTGCAGGCGATGCAGGGCCGGCCCGAGGTCAGCGCCGCCGAATTGTCGACCATCACGGCCGACGACATTCGTGCTTCGCGCGTGTTCGCTGGCGGCCTCGCCGCCTGACAAAAATTATTCGAGGAGAACATCATGCACCAGGGGCGCACCACGCTGTCGAAATTCCTGATCCAGCAATTGAAAGGCACACCCGAGCAGAATGACCTGGCGGCGCTGCTGGTCGACATTGCCGCCTGCGTGAAGGCGATCTCGGCCATGACGGCCAAGGGCGAACTCGGCGGCGTGCTCGGCAGCCTGGCGTCTACCAATGTGCAGGGCGAGACGCAGAAAAAACTCGATGTGCTGTCCAACACCGCGTTCGTGAATACTTTCGCGATGGGCGGACTCGTGGCCGGCATCGCGTCGGAAGAGATGGACGAGCCGCAGGAGATCGACCCGCAGGACGGCAGCGGCCGTTTCCTCGCCATCTTCGATCCGCTCGACGGCTCGTCCAATATCGACGTCAACGTGTCGGTCGGCTCGATCTTCTCGGTGTTGCGCGCGCCGCAGGGGCGCTCGGCCGGCGCGCAGGATTACCTGCGGCCCGGCCGCCACCAGCTGGCCGCCGGCTATGCGATCTACGGTCCGGCGACGATGCTGGTGCTGACCGTCGGCAAGGGCACGCACGGCTTCACGCTGGATCGCGAGGTCGGCAATTTCATCCTCACGCATCCGCACATGGAGGTGCCGGCCGACACCAGCGAGTTCGCGATCAACGCCAGCAACGAACGCTTCTGGGAGCCGCCGGTGCAGCGTTATGTCAGCGAATGCAAGGCCGGCAGCAATGACGTGCGCGGGCGCGACTTCAACATGCGCTGGATCGCCAGCATGGTGGCCGAGGTGCATCGCATCCTGATGCGCGGCGGCGTGTTCCTGTATCCGCGCGACATGAAGGATCCGTCGCGCCCGGGCCGGCTGCGGCTGATGTACGAGGCCAGTCCGATGAGCTTCGTGGTCGAGCAGGCCGGCGGGCTGGGGTCGACCGGCCGCGTGCGCCTGCTCGACGTCGAGCCGTCCGCGATTCATCAGCGCGTGCCGGTGATCCTCGGTTCGCGCAATGAAGTCGAGCGCATCGAGCGCTATCACCGAGAGCACGACAGCGGCACCGACCAGGCATACACGTCGCCGCTGTTTCAAGAGCGATCGCTGTTCGTCAGCTGAGCGGCGCCCGTCGGTCCGTTCCCGCAGGCCCGTGCCATCGAAACCTGAACCCCGGAGACCCCCGTGTCCGTAAAACATCCCATCGTCGCCATTACCGGCTCTTCCGGCGCCGGCACCACGACGGTCATGAAAAGCTTCCAGCACATCTTCCGCCGCGAGGGCATACGCGCGCAGATTCTCGAGGGCGACTCGATGCATCGCCATGACCGCATGGCGATGCGCGAAGAAATGAAGCGTCAGCAGGCCGCCGGCAATCTTTCGTTCAGCCACTTCAGCCCGGACGCCAACCTGCTCGGCGAGCTGGCCGACACCTTCCGGCAGTTCGGCGACAGCGGGCAGGGGCGCGTGCGCAAGTACATCCATGACGACGGCGAGGCCGCCGAGCACGGGCAGGCGCCCGGCACCTTCACGCCCTGGCGCGAGATGGACGAGGGCGCCGAACTGCTGTTCTACGAAGGCCTGCACGGTGGCTATGTCGGCGACGATGCCGATGTGGCGTCGCATGTCGACCTGCTGGTCGGGGTGGTGCCGATCATTAACCTCGAATGGATACAGAAACTGCACCGCGACCAGAACATGCGCGGCTATTCGCAGGAGGCGGTGCGCGACACCATCCTGCGCCGCATGCCCGATTACACGCGCCACATTTGCCCGCAGTTCTCGCGCACGCATGTGAACTTCCAGCGCGTGCCGACCGTGGATACGTCGAACCCCTTCATCGCGAAGGACATACCGAGCGCCGATGAAAGCATGGTGGTGATCCGCTTTGCGAATCCGAAAGGGATCGACTTCCCCTATCTGCTGTCCATGATCGAGCGCTCGTGGATGACCCGACCGAATACCTTCGTCATCCCCGGCGGCAAGATGGGGCTGGCGATGCAACTGATCTTTACACCGATGATCCTGCGGCTGATGGACCGCCGGCGTCGCGCCTGATCCGGAGAAACCGATGGCACTTGTGATGTATGACCTCGATGGCACGCTGCTCGATACCGCCGCCGAAATAACGCAGGCGGTGAACCTGACCCTGGACGAGTTCGGCCATGAACAGGTCGACGAAGCCCAGGTACGCGACTGGATCGGCCATGGCACCGGCTGGCTGATGAAGACCGCGTGGCAGAGCACGCAGGGCCCGATGGATGCGCCGTGGGACAAGGTGATGGAGCGGTTCATGCATTACTACGAATCCACCGCCGGCACCCGCAGCACGACCTTCCCGCATGTGCTGGAGACGCTCAGGCGCACCCGCGATTACGGCGTCAAGCAGGCGATCGTCACCAACAAGGAGCGACGCTTTACCGAGCGCGTGCTCGAGCGGCACGGGCTGGCGGATGCGTTCGACATGATCATCTGCGGCGATTCGCTGACGGTGAAGAAGCCGGACCCGGCCGTGATCGACCATTGCCTGGCGCAGCTCGGCGCTGCGCCAGGCGAGGCGCTGTTTGTCGGTGATTCCGAGATCGATGTCAGCACCGCGCGCGCGGCCGGCGTGGTTTGCTGGGTGGTCCCGTATGGCTACAACCTCGGCAGGCCCATTGCCGACGCGATGCCGGACCGCATCGTGCCGGACATACGCGACGTGCCCGCCTTCTTCCGTCATTAACACTCGCCACAAGGACAAGCCATGGCCCTGATTTCCCTGCGTCAGTTACTCGATCACGCTGCCGAGCATCAGTACGGACTGCCCGCGTTCAACGTCAATAACATGGAGCAGATTCATTCGATCCTGCAGGCGGCCGACGAATGCGACAGCCCGGTCATCCTGCAGGCGTCGGCCGGCGCGCGCAAATATGCGGGCGAAGCTTTCCTGCGCAAGCTGGTCGAGGCGGCGCTCGAACAGTATCCGGACATTCCGGTCTGTATGCACCAGGACCACGGCGCATCGCCGGCAGTCTGCCAGGGTTCGATACGCAGCGGCTTTTCCAGCGTGATGATGGACGGCTCGCTGCGCGAGGACGCGAAGACGCCGGCCGACTATGACTACAACGTGAACGTCACGCAGAGGGTGGTCGACATGGCCCATGCGGTCGGCGTGTCGGTCGAGGGCGAGCTCGGTTGCCTCGGTTCGCTCGAGACCGGACAGGCGGGCGAGGAAGACGGTGTCGGTGCCGACGGCACGCTAGCCCCTGCGCAGCTGCTGACCGATCCCGACGAGGCCGCCGACTTCGTCGCCGCAACGCAAGTGGATGCGCTGGCGATTGCGATCGGCACCAGTCACGGCGCGTACAAATTCAGCCGCCCGCCGACCGGCGACATCCTCGCGATCGACCGCATCAAGGCGATTCATGCGCGCATCCCGAACACCCATCTGGTGATGCATGGCTCGTCATCGGTGCCGCAGGAATACCTGCAGATGATCCGCGACCATGGCGGCGACATCAAGGAGACCTATGGCGTGCCGGTATCGGAGATTGTCGAAGGCATACGGCATGGCGTGCGCAAGGTGAATATCGATACGGACATTCGCCTGGCAATGACTGCCGCGATGCGCAAGGCCATGGCTGACCGACCTGATGAATTCGATCCGCGCGCCTTCCTGAAAGCCGCGACCGCCGCGGCGAAGCAAGTCTGCCGCGACCGCTTCGATGCCTTCGGCTCGGCCGGACATGCGTCGAAGATCAAGGCGATGCCGCTGGATCGCATGGCGGCCCGCTACGGCAAGGGCGAGCTGCGCGCGCGAGTGCAGGCGGCATGATCTCCCCCGGCCGGCATCGCTGCGTATTGTTCGACGTCGACGGCACGATCGCCGAGACGGAAGGGCGCGCGCACCTGCCGGCGTTCAATCGCGCTTTTGCAGAAGCCGGGCTCGGCTGGTGCTGGCATAAGGAGGATTACCGGCGCCTGCTGCAGACAGCGGGCGGTTTTGAGCGGCTGCTGCGTTTTGCGGAGGAGCGTGGCGAAGATGCGCCGTCCCTGCGCGAGCGGCTGCAGCAGGTGCATCGCGCCAAGAACCGGCATGTCGCCCTGATCATGCAGTCCGGCGCGGTGCCCGCGCGCGACGGTTTCCAGGCGCTGGTGAGGGCACTGGAAAAGAACCACATCGCTTGGGGTGTGGTCACCACCACCAGCCGCGCGAACTGGGATGCGTTGTGGACTAGCAGTCTCGCGCCGCTGCGGATTCCCGCGCCGGCCGTGATTGTCTGCGGCGAGGACGTCACGGCGAAGAAACCGGACCCGCAAGCATATGCACTGGCGCTGGCGCGGCTGAGTCTGCCTGCGTCGGACTGCTGTGCGATCGAGGATTCGCGCAATGGCTTGCTGGCTGCACGGCTGGCAGGCTTGCCGGTGGCGATCGTGAAGAGCGAGTTCTTTGCCGACGAATGCTTCGATGAAGCGCAGCAGGTCGTCGATGAACTGACCGCGCTGCTGCCGGCGCTGGCCCCGGCCGATCGCCAGCTGGCTCAGAATGGCGCGTTCAGCCGAACGATGGTCCAGTTCAGGTAGGCGGCAAACGCCACCCAGGCCAGATAGGGCAGCAGCAAGGCCGCCGACAGCGGTGCATAGCCACGCACGCGCACCGCCAGCCAGGCAATCGACAGCCACAGCAGCATCACCTCCAGCAGCGCCAGATCGGGACGCCTCAGCGTGAAGAACAGCACGCTCCACATCACGTTCAGCACGATGTTCAGCGCCAGTGCGGCGACGAACAGGCGGCGCTGGCGCGCGTCGCCCAGGCGCCAGGCGCGTACGCCGGCGATCGCGGTCAGCACGTAAATGGTGGTCCAGACCGGCCCGAACAGCCAGTCCGGCGGCTGCCATGAGGGCTTGGCGAGCGCGTAGTACCAGGGGCCGATTTGGGTGGCGGCACCCCCGAGCCCGCCGACCACGATGGCCAGCAGGACGGCAATGAGAATGGGCTTTTTCGATGTGCGTGCGAGGTGGGTCACCGTTGTTTCAGACTTTCGCCAGGCCCAGCAGGTGGGCCATGTCCTTGAAGAAGATCTTCACGTGCGCCAGCGGTTGGCGGTGCACCAGTTCCTTGTTCATGTATGCGTCGAAGGTGAGCTTTTGCACATCCTTGTCGCGGCACATCGCCACGAAGCGTTCGCGCCGGCGGTCGCTCGCGTACCAGAACTTTTGCATGATACCCAGAACCCAGAACACCTTGCCATGCGCGCGCATGAAGTCCCGGCGCGCTCTGGCCAGGCAGCGTGCGTCGCCGGTGGCGAGCATTTGCGCGACCGCATTCGCCGCCAGACGCCCGCCGGCCATCGCGTAATAGATGCCCTCGCCGGACGACGGCGCGACCACGCCCGCGGCATCGCCGGCCAGCACGACGTCGCGGCCATTGTCCCAGCGCGGCAGCGGCTTCATCGGCAGCGGCGCGCCCTCGCGGCGCACCGTGGTGGCGTGCTGCAGCCCGACCGCGTTGCGCAGTGCACTGGTCGCGTTGCGCAAGGAGAAGCCCTTGTCGGCGCTGCCGGTACCGATCGACAGGGTGTCGCCGTGCGGGAAGACCCAGCCGTAAAAATCCGGCGACAGATGGCCCTGATAGAAAACATCGCAGCGCGAGCCGTCATAGTCGGCCGGCTTCATCTCGGGCACGCGCACGATCTCATGATAGGCAAACACATATTTTGTCTTGTCCGCGCCCGGCACGGCCTGCTGCGCGACGGCCGAGCGTGCGCCGTCCGCGCCGATCACGGCGCGTGCGCGAATGGTGTGTTGCGTGTCGGTTTCGCCGTCCGTGTAGAGGATGGACGCCCAGCCTTCGGCGTCATGGCGGAAGCGCTCGAACTTGCCATTGCGGCGCTGCGCGCCCGCTGACGCCGCGCGCTCGCGCAGCCATTCGTCGAAATGCTCGCGGTCGACCAGGCCGACGAAGCCGCCCTCGATGGGAATGTCGACCTGCCGGCCACTGGGCGCGACCATGCGCGCCGAGCGCGCCTTGGCGACCAGCAGATGATCGGGCAGGTCGAAATCCTTGATCGCGCGTGGCGGTATCGCGCCGCCGCAGGGCTTGATCCGGCCGGCGCGGTCGAGCAGCAGCACCCGGTGGCCGCGGCGCGCAAGCTCATGCGCGGCAGTGGCACCGGCAGGTCCGCCGCCGACGATGGCGACATCGAAAATTTCACTCATGGCAGCCTCCGGACGGATGGCGAGGATAGTCAAACAATCAGGGCCGTGGCAGTGACACAGCTCAGGAGAACGACGGCTGTATTGCCGGCGGCCGCTCTGCCGGCCGCTGCAGGCCCTGCAGGGGGATGCGCAGCGCCAGCGCGGCCGATGCGACGAACAGCAGGGCCTCGGCGGCGAACACGCTGCCATAGGCGGCGCCGTTCGATGCGATCAGCCAGTGGGCCAGATCGCTGGCGGCGGTGCCGGCCAGCCCGCCGAAGCCAAAGGCGATGGCCTGCGCCGCGCCCCACAGCCCCATGCGCACGCCCTCGCGCGCTGCACGACCCTCGGTGGCCAGGCGCATCATCTGGCCGATCGCTGCAATCGAGAATGCGCCGTTGGCTGCACCCATCAGAAACACATTCGCCTTCAGCGGCCAAGGCGCGCCGACGTGGCCCGCGACCGCGAGGCCCGCCAGCGCTGCGGCCGACGCGATGCAGCCGCCGACGCACCAGAGGCGCAGCGAACCGGCGCGACCGCGCATGAATTTGCTGCCTACCGCAGCCACCAGCAGCATGCCGGCCAGCACGCCGCCGTGCTGCACGCCCGACAGGCTGGTAGATTCGCCGGGCGTGAAGCCGAATACGCTGCCGGCGAACGGCTCGAGTATCAGGTCCTGTGCGCTGTAGGCCAGCATCGATATGAAGATGAATACGGTGAACTGGCGCGCCGCCGCTTCCTGCCAGACTTCGGCCAGCGCGGTACGGAACGCGACGCGGTGTCCGTGTTGCGGGCGCACGGCCGCATCGGCATGCCTGCCCTCGACACGGAACAGCGCGACCACCGTGATCGCCAGCGCGATCGCGCAGACCGTGACGGTGACGGCCAGGAGGCGCATCGGCGAATACGGGTCCAGCAGCTTGCCGGCCGTGCCGGCGGTGACGGCGAATCCGACGATCATCATCAGCCAGACGATGGTCGCGGCGCCCGCGCGCCGTTCGCTGGCCACGCGCATGGCCAGCAGCACCAGCAGCGAGGTGCCGGCCGCGCCGACGCCCAGCCCGATCATGACGAAGCCCGCCAGCGCCAGCAGCAGGCCGAGCGCCGGCGATGCCGGCATCCAGACCGCCGACAGCGTCGCGCACAGCGCGCCGGCGGCCAGCACGACCATGCCGCCGATGATCCACGGCGTGCGCCGCGATCCCTGATCCGAGCCGTGTCCCATGCGCGGCCGCGACACCTGCACCAGATAGTGCAGCGCGACCAGCGCGCCCGGTAGCAGCGCCGGCAGCGCCAGCTCGACCACCATGATGCGATTCAGTGTGGACGTCATCAGCACGACGATCGCGCCGAGCGACGCCTGCACCATGCCCAGCCGTATGACCTGCAGCCATCCGAAGCCTGTATTCATGCCTGTCCTCCCATGCCGCGCAGCGCGAAGG
>JACCDQ010243074.1_pt1 | contig 21164 bp, 43 predicted proteins | sample 7446031 | NCBI WGS metagenome assembly JACCDQ01 (sample SAMN15323442, study PRJNA562643) | freshwater metagenome | isolation source: river surface water | place: USA:Blue River Watershed | collected 2017-08-17
AAAAAAAAATAAAATACGGCGACTAAACCAACATTCCGACACTAAATACACTTAACTTATTGGTTTAAAGCAACTTAACGTTTTTCAAACCGACACAAAACCAGCACTAAACCAACACAAACCGTCAAACTGCTTGATTTACAGTACTTTATGCAACACAACAAAATTTTCTTCAAAAAACACTTGCACAATTAAAAACACTTGCATACATTTGCTGAAAACAAAATTGTATGAGAAAGATAGTATCAAGAATCGCGTATTGGCTTTACTTCAAGGAAGGTGAATACATAAACGAGTATCAATTCATCGAGACTTATTTGAAGAAGAAGGGATACGACAAGAACGGGTACACATTCACAAAAGGATTTATTGTGATAGATGTACGGATCAAACCTGATGGTATAGAGAGTATATCGATCGTAGTAGACAAAATCTCCCCAACTAGACAGTACATAACGGATGGCTTTATATCAGGGTTAGCAGAAAACTATTACAGCAGACTATGAGAACGGAAAAAGAACTATTGCAAGTGTTGTTGGATAACATGGATAAGTTTGAAACGGGGCTATGTCTGTTAGTTCAAGATTTATATGAATTGAAATTAATAAACATTAATGAATTGAAATTAATAAATGTCAGAATCAGAAATATACCAGACAGATATGACAAGGAAGGAAATAAGTACGCTTATAAATGGGTTGTATATCAAAAACAACCGCGCATTGATTGGTTAAAAGAACAAATAAACAAGTTATGAAAACATTCCACATCTGCTGGTTTATCGGCAAGAACGAAGATGGCTTAGACACATTAAAAGGGATTAATTGGCAAGCCGAAACAATGATGCAAGCATTAAGAGAATTTAAAGCAGAAAATCCTAGTATTGAACCTTATTATATTGTAGAGAAATGAAAAAAACACGAAGAGAATGGCTAAACGAATTGAAGCCTGAACACGCTAAGTTGGCGATTGAGAATACACCAGATGATGGTAGACTTGATGATGTTTGTGAATCATTATATGGATCATTACTTGCAGCGTTTCGTTGGAGATATTCAAGACAGGGAAATGAATATTGGGCAGATATTTGTTCGCAAATCAATAACGGCACTTACTACCAAAAAGAGCCTTCATTCAAGCATTTCAAAATCCTAATCTACCTATTCATCTTAATTGCGATGATGGGTGTAGCGTACGTGCTAGGACACAAGCAAGGCTTCGATGATGGTGAGCAGGCAATTAGAAAAAGTATTATTTGGGAAAATCGATGGAAATGAAAGATAAAATCTATGTAGTAATAGCCTATAGATGGGGTAAAAGAGAAAATCACTCTTATACGCTAGGGGTGTTTAATAAAAAGCATGCTGCAATTGTATGCGCTGACAGTCATACTCAATATAGAGGTGGCAAATATGGTTGTGTAGTTGAAGAATGTATCATCAATAAATTTGATAATGATGCAGACGATTATACTAAGGAAGTTTACAGAACTAAATCAGCTTTTTGCAAATGACCACAACAACATTCCACCCGAAAGAAGTAGACGATACTGAACTTCACGTTCATTACGCTGACGTAGTGAGCAGTGCGTTCCCGTTTCAATGCTTGGAAGATCATCACGAATCTATTGTGATACACGAGGCAAGAAACCAAAATTAATACTGAAATGAAACTAATATATCCACACGGAACTAAATGGCGTGTTTACGCAACGAAAGATAAGAGGACTGTATATGTCGGAATTGCAGAAACTAAAGATGACGCAATTTCACTTCAGCAAGGATACATGATGGAGCATGGATTAAGTAACCCAAAAATAGGAAGACCAATGAAAAGAATAGAGGATATTATAGATCACGGGATCGCAAGTTTAAGATCCCTACAGAACAACTCAGATGTAGTGGATGAGATCAATGACTTACCGAACATCAACGTAAGTGACATGAAGCGATCGAACGGATGTGGACACTGTGCTAGTGGACGTAGCTGTAATGACTCTTGTGATGTTTGGTATATTAGTGGAGATAAAGAGATCATGACTAAGTCGTACATCATTTACTTCACAATAGACGCTGACAGTGATGGCGCAACGGAGATAACTGACATCACAGCAACGGATCGTGACTTTGAGGATGTTCGCATCAACGAGAGCGACGTTCGCCAGGCTATCATAGATAAGTTGGCATACTAATACTATATTTGCATTACCGTAAAGCCTAATAAGTGTATTCTAGACAAACACTTTTAGGGTGGTTATACTCTTTTGCCATGTGTAAATTGAGTGCAGGGGACACAAAATAATCGTGTCCCCTATTGTTTTGTTAATTATTAGTGCTATATTTGACAATCGCTAATGCGTTTCATAACTTAATTTTTGACCCTTTGCAGTAATGTGAAGGGTTTTTTATTCATTAACCGTTCATCAATAATTTTAACCACTCATCACAAAACAGCCAAAACGAAAGAATCTAGTTAGTATATTTGATAAAAAATTGAGTTATGGAATTTAAAGGAACAAAAGAAAGCTGGTTTTTGTCAGATGATAAAAAAAGCGTTAAATCAAAACACGGAACTGTAGCAACTTGCTGGAGTGAATCTAATGAAGATTTAGACGAAAGATTGGACGGAGAATCATGGTTATCAATGCGCGAAAGAACAAGAGATGAGAGGCTTATTAGGAATGAAATTAAACCAAAAGCAAATGCCTTACTAATTTCGAAAAGTCCCGAAATGCTTGAGATGCTGGAAAAGATTTACAAAGAAGGTAAATTTATTAAATCAGAAATCGAACAACTAATCAAACAAGCAACCGAGTTATGAACAGGCTGTTACAGATACTACTCGATAACATGGATAAATTCGAAACGGGTTTATGTAGGTTATACAAGAAGCTGTATAATGAAGGTGTAATAACACTAGATGAAAAGAATCAGTTAGAATCATTCATCAATGAAAACATGCCAAACAAAGAGGTTGATTACTACTTTAAATGTGGCGATAAAGAATCAAGAATAAATTGGATAAAATCAAAAATGTTATGAAAAAATTAATCATCATCCTATCATTTGCGAATATAGCACATTCACAAGTGGACAAAGTAGCACATTTCGGAGTTGGCTACATTTCAGGAGCGTTGACAAGCGGTGTAACGTTGGTCAATTCAAACGGAAAAAACGAGTGGATTAAATCAATCTCTTTTGGGGCGGCTGTTGGAACTGCAATCGGACTTGGAAAAGAAATCTATGATTACAAAGATTACGGTCTTTTTGATTGGGGAGATTTAGGTGCAACAGTTCTTGGAGCAGTAGCGGGAAGTGTTCACGTTACTTTTACTATTAACCGTTACGAGAAAAAACATTTGTTATGAAACAATTATTAAGTGTAGCAGTAAATTATCAAAAAAGTTTAAAATCAACACCAGAAGATGAAAACGACAATGTATTTTTCGCGGAAGTGAATTTAATACTAACCGAGCCATCTTATAAGATTTCAGAAACAAACGAACTTGAAAGAGTTGTTAGTATATCTGAATGTGAAATTTGTATGTCGATTGAACATATTGAACATATGATCAAATCACTAAAAGATGTTAAATCAAAACTTACAGCATTAGAGAGAAAGGAGAAGCAAAGATGAATAATGAACAACTAAAAGTCGCGCTTTGTGGGTATTTGCCTTATGAACTATATGTTCAATACGAAGGTATATTAAACGGCAAAGAAAGAGAAAATTACAGAAAAGAGTGGACTAAAAGAAATCAAGATAAAGACATACTTGATATTGAGCCATACGATATACCTGATGAAGTTATAGGGCTGAAAATGGCGCCATTAAAAAGAATTACACAGTACAAAAAGTTTTGGTTAGCTGAAGCTGGTATAAAGCAGTACAAGAAGTTTTATAATGGCAGAGATTGCAAGCCTGTTCTATTTAACCTCAACTGCCTCACAAAGCCTATCATCGTGAAAGGTTATAACGGTGGGTTGCCGTTTGTGCCGATTGAGGAGATAGTGAAAGTGACAGGTGTTACTATTCAGAAAAAAACTATCTTGTTTTGTTTTCAAGATGGGGATTATAATGTTTTACCAAATTCATTAATAGAATTTTGCAACAAAATAAAACTTGACTACCGCAACCTAATCGGACAAGGACTAGCTATCGACGTGGAAACTTTAAAAACTAATTGTTATGAGTTATATTAAACAAATTATAGATGATTTCTATTTCCGTAATTGGGGATTCAAAAAAGAGCATATTTTTTTCGCATTGACAACTATAAGGAATTACGAGAAATACATTAAGGGAGGTGCTTTAGATACGGCAACAATGAAAAGGTACATAAAGAGAATTAGACAACATTTTAATATTAAATAAAATGAGCATTGAAGCAAAAGAAAAATCGATTGAAAGATACGAGTCTTATTATAGGCTACTTTCAAAGAAAGGTGAATACTCATTTACTCATGAACAAGCAATACAATGCGCTATTAATGAAGTGAATGAATTAATAATTTATTCTGATGAATGGGATGATTCAGAGTTTCATAAAAAAGTATTAATCGAATTACTAAAGTTATGAACATTAAACAACACTACTGCGAGGTTATAACATATAAACAAGCAATAGATTTTCTATTACCAAGGCATTATTCAGGACGAAAACCAAGTATCACTTTTTCTTTTGGTTACTTTGAAAATGATGAGTTGAAAGCAGTATGTACCTTTGGAAAGCCTGCGAGTAATAGCTTGTGTATTGGTGTTTGTGGCAAAGAGTATAGCGAAAAGGTCTTTGAATTGAACCGCCTTTGTGTTGATGGAGAAATAGAGATACAGCTATCGAAGTTCGTGGCTTATTGCTTAAATGAATTAAAAGAGAAAGATTTAATATTAGTATCTTACGCCGATACTCAAATGAATCATAACGGGTATATTTACCAAGCAACGAATTGGCTTTATACAGGACTTACAAAAGCAAGAACTGATAAATATGCAGAAGGTGGAAAACATTCAAGGCATTACGATAATGACAAACAAAACGGATTAAGAAGATTTCGAAGTGCTAAACACCGATACATTTATTTCGCATCAAGCAAGAGAAAAAGAAAAGAGTATATGAATAAGCTAAATTACCAAATTGAACCTTATCCAAAAGGAGAAAATAAAAAATACGAACTCGGATCATTCATAAAACCTATTATATTAAAACAATGAGTTTAAAACAACAATACTGCATCGTAACTCAGGAAGAGGCATACGAAGCAAGGGAACTGCTTGTGAAGGCGGGGGAACCGATTTCAAATATAAAGCCAGTAATCGAATCAGATTTTGAGGTTGTGGATTCTGATGGTTATCTTTATCTACAGTACCATGATTTTCTTGACAAATGGTATGTGGGTAGTGTAATTGGAATGGACTCAAGAACCCCACTCACCTACCCACAATTCAAAAAAATGTTGAACGCGAAAATTAAGGAAAAATGAGAGTAATAAAAACAAAAGACACGAAAGACAATCTTTGCAAGTATTGTCAAAACGATTTTGCAACTTGCCAGAAAGCAACCTATATTGAATTTGGGGATGGTGTAGGTAATGATAACGTTATAGAATGTAGTGAGTTTACACCTATAAGTTGGCATAATAATTTCCCTATTGAAGGTACGGATAAAATTGTGAAAAGAATCGAATTTTAAACCCAAACAAAATGGAAATACTATTTAAGGCGAAAAGAGCCGATAACGGAGAATGGTTTGATGGTGATTTGATTCAATTAGACAATCGTTCAATGATTGCAGGAAAAGAAATGCAAGCATACGACAAAGGTAATGTGCATGAGTTTATTGAATTGGAGTGCGTTGAAGTCATCCCCGAAACAGTATGCCAATTCACAGGATTAACCGATAAGAACGGGAATAAGATTTTTAATAACGATAATGCTCATTTTAATGGAGTTGATTATACTATAAAACTTAAAAAGATTGGTGGTGCGTATACAGTTCATAATACTAAAAATGAAGACGACTGGCAATTTCTTTGCCACTTCAATAAATATATAGAAATCACAGGTAATATTCACAACGATGGAAAATAAAACAGCGGTTGAGTGGTTGGTAAAAGAGCTTAATAAAGAGATTGGAATTATATCATTTGTACCAAATTGCGACGAAGAGTATAAACAATCAATTTTATCTTTAGTAGAACAAGCCAACCAACTCTTTCAGGAGCAAATAGAGAAAGCGTTTGACGAATCAAGAAAAACGAATCCGCTGATTGGTTTTAAATGGCGGTCATTTGACGAGTACTACAAAGAAACTTTTAAATCAGAGTAATATGAAAATGCACATATATGATATAAAAGAAGGTGAATCATTCTACTTTAAAAGAGATAGTTTATTTTGGTACACAACGCTTCACGTTTTAGATGATGTGATTTTAGCAGTTCGTTCATTTGATAACTTTGTAGAAGAGTTTCCGAGAGATTATAGAGTAATTTTTAAATCAGAATGAAAAAAGTAAAAACAATAAGAATTAATCATCCAGTACTAGGGGATATAATACTGAACACAACTATTCCTGACGAGTTTAACGATAAGATCGGAACTTTAGCTCCGCAATTCAACAGGACTCCACTTTTGTATCATGGAGATGTAACTGAAAACCACAACGGAACATTTAATGTATCCAAAATACACGCAATACAAGCAACATCTTTTATAGTAGGTAGCAAGAAGTTTAGATCAGGATGGTGCAGCTCAGTAGACATCTACACAAATCTAAGTGTAGAATGTGACGATACTGTAATTTACCCATCAGCAGTTATGTCAGTAACTTATTTTTAATTAAATTTGTATTCTAATTAGAAAAGTCATGGCAAAAAAACGATCATCAGGAGCAGGAATGGCTTCGGCAGTGAAGCCTAAAATTAATGCACCAACAAAGAAAGCAGCACCAGTAGCAGTTAAGAAGACTGTGTCTGTAGCTGCAAAGACAAAACCAGCACCCGCTAAACCAGCACCAGCTACTAAACGACCAGTAGGGACTCAACCGAATTACACTAAAAATGTGATTGTAAAAAGTGAGGACAACCCAAATGCGTCGAGAGGAGTTAAAGTCACTGTAACAGGACGTGGATACCAGGTACCAGATACAATGACAGTAAAACAAATGAAATCAATGAAACGTGACGGATTAATCCGTTAATAAACCGTTCATCATTTAATTAAACCACTCATCACAAAATTGAGTGGTTTTTTATTTAACATTACTATCTTTACAGAAATTAAATACAATATGAAAAAGTTAATCGCATCATTGATTTTAGTAAGCTCGGTAGCTTACGGTCAAGTAGGAACTCCAAAAGGAGTAGAGAACTGTGAAGCAATCACAGTTGGGTATGAGTATCAAATTGATCCAAAAGGGACAGTAGACTCATCAACAGTAAAACAAGTATGGGATGAGTTTCAACGAATCATTTCAGAAAATAACGTGACTAAAGTTGTGTCACATTATCCAGAGGAACTAAACATTAAAACAGACTTGTCATTACAAGGTATGTTAGATGGATACAACAAAGTGAAATCAACAGGACGTTACGCAGAGAGCGTATTTGGAGATGACTTCGATAAGAGTGACGGGTTGTTGATGTATATTATTCGATTAGAAAAAGACGGATGGACATACGCATTCGCTGTATCAAGTGACTATATTGCATTAGGAGTAACCAAATACAATAAATAAAATGATAGTAAAAAGAGTTTACAACTCCAACACAGGTAGAGAGAAATTAAAGAATGGCGTTAGAATATTGGCTGAAGCTGTAGGTTCAACATTGGGACCAGGAGGAAGACCAGTAATTCTTGAGTCAGAGAACCATACAGAAGGACTTACAGTTACTAAAGATGGCGTAACAGTAGCGAACTCTATCAACCTTTATGATCCCGTTGAGAACATGGCAGTAATGCTAACACGTCAAGCAGCAAGGCAAACAGCCAAGAATGCAGGTGACGGAACTACTACAAGCATTGTGCTTACTCACGGGATTATAGAGGAGTTTGACGACTTAGTCGAATCAAATCACACGCAGGTCGCTAGAGAAATTCAGAGAATCGGGGATCAGATGTGTGACTACATTGACTCAGTGAAACTTAAATGTAGTGACGATATGGTGAGAAGCATTGCCACTATATCAACAAATAACGACGAGTCTTTAGGTGACTTAATCTCAGAAACATTCAGTCACACTAACTTCGTTACTGTAGAGAACTCAAACGAACCAGAGACAAAGACAACGATAATCGACGGCATCAAAGTAGATAGAGGATACACGTCACGCTACTTTATCACAGATCATAAACGTGATGAGGTGGTGCTGGAGAATACACTTGTATTATTGATTGATGCTGAGATAGAGGACTTGTTTGATTTAAAAGAACTGTTCGAGTTTGCAATGGCTAACAAGAAATCAGTGTTAATCATCGGGAATTTAAGCGATAAGGCTAAAGCAACATTGTCACTTAACGTAATGAACAAAACTGTAAAGGCAGCCAACATTATTCCTCCTTCGATTGGACACAGAAGACAAGACATGATGAGTGATTTAGCGGCATCACTTGGGGCTGTGTATTATTCAGAGAGTACTGGCGATAATTTAGCGTCCGTATCGATTGATGGGTTAGGTCATGCATCCAAAGTAACCATAACAGAGACTTCATCCATTATAGTGCCTAGTGACTTCTCGTTAAGCAAAGCGAGATTACTTGAGCTAAACGACATGGAGATGACAACGCAAGTTGAGGAGCGTATTTCTGCTATTTGTGGCAGACTCGGTATCATATCAGTTGGCGCACCATCTCAAATCGAACAGAAGGAACTAAGAGACAGAGTAGATGATGCCGTGTGTGCAATTAGAGCCGCTATAGAGGACGGAATTGTTGCGGGTGGATCAAAGGCATTACTCAATGCGTTTAATCACGTAGAATCGACTGTATCGAGTTCAGTTGCGCTAGATGTTATGCGAAAGGCTATCATGTACCCATTACTTAAAATGCTAGAGAACGCAGGTGAAGAGGATTTGGATGCTATAGCAGCACAAATCAAATCAGCAGAAGGTAACAGTGGCATGAACATCAAGACAATGAAGATGTGTAAAGATTTGATTGCCGAAGGAATTATTGATCCATCTAAGGTTACTAAGAACAGTATTCAGAACGCAATATCGGTTGCTACAACAATTATCAATTCAAGTTCAATAATCGTAAATGAAAGAGCAGATGCAAGTTCAAAATGATTTCATATTAATTTCTAAGATAAAAGAAGAACCCACCAAAGTAGGTGGGCTTCAATTAACTTCTTCAAACGAAGAGGAGAAAAGGTATCACAAGGCGAAGGTATTTCGAGTTGGTGCTAATATACCATTGGACTTAGTTAAAGAGTCAGACGAGATATACTACGACCATGTGAACGAGGTTAAATTAGTGCTTGATGACGAGGTGTATCACGTCATACGTCTTCGGGACGTTGTGCTAATCTTTTAGCTTTCACGTTGGCATTGATTTTCTTAATTCCAATGATGTAGAATTTCTTACGACTATTTGTGCCACTAATGGCTTTATTTCTGGAGGGGAACACTGATAAAGGTGATTCCCCTTCTAGTTTTCTATAGATTTCGATAACTATTCGCTTTGACTTCAGTGAAATCTCGTAAAGTTTCTGACGTTTATCCTCTTCAACCCTCCATGCGTTAATCCATCCATTCTTTATCATTCTCTCAAGCAACCTACGATCCATCGGCATAACCATAGCGTATTCATTCCATTTGGTTTTGTTGAATACATTTTCTGAGTATAGAAATAATATGGTCTCTAGTTCAACAGTTCTGATTCCATGAGTTCTTCTAGCCCAATCAAACACAGGTCTATGGTACTTTAAATAATCGTAATTCTTGATTCTTCTCGATGCTTTTGTTGTTGGTAGCTTCTGTATGCTACGCTTTCCTACTGTTTTTTCCATAACAACAAATTTAGTAACTTTGTATCATGAAAACAAGAATATCAGAATATAGAGGCAAAGAAAAATACGCTTCTAAATCAGCAATGAAGAAACACGAGAAGTCTGAAAGTAAGAAGACAGAAATGAAAGAAAAGAAAAGATATGGCAAAAACTGCTGAACATTATGCTAAAAATGAGAAGTCTAGGAAAAGACATGTAGAGTATCAGAAAGAGTATAACAAGAGTCCAGAACAGGTGAAGAAAAGAGTTGAGTTAAATAAAATTAACCGACAAAATCATGCATCTGGCAAATCAAAGGTAGGTGACGGCAAGGATGTAGCTCACGTAAAAGGATCTATACGCCTTAAAAGTCAGTCAAGTAACAGAGGTAGTAAAACCGACTCTGCTGGTGATAAACGAGCTAGAGGCAAAAAATAAAACAAATGGCTATTAAATTAGATTCGTCAAGTGGCGTAATGATTATTACTAACAATGGGGTTAAATTCTCTGGGAATTACTCTGTTGGTATAGAAGGTGATATTATTGAGATATATCCAGAATTAAAAAATTTCGACAAGATTAGAGGTGCATTAACTGATTTTGTGGATGAGTCTGATTCTCCATTTGCAAGTATAGAAGCATTAGAGGCATACTTACTCCCATACACAGATGGAGAGCAGTCTGCATTGACTAATGCTGAGTTAAGAGCTAGTGCTGTTAGTATTATAAGCACTCCTGTTTCAGCAGGAGGCAGTATTACAACGCAAAACTTAGCCCCAACTGGAACTGCAACAGCAGGATCAGCGATTGAGATAGATCTAAATGGCATGTCACAACTAGCGATTCAAACAGAAGGGACTTATACGGGGGCATTATCTATTCAGGTTACAAACGGAACTAGATGGGAGACAGTTACAGCTACATTGCTTAACAACTTCTTGGCAGGAACGTGGTCAGCTACAATATCATCTGGAACTGTTGGTGTGTTCATAATGGATGTATCTGCGTTTAAAAAAGTTAGGTTAACAGCATTAGCAGCAGTCACAGGGTCGGCATCTATCTTGATGAGAGCTATATCCACTTCTATGACTGGCGTAACTCGACCTATGCCAGCAGGTACAAATGCCATTGGAGCAGTTACTCAGTCTGGTACATGGACAATGCAACCAGGGAATACAGCTAACACAACAGCATGGCTAACAACCGATGTTAAGTCGGCAGCACAAGGGTTCTCTACTTATCATTTAGCACTAAACACAGCAGCATCAACAATGGCTACAAGTGTTAAAGCTTCTGCTGGAACTGTAAACTTTATTTCTGTATCAAACAACAATGCTACAACTGCGTATTTTTTAAAGATATACAACAAGGCTTCCGCCCCTACTGTTGGTACAGATACACCTGTGCATACCTTTAGAATACCAGCAAATAACACTACTGTTTTAAATGTGTCAGATTTAAGATTATCAACAGGTTTAGCTTATGCTGTAACTAGCGGTGCTACAACGGCAGATACAGGAACAATAGCAACAGCAAATGACATCATAGTAACTATTAACTACATATAACATGGTAACAATTAACAATCAATGGGTGGAGCAAATTTCACGAGGGGTTAACTTTTCATTCCCTATAAATTGCACACACACTAAAAATATTGCATTTGAATCTTCTAACGAGCAAGGTTCACCATCTTTTAATGCAGATGTTCAAGCAGTAGTAGCAGCTTATGAGTCAGCATTTAAAATGAGTCCTGACTATTCAACACAAGACTTAAATCTAAGTGTTGCAACGTGGGAAGTATTGACTTTCGAAAGCGGTGTTGGTGTAGTAGCAGTTTCATTCACTGTACAAAATGCAATCATCACAATGAATCAATACTATGGATTTCCTGATGAAATGAGTCCTGAAGATATTCAGGCAAGCATTAATAGCCAAACAGCACAATACGAAGAAAACTATAAAATAGGTAACAATTTAGTTGATTTGTAGTCATGAGATTCAGACTAGCGAAGTTTCAGTATAATAAATTCATGCCGTTTTCGGCTACTGACAGGATACCAGCTAGTCTGATTGACGGACTTCCAGGATCAACAGTAATATCTGGCACTGCTGTATTAAACTTTGGAAACGAAGGAGATTCAGTAGTGCTTACTGTTTTAAATGGAACGATATTAAACTCTTCTATAACAAGCGTCTCATTCATACCAATTGAGACAACTGAGACGAGTTTAGATGATTTTAATTTAAACGGAGTTACGTTCAGTATAGAAAACATAATTGATGGCGTGTCATTTGACATAAGAGGAACAGCGCAAAACAACGCTACTGGTAATTACACAGTAAAATATTTAATAGCATGAGTACAACTATAAAAAGCGGGTCGTCTGGAACACTAGCTGATGTAGATTCAGCAAAGAGACTAGAGACAACGACAGAGAAGTCTCCATTAGAAAATCCAAGCAACGTAGGATCAGTAAAAGTGTATCAAGAAAATGACGATGGTACATACACTGGACTCCCATACTTGAAGTCTGCTGAAGTGGATGCTGATTATAGACTGAGAATCGGAGCAGATTCAAATTGGGACACTCAGATGTTTAATGCTACGGCTCAGAACTTTAATAAACATAAATACACATCTACCACACTGACGATGACTTGGGGAGGTGGGTTTTTAACTACTAACGGAGGCAACGTCACCACCACTGGTACTGCGTGTCAAATTCAGACATATAAACACTTCCCGTTATTAGGAACTGGATCGGCTTATGTGGAGATGTCAATGGCTATTGCTTCGGCAGTACCAACAAACATGGTTCTTGATTTTGGAGCAGCGTTACCAGCAGCAGCAGGTACTTCATTATTTTTAGACGGAGTTTATTTTAGACTAAATTCTTCAGGTCTAGTTGGAGTACTAAACAATAATGGAACTGAAACAACAACAAGTCCATTCACAGGATTTACGTTTACATTAAATCAAGTATATAAATTTATCATTGTAGTAAATTCTACAGATATAGAGTTTTGGGTAAATGACGGGCTATTAGGTGAGCTACCTAGACAGAACGGAACAGGAATGCCAGTGTACTCAGGATCACTTCCAATAGCAATAAGACAGCATCATACAGGAGCAACAAGCACTGCATTTCAAGCTAAGTTTGCTAACTACAATGTAAACATTGGTGGAGTAGACACAGATAGGCTTTGGGCTACAGCAATGGCTGGACAAGGTATGCATGGCTTGGTTGCGCCAGACGGCTTTACAGCAGGTCAGACATCTAACAATGCAAACTCAGCAGCACCAACATCAGCTACGTTATCAAATACAGCAGCAGGATATACAACACTTGGAGGACAATTCCAATTCGCAGCAGTGGCAGGAGCAGAGACAGACTATGCCTTATTTGCTTATCAAGTGACAGCACCTACAACATCAATTACAGGTAGAAGTTTAATAATTAGAGGTATTTGGATTGATTCGTATGTAACAGGAGCAGCGATAGCTACAACATCAACATTACTTCAATGGTCAGCAGCCGTTGGATCGACAGCAGTTTCATTGGCAACAGCAGATGCAGCAGCAACAAGATCACCAAAAAGAATTTCATTAGGAGTTCAGAGTTTTTTAGTTGGAGCAGCGATAGGAGCAAGAGCAAGTGATAGGATTGATGTGAATCTTGACGCACCAATAACAGTTGAACCAGGGACATTTTTTCATATCATATTAAAAATACCAGTTTCAACAGCTACAGCATCACAAATTATAAGAGGAATCGTAGGAGTTAATTCATATTGGGAGTAATTTTATATCTTTGCATTATGGGTGAAGCAGTTAAGATAATTATACTAGGAACTGAAGGGGATAAAGTAATATCTATCCCTGAAGGTGTTGACTGTGCCTTAATAATTGACTTTTTAAAAACACTATAATATGGATGCAGTTGTCTCTCAGTTGTTTAAGAGGTATGGAGTATTAGCTCTTGTTGTTTTATGGCTAAACTTTAGACTAACCACAGTAGAAGATAAACTGTATGATTGCTGGGCTAATAACAAAACTTCAATGGAGTCTGGAGACATTGGCACGGGTAAAAAGCAGATATTAAGTAACACGATGTTTGCAATATTGCCAGATAGGAGAACTTATGCATTTAGAAGAAATGAGAAACTTTAAGATATTTATTATTGCTCTTTTCTTATTTTCATGCAGAACTGCTGAATACCATGAAAAGAAATTCTACCAAAAAGGCGGTACGTTCATTTGCAAAAATGATACTATCAGTGTTCATGATACTATTATTGATAGTCTTGGGAATGAAATTATTATTGTACGTGATTCAATTATTTCCAAACCAGTAATTTCATACGTTCCAAAATATGTTTATCGTTACAAGTATTTGGAGCGCAAAGCAGAACTAAAAGCCGAAACAAAACAAATAAAGGCAGCAGTAAAAATAAACCGAACAAACAAAAAAGCTCAAACAAAGCAAGTGAAGCAAGTCGAAAAGACTAAACGTTGGAGTTGGTGGATTTGGTTTGTTATCGGCATTATCTCTAAAACAATATGGGATGCTATTTATCCAATACTAAAAAAGTATGTTAAGACGTTTATTTAATAGGATAATACTTTCGTTTGAAAACTCAAAAGATGGATTCTCTGGCAGAAAGTTAAGTGCCTTTGCAGGTGTAATGATGGCTGTTGCAGTCACATTATTTTACCTTGCAGAAAAAGACATGCTTTCGGCTCTTTACGCATGGCTGTTATTTGCTTTGATTTGTTTGGGAATAGTAACAATAGGAAATTTAATTGAACTTAAAAACGGAAAAAAAGATGAGTGAAAAACATCCATTTGACGGTCTAGTAATTGAAGGATCAAAAGCTCCAATAGGAGAGGTTAGAAATAATATTACAGTATCATTTTCAAGCGCAATAATTGAAAACTACATTCCAGCATGGGACGAAATTGAAGCTCCAAAAGGAATTAAAATGCTGGCTTTGATTATGGCACAAAAAGAAGGTTTTGCAAAAGGAACAAGATCATTTAAACATAACAACCCTGGTAACATTGGAAACACGGATTCTGGAGCAAATGTAACTTATCCAACTTTAAAAGCTGGAATTGAAAAGCAGATTAAGTTCTTAACGGATATTGCAAACGGTAAAAATAAAAACTACCCATTAGGGAAAGTAAAACCATTGAACCCATACTACTCGCCTGAGATTGCAAAAAATAAAAAGACATATCAATTAGAGCCATACTGTCCAGGATATATATTCAAACCATATACAGGTCGTTTGGATCAGTTTATTAAAATATACTCAACAGGAGCAAGACAGAAAAATACTTATTTGAGTCTTATCATTTCTTATTTCAAGAACATGGGTTACGAGATTTCGGAAGCAACAACTTTAAAAGAATTACTTGAGATATGAGACTTGAAGATTATACATTAGAACAGTATCAAGTAGGGGATTTAGTATTTGGATATAGACCTGGGTCGCCTCCTGGAGCATTATTTGATCCATCAGAGTTCACACCTGGATCAGCGCAAACATTTTTTAATTCAGATGGAGTCGCGACTGGCTCTCATTCACACAACGGATCAGGTTTTGATGTTTCATTAGGAAATTATTCAGCATTTAGATTTGAAAGTACAGCCTCTCTATCGTCTGAGCAATCGTTCACTATAGCCACATCTATAAGTGAAGCATTTACCATATACGGAGATAATAAAATAGTAGTTGGAACTGCTTTGTTATCTAATTATTCTTTTGAGATAAATAATTTTGATTTTGCTGGAGGACTATTTGTTAGTGCGCCATCATTAGCTGTTAACGGAACATCAGCAACAGGAACAGGTATTCAAGGAGAGGGAATAAATGGAGTTAGGGGATATTCAAGTGGAGGGAACGCTATACATGGAATAGCTCAATACGGTGGATCGGCAGGATTCTTTCAAGGAGGTGTGTACATAGAAACTTATGGCGTAGGAGGAACAAGATCAGATTGCGCAGCACTAGAAGTAAACTCAACAAGTCAGGGAGTACTAATCCCTAGAATGACTACAACTCAAATAAACGCAATAACAGACCTAGAGGACGGTCTTCTAGTCTATAACACAACACTAAGCTCTCCATGTTTTTATGATGGAACTGCTTTACAATGGAAAAAATTATCTCACTCAGTAATGTAATAATTATGAAAACATACGTTAAAACAATAAATCCAGTCTTAATAGACCCACCAACAAGTAAATATGCTCACGTATATTTTACTTGTCCAGTAATTATCTTCAATGATGCATTACCAAGAAAAACAGATCCAACATATATCGGAGTAGTTCAATGTGTGTTATTAGCTGAATATAAAGATGATAATGGAAAGTTTACAGAATACAAGAGATTCCCTTGTGAATATAAGCGTTCAACATGGAACAATATATGGACAGGAATAGATGCATCCCAGATGGATTCTTATAAACCTGGTAAAATGATTCAAGAAATTGAATTGAGCAATAGCAATTATTGGGGATTAACTTCAGAAGATTTAGAGGTAGTCACAGAATAAAAGACTATATTTGTACAATTAAATAAAATACAATGGCAAATAAACTACCAGAAGAGATTCTAAAATCTCTACAAGAAAAGCATTCTACATTTATCGACTTAAGAGCAAAGTTAGCTGATTTATGCATTCACGAGATGCGAATAAATGACCAGAAACAGCATCTACGCAAAGAACTTGAACTGGCTTCAGAAGACCTTAGAAACATGGAGAAATCCTTACAAGAGGAGCATGGAGCAACCAATATTAATCTCAGTAACGGAGAGTTCGAGAAATGATACGCAAAATATGTATAGGCACTGACTACAAAAACGGTATGCATTATACCGTTGGTCAGTGCGTATTAAATGGTACACACACCATAGATAGTATTATTAAGAACGAGACAGGAGTGCATGTTTGGGTTAAGAATGGCGACGATTTGTTTAATTGGAAGTCATGGAATCTACATGTACCTATTCATTTTGAGTACGATATAGACTTTTAACATGACATCCACATATTACTTTGTCGTAAAGCCAATAGACGGGAAGCGATATGACTCAGAGAGTAATGGATTTATTTTTAGTAGCTCAATAGAGGATCACAAATCAACTCAAAGACAAGCTGAAGTAATATCATTACCATACAACTATAAAGGCAACGTATCTGTAGGAGATATAGTAATTGTTCATCATAATATCTTTAGACAGTACTACAATATGAAAGGTAAAAAAGTAAATGGAAAAGCATACGTTACTGATGACCTTTACATAGTACAGCCAGATGAACTTTATTTGAAAAAATCAAATGGATCAGATTGGGAGGCTGTAGATGACTACATATTCATAGAACCGTCTAGCGGATTATATGGAACAGTAAAGTACTCCAACAAATATACGAAAAACACAAAGGTCTTTTTTCAACCTGAATCAGAATACGAATTTAGAATAGATAACCAAGTTCTGTATAGAATGTTTGAAAGGAATATAATATGGACAACAGTGTAATTGAAAAAAAGACAAGACTCATAGAAGCGGGATACCTTGCGGTTGAAGAGTTGATTAAAATAGCCAAAGAACCTATTATAAACAAAGTATCTTCAATTGACTCAGAATCAGCTACAGACGACTTAGCAGCAGATAAGCTTACTAGAGCAGCGCAAGCTAAAAAGATTGCATTCATGGATGCCTTTGAAATTCTCAAAAAGATTGAAGAGGAAGAGAATGCTCTTGAAGAGTTAAGGACTCCTTCTGAATCCAGAAAAGTATTTAAAGGTGTTGAGCAAAGATGAGTAAACTTTATCTATTAGCCAAGGACAAGATTGACGCAAATATCATCCGAAACAACAATAAGAAAAAAAATTGGAAATACGGATATAGCAGTCATTATGATGTAGTCGTCATATCAAAAGACGGGACTATAGGTGACATCTATTATATTAATGGAGTCCACATTGCACTTCCAGAAAAACCAACTAAAGTTGAGAACAGAGGCAATAGATGGTTCCCAGAAGAGTACCCAAAAGAACTTCAAAGAATAAAGACTATCTTTGATTGGAATAAGCGAGATAACGTATTTAAGTCAAAGTGGGTTGATTATATTGAGACAGAGTTCGATAGAAGAGAGCAAGGTTTCTGGTTCGTCAATAATGGTCAGCCCACTTATGTTACTGGATCGCACTATATGTACCTCCAATGGTCTAAAATAGACGTGGGTCTACCAGAGTTCAGGGAATCAAACAGAATATTTTGGATTTATTGGGAAGCGTGTAAAGCAGACGACAGATGTTTTGGCATGTTGTATCTTAAAAACAGACGTTCTGGATTCTCTTTCATGGCTGCTGGAGAGACAAGCAATATAGGTACAATATCCAAAAATGCAAGGCTAGGTATATTATCAAAAACTGGGGGTGACGCTAAGAAGTTATTTACAGATAAGGTAGTTCCAATCGTAAAACACTATCCATTTTTCTTCAAGCCCATACAGGATGGTATGGATACCCCTAAAACGGAATTAGCTTTTAGAGTTCCAGCATCTAAGATCACCAAAAAGAACATGTATGACGACAGTGACGACGATGGAGTCGAAGGACTTGACTCATCAATTGACTGGAAAAACACATCTGACAACTCTTACGATGGTGAGAAACTTTTATTACTTGTAGAGGATGAGGCTGGTAAGCTAGAGAAGCCAAACAATATTAAATCAGGCTGGCGAGTAAGGAAGACTTGTCTTAGAATGGGCTCTAAGATTATAGGCAAGTGTATGATGGGTTCAACATCGAACTCATTACCAAATGGAGGTCAAAACTTCATGGACTTATACTACGATTCAGACCCAAATAAACGAAACAAGAACGGTCAGACCAAGACGGGTATGTATTCATTGTTTATACCAATGGAGCATAACTTCGAGGGATATATAGATAAGTTTGGACATGCTGTATTAGAGGATCCAGAGAAGCCAGTTGAAGGTATTGATGGAAACATGATTGAACAAGGCGTTATCTCGTATTGGGAGAATGAGTGTGAATCATTAAAACATGATGCTGATGCTCTTAATGAATGGTACAGACAGTTCCCTAGAACAGAGTCTCATGCGTTTAGAGATGAATCAAAATCAAGTATATTCGACATATCTAAGATATATGACCAGATAGATTACAACTACTCTTTAGTAAAAGATAAAGTAATTGTAAAAGGCTCATTCCATTGGAAGGATGGAGTTCCAGACAGTGAAGTAATATGGACTCCAGATGACAGAGGTAGATTCTGGGTATCATGGATTCCAGAGAAAAACATAAGAAATAACGTAATTAAAAAAGGAGGTACTTTTGCACCTGGGAATGCTGACTTAGGAGCATTTGGGTGTGACCCTTATGATATTTCTTCAGCAGCAGATGGAAGAGGATCAGCAGGTTCGTTGCATGGAAAAACAGGATTTAATTTCTCTAATGCTCCAAGTAATTTCTTTTTCTTAGAATATATTGCAAGACCTCAGACAGCAGAGATATTTTTCGAGGAAATGCTCATGGCTTGTTTCTTTTACGGGATGCCTATACTGCCAGAGAGTAATAAAGCTAGGTTGTTGTATCATTTTAAAAACAGAGGGTACAGAAAGTTTGTGATGAACAGACCAGACAAACCATACAACAGACTATCAAAGACAGAGATTGAACTAGGAGGTATCCCAAATAACTCAGAAGATGTTAAGCAAGCTCACGCTGCTGGAATTGAGTCTTACATAGTTAAATATGTTGGATATGACATAACTGGAACATACAGAAATCCAGAGGATATGGGTCAAATGTATTTCACTAGAACGCTAGAGGATTGGGCTAAATTCGATATTAACAACAGAACTAAATTTGATGCATCGATAAGCAGTGGTTTGGCTATTATGGCTACTAACAGATTATTAATACAACAGAATACTCAAAAAGAGAAGCTTGTCATAAAGCTAGGCACATATAACAATAAGGGCATGACAAGTAGTATCATCAAAAATTCTTAACTTTACAAAAAATATCAATGATTCCAGTAAGGTTTTTCCCAAGTGCAAATGTTCCTGATAGTATCAAGGAGACAAAAGAGTTTGGACTAGAAATAGGGAATGCCATTCAGTACGAATGGTTTTCAAGAAAAGGAAACTCATGTAAGTATTATGATAAATACTTGGAGTTTAATAACTTGAGATTATACGCAAGAGCAGAGCAACCCATCGGTAAGTATAAAAGTATGCTTGCCACAGATGGTGATATGTCTCATTTAAACCTAGACTGGACTCAAATACCCATCTTGCCAAAGTTCATTGACATAATCGTCAATGGTATGCAGGATAGAAAAATGACAGTAAGAGCAGAAGCTCAAGATGTTCTGTCTGCTGAAAACAAAAGTAAATTCCAAGAAAAAATTGAAGCTGACATGGCTTCAAAAGATTTCTTAACTCAAGTTAAGGATGAGTTAGGTGCTGATGCATTTAACGTTGATCCAGACAAGTTACCAGAAGACAGTGATGAATTATCATTGTACATGAACATGGAGTACAAGCCAGCGATTGAAATTGCTGAAGAAATATCTATTGACACTGTATTGAAAGATAATCAGTATCATGATATTAAATCTCGTGTAGATTATGACATTACGGTTCTTGGAGTTGGTTGGGTTAAACACGAATTCCTTAAAGGAGATGGAATAAGAATATCTTATGTTGATCCAGAGTACATGATTCACTCATACACAGAGGATCCAAATTTCAAGGATTGTTTCTATTATGGAGAGGTTAAACAAGTACATATCAACGAAATTTACAAGATAAATCCAAATATAACCAAAGAAGAAATTGCGTTAATTCAAGAAAAATCAAATGAATGGTACGATTTCTTCCCTGTATTAAGACAGAATAATATCTTCTCAAAAGATGTCGTTACGCTACTTTATTTTAATTACAAAACAACCAAAGAGTTTGTATATAAGAAAAAGAATTTAGCGAATGGAGCAGAGAGATTGATTAAAAAAGACAGTTCATTTAATCCACCTCCATCAGAAGACTTTGAAAGAGTAGCACCAAAAAAAGATGTTTGGTATGAGGGTATTATGGTAGCAGGTACAGATATCGTATTGCAGTGGGAGAT
>JACCDQ010332841.1_pt1 | contig 21163 bp, 18 predicted proteins | sample 7446031 | NCBI WGS metagenome assembly JACCDQ01 (sample SAMN15323442, study PRJNA562643) | freshwater metagenome | isolation source: river surface water | place: USA:Blue River Watershed | collected 2017-08-17
AGGATCGCAAGTCTTGTAAAAAACAGAGCTTTTGGATATAAGAACGAAAAAAACTATCGCTTAAGGTTTATAAATGCTTGTGTTTTTTGATGTTTTTGGTGTGACCCACCATAAAAAGAGAAGAACCAGAAGAACCACAAATGGTGCAATCGGCAGGACTCGAACCTGCAACCTACCGGTTCGAAGCCGGGAATTCTATCCATTGAACTACGATTGCCCAGAGATATGAAAATACTAGTCCAATCGCCACCGCAAGGCAATCCGTTGAAGGGATTTGGTTTAAATTTTACGCACTAAAACAATACTAGTTTTCGTAAAAAGCCTTATAAAGCTCTTCTTTAAGAGCATTTAGCTTTTTGCAGCGACAACCCAATGACTTGGGATCTAGCTTCGGGTCATTTTTAGAACAGTTGAATATCTCACCAAAACTCATTTTTTGAGGCTGCTTATAGCGATTGTTGATGATCAACAACTCACACTGCTGCGAAAGATCATCGAAAAGCCTACGACCGAATGGCATGCCGCTGTCGAAGGGAACCGGCATTCGATCTTTAGACATTACGTACTCGAAGGCCGCTTTTAATTCAGTATCAGAAGTAGGATTTGATGCGCTACTTTCTGGGATACCCGATTTATACTTAAAGTATTTTTGAGCATGAAGATCCCGATGGTAGCTGTCAGAAAACCAATTGACGTTCAGCACGGGTTTAATTTGATCATTGTGACAGCTTTCACAAGCTTGACGAACTAAGTTGAGTCCCAATTTTGGTTGATCGGCCAAAATTTCATTTTCATAAAAACGTTTATCTAAAGTAAAAATGTCATGTGGAAGCTGCTTAGACTTTTTTGCTTTGGCCAAAGCAGCCATTTCGACTTTAGCTGCTGGAACTAAAACTGAATCACAAATGCTTGCAACGGGCTGAGCTTGCACCTTGAAAACCGAACTCATCCCGTAATAAGGCTGCTGACTAGTTGCAAACGCTTGCTGTGCCGAAGTCATCCGAGCTACAAAACCCTTACCAGCGAAAAGCTTTTTTTCGAAATAGTCGGAATTCGACATTTTAAAATGCCTTTCTTCAGCCGCACTTCTTCCACTTGTCAATTTCACATCAGGAAAAGCTTCAGTCACTAGTTGCCACAAGACAATTTCATTCATATCTGCAAAGACATTTCCGTAGTGATAGCTTGCGATATTTTCATTGAGTTCTAAATTCCAACTTTGCAATGGCAAAGCCTTTTCGGGATTTTTAACCACATTGAATTGATAAGCCAAAAGAAATTGTTTATCGCGTGATTCTTGTGAAGATACGTTTGGGTAAATCAAATCAAAACTTGGATCTAAATCAGACATCGAAATTTCTGAGTTTTTTGGAACCGCGCAGTTATATTTACGAGCAAGAAAAGAATACTTTATTTGATCGTAAAAAGATGTCTTCTTAATCTGTTCAGCGATCACTTGAGACTGATAGAATGTCAGCAAGGAAGACAAATAAAAGTTTGGTCGCAAAATATAATGACCGTAGTCTTTATCGAAAGTACGACGATACGGAGCAGATTTTAAAACCTCGGGAACAGATTTTCCTTCTGAAAAATACATATCTTTCAGTGTCACCAGATGGCGATAGCGATTTCTTGATTTCATGCTATCCATAAATGTTTTGAAATACTTTTGATGAACATCAAATTCATTTTGAACGACAGCTTGATATCGAGGATTTTTGCTGAGGGCTTGATTCAATTGAAAAAGCTCTTCCGTCCCAGCGAAAGTTAATCCTTTTATTTGATCCATTGTTGCTTTAAAGTTTCTCATGATTGTATCTTTGCTATCAGCATCATCAATACCTACAATGTCATTCACACTGCCATAGAAGCCAGGCCAAAAGGGGTACTGAGGAAATATCGGCTTCAAAAAATTCTGATACTTAGCTGCTTGTGAAATATCAACCGGCTTAGGAGTTCCAGCATGGCACATTACACATGAGGTTGGATTTTTACGATGTGTTATTTGTTTATTTTCACCAAATTTCAATTCTGAAAAATCCCAAGTTTTTTTCTCGGGATTCCAAGCAATAACTTCAATTGAATCCCCTCCTTGCATCGATTTATGATTTACATCTTTACCAGCATTGAATGTCATCATCACCTGAGCATCATTTCCGTACATTATCACCCGAGGTGAAAGCGGAGATGATTCTTGAATGCTATAACTACGATGTACCAATGTAAAATGCCGTCGATACGATTCTGGCAAAATAGAAATAAAGTAATCCATAGCATCGTACTCTTGAAGATTAGCTTTTGCGACTCCTTGATTATACAGCGAAACAAAAGATTCTAGGTTTTGATGATTTAAAACTTTTTTACCCGCATCTTGAATCTGAACATACTGAGCAAATTTCAATTTTATGGGCTCAAGAACACCATATGGAAGCGCTGTCGAACTAAGATCATATTGATTGACGACATCGCCCTTTTCATTTTGATCAGAAGCGAATATCGCGAGCAAACTAAAAAATAAAATAAGTATTAATCTAGAAATAGACTTCATACTGATCTTATCGTTTGTTTCAAACAGGGACTGAACAAGATATTTGTCTAATTAAACTTCATTTAATGTTGATTACTAAACAAAACTCGACTTTAGTCTTTCCACCAAATGAGCTTGTTCGGTACTAAATTTTCTGAATCAACTTCACGACGGGGAAATTTTAAATTTAATTCGGCCTTTAAAAATGAAATCGCATTCAGAAGTCCACGCTCATACTGATTTTGTCCAAAGTCTTTCTGCAACAACTCTAGCAATTGTTGCTGAAGACGATGAGCCCCTTCGAATTTCATTCGAGGATCTGGAAGAATGACAATTTGACGTTCCATAACTGAAATGAACAACACCAAAGAATTTTTAGTCTTGGTCTCATGCAAATTCTTTAGAAAGAAAACTCGTTGCGCTTTTTCAAAAGCCTGACGGGCTCTTTCGGGTTTAGATATAAAAAAACGATCGACTATGTCGGACTTATCCAAAAGATGTCCAACGATAACGGCGACAAATGGAGCTGATACATAATACCATGTTTTAGATGCCCAGCTGTCTTGAAAAAAATAATCTATCGACAATAAAAAAATTAACAACAATAAAAGTGATATCATCCAACCGATATGTTCAGTGAAACTGGATTTATCGGTAATCACTGGAACCAACTCAAAATCGACTTCTTTTTCAAAATCAGAGATGGCTTGTTCAATTTTTTCAGAATTGATCTTACGAATACTCATCACCAACTCCCCGAGGCTCCACCGCCCCCAGAACTTCCGCCACCACCAGACCAGCTTCCACCGCCTGAACTTCCACCACCACCACCGCTTCGACCAGAAAATAGCACAGCTAATGCAAGTGAAGGGTTAAATATGAATAACAAAATCCAAAAAATAACGATTATAAAAATGATCCAATTCGAAGAGCCCCCACTTTCGCTAGGAGCTTCTTCAGATACAGGTGCAACCGCAGTTGCTTGATCTGTCTTAACTTTACCGTAGTACAAAATAGCTTGCACACCCTGAGTGACGCCTGCATTAAATTGACCCTGTTTGAAATAGGGAACCACAACATCACTTACAATTCGCTTCGCCACGGCGTCTGGAATATCACCTTCAAGACCGTAACCGACTTCGATTCGAAGTTTTTTTTCGTTCGGTGCAATTAAAAATAAGACACCATTGTCTTCTTTTTCACCGCCCAACTTCCATTTTTCAAAGATCTTAACAGCTGCTTCCTCAATCGAAATGCTTTGCAAATTCGAAATGACAAAAACTTGAACTTGAGGGCCTTTATTTTGATGAACCGATTGCAAAACTTGAGTTAGCTGGTTTCGGGTATTAGCCGAAAGAAGGCCCACTTCATCAACCACGGGTCCCGTCAAAGGCGCAACGTCGAAAGCCCAAGTCGGAAGACTCAGGCCCAGCGTACAAAGAATAATAAATATCAGTTTATTAAATCTCAAATCAGACCAACAGACTAAAATTTAACTTCAGGTGCTTTTTCGATTTTTTCTTTTTCAGATTCAGAAACATCCCACTGTGGCAGCTTGTCATGATGGTACATGATCGAATTCGTCCAGCTCGTCGGAGGAACAGTCACTAGATTATTAAAGATCTTGATTGTTTCGATATAGCGATTGCGAGCAACAGTTATACGATTTTCAGTTCCTTCTAATTGGGATTGCAAATCGCGAAACTGAGAATCGGCTTTTAGCTGAGGATAGTTTTCAGCAATCGACATCAGTTTACCAAGTGCCATCGAAAGATCACCCTGAACTTTACGAAAATTTTGAAGTTTTTCAGGCGTTAGGCTTGAAGCATCAACCGTTAGTTGTGTCGCTTTTGCGCGAGCTTCTGTAACCCCGGTTAAGGTATCTTTTTCGTGAGAAGCGTAACCTTTAACTGTGCTCACTAGATTTGGAATCAAATCTGATCGACGTTTATATTGATTCGTGATCTCAGCAAAAGCTGCGTCTACTTCATTCTTCTGAGTCGGAATGCTCTGAATTCCACAAGAGCTAAGTCCAACTGTAATTGCGGCCAAAATAAATAACTTTTTCATAAAAGTCCTCCAACTTCTTCAATATATAGAAGAACTTCATGACCCACAACAAGTGACATGATAGTGTCAAATGATGCAGCTTCGCTACAAAAACTATGATGATTTTATAGTCGTAAACAAGGGATTTGGCTTCCGCACTCACCGTGTTTCAGATGGCCAGTTTGGTTTGGTTGAATTCTTGTCTGAGAAGCTGCAGCAAGATTTATGGGTCGTACATCGCCTTGACAAAGAAACTTCCGGACTCATTTTATTTGCCAAAAACAAGAACGCTGCTCAGAAGCTATCATCGCTTTTTGAGAATCATCATATACAGAAAATCTATTTGCTTTTAACTGACAAAACTGTGCCCGAGACAGAATTCAATATAGATGGACACATTGAAAAAATTGAAAATAAATTCTTAATCAATTCAAATTTACCATCTAATTCAAAAACTAAATTTCGATTACTCAAAAAAATGGGAAACTTTTTTCTTTGGGAAGCTCAGCCTAGCACAGGAAAGCCTCATCAAATTCGTCTTCACGCTGAAAAAGCAGGAATTCCTATCTTAGGCGACTATGAACACGGAGGCAGCCCCTTTTTCAGATTATGTCTGCACGCCAAAAAGCTTTCTTTCAATTATGATTCAAATGGTATCGAAATTGAAATCAAAATTGAAAGTGAAACCCCATCACTTTTCGAAACAAATTCAGAAAGCAATTATAGAACCTTACTACAGGCTTGCCTTGAAAAACGAACTTCACTTTATCAAATCTCAGAAAAAGATTCATTTCGCCTTGTTCACCTAGAATCTGAAAAAATTCGCGCAGATAGATTCGCTGAATATTTATGGGTTTATGACTACAGTGATACTGGATTAACAGAATCTGAGAAAGAATCCATTCGTCAATTTGCTTTAGAAAACAATCTTACACTAATTATTAGACACATGCTTGATCGAGGGGCCGGCGTTGGCGGTCTTGAGAAAAAAACCTTAGAAGCTTATTCCACAGATGAAAAATGGCTCGCTCAAGAAGAACAAACCAATTACGTCTTAAAAACAAATTCAGGATTTTCTCCGGGACTATTTTTAGATCAACGTGAAAACAGACTGTGGGTTCATTCACAATCTCAAAACAAAAATGTTCTTAATTTATTTTCATACACTTGCGGATTTTCGGTCGCGGCCACCCTGGGTAGCGCCCGTAAAGTGACAACGGTAGACGTAAGTTCAAAGTTTTTGAATTGGGGCCGAGAAAACTTTGCAGCAAATAAACTTAATGACGGACTTCACGAATTTTTTGCACAAGACTGCCTTCTCTTTTTAAAGGGCTCAGTCAAACGCAAACGGCAGTGGGATTTAATCATTTGTGATCCTCCGACTTTTGGTCGATCAAAAGATTCGGTCTGGAAAATCGAACGAGATCTGCCCGAGCTTGCCGAGTTGATGCTTAACTGCACCACTCGAGGTGGCAAAATTCTTTTTACATGCAATTACGAAAAATTAAATCGAGACGAATTGCTGAAACTTTTTTCACAAAAAATAAAAGGCCAATTCAAAGCCGCAAGACTTCCACAACTTTCTTTAGATTTTGAACACACCGATGATTTGAAAAATTTAATGAAAGGTTTTTTGATCACTAAAAACTAAAGCCCTAGTTTTGACTTTAAAATACTTTCTGCAGAATCCATAGTTCTCATTGCATAAGCGGCTTTTAAAATTTCTTTTTGCTCGGCTGTTAAATCCGCATTGCTTCCCAGTTTTTGCTTGCGATCATATCCAATATGATAAAGACACAAAGCGCCCGCAATTGAAATATTAAAGCTTTGCACAAAACCCGGCATTGGTAAAATGACCCGCTCGTCAGCAGCATCAAGCATTTCTTGCGAAACTCCGTCTTTTTCGTTTCCTAAAACCAATGCTAGCGGAGTTGAAAAATCGATTTCTTGCAATGGTCTTGACGCTTGTAAACTTGTGACACAAATTCGGATTTTATTTTTCTTTAAATGATCAATACAATCTTTCGACGTCTTCCATTTTTTCACTTCTAGCCACTTATCGGCACCTTGAGTGACACGATTAGCTTCTTTGAATTTTTCAAATGTTTCAATGACATGAAAATTCGAAAAACCCATACCTTCCGCAGAACGCATCACGGCGCTCGTGTTCCCGCGGTCATACACGCTTTCTAATACAACAGATATATTGAAACAGCGTTCATTAACAACGTTTGTAATTTTTTTTTGGCGCTCTTCAGTTAGTAATGGAAAAATATGTTTCATTACATCTTGGTAGTCTGCCTTAAGCTTACCACCAAATAAATCGACATGCTTAGGTAAAGAAAACACTAGAAACCAGCTTTAGCTAAATCACGTGTGATATTTTTTTGATGAGCCTCTAAGGTACCGCCACCTATTTCGAGCAGTTTCGAGTCTCTCCAAAGGCGCTCAACAACATATTCTCCGACGTAGCCGTAGCCGCCTAATACTTGAATAGCTCGGTCAGCTACATTTTTTGACATCGTGGTTGCCACCAACTTAACACCATCCGAGTCTAAACGATTTCCTTCTTTAGTTAAATCCATTCGACGAGCCGTATCGTATACATAAGCCTGAGCCGCTTTAAACTCAGCATATGAGTCTGCAATATACTTTTGAATTTGCCCGTAGAAATTCAAAGGCTTTCCGAAAGAATGTCTTTCAGTCGCATATTTATTCATGATCTGAATCGATCTGCGCGCAATACCCAAGCCCATGGCCGCCAAACCTAGACGCTCTATCTCGAGATTGCGCATCATATGGTGCATTGAATCGCCTTCTTGTCCGACCAATCTGTTCACTGGAATTTTACAATTCTCAAATACAAGTTCAGCCGTATTTGAACCGCGCATACCTAGCTTGTCTGAAATTTTCTGACCGACGTAAAATCCAACATCACCTTTTTCTACAAGAAAAGTTGAAAGCAAAGCACGACCATTTTTTTCACCCGTTTTTGCGTACAACCATACTAAGTCACATGAAGTTTTATTTTCATCTACTGCGCCGTTCGTGATCCACATTTTACGACCGTTAATCAAATAGTGATCGCCTTGTCTCACAGCCGTTGTTTTCATTCCCATGACGTCTGTACCGTAATCGGGCTCTGACATAGCCATGGCGCCCACGATAGAACCGTTAGACAATCCCGGAAGATATTTTTTCTTCTGCTCATTAGAGCCATTGACGGCCAAATTATTAACAGCCAACAAAGTATGGGCTAAATAGGCCAAACAAAACCCCGGATCGCTTGCCGAAAGTTCTTCATGAGCGATAGCGACTGCAACCGCGTCCATTCCAGAACCACCATACTGTTCAGGTACGGTAATACCAAGCAATCCAAGATCACTCAGTTTTTTAAAAAGTCCTAGATTGAATTGTTCTTTGCGATCGAATTCATGCGCTTGAGGTTCAACTTCAGATTCGACAAAAGATTTAACCATGTCGCGCAACATTTTATGTTCTTCTGAGGGATTTAATAAATCAAAATTTTTCCATGTGTCTGTAGTGTTCATGAGCTTGACTGTACCAGCAATGTCAGATCAGATAAAGGCCTTTAACAGAAGGCTGTGCCCATGAAAGCATCAATTTTAGCGGTCGGAACCGAACTGACCACAGGACAAATCGTCAATCGCAATGCCGCTTTTATATCTGAGAAGCTCAATGCCTTTGGAATTCAAGTGCTTATTCACTCAACAGTTCCGGATGATCGAAAACTCATTTTAGAACAACTCAAATCCTTGGAAATTCACAGTGATATTATATTTGTAACTGGCGGACTCGGGCCAACATCAGACGACTTCACTCGAGAAGTCGTGGCTGATTGGTTGCAAAAACCACTGCAATTTGATTCTAAATCTTGGGATCATATCAACCAAAGACTTACAAGCCGAGGGTTCACTGTTAAAGAAATTCAAAAGCAGCAGTGCTATTACCCTGAAGGCTCGCAGATTCTAGAAAACAAAGATGGCACAGCACACGGTTTTCGCTGTTCAAAAACAACACAAGATCAAAAAACCAAAGAGACTTTTATTTTGCCAGGTCCTCCGCGAGAAATTGAAAGTGTTTGGAATGATCATATTCAAAATTGGCTTCAAAAAAGAACCCAACACTTAGTTCGCCGTACAACAAAATCTTGGGATACAATTGGATTAGGAGAATCCGATGTAGCACAGATGGTTGAAGAAACTCTTGCGCAATTTCCCAAATCGAACCAACTTGAAATTGGATACCGCGTGCACCTTCCCTATGTTGAAGTCAAAATCACATACGAGCAAAACCAAGCCGGGGTGTTTCAAGAAACAATTTTTCAGGTGAATGAAAAATTGAAAAAAATTACGATCTCTCGTGATTTTGAAGATGTTGCAGCAACTCTTACTCAAAAAATTTCAAATACTGATTTCACATTTTACGACTTTGTGTCGAAGGGTTACTTGCATACACGCTTAAGTCCCTTTTTAAAAAAATTAAATCAGTGGAGCTTTAAACAAGCCGAAGCGAATGACATTACTTTAGATTTTTTTGAGAACGAAGATGATTTTTTAGCTTTACTTCCGTATGAGGAATTCTCAAGTTTTATCGTGGCCTCATCTCAAGGAAACCGGATTCAAAAAATCTTAGACGCACCAATGAAATCACCCTTGATGCAAGAAAGAAGAAAGCAATATTTTTCTGAAATGGCCCTTGTAGAATTTCTAAGGGCCTTGAAGTGAATTAAGGCTACGCGCCGACTTCAGATACTACGGCTGGTTTTCGATGTCTTTATTTTTTTGAAAGTGTTCTAAAATAAAACAAAAAAATGGTGATTTCTTTAACACTCGCTAAACTATCGACAGCACACTAAATATCACAATACTTCCAATAATTTGATTTCATTTTTAGAAAAAATCTTGTTTTCAATATAGACAGTGCAGCAAATCTATCTGCGCCTTAGTCACTATTAGAGTCAGTATGATAATTGCAAGAAAAAAGATACAATCAATTTATGAGACGTTGTTTAAAGACAATAGAAAGCAAGAGTAACCCAAAATGAGAATTCCAGAAAAATCAAACAAAGACACGATCGTGATCATCGGATGTTTGATGTTTATTGTAGGCCTTTTTGTATTCATGCAAAAATATGAAAACGCCCAATTTCACAAAGAAGTGAACCCACGTATGTTTGCTCAGACCGGCAAAGCGCAACCGGCCGCTCGCGGGGTTGCGTCTCTTGACGAAGCCCGTTGATTTATAAGTTTACAATTTCTCCGAAAGATCTTTGAATCGTTTCAAGGCCTTTGTCTTTTTGATCAACCACAGCCGAAGCCAACATCATAACACCCGTTTTTAATTGATCTTCTGGCAAATTTTTTTCTTCAAAACTTGCTGTTCTTTCTAATTCGTACATTCTTGCTTGCATTTCTTTGACAGCCAGTTTGAAGGTTTCAGCAGAAACATTCATAGTTTGCACAGAATAGATAGATCCACCTTTGGAAGCACTGGAATGGATATTTTTTCGCTGTGCGATTTGATCGCTGATATGATCAATAAAAAAGGCCGAACTATTTTGAATAAATGCTTTGTAAAAAGCCACACCCAACGGACCATTACTGAGGCTGGGAAAAGCTTTATTGAATGGTCGCACTTTATTTTTAATCACCTTTACCAAATCAAACTTTTCTAACTGAATGAGATATTTCTGAGTGGATTTTTGTGACAGGTTATACTTATCTGCAATCTGCTCAGCACTAAGGCCATTGTAAATTTCCATCAAGTAGGCAAAATGACTTTTATTCTGAACCAAAAAAAGTTGTTGCTTTTCGCTCAAATGAAACTCTTCGCGCCCACCTTTTTGAATCAAATTCTCTATCTCAGCAAGTGTGATATTTAAAAAATCACAGATTTGCAAAAGCCTTGATAAAGAAAGTTCTTCAAGACCTAAAATTCTTTTTACGGTTGGCTCTGAACAATTTAAATGTTCGGCCAAGTCCAAATAAGTTTGCTTTTTCTTTTTCAGAAGAGATTTTAGAACCGCTTTAATTTCACCAATTTTGAAGGATTCCATTCAATCTTCCTTTCTCGATTTGATTTTGCATCATCGAAGCACGCAACATTTCTCGTACTAAATAGTTTTTAACCTGAATAAAATTTCGCATCATTGAAGTGATCATTTTTCCCCCGATTTGTTCGTGAAAACAAATTAGTTGAAAAAGAGCAGCCTTACGACTCAGATTTAAAACGGATCATTTTATGATCCGTTTATTAAATAATAGGCTCAAATTAAGAAAAAAGGTACAATATATGACACTTACTGACACCACGACTTTGGTGTGATCATCTCTGTCAATTCGCCAGCTCTCATATATAAAAAGTCATTTCCAACCGTTAACTTAAGGCGCTGCTCGCGCTGAGAGATTCCTGAAATCATCGCGATCTGACCGTAACCTTCCGAATCTGTCAGAAGTTTTCCGGCTGCGTTTTTTAAAGTCCATTTCACATTTTGATTCGAAATCGGGCGAAGATCTGCTGCCGTCACAGCCTGACTAACTGTGCCCTCTGTATCACGGCACATCAGCTTGAAATGAATGACCACAAAAGTCTGAGGACGGCAACGATGTGTACTCGAATATCCATACCCCACTTCGCATGTATTAAATGATTTTTCGCTATAGCCTAATCGATTATAGCCCCGCTTAAGCTTCAAAAAAGACTGTAAACCATCCTGATCAATATTTTCGGGCTCGAAGGTAGCGGGCACCGAATTCACCACTGGAGGCTCCGAAGGAACTACAGGCGCCGTCGAAACCGGAGCCGAACCACAAGAATAAAGAGCAAAAGCACTAGTTATTAAAATTATTTTTTTGATCATGAACGAAATTATAAAGAGCGAGGTGGCTAAAAACACTCAAAAAGATCTTTTGACACCAAGAGCCTGTTTTTTTGGGGCCTATTGCATAATCGATGAACTCTGACTAAAATTGAACCTAGGTTTTTCTAAGAGCATATGTTCTTCAGAGATTCCAACAAACAATAACTTTCTATGAGATTTAGCATTTGCAAACTTCATAGAGAAAAAAAAGGAGTTCCCATGAATACAACTACGCCAAGTTCGGCGAAAGTGAATAGTCGTCTATTAGCCTTCCAGACCGCGATCGAGGCCCCCATGAGAAAAGTTGAAAAAATTAAAGATGCCTTTGGTAAAGATGCTCCCATTTCTGATTACTTTGGCTGTATGACTTTTGGCTTAGCTCAAATGCGTGAAAAACTTCCGAAAGATGCCTACAACAACTTGTTGCGTACGCTAGATCAAGGAAAGAAACTGCCGAAAGAAACTGCCGAAGCGATCGCATCTGCTATTAAAGAATGGTCTGTTTCTAAAGGTGTAACTCACTTCTGTCATTGGTTTCAACCGATGACCGGATTAACTGCAGAAAAACATGATGCATTTATTTCTATCCAACACTCGAGCCATTCTGAACTTCGAGTTATCGAAAGATTCACGGGATCACAGTTAGTTCAGGGCGAACCTGATGCCTCATCATTTCCATCAGGTGGGATGCGTTCTACTTTTGAAGCCCGCGGCTACACAGCCTGGGACCCATCTTCTCCACTTTTTATTATTGAAGAAGAAAACGGTAAAACACTTTGTATCCCTACAGTGTTCTTCGGTTACCACGGACAAGCATTAGATAATAAAACTCCGTTACTGCGTTCAATTGATGCGCTTTCAAATGAAGCAGTCGAATTTTTAAAATTAATTGGTGATGTTGACGCCAAGAAAGTACAAACAACTTTGGGCGCTGAACAAGAGTACTTCTTAGTTGATAAAAACTTTGCAGCTTTACGCCCCGATCTTGTAATGACAGGACGAACTTTACTAGGAGCATCTTCGGCGCGTGGTCAACAACTTGAAGATCACTACTTCGGAGCCATTCCTTCTCGCATAAAAGCCTTTATGCAAGAAGCAGAATTTGAACTTTATAAATTGGGTATTCCAATCAAAACTCGTCATAACGAAGTTGCCCCTTCACAATTTGAATTGGCTCCAATATTTGAAGATATGAATATTGCTTCAGATCACAACTTGTTAACTATGGAAGTCTTAAAACGCGTTGCTTTGAAGCACGGCATGGTTTGTTTACTTCACGAAAAACCTTTTGCGGGTGTTAACGGATCAGGAAAGCACAACAACTGGTCTATGGCTAACGACAAAGGTGAAAACTTACTTGAGCCTGGTCACACGCCTCACCAAAACTTACGCTTCTTGGCTTGCTTAGCAGTCGTACTTAAAGCAGTTCATGGAAATGCGGCGGCTTTACGCGCGTCTATTGCAAGTCCAGGCAACGATCATCGCTTGGGTGCCAACGAAGCCCCTCCAGCAATTATTTCTGTTTTCTTAGGAAGCTTACTTGAAAACATCTTGAATTCAATTGAACAAGGCAAGGCATTAAAAGCGACTGACGAACAAATCATTGATTTGGGTGTTGCACAAATTCCGAATATTTCTAAAGACTATACAGACCGCAACCGCACAAGCCCATTTGCTTTCACTGGAAACAAATTCGAATTCCGCGCCGTTGGCTCTTCACAAAACGTAGCTGTACCGATGTCTTTCTTGAATGCTGCTGTTGCAAGCTCATTCCAAGAGTGCACAGCCTTACTTCGCGATCTTTTGAAAAAGAAAAAACGCGATGAAGCCGTAATGGAATTAGTTCGCCAGGTTGTAAAAGAAACGAAGGCCATTCGGTTCTCTGGAAACGGTTATTCTGACGAATGGAAAGCCGATGCGAAAAAACGCAGTCTTCCGATCTTGAACACGACTCCGGATGCGTTAGAAGTATTGAAAGACAAAAAAGCGACTCAGTTTTTGATTGATATGAAAGTCCTTTCAAAAGAAGAAATTGAATCTCGCTACCACATCGCCGTTGAACGTTACGTAAAAACATTAGACATCGAGCACTCGAGCCTACTTGAGTTGGCAAGCACTTACATCATTCCAACTCTAGAAAAACAAATGACCCTAATGGGAACCACAACCGAATCGATGACTTCGGCCTCATTAAAGCGCGCCCATAAAGTCCGTTCGGCTGAGTTCGAAGAGACGTTCGCTGAAGTTCTTGAAACCTACCAAGCTTTCAGAACAAAAGTTGAAAAATCTAGAAAAGGACACGATGAAAACAAACGCATGTGGGATATCGTTGAAGAACTTCAACCTGCCGCCTTCAAGCTGCGATCTGCCATTGATGCAGCAGAACTGATTGTGGCCGACGAACTTTGGCCACTTCCGAAGTACCGTGAAATGTTGCTAGCTCATACATTAGCTTAATTCGACCTTGCTAGAATTTCATAAAACGGGAGAGGCTCTAAAACCCTCCCGTTTTTTCAGTCTGAAAATAACCCTATAAATTCTACAGTTTAATAAAAACAGATGCCCGTGCTATAAGTGCGCATGAGCAGAAATTTCTTTGGTCCATTAATATTAATAATTTTATTTTCTTTAGAAAGCTATTCTGATTCTAGCGCAAATTATGAAGAACTCAGAAAAAATTTTATTGCCGAATACGGACCTATCATTTTTGAATTTTCAAAAAAGAATTTCAAAATAATTCTGGACGATGAAAGCCCCAATTACTTTGGTGGAATCCGAGTAGATGAGACTGAGGTTACAATCACAATAGGCCGAGAAGCCCACAATGAGCCCGGTGTCACTTTAGATGCTTATGCCGCTATTTTATGTCATGAAGTTGGACACCTTCTTGGTGGGGCCCCCTATAAAAGTAAAAGCTCTTCAGATTTCAAATCATCGACTGAGGGTCAATCAGATTATTTTGCCGCGACAACATGTTTGCCAAAACTCATTTCAAAAAAAATGTTACTTTCGAATTTTGAAATTAATAATCTTCCAATCGGGTGGCATAAAACCTGCAAAAAGAGCAGAAATTCTTTGAGTCAGTGCTTGCAAGTTCTAAGCGCGGGTTTCAATTTGATGAACTCAGTTCACGCTATCTATTTGAATTACCCGAATCCACCGGCCTTGCCTAATATCGACTGGCCAGAACCAAAAGGCAAAAGCGCCAATCAAATTTATCCGTCTTTACAATGTCGCCTAGATACTTATGTGCATGGTGCCTTGGGGTTCGATCAACCCAATTGCTGGTTTTAAAAAATAAAAAACCCACATGATCCAAAATCATGTGGGTTCAATTTAAAGATTAACTCTAATGATCTTAGTTTGCAGTTTCAAAGAATTCGAAAGTTTGGAATGGAACGATTTCCAAAACGCGGCCTAGGTCGTTTGCTAACGGAGTAGATTTACCACCGTCAACCAAGAACAATTTGCCTTCAGCAGTCAAACCTACAGTGCGGCCTGAAACTTTATACAAGCGTTTGTACGTTTGATCTAACTTAATTGCAGGAGCTGCGTTTAAGTAGGCTTTCTTGTTTGCACAACCCAATTCATAAATCGCGCCCGATTGCATAACCAAGTTTGTTGAGTACACGCCACGGTCATACCCGTTCACGTAGATCAAGTTCGAAGCGATTTGCCCTGCAGGCATTTGAATGTCTGTAGTCGCAGCTGAATTTGGATCACACACGAAGCGAATTGAATTTTTGTAAACACGCGCTGACCATTGAGCTCCGCTGTGAAAATCAACTAGCTTTGCTTTTTCTTCCGGAGTTTGATTGTTGTATTCAACGAACATATCACCCGGAGACTGCTCAATTTTACCTTCGTTTTGAGCGAAAACATATTCAGATTTCAATGTTTTATCATCTGGAAAAATAACCATGTGTTGGGCACGGTGAATGATGTGACCGGCTGCTGGAGCTTTACCTAAAGCTTTAACTGCATTTGTCGACAAATTCAAAGATTGAAAATCAAGATCAGAATTCAAAACTAAAAGATTCTCAGTTCGATTAATTTTAACAGCAGACTCGAATGCTTCATCTGCATAAACGATCGATGAAGAACGAGCGTATGCTCTTAAAGCTGGATGAAGCTCGGTCGCAAATTTTGCAATTTGAGCATAAGTCTCAACAGTTACGGCGTAAGATCCGCCATCAGAGATCTTTTTATCGCAAGCGCCATTCAAACCTTGGCGAGGACCTTTAGAACAAGTGATGTGTGGGTAGCCATCAATGTGACGAGCTTCGTGCATGAAAACACTAGCGCGATCTAATGCAGAAAAAGTGTCAGTTAAAGCTAACGGACAAGCGTACATTGTTTTGCCACCAAAAGCGTAAACGTAAGCCACTACTCCCTTAGGGCAAGAAGCTACGATTTCAAGCTCATCAATACGACCGATGAAGTATTCGTACCAGCTTTTTGCAAAACGACCCGAGAAAAGCTCATCTTTGCTTGGATTCATTGTTGGATTAAAAGCTGTATGACGCATGAACATCAAGGATGCGATCAAGTTTGAAACTTGAGATCCATCTAGGCAGTAATCAGCATTTGCTTGCGGAGCAAACTGATTAAAGTGGCTGGCAATTTCTTGCATTTCAGCTTTAGAAACACATTTTGCTGGTTCGCTAACTACCGGTTGATCTGGAACTTTGACTTGAGCATTTGCAACTGTAGTTGCACTTACAGAAAGTGCTAATGTTAGCACCGCTAAAACGATCTTCATGAATCCCCCTCATGTTTTTATTTACTGACGAAGAAATCAAACCACCCAATTTTTTAGGCCGCAAGAGATTTAAGAAGATATTCTGAAAAATTATTTAATTTGTTCGAGCACTCGCTGCGCATAGCCACGAATTTCAGCAGATTCAGCTGAGTTCACAAGATTCTTCAAAGAATCAAAAGCTTCCGAACTATTTTGCGCCCTTTTAGCAAGCTCATCGATGGCCATATAGCGCACCGCCAACTCTTGTCCACGTCGTATTTCTGATTCTGAATGCGCCGTTACAGGACCGAAATCAGGTAAGGCCTTTGATGCCACTCCACTTAAATTATCAAGGCTTGATTGCGATTGATCGAGCACGAGTAAATAAGTAGAAAGAATACGTTCGTTCGCCGGCCTTTTTATATCTAAAGAAGATTCTAAAACTAATTTTTTTTCATCTTCAGAAAAATTTTCGATACGCTTTTTTAGCTCTAAATCTTTTTGCTTCGTATCAACATGAGGCTGATCTAAATTTTTCGCTTCATTCGTAAGCCAAGTTTGAAGTTGTTGAATTTTTTCTGAGGGTGGAGCAACGGCCACAGAAACATCTGCTGAACCTACTACAGAAACACCATCCATTGAATCAGAAGAATTGGATTCATTTTTTTTATTTGCTTTAGCTTGAATGATTTCTTCAGTCGAAGAACCGTAAGAATCAATTGAATCCGGAAACCGAGAAAAATAATAATAAACCCCGGCAGCCAAAAAAACTAAAACTACAATTATGATTTTTGAGTCTAACTTGCGCATGCGGTGGTTGTACCGCAATTCGTGCAACGATAGCAACCAGATTCCAGAATCGTTTGAAATCCGCATTCAGAACACAACGGGTACGACGAAGTATCCAACTTCTTTGCCGTACTTAGCGGTTGCACAAATTTACTTCCGTCACGATAGATAGCCACAGATTTTAACCCGAGCTTCCATGCCTTATGGTACGTTTCACTAATATTTTCAATAGTCGCATCAGCAGGTAGATTCACCGTCTTTGAAATAGCACCACTAATAAAGGGCTGAACCGCCGCCATCATCATAAGGTGAGCCTCTGGTCTCAAAGCTTCATCACCGGTTGCACACGCAAATACCGCATAATGTTCCTTTTTGATTTTAGTTTTGTGCAATGAACTCGAATTCAGAATTTCTTTTTCTATCTGCGCAATTTCTTCTGCAGAGTATTTCAAAACTTCAAGCGCCTGTTTCACTGCATGATTGACTATTTTTAAAGAGCCTCCACCGGATAATTTTTTATTTTTGACTAATGAAAAATCAGGTTCAATTCCGGTTGTGTCACAATCCATAACCAATCCAATTGTTCCTGTCGGAGCAATAACTGTGGCTTGCGCATTTCTAAAACCATATTTATTTCCTAAAGATAAAACTTGATCCCAAATTTCAGTCGCCATTTGTTGCGAACCCACGGGTAAAAGGCTCCATTTGATATTCTTCAAAGCCTGGTGATGCATTTTCATCACCTTTAACATCGAAGTTTTATTTTTTTTAAAACCCGCAAATGCTCCAAGTTTTTTCGCCATCTCAGCACTTGTTTGATAGGCAGTTCCGCAAATAATCGCCGTCACGAATCCCGCCCAAGCGCGAGCTTCCTCTGAATCATACGCCAATCCTTTTCGCATCAGCATCGATCCAAGATTAGCAAACCCCAACCCGAGCGGCCGATAGTCATGCGAATTCTGCGCAATGACTTCCGTTGGATAGCTTGAAAAATCAACCAGAGACTCTTGCGCGATAAATAGCGCGCGCGCCACATGAATCAACTCATCGATATTAAGTTGACCCCGTTGATCAAGAAATTGAACTAAATTGATTGAAGCTAAATTGCAGGCCGAGTTATCTAGAAACATGTATTCAGAACATGGATTACTTGCATGAATCGGCGCTGTTTGTGCGCAAGTGTGAAAGCGATTAATAGTGTCGTTGAATTGCAAACCAGGATCGGCGCATTCCCAAGCCGCTTTGCAGATTTTTTTCCAAAGCTCGTCGGCAGAAATTTCTTTCAAGGTCTTCTTAGAGCCCCTTGTTTTCAAAGCCCATTTTTTGCCTTCACCCAAATGCCTCATAAAAGAATCTGGAATTCTTACTGAGTTATTCGCATTTTGCCCGGAAATAGTTTTATATGCATCACCTTCAAGCTCTGACGAATATCCCTGTTGAATTAAAGCCACGGCTTTCTTTTCTTCGCGAGCCTTCCATTCAATGAACTCTTCGATCTCGGGATGATCTAAATCCAAGCACACCATTTTGGCAGCTCGCCTAGTGGTTCCGCCCGACTTGATAGCTCCGGCGGCTTTGTCTAAAACTTCTAAAAATGATATCAGTCCCGAACTGGTTCCACCCGTAGAAAGCTCTTCGTATCTCGACCGCAAATTTGAAAAATTAGTACCAGAACCCGATCCATATTTAAAAAGCTTCGCTTCATTTTTAACCAAATCAAAAATTGATTCAATTGAGTCTTCGATCGATTGAATAAAGCAGGCCGAAGATTGCGGACGCAAATAGGCATCTTGAATCTTTTCAATTTTTTTATTTTTTGGATTCCACGCAAAATGATCGCTTTTAGATGAAGTCTTATAGGCTTCTTTCAAGCCTAAGTTAAACCAAACCGGAGAATTAAATGCGGCTTTTTGCGAGTACATCAAAAATTTAAGCTCTTCGACAAAAAGATCGATTTCTTTTTTACTATCAAACAAGCCACTCATATTCGCGGCGCTACCAAAACCTAATCCGATTCTTTCGATCAAAACTTCAATCGAATTTTCTTTTTGAATAGATCGACGCAGGTATTTGCTAGCCGCAATATCCACCGCTGTTTGCGACCAAGCTGCAGGGGCTTTAATGCCGTGCTTTTCAAAGTAAACATGCTTATCAGCACCTTGAATCACCGAATCTAGAGTTTTCCATTGAAAATAACTCGCGGCTGACCCGTTTACTTTGCGTTTTACTGCAATAAAATGGGGTTTAAACAAAGGCTTTTTCTGAGAGTTAGGCTTTTTTTGACTCGTCATAAAATCTCGAATAGTGTTAGCCTTTATCGTGTATTAATTTTTGAAGTTTGGAAAGCGCGCAATGCAAAAAACCATTTACCTAGACTATAACTCTACAACTCCAGTCGATCCGCGTGTCATTGACAGCATGCTTCCGTATTTCAAAGAAGAAATTGGAAATCCATCAAATACTTCACACGCATTAGGTTGGGCCGCAAACACGGCCGTTCATCAGGCTAGTCAAAAAGTCGCTTCACTTTTAAATTGCAATCCTCAAGATGTAGTATGGAATGCCGGCGCAACCGAAGGAAACAACAGCGTTGTTTTCGGATTAATTCGTAAATTGAAAAGCGAAAATCCAAATGAACCCATTCATTTCATCACATCGAATGTTGAACACTGGTGTGTTCTGAATTCATTTTCAGCCGCTGAAGAATTCGAAAAAATCGCGGTGACTTATGTGGCCGCAAATTCGGAAGGCCTTGTCACTTTAGACGAAGTTAAAAAACATATTCGCCCCGAGACAAAACTAGTTAGTTTGATCTGGGTGAATAATGAAATTGGGGCCGTCAACCCTATTCATGAAATCGCCACTTACTGCCATGAAAATAAAATCTACTTTCACAGCGACGCGACCCAAGCCGTAGGAAAAATCGAAGTTGATTTGCAAAAAACTCCGGTTCACTTTTTAACTTTTTCAGCCCACAAATTCTGCGGACCAAAAGGGGTCGGAGCCTTAATCATCAGAAAAGGTTTTGATATCGAGCCTTACATTTACGGCGGCGGGCAACAAAACAATCGTCGTTCGGGCACATTGAATGTTCCTGGAATCGTAGGCGCCGGAAAAGCCGCCGAGATCTGCGCAACCGAAATGAAAACAGAATCTGCTCGCACTCGCGAATTGATTAAAAATTTTTGGACGGCCCTAAAAGAAGCTCTTCCGTCAGTCAAATTAAACGGTCCCGCGATCGAACAACGCTCTCCTGCTAATTTAAGTTTGGTAATGCCAAAGATGATCGACTTAGTTCGCCCTAGCCTGTTGCAATTGGCGTTCAGCCAGGGGTCAGCCTGTCAGGCCGGAGAAGCCGACACCAGCCACGTCTTAAAAGCCATTGGCCTAGCCGAAGCTCAAGCTTATTGCACCATTAGGCTTTCAATTGGCCGGTTTACGACTCAGGACGAGATGGATTTAGCCCTTAAAATGCTTATAAGCACTTTTAAGCTCGAAAATACCCACTCCCCAAACGTAACAAATTAGATTACAATAAGAATATGATCCAAATTAGCGAATCAGCATCTAAAAAAATTTCGTCTCTTAAATCTGAAGAAGGCAAACCATCTGAAGCGTTCTTACGTGTTGAAGTTAAAAAAGGGGGCTGCTCAGGCCTTTCTTATAAGATGGACTTCGATACAGCGATGCGCGAAGGCGATAAATCTTTCGAAGCTCACGGTCAAAAAATCGTGGTTGATTCCCAAAGCTTTCTTTACCTAATCGGTATGGAGTTAGATTACTCTGGCGGATTAAACGGAAAAGGTTTCGTGTTCAACAATCCAAACGCAACCAAAAACTGTGGTTGCGGTTCAAGCTTCAACGTTTAAAAAAATAGTACTATTGATTGAGTTCTTGCGTAGTTTTGCATTCAAAACTGATGACAGAGTTATTACGTCGTTGGTTTGCACAATTCTCTAAGGCCGTAAGCATCGACTCAATCACTGCGTAATTGCTTTGAACATAAGTATCGTACTCTTCCATTGCGTCGTTTTGTAAATCTCCGCCCGGAACAAATGGCAAATCAAAATTTTCTAAAAGCATATCTTGAATCGCACGTGAAGTTCGACCATTTCCATCTGCGAACGTATGAACAGTCACAAACCATTTTTGCACCATCGCTACCAATTCAACA
>JACCDQ011041357.1_pt1 | contig 21163 bp, 22 predicted proteins | sample 7446031 | NCBI WGS metagenome assembly JACCDQ01 (sample SAMN15323442, study PRJNA562643) | freshwater metagenome | isolation source: river surface water | place: USA:Blue River Watershed | collected 2017-08-17
GATTGGATAATTAGTTGAAAGTTCAACTATTATTCTCACGATCGTCCCCATACATATCTATAAGGAGTCCCATGAACGCAGTACTAGTAATCGGTCGCGTGCTTTTCGCACTGATCTTCATCTCATCCGGTGTCTCACACCTTACAAAGCTTGAGGCAATGACTGGCTACGCCCAGTACAAGAAGGTTCCTGCAGCAAAGCTCAGCGTGATCCTTTCAGGTCTGATGATTCTTGTTGGCGGTCTGTACATCGCATTTGGCGTGTACGCAGATCTAGGCGCACTACTCATCGCACTATTCCTAATCCCAGCAGCGTTCATGATGCACGCATTCTGGAAGGAAACAGATGCAACAGCTAAGCAAAATGAGTCAATTGGCTTCTTCAAGGATCTTTCACTTGCAGGTGCTGCTCTGATCATCTTCGCACTAGTTGCAACTGGAACAGATTTCGGTCCATCAGTAACAGGAGCATTCTTTAGCCTGTAATTAATTAACTTAAAAGCCCGTCGGTTTCATACCGGCGGGCTTTTTTGCATCATGATTGCCCAATGGAAATTATCGGTGGGTTGCTTGCTGGCGCATTTGTTGGCGCAGTCCTTGGATTCATCGGTGCAGGTGGCGCGATGCTTTCCGTGCCCATTCTTTTGTACATCTTTGATTTCACACCTCAAGCTGCAACCACTGCCGCGCTTGCAGTAGTACTTGCGGCAGCAATTTCAGGATTGCTTCCCAAGATCAAGAGCAAAGAAGTTTTATTCAAAGAGGCTTTTGTTATCTGGGGTCTTGGCTTAATAACCAACCTTGGGTTTTCAATAGTTGCTCACAGCTTGAGCGATGCTGTTATAACAACAGGTTTTTCAATGGTCCTGGTAACTGCTGGAACCATGATGCTAATCAAGCCAATAGCAGGTACAGAAAAGAAGGTTCCATTCTTCTGGTTGGTTGTTATCTCGCTTGTAATCGGATCAATGACAGGGCTATTTGGAATCGGTGGCGGCTTCTTAGCGATCCCGGTGCTTGTTTTGTTTTTCAAGAATCCGCAAGGAAAGGCTGCAGGTACTTCGCTTGCGATCATCGCTTTAAATACCGTGACAGCTTTCTTTGGCCACTATCAGAGTTGGTCTTCAGTCACTTGGACGACTCCTATCGCAATGGCAATTGCAGCTGTTGTTATAGCGCGAATTGCATCAATAAAGAGTGGGCAGATGAATCCAGCTGTTCTACGTAAATCATTTGCCTTTTTGTTGTACTCGATTGCGATCTTTACCCTGCTTGAAACCTGGGTTATTGCTTAAGCTCTCGCACCTTTATGTACTTTGATTGCAGACCAACCACCATATAAAGCAGTACCGGGAAGGCAAATGCAACCGGCAACGAGGTGATCTCTGCAATTAATCCAATAATCGTTGGTCCACCGAAGTAAGCAGCGATTGCGATCAAACCTACGCGAGCTAATCCAACAGATGGTGCAATTCCTGGAATCGAAGCGGCAGCCAAGTTAAATGCTGGGAAGAATGGACCCATTCCAAAACCAGCTGCTGCAAAACCAATGCAGACAATTATTAAGCCTAAAGTTTTGTGTGAGCCAGAAAGAGGAATGCCAATTAATAAACCTATCCCCCACAGTCCGCCACCAAAATAACCGCCGTACTTCACCGTGTTTACATGACCCCACTTTTCAAAGGCGCGATCACCTAGCAAACGACTTGCAATCATCGCTAAAGAAAAAGTTGTCGCGGCCGCTGCATTCAATCCTTTGCCAATTCCCATATGGTCTTGTAACAAAATTCCAGACCATTCATATGCGCCACCTTCAGGAATAAGCGAACACATTAAACCAATACCAAGTGCCCACAGCACTAGTGATTGCTTGCCAAACAAAGCAACCTTGCCAGCATTTTCTTCACCGGCTTCACCTAAGTGACCATCAAACTCTTGTGGCAGTAGGTAGTGAGCTGCAATTTGAAAAGCAAATAATCCAATCGTTGCGATGATATATAGATTTAATTTTGGTGATACAAAGTTAGCAATTAAGCCACCTACTAAAGTTGCAGAGAAGGCACCGATGCTCCACAAGCCATGGAAGCTAGACATCCATCGACCTTTAGTGTGTTTTTCAATTTCTACCGCTTGTCCGTTAATTGCAATGTCCATAAATGCAACGTTGAAGCCTGTGATGAATAAACCAAGTACTAAAACCTGAACAGTTGATGCTGAGCCAACAACAAAGACGCCAACGGGCAATAAGACTCCAGCAATCTGCACAATCAACTTGGATGAATGCATATGAACCGCTCGTCCTGCGATTTGTGCACCAGGGATTGATCCGACAGTGCTTGCAAGCAAGACAAGACCAAACTGACCATCACTTAAATCCAGCGCTGTTTTAATCTCAGGAATACGTGGAATCCACGCAAGTCCCAAGAATCCCAGCAAAAAGAATGAAGCCCACAACGCGTTGCGCGCTCGAATTCCCATTGCATATAAATCAGTTGCCATAGAGTGATAACGGTAACTGACAATCCTATAAATGAACTCTTACAATCAGGCATGTTCTTTTCCTTTTGGCCTAGCGCAAAGGAATTTTCTAGAACCCGCAAGGATTTAACCTCTGATTTAATCGCGGGCATCACCGTTGCAATCGTTGCCCTTCCGCTGGCTATTGGCTTCGGAATTACTTCAGGCATGACTGCAGCCGCTGGATTAACCACTGCGATCATTGCTGGGTTGTTGGCATCTCTCTTTGGAGGCTCTAAGTATCAAGTGAGCGGGCCAACTGGGGCGATGACAGTTATCTTGATTCCAGTTATTCAAAGGTATGGGCCGGCTGCTATCCCCGCATTAGGTGTGATGGCCGGTGCCATGGTTGTTTTAATGGCGATCTTTAAATTGGGCGCAATTATCAATCGTGTTCCATGGGCTGTTGTCGAAGGCTTCACGGTTGGCATTGCTTTAGTTATTTCTCTTCAACAGATCCCGTTGGCGTTAGGTATAGCAAAAGGCGAGGGTGATAAATCAATACCCGTTGCTTGGCATACCATACAGAATGCAATCGATCTGGGTATTAATAAAACTTCACTTCTAGTTGTTATCTTGACTCTAGTTATTAAATTTAACTTCCCGCGTCTCGTCAAGAGACTTCCTTTTCATATTCCAGCTAGCTTTGTGTCACTCTTGCTTGTCACAATCATTGTTAAGGCTGGATCAATTGATGTTGCAACTATTGGAACTATTCCTCGCAGTATCGGCAATTACCAAGCGCCAACATTTGCCGACTTCAACAATCTATTAATTCCAGCTCTATGGATTGCACTCCTTGCTGCCGTTGAATCGCTGCTTTCTGCGCGAGTTGCCGATGGTATGGCACATGAAGAAAAACACTTCGAACCAAACCGCGAACTCTTTGGACAGGGAATCGCAACTGTTGCAGCATCTGTAATGGGTGGAATGCCCGCCACCGGTGCCATTGCTCGCACAAGCGTGAATGTACGTTCGCATGCCAAATCACGAATGGCATCGATCTTTCATGCCATTGTTCTACTTCTGATCGCATTGATCGCAGCGCCACTAGTTAGTTACATACCAACTGCAGCAATCGCAGGCGTTCTGCTTGGCACTAGCTATCGAATTCTCAATCCCACATCAATTGTTGAGTCACTTCGCACCACAAAGCCTGAGGCGGCAACTCTCGTCATAACAGCTATATCCGTACTTGCAATCGATTTGATTTGGGGAATGGCTATCGGAATTGCACTTCATTTAATCCTGGATCGTATTAAAGTGCGCGCATGGAAGGCGTAAAGGAAAAGGCTGCGGTTAAGCGGGTAATTGCCGCTCTTAGCGAGCACGGTTTAACCGGTGAAGTTCATGTTCTTTCAGATAGTGCACGTACTGCTCAAGAGGCAGCTACTGCTTTAAATATCGAAGTTGGTCAGATTGCCTCTTCATTAATCTTCAAACTCCCCGATGAATCCCCGCTACTTATTATTACAAGTGGACGTCATCGGGTAGACACCGACTTAGTCGCAAAAAACTTAGGTTTAGAAAAGCTTGGCCGAGTTGATGCAGATTATGTGAAAGAAAAGTCTGGCTTTTCTATTGGTGGAGTTGCTCCAATTGGTTGGGTATCCCCCGCAACAATTCTGATTGATCAAGCGCTCAATGACTACGAAGTTGTATGGGCGGCAGCCGGACACCCACATGCGGTTTATCCAACATCATTTTCTGAACTACTTGAGTGCACAGGTGCTAAGCCAATGGTTGTTGGCGATTAATGATCGTTGCATACTTCTGGACAATAAGGCCATCGCGCTTTCCCCGCGCAATTCATGCGATGGGCTTTGATCGATTCCGTTTAATGCTCGACAAAAATGTTTCATTTCATAAATCACTAGGAACTGGCAAAGGTGAAACTTTTACCCCAAGTGATGCCAATGCACTGCAGTGGGGTTTGATCGCATCTGTTGAAGATATTGAAAAGTTTGATAATTCATTTGTCATCAAACGCTGGCGCCGAATTTCTGTTTCTGAATATCGCGCAGTACTGGAGCCGATCTCATCTCATGGTCAATGGGCGGGCAAAGAACCCTTTGTTGCAACAGCAAAGGATTGGGATGGTGCAGTTGCAGCGGTTACTAGAGCTCGTATTAAGTGGAGCCAAAACTTTAGATTCTGGCGTTCAGTTCCACCTGTAACTGTTTCTTTAAAGTCAGCACCAGGGTTGATCGCAGCGATAGGAATTGGTGAAGCGCCGATTGGCTTGCAGGGCACTTTTTCTCTGTGGGAGTCAGCGGCTGCTATTCGAGAGTTTGCCTATAAAGGCGCTGCGCATCAAAAGGCGATTGCAGATACATCCACCTATAACTGGTATTCAGAAGAGCTATTTGCGCGCTTTGCAGTGCTAGATCAGCGCGGATCAATTCAGTAACTGTTAGTTAAAAGAGGAATAGGGCAGACTTACGCCGATGTCGATCCGCCATTACACCCCAAGACGCAGAGCTCGCGGTGGCGCATCTCCTCTATTAATCAAAGTTATGGGCGCAGCACTTGCTTTAACAATCTTCATGCAGATTCTCTATCCGCTAGTTGATGGCGGTTTTCTAGGGGTCATCACAATTGCATCTGTTTACACAGGAGCACTTGCGATGTTCTTGCATGGTGTTGCTGCATTTGGTGCACGTTACGGCTGGACGATGCTTGGAGTTACCTTGTTGTTTGGATACTTCATCGAACAAATTGGCGTAACAACTAGTTGGCCATTTGGCGAGTATTCATATTCAGACACTTTGGGACCAAAGATTTTTTCAGTTCCATTAGTTGTTCCTTTTGCTTGGGTAATGATCGCTCATCCTTGTTTGGTTGCAGCTCGTCGTATTGGTAAGTCATGGGTATTTTTATATGGCGCATTATTAATGATGGCGTGGGATCTATTTCTAGATCCGCTTATGGTTTCTGCGGGACGATGGAGCTGGGTTGTTAAAGGTTCGCATGTTCCATTTCAACCAGAGATTCCGGTATCTAATACCTTTGGTTGGTTGTTATCCGGAATGGCGTTAATGACGATTCTTCATTTTTCAACTCCACGTGAACGCCGCAAAGTGGGCGGCTCATTAGTCGCCGCCGATGTTCTGTTGTTTTGGACGCTATTTTCTGGCGTAGTTGGCAATCTCTTCTTCTTCGGTCGTCCCGGTATCGCGCTATTTTCTGGAGCAATTTTGGGCGTGCTTCTTGCTCCATACTTCTTTAATCGATGGGTCGGAAGACCGTAATCCTTTGATGATTCTTTTCTTTTTACTTCCCTTAATCCTGCTTACTATCGCAGCGGTTAACTTTGTTCAGATCCGCACACCAAAAAAGATTTCAGAGTTACAGGACTCTGTGGGAGTAGTGGTTCCCATGCGCAATGAGGCTGAAAATGTTGAAGGAATAATCTCGACATTGGCTGCGCAAGAGGGTGACCTTCATTTCTATCTGTTGGACGACAACTCTGAGGATCAAACCTATGAGCTACTTCAGCGATTCACAGTGAGTGATGCACGCTTTACAGTAATTAAAGGTGCCCCACTTGCAGATGGCTGGATCGGAAAAACCTGGGCACTTCAGCAATTATTTGAAGCATCAAAGGAACAAGTATTGGTCTCTATTGATGCCGATGTGCGACTAAGTAATGATGCAATTAATAAAGCTGTCACATCCCTGCATAGTGCTCGTTTAGATTTTGTATCTCCATATCCACGACAGATTGCTCGCAGTATTGGTGAACGCCTAATTCAGCCGCTGCTGCAGTGGTCTTGGCTAACAACTGTTCCACTTCGTTACGCCGAAAGTTCAGGACAAAAATCAATGGCGGTTGCCAATGGTCAATTCTTTGTTGTGCGTCGCACCGCCTTGAATTCAATCGGTGGATACCAATCTGTGAAACATGCGGTTATTGATGATGTCTTCTTGGCGCGCGAATTGATTAAGAGCGGATCATCAGGCACTGTTATCAACGGTTCAGATATCGCTGAAACTCGTATGTATGCATCTTGGAATGAGATTGAAGCTGGGTATGGAAAATCCCTTAATAAAGCCTTTGGCTCGATATTCGGTGCAGTATTTGTAATTGCATTTTTATTTGCAACGAGCATCGCACCCTTGATACTGGGCTTTCTTGGCAATCCCTATGGCTGGCTTGGTTTTGCCGCGATTGTTGGAACTAGAGTTCTTAGCGCCATTAAGAGCCGTGGTCGTGTCCTAGACAGTGTGTTGCATCCAATATCTGTAGTTGCTCTCATTTACTTAATTGTTTACTCATACTTAGTGCGTAAAACAGTCATGTGGAAGGGTCGCACCGTATGAAGATCATCGTGATCGGGGCAGGCATGGGTGGAATGACCGCTGCAGCTCGCTTATCTCGTGGCGGCCATGAAGTAGTTCTGTATGAAGCATCTGATCAAGTTGGCGGAAAATGCCGCACGGAATGGATTGGAAAGGTTGCATTTGATACCGGACCTTCGCTTTTAACCCTGCCTGCTGTTTACAAAGATTTTTTCCAACGCACTGGAAAACCAATGGGACTTATTTGCCCAATTGAGTCCGTGAATCCATCTTTTGATTATCGCTTTGCAGATGGCAGCAACGTTAAATTTGCAAATCTTTCTCGCAAAGAAACTCTGGATTCCATCACTGCAAGTTTCGGTGCCGAAAGTGCGGCGCAGTGGGACCGCATTATGAAACGTGCTGAGCGCATGTGGGATGTTAGTCGTGGGCCATTTATTGAATCTGAACTCAAATCACCTCTGTCTTTGATTAAGCGCGTAACAATCCTGCGAGATATGAAGATCATCGCCCCGTGGAAAACATTGCGACAGCACGCGGATGAAATCCTGAAAGATCAACGCCTGCGCTACATCATGGATCGGTACGCCACATACAGCGGCTCTGATCCGCGCAAAGCTCCTGCTGTTCTATCAACAATCGCCTTTGTCGAAGAGAGCTTTGGCGCATGGCACGTAAAGGGCGGGCTTGGAAACCTAGCAACCACAGTTCACCAACGTGCAGTAGATGTTGGAGTTACCTTTCACCTGAACTCCCCCGTCGCAGCTATTCAGACAAAAGGAAATAAGGCAACTGGAGTTGTTCTAGCAGATGGATCCGTCGTTGAAGCAGATGCCGTCGTTGCAAACGCAGATGCATCTTTGGTGTACAACAAGTTAATTAAGGGAAATAAGCGAGTATTAAAGAAGGCTCGCAAAAACATTAAAAATGCAGATGTTTCAGTAGCAGGATTTTCTTTACTGCTTGGAATTCGCAAAGATCCAGATAAGGTGCTCAATCACCACACCATTTTGTTTCCAGAAGATTACGATGCTGAATTTAATGCGATCTTTACACACGGAAAGCCTGTAGAGAAGCCAACTATTTATATTTGTGCACCGCAGGATGAATCCATGAGTAAGGATGAAACTCTGGAAGGGTGGTTTGTTTTGGTAAACGCTCCAACCCATGGTCAGTTTGATTGGAGCAACGCAGATTTTGCTCGGGAATATGCAAACAGCATCATTGATCAAATTGAAGCGCGAGGAATTTCTGTACGTGATCGCCTTGAATCTTTAACTATTAGAACTCCCGCAGATCTTGAGGCAAGCGTTATGGCACCAGGCGGTGCGATCTATGGAACATCAAGTAACGGCGCACGCGCAGCATTTATGCGCGCAAAGAACCGCTCGCCGATTAAAGGTTTGTATCTTGTGGGCGGATCAGCTCACCCAGGTGGTGGTTTACCGCTTGTTGGTATTGGTGGAGATTTAGTTACTGAAGCAATTGGCTACGAGAAAAACGCACGACACTAACAAAGCTATAAATCTGCACAACAAGAAATGCAATTGATAGGGCATTTACGCCAGGTAAAGACAATTGATTAAGAATCAAAACAATAAACAGGAAGCTTGCGCGGATTGGGCGTTCTGCCGGAGTTACTACCCCGATATCGCTAACGCCAAGTGAGATCAGCTTTGCACGAGCGTATTCCTGGAATGCGGCAACGCTCCATAAAGTGATGGGAATCCACGCTGGTACTCCGATTGCATACAGGGCGTAGAACCAGAGTGCTTCGCTAATGCGGTCTGCAACAGAATCAAGGGTTGCGCCCCACTTACTATCGCGATGTTGGAAGATGGCAACACTTCCATCAATGCCATCGCAAAATAGAGAAAAGACTAGGAAAAGGATTGCCCAAGCAGAATGCGCTGTAACCGCAGTTGCCACGGCACCTAACAAACCAAACAAAGTAAGTGCGTTTGGCGAAATACGAAGCAGAGTGCAGAGCAAACCAAAACGATATGAAATATTGAGCCAACCACCAACAATGCCAGTTGTTTCAGCATCGCTGTGAAGCGAGCTCCATTTAGCTCTGAACTCTTCTTTACTTAGCATTGAGGTTTCCAACAATTTCTTTAGTAGCAGTTGAGCTATTCATTGTGTAAAAGTGTAAACCTGGGGCTCCTGCGGCAACTAGTTGCCTACTAAGTGATGTTGCTATCTCTACGCCTAGCGCACGCACCGCCGCTGGATCGTTTTCAACCTTTGCGAAAGCTTCAGCAATATGGCTTGGAATGGGAGTTCCGCCGAGTTCTGCCATTCGATGCAATAACTTCACATTTGTTACAGGCAAGATGCCGGGAATTATGACCAACTTTGAACCGCGCTCTGCAAGACGATCTACTAATTGGGTGTAGCGATCTGCTTCAAAGAAAAATTGTGTTGTTGCAAATGTTGCGCCTAGCTCTTCTTTGCGAATCAAAACATCAATATCTTTTTCAAAATCTCCCTTTGATGCTGGATGTCCATCAGGAAAAGCTGCAACACCAATAGAAAAACCACCAAATTCATCGGCTAATTGGACTAACTCATCTGCATGGTTGAAACCACCAGGTGTTGGTGTCCAAGGCGCACTTGGTCCTCCAGTTGGATCTCCGCGAAGTGCCAAAATACTTGTGATGCCCGCTTCTTTATAACTATGCAAAATTGCAATCAACTCTTCACGAGTCGAACCAACGCACGTTAGGTGGGCAACAGTTGAAATTCCCGTCCGCTTTGTAATTTCCTGAGCAATTCGAATTGAACGATCTCGGGTAGATCCGCCAGCGCCATATGTAACTGAAACGAAGTCTGGGGCTATTGATTTGAGCCCTTCAATGGCAGCCCATAGCCGTTCTTCACCCTCAATATCCTTTGGAGGAAAGAACTCAAATGAGTACGAAATGCGCGATGCCACTGAGTGAGGGTACCGTTACCACGTGAATTCAGAGCCGAAGGCAACATTAAAGAGCGTGAGAAGCGCCGTTGAAGAAGAGTTAAGCATCTTTCTCAACCGTGAAAGTACTTATCTGAATTCGATCTCATCAGACCTATCCCCTGTGTCAGATTCATTGAAATCATTCTTATTAGATAGCGGAAAGCGTCTTCGCCCATTGTTTGCATATGCGGGTTTTGCAGCAGCTGGTGGAAAGCTAGAAAAATCAGCAACCCGAGCGATGGCAGCACTTGAACTTTTACAAGCGTGTGCATTAATTCATGATGATTTGATGGATGGTTCAGATACTCGTCGCGGCAAGCCTTCAATTCATCGCCACTTTGAATCTGTGCATGTTCAGGAACAATTAGATGGCTTTGCGCCTCAGTACGGATTATCAGCAGCGGTACTACTTGGAGATCTTGCATTGGTCTGGTCGGATCAAATGCTCAACACTGCAGGATTAACAACTGAACAATATGCACGAGTAATGCCTTTCTATAATGAAATGCGTGTTGAACTCATGGCAGGTCAGTTCTTGGATATTCACGAACAAACCCAGAAAGACACGAGCGTTGATCGTTCAATGAAGATTGCTCGATACAAATCAGGTAAGTACACAATCGAACGCCCACTACATCTTGGTGCCGCCATGACCTCTTCATCGAAGGATGTCACCGATGCCTTATCTGCATACGGACTTCCACTTGGTGAAGCTTTCCAATTACGCGATGACTTGCTGGGAGTTTTTGGTGATCCTTCAGTTACAGGTAAGCCTGCAGGTGATGATCTCCGCGAAGGTAAGCGCACGGTTTTGATCGCAATGACCAATGAGCGTCAATCTGAATCACAGCGTGAAACCGCTCGAAAGTACTTTGGAAAGCCAGATATCGATGCCGAAGGAGTTGCGATTCTGCAAGAGATAATTGAATCAACCGGTGCTCGCGCCGAACTTGAGGCAACAATTGATCGTTTGACTGAAGAATCACTCACCGCTGCACAATCGCACGTATTTACAGATGATGGAAAAGCATTGCTCGTCGAGCTTGCAAACATCGCAACTAAGAGGAGCTCTTAATGCCCGCACGCGTCAAAGGTCCAACAGATCACGTAGTAATTGTTGGTGCAGGATATGCAGGACTTAGCGCTGCGCTTCGTCTTGCTGGAGCAGGCCGCAAAGTAACTGTCATTGAGCGCGAGTCTGTTCCGGGTGGACGAAGTGGTCTTCTGAATAAAGATGGCTATGCATTTGATACGGGTCCAACAGTTTTAACCATGCCATCTCTAATTCAAGATGCATTTAGCTGCGTTGGTGAAGACATGAAGGACTGGGTTGAGTTAATGCCGGTCTCCCCCTTGTATCGCGCTTACTACGCAGATGGTTCTCAATTAGATGTCCATGCAAACACATCTCAAATGGAGGCTGAGATTGCAGAAAAAATTAGCCCTGAAGAGGCTGCCGGCTACGCGCGCTACGTAGATTTCGTTACAAAGTTGTACAAGTACGAGATGAATGACTTTATCGATCGCAATATCGATACCCCATTCAATTTATTGACTCCAAACCTTGCACGCCTAATTGCACTTGGCGGTTTCCGCAGACTTTCTCCAAAGGTCAATCAGTTTATGAAGGATCCTCGTCTGCAAAAGGTGTACTCATTCCAGGCAATGTACGCAGGCGTTAGCCCACAACAAGCATTAGCAATTTATGCAGTTATTGCTTACATGGATTCTGTAAATGGAGTGTTTTTCCCTAAGGGCGGAATGCACGCAGTTCCTCGAGCAATGGCAGCTGCAGCACAAAAGCATGGCGTTGAATTTAAGTACAACACAACGGTAACCAAGGTGGATGTACAAAACGGTCGCGCCAAAGCAGTTATCACCGAAGATGGCCAGCGTATTGAATGTGATGCAATCATCTTGAATCCTGATCTACCTGTTGCATGGCGTGATCTATTGGGTAAGACACCGCTTTCAGTAAAGCGCCTTAACTACTCGCCATCATGCGTAACTATGTTGGTGGGTTCATCTAAGAAGTATGACTTTGCCGCTCACCACAACATTCACTTTGGTGAATCATGGGATGGCGTCTTTGATGAATTGATTAAAAAGAAGACCCTGATGAGTGATCCAAGTGTTTTGGTAACAATCCCATCGAAGGATGATCCATCACTGGCACCTGCTGGAAAGCACTCGTATTACGTACTATTTCCAACCCCTAACCTCAGTGCAGATATCGATTGGACTAAGCATGCTAAGCCTTATCGCGACCATATGGTTGAAGTCCTAGAACAACGTGGTTACACAGGTTTTGGTGATGCAATCGAAACTGAGGTTCTAACAACTCCACTTGATTGGAAAAATCAAGGAATGGAACAAGGTGCACCATTTGCTAGCGCACATACCTTCTTCCAAACCGGACCATTTAGACCGCGCAATATGGCAGCAGGAATTGAAAACGTTGTATTTGCTGGATCTGGAACACAACCAGGAGTTGGCGTACCGATGGTATTAATTTCAGGTCGCTTAGCAGCAGAACGTATTGTGGGTCCGGTTAAGTAAATGGATGAGTTAACCGCTGCAGGGATTACAGATCCCGATCTTCGTGCATCGTACGAAGAGTGCAAGCGACTCAATGCATTACATGGCAAGACTTATTACTTAGCTACTTTGTTGTTACCAAAGGCAAAGCGCCCCTTTGTTCATGCCTTGTATGGTTTTGCCCGTTACGCCGATGAGATCGTTGATGATCTTGCATCTGAACTAAGTGTTGAAGAAAAGGCTGAAGCTTTAAGCACTTGGGGAAATGGCGTGCTTGCCGATCTGAAGAAGGGCACAAGCCAAGATCATGTTGGTCGCGCGCTAATTGATACGGTCAACCGTTTTGATATTCCGCACGAGCACTTTGAAGCTTTCTTACATTCCATGAGAATGGATTTAACTGTTCAGGAATATGAAACTTACGAAGATTTACTGGAATATGTTTATGGATCTGCCGCAGTAATTGGGTTAGAAATGGTGCCAATTCTTGGGCCACTACACAACGATGCCTTTGAAGCAGCAAAGAAGCTTGGAATCGCATTTCAATTAGCTAACTTCATTCGTGATGTGGATGAAGATCTTGATCGCGGACGTGTGTACTTGCCAATTAAGGAGCTTGCACAGTTTGGTGTAACCCGCGAAATGCTAGAAGAGCGAGTTTTAACCCCTGAAATCATTGAAGCGTTGAAGTTTCAGATCGCACGTGTACGTCAATTGCAGGCTGAATCTGCTGCCGGAATCGCAATGCTGGAAGCTTCTAGTCGTCCCTGCATTGAAGCGGCAAGCTCTTTGTACTGTGGAATCGTTGATGAGGTTGAAAAGATTGGGTACGACATCTTCAACCATCGTGCCAAGACATCAACGGCTAGAAGAATTCGCGTTGCGGGTGCTGCTTTCATCAAGCGCCAACTGATTTCACGCTAAAGTTACAACCACGGGAGCCCACAAGGCTGAGAGGGTCTGAAATTCAGACCGACCGATTGACCCATCCGGTAATGCGGATGCGGAAAGGAATACATCGTGTCAACCATTTTATTTACAGCTTGGGGCTATGAAGTCTCAATTCTTGAATTCACTGCAGCGCTAACATCTTTTGTTGGAGTTTGGCTTGGAACAACCGGCAAAAGAATTACTTGGCCATGGTGGGCGCTCAGCAGTGCACTGTATGGAGTTTTCTTTTTTCAGGTAGATCTATTTGCTTCAGCTGCATTACAAATCGTATTCATTGTTGCAGCCGTTTATGGCTGGAAGGATTGGGCGCCAACGGGCGCAGTTGCTGGATACATGAGCAATCGAAGTCGCCGAAACATTGCAATCGGTACCGTGCTCAGTGTTGCCGTTCTATCGCCAGTTCTATCAAATATTGGTGCGGCAGCAACCTGGTCTGATGCATTTCTATTAATCGGTAGCTTGGTTGCACAGGTGATGATGGTTTATGAAAAGTACGAATCATGGGTTGTGTGGTTTGTCGTTGATTTAGCAGGAACAATTGAATATGCACTTCTTGGTTATTGGTTTACCGCGGTGCTCTATGCACTCTTCACAGTAGTTGCCGTTATTGGTTGGAAGCGTTGGCGTGACACTCTTAGCTATTGATGGGCCTGCAGGAGCTGGCAAGACAACTCTTGCTGCTCAGTTAGAAAAAGAGTTTGCTGCCAAAGGCACGGTTCGAGTTATTCATCTGGATGATTTGTATAGCGGCTGGACTACTGCGCTGGGTAATGATTTAACTGAGGTTTTAGATCGCTTGGCATCTGCACATCTTGCTTCCCAACCCTGCACAGTAAAGTTATTCAATTGGATCAGCATGAGCTTTGACCGTGAAGAGGTGATTGAGCCGACGGATGTGTTGATTTTAGAAGGTGTTGGTGCGGCACAGCTCATTGTTCGTGATGCTGGAGCAACCACCTATTGGATTGATGTTGAGCCACACATTGGTTTGCAACGAGTTTTAGAACGCGATGGATCGGTAGTTGAGCCATATATGAAGCAATGGCAGATAGATCAAGATAAACACTTTACCCGCGATGAAACCCGCGAAAATTGCGAGTTTAAACTCACTTCATAACCATTTTGGGCGCGCCCTTAACACCTGCCACAGGAGTGCTCCATAAAATCTGCACATGTCTGATCTGACCGGAGAGCTCATTGATGGGCGCTACCAATTATTGCGTCAGGTCGCTAATGGTGGAATGGCTTCAATCTATGAAGCTTTAGATACCCGCCTAGATCGCAAGGTTGCAGTAAAGATCATGCACCCGCATTTAGCTCAGGATGAAGCCTTTGTTTCACGTTTCATTCGCGAAGCAAAGGCCGCTGCCGCACTTTCTCACCCAAATATTGTCGCCGTGCAAGATCAAGGGTGGAACCAAAGCGGAGTTCCGGCGGTCTTCTTAGTGATGGAGTTGATTGAAGGTCATACTCTTCGCGAATACTTAAATGAGCGTGGCAGATTTGATATCAAAGATGCGATCAATTACTTAACTCCAATCTTGTCCGCACTTGCTGCGGCACATGTTTTAGGAATCGTGCACCGCGATATCAAGCCTGAAAATATTTTGATCTCTAAAGATGGTCGTATCAAGATCGCAGACTTTGGATTAGCGCGCGGAGAATTAATCGGTACAACTATGACCGCAGAATCCAGCGTGATTCTGGGAAGTGTTTCCTACCTATCCCCCGAGCAGGTACAACGCGGGATTGCGGATTCACGCAGCGATGTTTATGCGGCAGGAATTGTGGCCTATGAAATGTTTACCGGTGAAAAGCCATTCAATGGTGACTCACCTATTCAGATTGCTTACATGCATGTCAATGAGGAGATCCCTCGTCTTCGCAGTAAGCGCAAAGAGATCCCACAAGCGTTGGATGATCTGATTGCCAGTGCAACAGCTAAAAATCCTGATGATCGCCCACGAACTGCAGCTGAATTCTTAGATCAATTACAAAAGATTCAGATTGAAATAGATCCGAAAAAGAATCAGCTGGACCTTGGTCTGGATCTACCTGTTGAACCGATTCGAGAAAAGGCGCGCAAAAAGATGAAGGAAGAACCGGTCAAGGAAGAAACAACACCGGTTAAGGAATCAACCCGAGAGATTAAGCGCCAAGAGGAAAAGAAGAAGCGGGCAAGCAAGCGGGTGCGCCGTAATCGTAAGGTTGCCTTGATTCTTGCAATAGCTATCGGAGTCGGTGGCTGGTGGACATTAATTGGTCCCGGCTCACGAGTAGTTGTTCCATCAACAGTCGGTGGCACCTATGACGAAGCGATGAATTCATTTACTCCATTGGGGCTAACAGCTGTAGTTGTTGAAAATCGTTATGACGAAGAGATTCCTAAGGGAAAGATCATTCAATCTATTCCTGAAGGTGGCGGCAAGGTTGATGCGGGTGGAAGCGTTAAATTAATTGTTTCTAAAGGACCTGAGCGGTACACAATTCCATCTGTAAAGGGATTAACACCGGAAGCAGCCCAAGCTGCAATAACAAAGAGTCCGCTTACTGTTGGAACAATTACAGAAGTATTTAACTCTGATATTCCAAAGGGCTATGTAATTTCATCAACCCCTATTTCAGGAACATCTGTAAAGCGCGATGCAACAGTTGATCTCATTGTCTCTAAGGGAATTGAGCAGGTTGCCCTTGCCTCATACCTTGGCAAGAGTGGCGAGCAAGCATTGAATGAGTTAACGCAAGCTGGCTTTAATGTTGAAGCAGGTTACGCATTTAGTGAAACTGTTCCGGAGCTTGCTGTTATTTCGCAAAATCCAGCAGGTGGAGCAACTGCGAATAAGGGTGGCAAGGTTTCCATTCTTATTTCAAAGGGACCTCGTTACACATATATTCCAAAGACAATCATCACTATGGAAGCAAATGCCGCAAAGGCGACCCTTGAATCCCTTGGTCTCAAGGTGAAGGTTGTCAGCATCGGTAGTGCGAAGAAAAAGGTTGTAAAGAAGGTTTCTCCTGCGGTTAATACAAAGGTATTACGTGGAAGTTTGGTGACGATTACCGTAGGGTGATCCAATGCCTACACCAGTTAAAAAGCCTCGTATCGGTGCCCACACCCCTACTACTGGTGGAATGGCCAAGCGATCTATTGCATACGCCCAAGAAATTGGTGCAGAAGCAATCCAAGTATTTGCATCAAGTCCACGAACATGGGCGATGCCTGAAAGCAAGCCTGAATTAGATGAAGCTTTCAAGATTAAAGCGGCAGAGCTAGATATCGAAACCTATGTTCACGCACCATTTTTGATTAATTTGGGTTCACCAACCGAGGCGACTTATTTGAACTCTCTGGCATCAACGGAGTATTCATTGAAGCGCGGAGCAGAGATCGGCGCACTTGGTGTTGTAATCCATACGGGCTCTGCAGTTGATGTTAATCATGTTGAAAAAGCATGGAAGCAGATTCACGAAGGCATGATGCCGATCTTGAACGCGCTCGGTGATGATTCTCCTTATCTCTTGCTAGAACCAACCGCTGGCCAAGGTCAATCTTTGGTTAAGAAGTTGGATGATCTTGAGATGTATTTGAAAGCTCTGGAGTACCACCCAAAGGTTGGTATTTGTTTAGATACCTGTCACGTCTTTGCCGCCGGCCATGACATCTCAGTTAAGGATGGAATGACAGAGACCATTGATTTACTTGTGCAAGTTGCTGGAATTGAGCGTTTCCAGTTAGTTCACGCAAATGACTCAATGGATGTGTGTGGCGCGCTGAAAGATCGCCATCAAAATATCGGTGATGGACACATTGGCGTAGATCCATTCAAAGAACTTCTTGCACACCCTGCTGTTGCAAACGCTCCTCTTATCCTTGAAACTCCAGGCATGGAGCCTGAGCACGGTAAGGAAGTTGCGTTGCTCAAGAAGCTGCGCGGCTAATGTCTGCTCGTCATCAACTGCAATTAAAGCTCGCACCTTGGGCGTTGTTATCGGTAGCGGCAGCTTGGGGAATGGCCTTCGTTGTAATGAAGGATGCAATCGAACGCCAAAGTGTTAACAACTTTCTCTTTACTCGCTTTTCACTAGCTGTAGCCGTAATGATTTTGATCCGCCCTCAGACGGTTAAGCATTTCAACAAGGATTTACTACAGCGGGGCGGTTTAGCGGGGGTTTTCTTGGGTCTTGGATATATCGCGCAAACTTTGGGTCTTGCCCGTACCGGTGCGGCAATCACTGGTTTTATTACAGGTCTTTATGTAGTTGTGACCCCTTTGCTTGCTGCCTTTATATTGAAGGAAAAGATCACTAAGTTCATCTGGTTCTGCATTTTTCTAGCAACTCTTGGTTTGGGTTTGCTATCGATACATGGTTTTTCAGTTGGTGTCGGTGAGATGTTTGTACTTGCAAGTGCATTCTTCTTTGGTGCTCACATCATCGCGCTAAGTAAGTGGTCATCTGGTCGAGATACTTATGCGATGACAATTGTTCAATTATCGGTATGTGCAGTGCTATCTGGTTTGGCCTCGATTCCTGAAGGTTATGCATTGCCACCTGATAAAGGCGTCTGGGGTGTTGTTGTATTTACCGCAGTCTTTGCTACCGCGATCGCGTTTATTGTTCAGACCTGGTCACAGGCTCACATGACCGCCACAAAAGTTGCTGTCATTTTGACCATGGAGGTTGTGTTTGCGGCACTCTTTGCAATCCTATTTGGCGGGGAAAAATTAACGATTCAAACAGCTATTGGTGGCGTTTTGGTTGTGATCGCTATGTATTTGATCGTTCTTAAAGAACAGAAGTAGGGTTAGCGCATGGCAATAGATCTTCGAAGCGACACCGTTACCCGTCCATCTGCTGCAATGCGTGATGCGATTGCTAATGCACCTGTTGGCGATGATGTCTATAGCGATGATCCAACTGCAAATTCTCTCGAAGAACGCGTTGCGGCAATGTTTGGCAAGGAAGCTGGACTCTTTTGCCCAACGGGTTCGCTGGCTAACCAATTAGCAATCCGCATGTTGGTGGCACCTGGCGACGAGTTAATCGCTGAGACAAATAGCCACATTGTGCGTGCAGAGCTTGGCGCCGCAGCGGTGTTTAGTGGGATTACTACCCGCACCTTTCCTGCAAAGAATGGCTTATTAAAGGCCGCTGATGCACTGGAAATTGCACGCCCCAATAGCGGCCCTTACTTAGTTTCAACTACTGCAATCGCAGTTGAAAATACTCACAACTTTGGTGGCGGGACTGTTCAACCAATCTCTGAAATTGCGGCACTTCGCAAAGGCGCAGATGAGTTAGGTCTTGCACTTCATCTTGATGGAGCTCGTATCTGGAACGCACATGTTGAATCTGGGGTTTCATTTGCTGAATACGGAAAGCACTTCGACACAATTTCAGTGTGCTTGTCCAAGGGATTAGGCGCACCTGTTGGATCGATCATGCTTTCAACAAAGGATCGCGTAACTAAGGCTCGAGTTTGGCGCAAGCGTTATGGCGCAGGAATGCGACAGATCGGATTACTTGCAGCAGGTGCGCATTACGCGCTAGATAACAACATCGATCGTTTAGCTGAAGATCACCGCCGTGCAAAAGAACTTGCCGTTGCCATTGCAGCGGTTGATTCATCACTGATCGATCCAGCAACAGTTGAAACAAATATCGTGGGTCTAGATCTAACTGCACTTCCAATTACAGCTGCTGAACTTGCACAGCGTTGTCGTGATGCTGGTTTATGGATTAGTGCGCTCGGTCCAAAGTATGCGCGTTTAGTTACTCATCTTGATTTTGATGATGCTCAGTGCGCTGAGGCGATCGAAATCTTAAAGAAAGCCCTCGTGGCTTAGCAGCCACTGCTTTTTATCAACACCGTACGCATAATTTCCTAACGCTCCACCGGTTTTAACAATACGGTGGCAAGGAACTACCAGCATGATCGCGTTGTTTGCACATGCACTTCCAGCTGCACGAACCGCTGCAGGTGAACCAGCTTTAGCTGCAAGATCTGCGTAGGACCAGGCTTTACCTGGAGCAACCTTTCGCATCGCTTTCCAAGCTGCTTGAGAAAAGGGAGCTCCTGGTTGGCGAACTTGAATTCCATTGAGAGCAGTTAAATCTCCATCAAAGTAATCGTTAATCAGATCTGAAATAACTGGAATTGATTTAACTACCTTTACATCGCGGCCCGCTTTAAAGGCTGACACCGTTGAAAGATTTGCCCCGATCAGAATCTGATCATCAGCTAGTAAATTGAGGGTACCGACAGGTGTTTTGTGAGAGGTAACTAAAAGTGGCACTCGCCAAAATTAGCGATCGCGCAACATTTCAGCAACTAAGAAGGCAAGCTCTAGCGATTGCGCATGATTGAGGCGCGGATCGCAGGCTGTTTCATAGCGAGAGGCTAGATCCTCATGTGAAATCTCTTCGCCGCCGCCAACGCACTCAGTTACATCATCGCCAGTAAGTTCGATATGAACTCCACCTGGATGAGTGCCTAGCGCCTTGTGAACCTCAAAGAATCCCTTTACTTCATCCATAACATCATCGAAGCTGCGGGTCTTGTATCCAGTTGGCGCTTCGTATGTGTTTCCGTGCATTGGATCGCATACCCACAGCACCTTTGCGCCTGACTTAGTTACACCATCGACAAGTGCAGGCAAGATTTCGCGGATGTTCTTTGCGCCCATACGAGTAATAAAGGTAATGCGACCAGGCTCGCGATTTGGATCTAGTTTGTCGATCAATGCAAGTGCATCTTCAACAGTGGACTTTGGTCCAAGTTTGATACCAATTGGATTGCGAACCTTTGATGCAAAATCAACATGTGCGCCATCTAGCTGACGTGTGCGCTCACCGATCCAGATGAAGTGGCCTGAAACATCGTAGGCATCACCTGTTCGTGAATCGATACGTGTTAGCGCCTTTTCATACTCCATGATCAACGCTTCATGGCTGGCAAAGAAATCTACTGATTTAAAGCTTTCAGGATCTACTCCTGCAGATTTCATAAACTCAAGTGCGCGACCAATTTCCTTAGCCATCTGCTCGTAACGATCGCCAACCTTTGAATCACGAATGAAACCCTTGTTCCATTCATGAACCTGTCGAAGATCTGCAAAACCACCTTGGGTAAATGCACGTACTAAATTGAGAGTTGCCGCAGATGTGTTGTACACGCGAACCAAACGTTGTGGATCTGGTGTTCGAGCTGCTTCGTTGAACTCGATGTCATTGACAGCATCACCGCGGTATGCAGGAAGCTTTACATCACCACGAGTTTCGAAATCACTTGAACGAGGCTTGGCAAACTGTCCTGCCATACGGCCAACCTTAATTACTGGAAGGCTTGAGTAGTACTGCAGTACTGCTGCCATCTGCAAAATTGTTTTGATGCGGTTACGGATTGAATCAGCGGTAGCTGCAGCAAATGTTTCTGCGCAATCTCCACCTTGTAACCAAAATGCTTTTCCTTCTGCTGCGAGCGCAATGCGAGCTTTTAAATCATCGCATTCACCGGCAAAGACAAGTGGTGGCAACGCCTTTAATTGTGCAACCGCCGCTTTGATCGGCTCCCCCTCTGGACCACCTGGCCATGTTGGTTGCTGGGCAGCAACAAGGCCAGGTGTGAACAGGGAGTCTAAGTTTGTGCTCATTGGAGAAGTTTAGAGTGTCAACAAGTAACTGCGAGACGCAATTATCCGAAGAAGATCTCTGATTCCTTGTATAACTCGAGTGGAACTGTCTTTAACTTCTCAGTTGCTGAGGCTAAAGGCACTCGAGCGATGTTTGTGCCATGTAGCGCAACCATCTTGCCCCAATCACCTTCGTGAGCGGCTGTGATCGCATGTAAACCGAAGCGAGTAGCAAGAACACGGTCAAAGGCTGTTGGAGTACCACC
>JACCDQ010115570.1_pt1 | contig 21162 bp, 18 predicted proteins | sample 7446031 | NCBI WGS metagenome assembly JACCDQ01 (sample SAMN15323442, study PRJNA562643) | freshwater metagenome | isolation source: river surface water | place: USA:Blue River Watershed | collected 2017-08-17
TTTCTAGATAATACAAATTACATTTATAATTTCTAGATAATACAAATTACATTTATAATTTCTAGATAATACAAATTACATTTATAATTTCTAGATAATACAAATTAGTTTATTTATAATTTCACGGGCTCACGAGACTTCGTGAGCGGGTTAATATAAATTGCATTTATAATTTCTAAATAATACAAATTAGAATATATATAATTATATTATCTAAAAACATTAAATGTTTATTTTTGATTTTTCTATTGGACATACCGGATTTTCCGGGGGGTCCATTTACAATTTATAACAAATTAGAATACATAGTATATGTTTTTAAAATTGATTTTTTTATTAAAGTATCAATATAGTATATAATAAAAGCTTTGAATAATGTTGTTAAAAAGAATTTTTGATATTACTGTAACAATTCGAGATTTCAACATTATATATTCGGCTGATTTAGATAGTAATATATTAGATATTATTCGTAAAAATTATGAAAATACAAATTATAAAGGATGTTATATTAATTCTGTTAATAAAATATTATATCGATCACATTTAGAAAATAATTGTGAAGATTTAGAAATTTCATTTAATGTAAATGTTGTATTTGAAGCAGAATGTTTAATTTATTCTATGGATGAAATTATATTAGATATGAAAGTTGTTAAAGTAACAAATGAATGTATTACTTTAAACAAAAAAAATGTATTTGCGATCATTAAAATTAAAAATAATATATTAGATATTCAAACAGGACAATTACTTCCATTTATTGTAAGAAAAGCACATTTTGATATAAAATTCAATAAGATTAAAATAAATGGCATGTTAATGGTTCCAAAAAAAACAAATATTCAAATTTATAAAGTCGGACCATTAAATGAATATGATAAAGAAAGATTATCAAATATTATAGAAAATATTTATAGTTTGAATGAAGATATTCACAAATATAAAAAAAATAAACTGTGGAAAAAATTTTCAAATATAATGTATCCTTATAAAGAAAATAAACATACATATAAAAAATTTATAACCATTCATGATTTAATTTCTAATTTAGATATTTTAGAAAATAAATATATTTATCGTGACAATACTATTGATCCTGATTTAGAAATTATACCAGTTAGTGAAAAGGAGCCTGAAAATTATATTGAAATGAGTTCATATGAAATATTATATGATCAACTTAAAAGTCATTATTTACATAATCATATGATTATAAATCTTATTACAAATTATGGAGATGATTTTGATAAATATAAAAATATATTTGATTTGTATGAAAAAAATAAATTATAATAATCTGTTTATAATTTAATTTTGTTTTGGACATAGATTAATATCTGAAATATTATTTTTTTTGAAATTACTTAATTCAATTTTTTCATAGAAATATAAAGACGCATGTGATAAAATCATGAAAATTGAAATCCATTTAACTACCCAACTAAACCAATACATTATTCCTATTATAATATTATAATTACTACTATTATACAAACTATATAAAAATAAAGATATTAATGCCACTATTATAGATACAACAATCCACGATTTTGCCTCAGACTTATCAAAATCCATTTTATCTTTCATATCATTATATTGTTTACATACATTAAATGTTTTCATATTTATATTTGGTAGTTGAGTTGGATATTGTAATGGTATTGATTGTTGATTTGTTTGTATTGCTTGTTGTTGCATTGTTTGTAAGTATTGCATTGTTTGGGCATCAAGTGCTGGTGCCGTTGGTGTAATTTGAATATTTTGTTTGTATATTTCACTCGCATTTTGCATATTCAATAGTTATAATTAAATAAACAAAAAAAAATATTAATTATTTATTAATATCTAAAGATTGACTGCACCGAAGAAAATATATTTTTTAGAAACAATATTATAATTTTTATTACAGTCAATTAAAACTGTTTTATATTCATTATTCATTTTATAAAAGATAAATAAATATGATTGTTTATCATCTGTAAAATATTTAATATCTGCTAAATTAAAGGTTTTAAATAAATAACAAAATAAATTTAACTTATTTGTAATTGTAATAATTTTTGGAATTAGTTTATCTTTTTCTCCTTTTTTAAAAGTAATTAAATCAGATTGTATAATTTTGTATGAATTATTTTCAGATAATTTAATTAATGGTTTTGTATTATCGGTTTTAAATTTGGAATAGATATTATCTAATGTAATATATTCAATATCAGTTTCTTTTTCTTTTGTAAAAAATGAATCATATTTAGAAATTTCTATATCGTCATCAATATTATTAATAACATTATTATCAATACCATCAATATCAATATCATCATCATCAATATCATCAAAAATACTATTTACATATGAAAATTCAAGATTTAATGGAATCCAATCATTTTTAATATGTTTAAAAAGAAATAAGATAATATCTTTACTAAAAATACTAATGAGTGCATATAATTGAAAGCAAATATTTATAATATACATTAATATGAATTTAATATCATCGTAAATTACTATATATCTAGGTTGTTTATCAACTAATTTTTCTATAGAATCCATATTACTTAAAATAGTTATTGTTATAATCTATATATTGTATAAATTCAAATACAAATTTTTTTTGTAACTTTTAATATATGGTCATATATGTGTATTTTCTTTTATTTTATATATTTTAAAATTGAATTTTAGATTAAATATATTGTAATATATACATATTGTAGCAGGCATGAGTTCTTTTGTAAATCAAAATAATACAAATACAACAAAATTTAAGAATATAAATGGATTTACTAAGAATGAAAATAGTTTAAATAATATTATACATGCAGATAAAAGTGCTTATATTAGTCTTATGGAATGTGTAAAAAATAATACAATTCTAAAGGATGATAAGGATTCAAAGCCAAATATTACATATCCACAAGGAAGATTATTATTAACAACAAATGAATATATTAGAGATTTCTTTAATAGACTACAAGAATGTAGTGATTTAAATATCCCTCTTCATTTTAGAGAATTACAATGTACCGATATATTAAATGATATTGGTAGCGGTATAATGTATGATTTTGATCTATTACAAGCAGAACCAGATAATAAAATTACAGATGTTGATTTTAAAAAATTTATCGAAGAAATGTTTAAGATTATATCTAAATACATTACTCTTAAAAGAGAGGATTTAATATATGTAGGAATTATTGTAAAAAAGACTCTTGTATATAAAGAAGATAAAAAATTATATAAAAATGGGTTTCACGTTATTATTCCTAATATAAAATTAGCAAGAGAAACAAAAAAATTTATTTTTAATAAGATATTAGAAGATGTTGAATTTAAAAATTATTTCAAAGAAGCATTTAATAATACTCTTAAAGACGCATTTGATGAACATTCATCAAGCGTCCCTGTTTATTTTCTAAATAATTGTAAAGAATCATCAATTGAACCTTATTATTTACATAGAATCATTACAGTAGAATGTAAATCAAAATCAGATATTAGAGTAGCAACAACAAATAATGATGATTATAAAAAGTTAAATTTAATTCAAATGTTTTCATTAACATTTGATGTTCCAACAATTAAAAAGAAATATTATAAATTAGATGAACCATATCATTCACAAATTATTAGAAGAGTAGAACAACAATTTAATTTTGAAAAGAAAAAAGATGAATCACTTATTACTTTTAATAAATATAATTGTTATGCAGAAGAGAATTTAGACTATTATAAAAAAATATTATTAGAAATTCTAAATGTTGAAAGAGCAATTGATAGAAATCAATGGAGAAATGTAATATACGCAACCGCAAATATTAATGAAGCAATGCGTCCTGCTTTTAAAGAACTAGCAAGATTATTTAGTATGAGATGTGAAGATAAATATGACGAAACATCATTTGAAAATCTTTGGGATAATGCAATTGCAAATGAATCAAACAATAAATTAACATTTAGTTCTATTATATATTGGGCTAAAGAAGATAACAGAGATAAATTTGATAAATTATTAAATAAAGATATCAGAACAACAATTGAAAATGATGTATTTTCTAGAGAAAATAGATTATTAAACGGATCCTTATATCAATATCATTTTGCATATTACATATTTCATATTTTTAAACAAAAATTTGTTTATGATGTTGATGATTCAGGAAAACATGGAAGTTGGTATGAATTTGTTTTAGAAAATGATGAACATGTTAAAGGACAAGTATATAAATGGAGAAAAGAAGCTAAACCAGATAATCTCATTTTATATTTATCTAACAGACTACCTGAAATTATTAGTGATGTTATTATTAAAGCAGAAGAAAGATTAAAGAATTGCACGGATAAAATTATTATTGAATATATTCAATCTAGATGCAAAAATTTAAAAAAATCTGGACAAGGATTATGGAAATCTGATTGTAAAGCAGGTATATTAAAAGAATCCGAAGCATTTTTCAGAAGAAGAGGATTTGCTGATAAATTAGATACATGTGATAACATAATGGGAGTTAATAACGGAGTTTTAGAATTAAGTAGTTCGCCGAGATTAATTGAAGGTTATCATGACTATCCGATTTCACTTTATAGTGAAGTAAAATATAAACCATTTAATAAAAATGAAAAATATAGTAAAAGATTAATTGATGTCTTATTAAGTCTATTCCCTGAAAATGAATTAGATTCATTTCATTATTTAATGTATTATCTTGCAAGTTCATTAGACGGCAAAGCTAAAGAAAGTATGGTATTAATCTTAACGGGAAATGGATGCCATTCAATTAATACACCAATAAGAATGTTTGATGGTACTATTAAATTAGTTCAAGATATTCAAATCGGTGATAAAATAATGGGAGATGACGGTGCCGAAAGAAATGTTTTAGAACTTTTTAGAGGTAAAGATCAAATGGTCAAAATCAAACCAGTAGGAAAAAAAGAATTTATTGTAAATATAAATCATATTCTATCAACAATTAGACCAAGAGAGAATAATAAAATTGAAGATATAAAATTTACTGAATTATTAAATATGAATGATGATGAATTATCAAATTTATATCTTTATGATTATAATAAAAATATATATGAATTCACATATGAATTATTAGATATTGATAATTATTATGGATTTGAATTAGATAACAATCATAGATATATGACTGAAGATTATATAATTCATCATAATTCTAATGGTAAATCTACGCTCGCAGAATTAATTAAAACCGTTTTAGGTAAATACGCTTCGAAAGTTTCTATGAGTGTATTAACTGAACAAAATAGACAATCATCATCTGGAGCTAATGAACAATTAATGGCTTTTAAAAAAGCACGATTAGCTTTCTATTCAGAAACAAATAAATCAGAAAAGATTAATTGTGCAATTATTAAAGAATTAACTTCACAAGAATCTATTTCTGGAAGAGGAATTTTTGAAAAACAAACTAATTTTAGACCAATGTGTAATCATTTAGTAACTACAAATTATGAACCGTGTATTCGAACAACTGATAATGGTATCTGGAGACGTATTTATAAATATGAATTCAAAATGACATTTACAATGACACCTGATCCAGAAAACAAATTTGAAAAAATGGCCGACGCCACAATTGCGAAAGAATTTGCATTCAATGATAAAATTAAAGAAGCATTTTTAGGATTGCTTGTTGAATATTATAGAGATTTACATACTAATCATAATGGACAATTAAGTAATATTGCGTGTCCTACGATTAAAAAAGAAAGTATGATATATCGTAATAATGAAGATATTTTAAATAGATTCATTTGTGAAAATGTTATTTATAGTCCAGATAGTGAAAGTAGTATGAATGAAATTATTGAAAATTACGAATTATGGATTAATGAAAATATTGGTAAAAACAGCGCGCCTGAAAGAGTTGAAATTAAATCACAAATTGGTAATTCTATATTAATCAAATATATGAAAAGAAATAAAAATTCAAATCATGTATTCAAAAATATTAGACTAATTGATAGAATGTTAATTGAAGATCAATTAGCTCAAAACGAAGTTCTATTAAAAGAAAAATTAGGATTGAATTCAACAGGAGATAAACATCTTCAAGGATACGATATGACTAAATACAATCCATTGAATCTATAATTATAAAATATTAATAATAGATATTATATATTATATTTTTTTACTCAATAGTAAAATTTAAAATTATTCTTAAACACTATGTGTTTTAAAGTTGATTTCTATTTATAATATTTATAAAAAAGAATGAATAAAGATAATATTGAATTCTTTTGCGCTGGTAATATTTCACAATCAATTGAAAATGATAATTATAAACCATTAATAAACAATCATATTAATATTGAATTCTTTTGCGCTGGTAATATTTCACAATCAATTGAAAATGATAATTATAAACCATTAATAAACAATCATAATAATATTGAATTTGTTTATAAAACAAAAGAAAATGAAAAAAAAGAAAAATGATAAATAAAATAAAATTATTCATCTAATGACGTATTTAGAAATTTAACAATATCTTCATCTTCATTTATGTCATTTGTTTCGTTATTTCCAATTTTTTTTATAAAATTAGCATTATTAGTATTATTTTCCATCATTGCAGAAAAATCTTCGTCTAATTTGTTTTTATTTTTATTTTCGTAATAAGATTTAATCAATGTTCCTGATCCTATTAAAAACATTAATATTGTAAAATAACTATATATTATCTTTGAAACAAAATTGTCCTTATTAATATTATCTATTAATATAAGTAATATTGTTAATATTAACGCAGTGATAGCTATATTTCCAAATATTGTATTTAATATCGGATTTGATGTCATGTAATGATTCATATCCATACTTAAATCATTATAAGATAATGGCATATTTATATAATTATATATTATTATAAAATGAATAATTTGAATTTTAATAAAATAAAAAAAATATGAATATTAGAATCCGTGTAATTGAATTTGATTATCATTATATATTTCATTCTCGGTGAGAAATTTTTTAATATTAATTCTTTGATCACCAGATAATTGTATTATTTTATTTGAATTATCACCAATTACAATTGATCCGTTACAATTAAAATTTCTTTTAAATGCTTTTAATAGTTTTTTTATATCTAAATTTTGATCAAGTCCTTGAATAATAGAAATAAACTTTCTTCCGTTTCGTTGTTGTATATTTATATGTACTTTATTTAAATTTGAATCTTCATTATTATATAATATAAATTGTTCGCATTCAAATAAATGATTCATATTTTAGATTATTTATATATTATATATAGTATAATTATTATTCAATTTTAAAAGTCAAAGACTTTAATTTTATGAATTTTAAAATGTATAATGCATAATGTATCATTCATATTCTAAATTAGATTCTAAAAGTCTAGCCCATTTAACTGGAAAAATATTTGTAATTAATGATCTATCATTCTTATACATATTATAAATTGTTTGTTTTGTTGTAAATATAGCTTCTTCAATATCTCTATAAGTATAAAAATATTCTTCACTATCAAGTAATTCATTTAACATATCTTTATAAAATGTTTGTGTATATAGAAATTTCATTTCGTCCATTATTTCATATATGTCAATAATAGAATTACAACCGGCAATAAATTCATTATCAATTATATATGCCATACACAATTTTGAATCCGTTCTTAATTTAATTTGATGACTAGATAATAATGTTTTTAATGTTTCATATCTTTCATATATTAATTTTAATTCATTTAATGGTCTTTTATATATAATTGATATTTGACAATGTCGTAAATAATTTTGAAATTGATTTGTACATGATTTTACAAAATCAATTTTCATTTGTTCTTTTAATTCATTTTCTCTTTTTTTGTTTTCTCTTCTTTTATAAATTGAATCAATATATTTTAATAGTTCATAACTAGAACCAAATGTATTTACAAAGAATTTATAAATATCAATTCTTTTGTAAAGAATCATATTCTTATTTACAATTGTAATTTTTTTTTGAGGTACATTTTGATGATCTAAATTAAAGAATTTTAATGTTCTGTCCATTTCAATATTCTTAAAAACACTATATATCTCTTCTTCATTTATATATTCCATTTTATTTAATTTATCTTTGTGAGATAAACAAAATACACATATATTAAATTGTAATCTAATATTGTCACAATCACAATCACAACAATCAGATGTAAGTTTTTTATCAAACATATAATTATCAGATGTATATGATGGCGATAAATATTTTATCATATTACATTCGTATAATTTTACTTTAGATTGATGAGACATAAATGATAATAATAAATTTGAAATATCTTCTGATTTACAATAAGTATCTAAAAGATTTATCTTAGACATTAACAAAACGGATGTATTTTACTTATACTATAGTATTTATTCATTTTTAAAATTGAATAAATATTATAGTTATATATAAATATAATGTTTTTAGAAATTAAAAATCATATTTGTTCTGATTGTAAAATAAAAGTAGAATCATATTATATAATGGGAATTTATTTATGTAAAGATTGTGCATTAAGACAATCAATATCATTAACGGCAATTAAAAAAAAATATATAGGAATTGATTATTCTAAATTATCTTATTTTAGACCAACTAAAAGACATGCCTCATATGTTTTAATTAAAGAGTTAGATGAAATCTATAATCAATTTATATAATTCATAATAAAATATATTAAAAATATTTTTTTTGTATCAAATAAAGATAATATAGATTTTATAAAATATTTTATATGAATCATAATATAATATATAATGGTATTTTCTGAAAGCAAAGAAGATATAATCGCAATTTTAATCATTACAAAAGAACAAAATGAAAATGACGGTAGTGGATTTTTTAAATATATGGATTCAAAAAAAGATTTGTTAGTTGATATTATTAATTCTTCTGGCATAGTAACTGATGCTGCAAATAGAATACCTTATCAAGGATCTGATTGGCATAGACCAGCTCCTTATATAGATACAAGTTCTAGTAGATTATTAAGTGTAGATAATAGATTAAATGCATCTAATGGCGCCTGGGATAATGATTCATCAGATACAAATGTAGATGGTAAGTCTGAATGGTATAGATTATATAATAAATCAATTCAAAATTATTTAAACATGGGATATCAAAGAATTGTTCCTGATATAGAATCATATAAAAATGCCTATGATTGGATTACAGTTTCTAAAAATTCAAAAGATTTCTTTGGAATAAATCATACATCTCCTTATTTATGTTATTATAGATTATTATATATGACAAAAAATGGATTTATAAATAAATATTGTAATACCTTATATGATTATAATAATAATACATTTTGTAAATTATATATTGACACACCTAAATATAAAATAAAATTAGATAATATTTGTTCTGATTTAGATGTAAATGATGTAAATCTATTTGGTGATATATGTGCAGGTGTTTTAAGAAGTACTGAAAGAGATAACGCAGTACAAAAGAAAATAATTATAGATAAACAAATATCTTATTGTACTGGAGATATAAATAGATTTATGTATAATCCTAATTGTAAAAAGTTTCATTCTGATAAGATTGATTATGTTATCGATACTCAAAAAAATAAATTAGATGATTATGTAAAGAACAATATTTGTGGTAATATTTCAAATTATAATCAAGATACTGATACTGTTTATAATTCTAAGATGTTAGATTTTTGTTCATGTATAAATGAACCTCGTCAAGAATATAAAATATTATATACAAATCCAGAAAATAATGTTGTCAGAGAATTAAGTCCTCAATGTTATTCTGGAGCATGTACAAGTGACGGGTATAAATTAAAAGATGCAAATGTTGTAAAATGTCCAGAAACTGTTTGTTTACAAAAACTAAGTTTATCTAATCTATTAGAAGGTAAGAACATTACACAAAATTGTGGAACTAAAACAACTACAGCGCCTGACACATCATCTACTACTGTAAATACATCTAGTTCAGTAGTAGATGATAAAATCGCAGCAGATGCTAAAGCAATTGAAGATCAAATAGCAACTCAAAAAAAAATTGATGAAGCAAATGCTCAAACAAAATTAGAATTTCAAAAAAAATTAGACGAATTAGCAAAAGCATTAGAAGAATCTAATAAAAAAGAAGAAGAAAATAAACTTATACAACCAACACCAACAGTGTCGACAATAACTACAACTTCAACTTTAAATATAGATCAAGAAACAATGTTATATATATTTATTGGATTAATTGTTTTTATTCTATTAATTGTATTTGTAAAAAAAATATATAATTTAACTAGTAATAAAAATTTAAAGAAAGAAATTAATACCGTTGATAAAGTAGAAAATAATAAAATTTAAAAATCGTCTAATATTTGTAATTTTAATTGTTGACTTGTCGCAGTGCTATTTGCTTTTGCATATTCAGATACTCTAGTTTCAAAGAAATTACTTTTATTTTGTAAAGCTAAATTTTCCATAAATTGAAATGGGTTTTTTGTTTTATATAATGGTTCAATATCTAAATTTTCTAAAAGTTTATCGGCTACAAATTCAATATAATTACACATTTGTTCTGCATTCATTCCAATTAGATTACAGCTGAATGATGAAGTAATAAATTCTTTTTCAATTTCAACAGCTTCAACAATAATATCAATAATAGTTGAATCATTACATCCAATATCATAATCATTTCTATTTTTTAAAATATTGTATAATGTAATTGCAAACATATAATGAAGACCTTCATCTCTTGAAATAAATTCATTTGATTTTGTTAATCCATTTAATATATTTTTTTCTTTAATCCAAAAGATAGCACAAAATGAACCACTAAAGAATACACCTTCTAAAATAGCAAACGCAATCAATCTTGTTCCGAATGAAGCATTTTGATTATCAATCCATTTCGTGGCCCAGTTTGATTTTTTTTTAATAGCTGGAATGTGTTCCATTGAACGTTTTAATAAATCTTTCTTTTTACTATCTACAATATATGTATCTAATAGTGATTCATATGTGATACTATGAATATCTTCCATCATTTTTTGAAAATTATAAAATAGTTTTGTATAAACAATTAAATCAGAAGGTAAAGAATCTACATCTTTAGAAAATCTTTCTTCTAAATTTGAATTTACAATTTGATCTGATTGACTAAAGAAAGATAATATATTTTCTAAAAAATATCTTTCATTATCATTTAATTTTGTATCCCAATCAAATTTATCTTTACTAAAATCAATTTCTTGTTCAATCCAAAAACAATTACGAGCGGATTTATATAAATTAAAAATTGTATTATTTCTAATTGGAAAAATAGGGTGAATCTTATCGGCTAATCTACTAACTTCTTCATCAACATCTTTGATATTAATAATAAAATCAAATGCAGTACGAATACCTAAATATTCTTTTGTTAATTTAGAATCTTTATAAATTAAAAATGTTGGAAATGTTAATCTTTCTCTATTAGATAAAATCATTTTATTATTTTTTAATTTATTTACTAAATCTTCTTCATTATCGCAATTAATCTTGGCAAATTTATATCTATTATTATTTATTTGTAACGACGCATTATTATATTCTTCCATACAGTCGTTGCAATATTTACAATCTGTTTTACTAAACATTAACATATAGATATTATCTTTAAATTCATCATTTAATAATGTAATATCATTATTAAAACTATTAGAACTCAAAATAATTACGTTAGACATTATATACTACTAATGAAATATTTTTATAAGTTTAATTTTTTATTATATTTAATTTTATTATCCTTGATAAATTCTTCCTGAATTACATCTTTTAGTTGTTCTTTTAAATAAACACCAAGTAGCCCATGCTGTTGATAAACCTGCTAATGTTAGTTTACCATATAATGATAATCCATTATGTAATGTTTGTAATTTCTTTAATTCATTTTCATTATATTCTTTTGAATCTGGGGGATGTACTGTAATAGTAAAATCATTATACATACATGAAATAGAAATATAAATAGTAATTATTAATATTGCTACGGTACAAATTGTTATAAATAATTCCATTTTATTATTTTCTACAACATACATTGGCTCTTTAAACCATCTAACTCCTCTGTTCCATAAATTATTATTTTTTCTAAATAACTCTAGACCATTACATTTAGCATTTCTTATATCATAAGCCGGCGTATGTTGCCATTCCATACATGTTTCTGCTAACATATTGCTCACAGAATCGTTTTTCTGCGGTATTATTCTACGTTGAATAATATTTTTAAGATGATTTGCCATGTTTATATAAAGACAATTTATATTTTTTTTTCATAAAAATATTAAAAATACATATTTAATATATCTATATTCAGTTCTAAAAGAAATTAATGTCTATTTATACTTATAACAATTTAGAAATAAAAAAATTTGAAATCAATGGTGAAGATTTTTTAAATAAAACAATAATGTTATATGGCGATAGTTCATCAGGTAAATCTACAATTATAAAAGATATATTATATCATTTAAAACCTCATATACCAAATATATTAGTTATATGTCCAACAAATGATTTAAATGAATCTTATAAGGGAATTGTCCCAAATAGTTTGATTCATAAAGAAGTCTCTGAAAAATTAATTAAATCAATTTTTGAAAGACAAAAAAAAGTTGTAAGTTTATTTAATATGTGTAATAATATAGATAATCTAACCGATATTATTACAAAATATTTGAATGATGAAAATAAAATAGATTCTATTAATAATGCATATGATAAGATAAATGATAAAATAATTAATGATTCTAAAATGAAACCAGATGAAAAACGAAAATATTTAGATGATTTACAAAAGAAACATATTATTAATATTTTGAAATATTATAAAAGATTAATTTCAAATAATAGAAATGGATTATTAAAAATGGATTTAAACGAAAGAGAAAAAAAAATTGTTAATTATATAAATGTAAATCCAAATTTATTACTTATATTAGATGATTGTGGTTCTAATAGTTCAAAATGGAATAAATATACAGAAATTCAAGAACTATTTTATAACGGGCGACATCATAGAATTACTAGTATGTACGCATTACAAGATGATATATTAATGACTAATTCTTCTCTTCGTAAAAATGCATTTATTAATATATTTACAACATATAAATGTGCTATGTCTTTCTTTGAAAGATCATCTAATAGTTTTTCAAAAAGAGAAAAAAAAGATAATTTAGAAATTGTTGAAAGAATATTTCAAGCAGACGATAGTTATGCTAATAGATTTAGAAAATTTATTTATATGAAAAATAATGAATATAAGAATTATCATTATACGGCAGAATTAAGAGAAGATTTCTTATTTGGAAATAAATATTTATTAGAATACTGTGATAAAATAAAAAAGACAGATAACAATTACGATCCTAATGATTTCAAAGACTTTTTTTAAAAAAAATATTTATAATTATATATCAACAAACAAATTAATCACAAATTTAATTTTATCTATGGTTAAAATCAAATTCTTATCACAAAATAAATTTTCATCTTTAAATCAATTTGATTTATTTGGTTCAAATGAAACTGGGTGCATCTATATTAGAGAAAATAATTATAATAGAAAAAATTTATCGGCGGATTGTTAATACATTCTGTCACTTATAATCATTTCATCTTTTATTAATTCTTTAACAAACGATAATGTAATTCTATCATATTGTGAAATAGAATTTAAATCAAGTATATAAATATTTTCATTTAATATTATTGGCGATATAGGTTTTTTAATAAGATAATTATAATTAGTATTTGTATTTATTTCATTATCAATAATAATAATTGAAGTATTACTTATAGGTTTTAATCTTAATTTATGAATATTAATCAAAGTCTTAAGATTAATTGAAGTATCATAATTTAAAAATACCTTATATGTATTTTTTTTTAATTTACTATTATTTTCTAAATTATTATAATTTATATCATTCATTTTAGAAATAATTGTATCTTTTGTTTTATTATTTGAAACAAATATAAATATTCTATTTGAATTGTGAACATTATCTAATAAATATAAATTGCTATTATTCTCACTAGAACCAACTACTTCTCTCATTGGTATAGATTTAGATATTTTTGTAGATTTCTTGATTATAATATTTCCGTTTTTAGAATTTGTATTTCCTTTTGTAAATATCGAAAATCCATATAAACTTACAAAATCAATATCATTTTGAGATAATTGATTAAATACTTTATTATTTACATGTTTAAAGTTATCTAAGAATATATCAAAATCATTACTTGTTTCTAAATTATAACTATTATCTATAAAACAATTATTGATAAAATCAATATTCATAAGATATTCTTCATAATATTCATTATTACTAAATGGTAGTAATACTTTAATCTTTTGTCCAAAGTTTAAAAATTCTTTTTCGGATGATAATCCTTGTATAGAATATTTTAATATATCATTTTCATAAAGATTCCAAGAATTTGTCTCACTAGAATTTAATAAATCAAATATTTTCTTACCATTAAAACATGTGAATATAAATGTTCCAAATGGTTTTAAATAATATGAAATGAAATTAATTAAATTATTTATATAATCAGGATTATATGCTATATAATGAATAGCAAAATTACATATTATTAAATCAATTGATTCTTTTTCATAATTGAATTTTTCTAATTTCTTGATATTTGTTTTATAATCGTCTAGTAAATTTATATTTTCAAAATTAATTATCATTTTGTTTTTACTAAATGATTTTAAATTATGTTTTCTATTTACTAATTCTAATAATGCATTTGCGTCATTATCTAGAAATAACCCATTTTTATATCCTAAATTTGCTAGTCTTGCCATATCTTGACCTTTACCGGCGGCTATATCAAATACAAAATTTTTATCAGTATCAGATATTTCAATCAATTGGTTTTTTACAAATGAATTATAATTTCTTTGTGCTTTATATAAATTAGATAATTCTGAATTATCGCCATTAAAATAAGAATTATTATCACTTATCATTAAATCTAATGTTAATGGGTGTTTAATATTATTCCAAATCATTTCTGAGACCTTATAATAGTTTCCATAATATTCACCTCTTGATAATTCAACATCTCTATCAATTCTTATTTTTTTAAATTCCCAAACATTTTCCTTTTTATTATATCCAAATTCACATATTTTATTATCTAAATTATCCATATGTGATATATAAATATAATTAATTGGATTGTCGCTTGTAGAAAATTGAATTGGTATTAATGGTCCAGTTTTAATATCCCCAGTAATTGTTTTATAATTATTCATATAGTTTAATCCTAATTTATGATAGTCATCTAATGAAATTCCACTAAATAAAACATAAATGTTATTATCATCTATTTTTTTAATAGAATTAAATGGTATATGTGTATAAATATGTTTTGGTACCTGTTTTACCCAAAAATCAATTGTTAAATGTTCTGCAGGCTTCCATTTATATCCAACCATATTAGAATATGTAGTATTTATTTGATATTTACTATTTCCTTTTACAGATGATTTAGGTGTAAAGATTAAACCATCAATTTCATATTTTGATTTTAATTTCTTTTTATAAAAATTTTGTAATTGTTCTTTCCAATCATCATTTAATTCAATATATTCTTTTGTTTTAGAAAATGAATTTACTTTCAATTGACATTTGTCTAAATAATTAATTCTATATTCAAACGGTTTAAATCCTAAATTTTCATTTTCAAACATTATTACATCAAATAAATATAATTCAACATCTTCATTAGATAAAATATTATTCGTTAAGTATTTATCATTTTTGTAAATTAATTCACAATCAAATATTGTAGTTTTATTTATATCTGAATTTACATAGTCAATATCAATTATTTCATTTAGATGATATAATTTATTATTAATTAATCTAATGCTAATTTTGTTTGATTCTATATTTTCATCAATATAACATATACATCTTAACCCGTCAATTTTATCAGTTATATAATAATTTGTTATATTTGGTTGAATATCTTTATAAAACTTTTCAACGTTCAATTCTAATACATTATTTAATAATTTTTTTAATCCCGATTTATTTCTAAAGTTTTCTAAATATGATTTGTTATTTATTATTCTTTTAGCAATTTTATATATCATATTTTGATAATCATCATTTGGGGTTTCAAATAATGATGATACAATATCTACACTATTAAATAATAAATCTTTTGTCATTTCTCCGTGATATTCAATTTCTAATTTCATTTCATCAAATAAAGAATAATTAATATTTTCAATCATTGATTCAATTGTATAATTTCTAAATAATTCATCTTTTATTTCTTTTAATTTGTTATTAGAAACATCAATTCTTTTAATTAAATCTAAATCAAATGTATAATTTTTACTAATTTCAAATCTTACTCTTAATTTTAATCTAATATCTGTAATTATTGTAGAAGTCAATTTACATTCAATTTCATTATTTAATTTTAATTTATTAGATAAAACATTATTAATATTTTTTCTAATTTTTATAAATGGAAGTAATTGTTTCTTTTTCATGATTACTTGTTTATTTGTATTAACACCATTTTGAAAAATCAATATTTTTCTAATATCGCCATAATAAACATCTATGTTTTCAATTATATGTATTTTATCAGTCATTGATTTCAATTTATTAAAAATATTTTTATAAATGAAATCTTTATATACACAATTAAAGCTTAATTCAAACTCAATATTTTCATTTGTATTAACCGAATTGTATCTTTCAATAAAATTATTCATATTAATTTATTATACAAATATGAATATTATTAATTCAATTTTAAAAAAAAATTTAGTAATTTCAAATTTAAGGTTTTTGGTTAATATGTATCAAATGTTATATATTTGAGATAATTATTTATTTTTGATTTGTTATAAATTGTAAATGAGGCGAAGGGAATTCCCTTCGCCTCACTAGAAAATAAAAAATAATCGCTTTAATCCGTTTTATATATCTGGTTATTATAATATCACTAAAATTAGAAATATCCGTAATTGAATTTGTATTATCTAAAATTAATTCTTTTAAATTTGGTAAGTTTGATATATTTTGTAAATTTTCACAGTCATCAATTGATAATGTTTCTAGTAATTCTAAATTAGAAATATTAGTAATTGAATTACATAATTTTATATCTAAATATTTTAATTTTGGAATATTAGAAATATTGACTAATGTATTTATAGAACAAATAGTAATTTTTTGTAAATTTCTATTATTTGTTATGAATTCTAATCTTTTTAAATGATATATTTTAATAGATTCGTAATTTGAATTATTCAATTCTTGAATTTGATTATCAAACTCATGTTGAAATTCATCATTTATATAAACTTCTCCGATATTAATATTATCATTATTTATATCGCAACATGATATATTTGTTTCAATCATTAAATCGCCGTAATTGTCCATAATCGTATCTGTAAAATATTTATAGAAAAAAATCAATTTTAAAAAAAAACATTATGTAATTTAAAATTGATTTTTTTTAAAATATTATAAAATAGCACATTTAAGGGTATGTTTCAATCATTGTCTGTTGATCTTAAACAAATTATATTTGAATATGCACCTAAAGAAGTCAAATCAATTAATAAAGAATGTTACGAATTAAGCAAGAAATTAAAAGCAAATACTATACATAAAAATTTTAATATTACTACTTTGAATAAAATAGTATCTCTAAAGATAAACAAACTAATTAATTTTAATGTATCATATTTTAAACACTTAACAAATGTAACTACTCTTGATTTTGTTGGGTATAATGATTATATTACAGATAAAGAAATTATACAATTAACTAGTTTAACCAGTTTAAAACTTAATCATGCTATTACAGACTATGGAATCAAAAATTTAACAAATTTAACTAGTCTTATTATTAATAATAATATTACTAATTACGGAATCAAACATTTAACAAATTTAACTAGTCTTCACCTTGTAGATAATGAATATATTACAGATGATGGAATTAAGCATTTAACAAATTTAACTAATCTTCATATGTTATGGGTTAGACAAATTACAGATGATGGAATTAAGCATTTAACAAATTTAACTAGTTTATACGCTAGTTATGAAATTACAGATGGCGGAATTAAGCATTTAACAAATTTAACTCATCTTAGTATCGGTTTAACTAGAGGCATTACAAATAATGGATTGCGCTATTTAACAAATTTAGCTACCCTTGATTTAGGATGCGGTGATTATATTACCAATGACGGAATTAAACATTTAACAAATTTAACTAGTCTTAATTTAGGATGGAATGAAAATATTACCAATGACGGAATTAAACATTTAACAAATTTAACTAGTCTTAATTTAGGTAGTAATAATCATATTACAGATGAAGGATTAAAAATTTTAACAAAATTGACTAGTCTTAATTTAAATCAGAATAATAATATTACAGACAAAGGGTTAAAATATTTAACAAATTTAACTAGCTTTTACATTGGAGATAATGAACATATTACAAATGAAGGAATTAAACATTTAACAAATTTAACTAGTCTTAATGTCGGATTTAATAAAAATAATAAAATTACAATTGACGGAATTAAAGAATTAACAAAATTAACTAAACTAACTTTAAACAATAATTATTATATTACAAATAATGGATTAAAATATTTAACAAATCTGACTAGTCTTGAATTAAGAAGTAATAATTGTATATCTGATAAAGGATTAAAATATTTAACAAATTTAACTAGTCTTAAATTAACTAAACTTATTTTAGATGACAATAATGTTAGTTATATTACAGATAAAGGATTAAAATATTTAACAAATGTAACTAGTCTTAAAATTGAAAAAAATAAAAATATAACAAGTAATGGTATTAAATATTTAACAAAACTAAATAATCTTGAAATTAGAAATAATGTTAATAACATTTATCTTTAAATTATCCTTAAAACACATAGTGTTTTAAAATTGATTTTTTTTTATTAGACTATTTAAAATACTATGACCGGAAGACAATTAAATCGTATTATGTATGATTTTGATAATATTTACAATCTTGTTGAACATGAATTATACAAAAATAAATATAAAATTGATAATAGATTGATTAATATTATGTTATCTGCTTATATACAAGGATTTAAAGGATTTTGTTTTCAAAGTGATTATCTATATGGATTATCAAATATAACTCAACAAAATTTAAAAAAAATAATTTATATTAATAATTTTAAAATTGATGTTGATTATAAAATAATTCATGTTTTTAATAAAACAATTATATGTTTTACTTCGGATACATTTGTTATGATAATTAAAAAATATACTAATAGATATCGATCTTTAAAAAATATATATATGTTTCTAAAGAATCAATAAAAATAATAATTACATTATGTGTATACAAAATTTGATATATACGTTAGTCTAGTAATTCAATAAGATAATTAATATCTTCTAATTGAATAGTGCCGGTATCTTCTATTGCATTTATTTTTTTTATCGGCTCGCTAGAAAATCTAAGCTCTAAAGGAGCAACATCCCTTCGGGATTGTAAATAAACATTGAATATTTTTAGATAATACAATACTATATATTCTATTTGTTATAAATTGTAAATGCATTGACGGAAATTTCCGTCAATGCAATCTATAATATAAAATAACCATTTAATGTTTTTAGATAATACAAATACTATATATTCTAATTTGTTATAAATTGATAAATAGACCGCGACGGGAAATGCACTTGACTCATTTGAAAATTTAGCAGAAAAAAAATTAATTAACTAAAAGTCAAAGACTTTTTAAAGTTGATTTTTATTTTTAATAATTATAAATAAGATAGAAGATATTCATAATATGGCCGAAATCAATCAAATTAATAACAATAATAGATTTAAGTATATTAATAACGGTATTGATGATTCACTACCAATTATTGTAGATACTACGACTGGTTATTATAATATCACTAAAATTAGAAATATTATTATTAAAAGATTAGCAACTGAAAATGAAGCAGGTCCAAATAGACCTGGTTCAAATTACACTGATGAAGCAGCGCTAAATGGCAACGATGCAAATTACACTGATGAAGCAGGTCCAAATAGACCTGGTTCAAATTACACTGATGAAGCAGCGCTAAATTGCAACGATGCAAATTACACTGATGAAGCAGGTCCAAATAGACCTGGTTCATTTGAAAATTATAAAAAGATAAGATCATATTTTAAAAATAAAGATAATATTGAATATGTTAATTATATTTGTAAAAAATATAAAATTAAAGAAATTAGATACCCGTTACAAGAAGGAATTGAATATGAATATAGCGGAACTTATGTTCATAGATATTTATTTGATGACATTTGTAAGTGGATTGATAAAAGATATGCTGATAAAGTATATCAAATTTTAGAAAGAATTAGAGAAAATGCAAATATTCAATTACAAACTGAAAATATAGAATTAAAGAATACAATTAAAACAATTGAAACTCAAAATAAAGAATTAATTTCTAAAATTGATAATCAATCTAATCAAATTAATAAATTATTAAATAATTCAGAAAAGCAAATGGTTATTATTAAAGATACCAATACACAAATGACACATTTACATAAAAAAGTTGATAGCTTATTAACTCTTCTTAGTAAATTCTTAAGTGGGCAAATTGATTTAATATATACATTTGAAACTAATATATATGATACAAAAGTATTAATTATCTATAAACTTCGAAATATAAATGATAAAACAAAATATAGATTAGCGTTAAGATATTGTGGATTTAATCTAATTTCAACATCAATTACGGGATTATTAAAAAAACCAATAAATACCGGATATGAAATTGTTTCATTTGAAATCATCGGTGCTATTCAAGCCAATATGATTACTGTTCAACAAATTTATAAAGGGGATAGAAATAGTAAAATTAATCCTATTCAAAAACAAATGGTAACTGACGAAAGTGATGCCGAATGCAATCAAAGAATAATTGATATGAAAGAATCTATTAATTTAAATAAAAGAAATAAATTTGGTATTGATATTCAATCTAATAAAACATTAAGAGAATACAAAAA